>Ga0315276_10006728_pt1 | contig 10610 bp, 10 predicted proteins | sample YL17G05_0_MG_FD_204542 | JGI IMG/M metagenome (GOLD analysis project Ga0315276, IMG submission 204542) | Sediment microbial communities from Yellowstone Lake, YNP, Wyoming, USA - YL17G05_0 | ecosystem: Environmental > Aquatic > Freshwater > Lake > Sediment | place: USA: Wyoming | collected... | reverse complement strand
AGGATGTGAGCCAGGCGGAAATCCGGCGAGCCTTCGCCAACCCGATCGGTCAGGAGACGATTCGCAAGCTGGCGGAGGGGAAGAAAACGGCGGCCATCGCGGTGGACGACCTGACCCGGCCGACCCAGGCGTTCCGCTTCCTGCCCTTCATCGTGGATGAGCTCAAAAAAGGAGGGATCGGCGAAGAGGGCGTTAAAATCATTATGGCCATCGGTTGCCACCGGCCGTTGATGAAAGTCGATCAGGAAAAGAAGCTGGGCAAGAGGATGGCCAATCGGTTTCCCGTGGTCAACAATCATCCCTATGAAAATTTTGTGGACTTGGGCAGGACCTCTCGGGGAACGCCGGTGCAGATCAATCGCCATTTCGTTGAAGCGGACCTGAAGATTGGTGTGGGTTTCATTACTCCGCATCCAACCGCCGGTTTCGGAGGGGGCGGGAAGATTGTCATTCCGGGTCTGGGAAGTATGGGGACGATTGAAAGCAATCACCGCCCCGCCCATAAGGGAAAGATAGGGGGTCCGGGGTTTTCGCAAGGGTATGACTTGAATCAGAACGACCTCCGCCTGGATATGGAAGAGGGCGCCCGCATGGCCGGGCTCGACGTGATTGTGAATTCCGTCGGAAACACCGAAGGCCGTACCGCGGGTGTGTTTGTGGGAGACCTGGTTAAAGCCCACCGGGCCGCCGTGGAATTGGCCCGGAGGGTGTATATCACGGAAGCACCGACTGATGTGGATATCGGGGTATTTAATGCCTTCCCCGAGGATACGGAGCTCTGCCAAGCCCGGAAGGCGCTCAACGTCTGGACCGGAAATATGAATCGCCGCCTGGTCCGGGATGGAGGGAAGGTAGTCATTATTTCGGCCACCTCGGATGGGGTAGGTTTTCACTCCCTCACCGACCCGGGGATGCGTTTGTACCAAATGGCGAATCATGGCAAGGGAGCTGCGGAGATTTTCGCCAAGCATCAAATGATTGTCTTATCCCCCAACTGTTCACCGGCGGATCTCTACACGCGGTATCCCCGAAACGTCATCATCCGGAACACATGGGAGGACGTCCTGGGAGAATTGCAGAATGGGGGAACAAGCCAAAGGGTGGCGGTTTTTCCGAACGGCTCCCTGCAATTTACGGCCATCGGGTGAAGCCCTTCGGGTTGAACGAATGGTTCTCAAAAGGATGGTCATAGGGTTCAGTTTTCCCAGAAAGCTCAATCGGAGCAAGGCTTCCTTCCTCAATCTCCGGAGCCCGTTTACCGGGTGGATGGCTTGGAAGTGGACCTGGAACATCGCCGGGTATTCGTTCAAGGGAATGAGGTACAGCTCACGCCAACCGAGTATGATCTTTTGCGGCTGCTGGTCACTCATGCCGGCAAAGTGCTGACTCATAACCAAATCCTGCGGCAGATGTGGGGGCCCGCGTATACGGAACAACCGCATTTGTTGCGGGTCAATATCAGCAATCTGCGGCGAAAGATCGAACCCGAACCCAACCGCCCCCGTTATATTCTAACGGAACTCGGTGTCGGGTATCGCTTAAAAATGAACCCGTAGATCCGCTCCATTCTTCTTCTATGCCGGGCCATAAGCTCCTGTATCGGCGCGATGTAGGGGCGGTTCGCGAACCGCCCCTACTGGATTCCCGTTTTCACGGGAATGACAGAAGAACGAATTTACGGGCTACTTACGAAGGTATCAAAATTCGAAGGCGTAATCCGTCTCCGAATTTTCAGGTTGATTTTTGGAATTCCTTATGTCATCTTTTAAGGAAGGGGATTAGTCGTTTCCAGGTTAGGGTAACGAATTTAACTGAAGTTTTTTGTCACGGCTCATTCATTCGTTTCAACGATCATTCGGTCCGCAAAAGGTCTCCCCAAAGAGGCACCGTAAGACCAGTTCTGACCCAAAGGATATCCGGCAAACAGTGAAAATCAAGAACTTCAAGGATTTCTATGCCGGCCTGATGTTCACGCTGTTCGGCACGGCCTTCCTCTGGGGGGCAACCCGATACAGCATGGGGGCAGCGGCCAAGATGGGGCCGGGGTACTTTCCGTTGATCCTGGGCGGGTTGCTGACCCTCCTTGGAGTGATCATTCTTATCCAGAGCCTCGTGGTCGAGGCTGCAGACGGCGAGGTGGGGTTGTTAGTCATCGTCAAGCCCGCAATCCTGGTCTTCGGCTCCATCGCCGCCTTCGCGCTGCTGCTGCGACCCGCCGGCCTGGTGGTGGCGATTTTCGAGATTATCCTGGTCTCGAGTTTCGCCAGCCACGAGGCGCGCTTCAAAGAATCGGTGATCAGTGCGGTTGTGCTGTGTATCGTCAGCCTCGCTATTTTCGTGTACGGCCTGAAGCTGCAGATCCCGGTGTGGCCGGCATTCATCCCGCAATAAGAGGGGACGCCCACTTTGGGAATCGAACTGCTGAATCATCTCGTTCTCGGGTTTCAAACCGCCCTGTCGCTGCAGAATCTCCTGTACTGCTTCGTCGGCGTCCTGCTCGGCACGCTGATCGGCGTCCTGCCGGGCCTCGGTCCGGTGCCGACGATCGCGATGCTGCTGCCGATCACCTACGCGCTGTCGCCGGTGCCGGCGCTGATCATGCTCGCGGGCATCTATTACGGCGCGCAGTACGGCGGTTCGACCACGTCGATTCTGGTGAACTTGCCGGGCGAATCGTCCTCCATCGTGACCTGCCTGGACGGCTACCAGATGGCCCGCAACGGCCGGGCCGGCGCCGCGCTGGCAGTCTCCGCGCTCGGTTCTTTTTTCGCCGGTACGTTTGCCACGATGGTCGTGGCCGGATTCGCGCCGCCGTTGTCGGACCTGGCCTTCCAGTTTGGTCCGACCGAGTACTTTTCGCTGATGGTTCTCGGTCTGATCGGTGCGGTCGTGCTGGCGCACGGCTCGCTGATCAAGGCGGTCGCGATGATTGTGCTGGGCCTCCTCTTCGGCCTGGTCGGCATGGACGTCAACTCGGGCGTCGCGCGCTACACGTTGAATGTGACGGAACTGTTGGACGGAATCAACCTTGTCCCCCTGGCCATGGGCCTGTTCGCTTTCTCCGAGATCCTGGCGAACCTCGAGCATACCCGGAAACGCGAGGTTTTCACGAGCAAGATAAAGGGTCTGTGGCTGAGCCGGGAGGAGTTCAAAGAATCCGCGCCCGCGGTCTTGCGCGGCACGGTCGTGGGTTCGCTGCTGGGCGTCCTGCCCGGCGGCGGCGCGATCCTCGCGTCATTCGCGGCGTACACGGTCGAGAAGAAAGTCTCGCGGACGCCCGAGAGGTTCGGCAAAGGAACGATCGCGGGAGTCGCGGGCCCGGAATCGGCGAACAATGCCGCGGCCCAGACCTCTTTCATTCCGATGCTGACGCTGGGGATTCCGTCGAACGCGGTGATGGCGCTGCTGGTCGGCGCGATGACCGTTCACAACATCCAGCCGGGCCCGCAGGTGATGACCCGGAATGCGGAGCTGTTCTGGGGGCTGGTCGCCTCGATGTGGGTCGGCAACCTGATGCTCCTGGTGTTGAACTTGCCGCTGATCGGCATGTGGGTCAAGCTGCTGGCCGTACCCTATCGTCTGCTGTATACGGCCATCCTGCTTTTCTGCGCGATCGGGGTGTACACGGTCCAGAACAACACGGTCGATGTGCTGCTGACCATCCCGCTGGGCATTCTGGGTTATTTGTTCCTCAAGCTGGGCTGCGAGCCGGCGCCGCTGATGCTGGGCTTCATTCTCGGGCCGATGATGGAGGAGAACCTGCGGCGCGCCATGCTGCTGTCCCACGGGGATCCCAGCGTCTTCATCACCAGCCCGTTGTCCGCGGGGATGCTTTTGATGGCCGTTGTGCTGTTAGTGATCGTTCTCTTGCCGACCGTCAAAAAGAAGCGCGAGGTGGTTTTCGTCGAAGAAGAGTGACCGGCCCGCCCTCCTTCCCTAGGGCCTAAAGTTCGAAATGCCTTAAATGCGCTTAAGTGCCTTAAATGCCTTAAATTTACAAAAAGTCCTTACAAAATTTAAAAAGTTTGAAGGTTAGTCGTACAGAGAGGAGAGAAGCAACGTTTTTTGAACTTGGTGAATATGGATAATTTCTCTGGGCTCTCTGTGGTTGAATTTTGACAAGACCCAGGCGTATGAAAGGAGAAAATAAGATGAAGATGAAGACATTACTGGTGGCAGTTGCCGTCTGCCTTGTCGCAGGCGGAAGCACAACGGCTTTTGCACAGGGCTACCCGACCCGGCCGATCCATGTGATCGTACCACTCACGCCGGGATCGGGCGCCGATGTCGCCGGCCGCATCGTGGCCAAGTACATGGGCATTGGGTTGGGGCAACCCTTGGTGCTGGAGAATCGTCCCGGCGCAGGCGGACAGATCGGCACGATGGCGGTGGTGAAATCTCCGGCGGACGGGTATACCATAATGGTGCAATCGGCCTCGCACGCGGCGAACCCGGCAATCTACAAGACCCTGCCCTACGATTCGCTCAAGGACCTCATAGACGTCGCCATCCTCGGCATGACGCCCTATGTCATGGTTACCTCGGCCACCGGCCCGTACCGCTCGATCAAGGCTCTGGTGGACGCGGCCAAGGCCAAGCCGGAGGCGATACCCTTCGCCTCAGCGGGGATGGGCGGGGCGGCCCACCTTACGGCAGAGTACTTCCTGCAGATGGCCGGGATCAAGATGCTGCACATTCCCTACAAGGGGTCGCCGGAAGCGATCCGGGACGCCGCGGCCGGACGGGTCGCCTTTTACATGGCGCCGATCAACACGGCCATTGGTTTGATCAAGGACGGGAAAGTTGCGACGCTGGGCGTATCGTCGTCGCGTCGTGCCGCCGTGCTCCCCGACGTGCCGACGATTGCGGAGCAGGGGATCACCGGCTTCAGTATGACCCTCTGGTTCGGGATGTGGGCGCCCGCGGGAACGCCGCAGCCGGTGATCCGCAAGTTAAACTCCGAGGTAAACCGCGTCATGCAGTTGCCGGAATTGCGTGAGCAGTATGCCACGCTCGGCGTCGCCCCGATCCTCATGACGCCCGAGGAGTTCGCCAAGTTTGTGCGCGACGATATCGCTACCAACCAGCGCATCGTCAAGCAGGCCAATATTCCGCAGCAATAGCGTTGGAAGGGAGGACTGCCCCGACGGAGCTTTGCCGCGAGGCGAGACAGCTCGGAATACAAGAAGCCTCCCGGTGGGACCCGAAGATGTGAGATAATCCCCTAAATCACCCCCACCCCCACCCTCTCCCTCCCCCATCAAGGGGGAGGGAATTTCTTTCTTAGGGCGATATGTTTGCCCTCTCCCCTCGCGGGAGAGGGATCGCCGCTTTTGCGCAATTGTTTTGCCGTCACGTTTACCCTCTCCCCTCGCGGGAGAGGGTAGGGTGAGGGGGCAGGATGAAAGGCGGTTATTGGATTTACGGGTGATGGCTGGCCGCGGGCATCATGACCTTTAGCGCCCGCGGGAGGACACGGAGGGACATCGGAGTTCTTCCGATTACATCGCCATCTCCATGAAATGGCAGTGGCGGGGAAGATTCAATCGTCAAGGAAGATGCCTTGGCAAATCGGACGGCCAGGAGGCTTTGGAACCCGAGAAAAGGGATTAAGGGAAACCGGGCCAGGAGACGTAATTTAGGCGTGGAGGGGACTACACAAATTCCCATCAACCCGTCATCCATCTTGACGGTCGAGGTAATTCTTATTACCATGGCGTAGCGCCGAATTTTTGTGAAGAGAACTTGCCAGGCGGGACCGCTGTATTGCCAATCCTGGGCCTGGATCGAAATCCAGGGAAACCGGTACCGTAGAAATTCCAGCGGAACGGCCAGGAAAAAAGGGGAAATCCCTTTCCACCGACGTCTCCACAACTGGGCCTGCTCGATGACGGCCACGTCAAACCCCACTCCTCCAGCGCCCGCGATGTAAGACCCGGAGTCGGTTGCGATCACATCTGCGGCCCGCGGCTGACCTCTCCGGAGTACCCCCAGGGCTTCACGAAGATCCAGGGGAATTCCCCAGTTTCGTGCCAGGTCATTGGCTCCCCCCAAAGGAATTACTCCCAAGGCGGCGGGGTGGTTCACCAAGGCCGGCAGGACGGAATGCACCGTGCCGTCCCCTCCACCGACGACCAGGCAGTCGCATCCTTGACGCAAGACCTGTTGGGCGATGGTCAACGCTTCCTGAGGATTGCGGGACAGAAAGCCATTCGCCGAAGGGCAAAGGTCCTTGATTTGGGACAGGAGGCTGGGGAAGAGCTTTTTCCCTTTTCCGCCCCCGGAAGCCGGGTTGACGATAACCTGGATCTTCACCTTTTACCGGGAAAAAACGTGGAATGAGAGCCCCCAAAATGTCTTCCCAGAAAATAAGCCACGGAACAGAGGGGAATGGGGGGAAAATAAACTCAGCGGCTCCCTGCGATCTATTCTAATTCGATTCTTTTCGGTGCGGAAGGCGAAAAATTCTTTTCGGCCCTCTCTCTCATGGGAGTCTGGGGGTAGGCTTTTTCCTTCTTCCGGGATTGCCAGTAATCTATGGGCCGAAGAATGAGATGGTAGAAAAGATAGCCGCTCACCATTAAAAAAAATTCAATTACCCGTTCTTTGAAACTCGAACCGTCGAAGTCCAAATTCGTTTACTCCTCCGCTCCATTCATTTTTTCAGAGTATAGGTGACGAAGCGCTCCTTTTTATGGATCTGCAACTTATCCTCCCGGGCCAGCCAGCCGATGGCCTGGAGGATTAAATTCGGGTCCGCTTTCACGCCCTTTTTCATCTGGGTCAGATTCGCTTCCCCTTTCTCTTCCAGGAACTTCCAGACTTTCCCCGCCGTCTCCCCAATTTTTGGGATCATGGCCCACCCCCTCGAGGTTTTTCCTATTATACCTTTTCGGGATTAAATGGGTTAAGGATTTTTTGTCCCCCTCTCAGAGAAATTCCTGGTTCGTTACATACATGGAGGCCCAAGCCTCAGCGGCCAGGGTGCCATCCTCCAGTTCCGCTTTGGCGTAGGTCTCCACCAGCTTTCGGGTTTTCTTCTTTACCTCGCCGGTGATGCGGATTTTCTGGCCGGTACGGATGGTCTGCCGAATGCGCATTTCCATCTTCGCCGTCATTCCTTCAAAAGATCCTTTACCGCAGAGATCGCCGAGAACGCAGAGCAAAGAAATGAAACTCTGAATTCCAATTTCTAATCCCGCGAAGCGCGGGACGAGACCAATCCAAAAGTCCAATTTCAAAATTTCCAAACTTCTTTGTTTAAATTATTGATGAAATCGTAAAAAGTAAAATTTTCCCTCCCCTGGCGGGAGGGAACTTCGGCGTGAGCTCAGTCGAACGATGAAGGGGAGGGGGATAAATAACTTTTTGAAATTTCTTGATTCTTCACCCTCACCCTGACCCTCTCCCGTCAAGGGAGAGGGGTGTGTTTTTGATTTTTTACGAGAACATCAAAAAATTGTATTTTGTGTTCGTTTGGTCCCGCGCTTCGCGGGGTTCGTTCCTGGGATTTAGAATTTGTATTTTATCTCTGCGTCCTCTGCGCTCTCTGCGGTGAATCTTCAGTTCTTTTACCGGCCCGTGGGTTTTTTGGGGATGCGCCCGGTGCGGATGCACTCCGAACGGAGACGGCGGTTCAGGATGCGTTCCATCATCTGGCCGATTTCCAGAACGCGGTCCACGTTTACGCCCGTTTCGATCCCCATCTCATCCATCATCACAACCATGTCCTCGGTCGTTACCAGGCCGACGATGTTGGGGTCCGCGTAATAATATTTTCCGGTCCCGGCGACCGGACAATCATCCACAAAATTCGCCGGCTGCCCGCCGGTGCCGCCGATCGTGGATTCAAAATGCGTGATTCCAGCCTGCAGGGCGGCCAGCACGTTGGCCAATCCCCAGCCTCGGGTCACGTGAAAATGGGCAATGTGCAGATTCGGGTCGGGGATGGCGTCCAGGACCATGGAAAAGTACTCGTAGACCTTGTGGGGGGGTGCGGACCCGTCGTGGTCGGCATGTTCGATGTCATCGGCCCCGATGTCCAGGAAACGCCTGGTGAACTCCACGGCCTTCTTCAGCTCCGTTGGCCCCTCGATGGGGCAGCCCCAGATGGTCGAGACCGTACCGTTGACCTTGATCCCATTCTCGTGGGCTATTTTGATGTATTTCTCGCACATCTTCCAGTATTCTGCCAGAGAAATGCCGGAGTTGCGCCGGTGGTGGGATTCGCTGGTAGAGACCATGAAGAGAATGCGGTCCGGACCCCAGCCTTTCTGGCGGGCCTCGAAAGCCCTTTCGGCGGCCCTTTCCCTTATGGTCACGGCGGTGAATTGAACATCTTTAAGCTTATCCTTGATTACTTTGCTGCCATGGATGGCCTGCAGCAGTGGGTCGGCGTCGGCAAACTGGGGCATCCCTCTGGGATTTCCCAGGTTCGTGATTTCCAATCTTTTGAAGCCGGCCAGGACGAGTTGCTCCACGCACCAGAGTTTGGCCTCAGTGGAGATGGTCTTCTCCTCGTGCTGGAACCCGTCGCGCACCGTGATATCGCCCAGAACGACCTTCTGCGGGTATTTCATCATGGCCATTTCTTCATCCTCCCATTGCCAATAAAAAGTGCCTAAAATGCCTAAAGTTGGGCTGACAAAAATATTTCATAATTTCCTACACAATAAAAAATTCGCAAAGCGCAGAGCATAGCGTAGCGACTCTTTGCGCTATGCGCTTTGCGGCTTTTATCGTGCCTGCCACCGGGGCGGTCGCTTCTCGTTGAAGGCCCGGATTCCTTCCTGACGGTCTTCGGTAACGAGGTTTACGTTGAATGCCTCGTTTTCAATTTCCATCCCCGTACGCAGGTCTACGTCGCATCCCAGGTCAATGGCCTTCTTGGCTTGCCGGACGGCGATCGGAGCGTTGGCGCAAATCTCCTGGGCCAGCTTCAAGACCGCTTCCTCCACTTGTTCGGCCGGGACGACTTTACTGACGATCCCCAACGCCAGAGCCTCCCGGGCGCTGATCCTTTTGCCGGTGAAAATCATTTCTTTGGCCCGACTCCTCCCGATGGTCCGGGAAAGGAGTTGCGTTCCCCCGTTTGCGGGAATCAGACCGACGCGGACTTCGGGCAGGCCAAACTGGGCATTTTCTCCGGCGATGATAATGTCGGTCAAAAGGGCCAATTCAAAACCTCCTCCCAGGGCAAAACCTTTGACTCCAGCAATCACGGGCTGGGGTAAAGCCTTCAGGGAAGCCAGCATCCTGGAGAAAAGGACGCGCTGCCCGGCGATCTGGGCAGCGGACATGTCTTTCCTCTCCTTGAGGTCAGCACCCACCCCAAAGGCTTTGTCGGTTGAAGAAGTAATGCCCACAACCCAGAGGTCCTGTTCGAGAGCCACTTCCTGGGCAACGGAAGTCATCTCCTTGGCCATTTGGGTGTTGAGGGCGTTCATGGCCTCTGGCCGGTTGAGCTTGATCCAGCAAAAATGTTCTTTTTTTTCCAGGATGATCGTTTCCATTTTTTTCTCCTATGGCAAAAAAATCTAACCACAGAGGTCACAGAGAATATTTTTTTCGTTTATTCCGCTAAAGAAATTCTTTTTGAGGACACAGATCGTTCCTCTGTGACCTCTATGGTTCAATTATTTTAGGTCTTTTAATTCTCTTATGGCCGTCAACTCAAGTCTCGAAAGTCGCTGGGGATCTTCAGTCTTGGGCGGTTGGCCTTCTTCAGTCCCAGGGCATCGTCGGCGATGAGCAGACGCATGATATTGGCCGTTCCCTCGCCGACCTGGTAGAGCTTGGAGTCGCGATAATATTTTTCCACCGGAAGCTCCAGGGAATAACCCATGCCCCCATGGACCTCCATGGCCCATCCGGCGGCGCGCACCGCGGCTTCACCGGCGAAGTACTTGGCGATCGCGATCTCCCGGGTAAAGGGAAGCCCCTGGTCATTGCGCCAGGCTCCCCGACGGACCAGAAAGCGCGCGGCTTCCGTGTAGGTGACCATATCGGCGATGATATGCTTGACCATCTGGTAATCCCGGATGGGACGGCCGAATTGCACGCGCTCGTTGGCGTACTTCACCGAGGCGTTGAGGCAGGCCTGGCAGATGCCCAGGGCTCCGCTGCCCACGCTGATCCGGCCCCGGTCGAGGGCCGTCATGGCCACTTTGAAACCGCCCCCCCACTCGCCCAGGAGGTTCTCCTTGGGCGCAATGACATCTTCGAGGGAAATCTCGGCGATGGGGGAAGCCTTATCTCCTAACTTGGGAATGTCATGAGGCTGCCAGCCGGGCTGATTCGTTTCCACCACGATGGCGCAAAGGCCGTTATGTTTGAGGGACCGGTCGAAAGTACAGTAGACGACCGCGTAATCGGCCACCGTACCGTTGGAGATCCAGGTCTTAGATCCATTGATCAAGAAATGGTCGCCCTTATCGACGACCTTGGTCTCGATAGCGGCAATGTCCGATCCGGCGTTGGCCTCGGAGAAGCAGGTGCAGCCCAGTTTCTGGGCGGAGACCAGAGCTTTGACATATTTCTTACGAACCGCGTCGTTTCCCCACTCCATCATCGCGTAGGGCACGGTCATGGCCTGGAGGTTGAAGAGAGCT
>Ga0315276_10006716_pt1 | contig 10617 bp, 7 predicted proteins | sample YL17G05_0_MG_FD_204542 | JGI IMG/M metagenome (GOLD analysis project Ga0315276, IMG submission 204542) | Sediment microbial communities from Yellowstone Lake, YNP, Wyoming, USA - YL17G05_0 | ecosystem: Environmental > Aquatic > Freshwater > Lake > Sediment | place: USA: Wyoming | collected... | reverse complement strand
TCGAAGATGAACTCGTCCGGCGTGAATGTCGAGATGATCGGGAGGGCGATGAACCAGCCCGTCATGCCGCCCAGGAACACGATGAGCGCGATGCGGAACCCGATGATGTAGCCCACCCCGAGGAGCGCGGAGCTGTACTCGGACCCTATCTGGATCTGGGTCCTCGCCCCCATGTTGAATGTCCCGCCGAGGCGCGAGCCCCACAGGCCGAGGCTGACGGTGCCCTTCTGCGTCTCGAGCGCGGTGGCGAGCCGGAAGAGCATCCCGATGAGGAGCGCGCCGAACACGTACGAGAACCCCGTGCCCGTCGCCTCGCCGGCCTTGAGCACCTCCGCGGCGGCGACGCCCTCGGGGTACGGGAGGTCCTGCTCGATGATGAGGATGCGGCGCAGCGAGATGGAGAAGAGCACGCCCAGGGTCCCGCCGAGGGCGGCGATGACCGTCACGACCCCGTAGTTGAGCTCCGTCCAGATGGGCCTGCCAGAGTCGTCGAGCATCAGCAGCAGCGCCGGGAACGTGAAGATCACTCCCGCCGCCAGGGCCTCGCCCGCGGCGGCGATGGTCTTGCCGAGGTTGCTCTCGAGGATGGTGGCGGACTTGACCAGCCCCGCCTTTGACAGCCCCCGCAGGATGGCCATGAACATGACCGCGGCGGGGATGGCCGCCGAGACCGTCATGCCCACGTAGAGCCCCAGGTAGGCGTTGGCGGCCGACATGACGATGGCGAGCACGATGCCGATGAGGACGGCCTTGACCGTCATCTCGGGCAGCGACATCTCCGGCGGGATGAACGGCCTGTGGGGCTTCCGTGCCCCGCCGCCCCCCCCCGCGGCCATCTATGCGCCTCCAGGCCTGGGGATGACGCGCCCGACGTAGTAGGTGTAGCGGACGGAGAGCCCCCAGTCGTTGCCCTGGTCGCGGATGCCCCTGGCCTCGACCGTGACGGTGACCTTCCAGGTGCCCGTGGCGTTGGTGTAGTCGTGCGCCTTGAGGTGCCCGGGGTCGGGGTCGGGGTCGGACGGGACGTCGGCGAGCGTGAAGTTGACCCGGAGGGTCCCATCGGCGCCCTGCGCCTGCTGCTGCTCCTGGTCGAGCTGGACGGGGCCCCTCACGACGATCGTGAGCACGTCGGCGCGGCGGCCGATGATGTTGATGGCCTCGTCGTCCTTCCACGTGAGCACGGCGAGCAGGTTGGTGATGTTGTGCTCGGGGATGTCGACGTCCACGGCCTGGCCGTTGTGGCCGTTGAAGGTGACCGTCCGCGTCTGGACCATCGAGTAGTCCGCGTAGACCCCGCCCTCCTCGTCGCCCCCGCCCACGATCCCGACGGCCAGGGCGGTGCCGAGGCCCGCCGACATGACCAGCGCGATGACGCCGAGCGATGCCATCATGCGGTCGCGGGAGTCCACTGGTCCACCCCGGGCAGGGAACGGTCGGGGGGCCATTAAAGGATATCGGTCCGGGGGGATGCTGGCACTCCCCGGCCACCGGTGGGCTTTTGTGCCGCCCGGCCCATCCCCGGCGCGGAGGCGCGCGGGTGGTCGAGGAGACCGTGCTCGTCACGGGCGGCTGCGGGTTCGTCGGAGGCCGCATGGTCGCGGACCTCAAGGCCGCGGGGCACCCCGTCCGGGTGCTGGACATCCCGCGCGCGGACTTCTCGCGCGCGGACGCGCTGGGCGCGCGATGCCTCTCGGGCTCGGTCGTCGACGGCGAGTCCGTGCGCACCGCGCTGGGGAGCTCCAGGGTCGTCTACCACATGGCGGGCCCGGACGCGCGCATCCGCGACCCCAGGTTCATCCGCAAGATGGTCATCGCGGGCGCGCAGGTGCTGATGGAGGAGGTCGAGGACAGCAGGGTCGAGCTCGTCGTCGCGGCCTCGACCACGGGGGTCTACGGGAGGAGCGCGACGCCCGCTGGCGTGGACGCGCCCGTCGCGCCCCGCAACGAGCTCGAGCGCGCCAAGCTCGAGATGGAGGCGGCCCTCGCCAGGGGCGCGGCCCGCGCGGGCGTCCGCGCCGTGGCGCTGCGCATGGGCACAGTCTACGGGCCCGGGGACGGCGGCGTCATCGACCGGCTGCTGCCCCGCGTGAGGGACCCGAGGCCCGTGCCGCTGCCCAGGAAGGGGTACGTGAACCCCGTCTGCGTCGAGGACGTGTCGGCGGCGGCGCTGGGCATCGCCCGCCAGCGGGACAAGCTGCCGGAGGGCGCGCTCGACGTCTTCAACTGCGCGGACTCGGCCCCCCTTCCGCCCGGGAAGCTCCTCCGCATCCTCGCCGAGGCCGCGGGCGCCGCGGACGGCACGCCGCCTCTCAAGCCGGGCATCTTCGGCCGGGGGCCCGACGGGTGGATCAGGATGCGGGGCCGGACGGTCAGGCTCGTCGACGCGGCCCCCGTCGGGAGCGCGAAGCTTTGCGCCCTGGTGAGGGCCTGGCCGAGGTACGCCACGCTCCAGCGGTACCTGTGCAGTCAGCCCTCCGGCCCGACGTGCTAGCGCGCGGTAGCGCGCATCGCCGGGCGCTCACGTGCTGTCGCCGAAGCCCGTGATGTCGCACTGCTTGACCTTGTCGTTGACGAACATCGACCGGATGTTCAGCTCGATGAGCGCGACGCGCTGCTTGGTGTAGTCGTCCACGCCGTACCTCTCCATGAGCTGCTTCGTGACCGAGAGGTACTTGACGACGGAGGCCTCGTGCACCGTGAGCGTCAGCTCGGAGCCGCACGTGGGGCACGCGCCCCTCACCGGCATGCGGCGGAACCGCACGTTGCACCTCTGGCACCTCACGACCTGCTTGGAGAAGGCGTTGAGGTTGCCGATGAGGTCGGGCAGGAAGTGCGTCTGCACGACCTTGGTCGCCTCGTCGCGGATGTCCACGGCCCGGATCTTCGAGCCGAGCTCGAACTGAGCGTCCATCTTCTGGGTCATCTTCCCCAGGACCTTGTAGGCCGACGTCCGGACGCCGGAGTTGATGTCCGCGACGTCGTGGGTGAAGCCCAGCCCCTCGTACTGGCCCGGGGTGCCGATGCGCTTGCCCACCGTGTCCATGAGGGCGTCGACCTCCCTGGGGTGGGCCCCGCGCGCGGATGCGCGGTAGAGCTCGAGCGGGTAGCGGGAGAGGACGTCGAGGTTCTGGGCCTCCTTGTCTATCTCGTTGGGGTCGATGCGCGACGAGAGCACGAGGGGGGCGTCCATGAGCCCCCCGCGGCCGTCGGGCAGGAACCTGCGGGAGAAGTCGATGAGGCCGTCCAGCAGCAGCATCACGCAGTCCTCGTCGCCGTCGCAGTTGCGGCGCTTGGCCGCGTGGAAGAACGGGTGCGCGTAGCACGCGACGGCGTAGGAGTAGCCCACGATGCGGCACAGCACGCCCGCGGACGTGTGGGGAGCGAGCCCCATGGCCAGGTGGCCGATGAGGTCCTTGGGCTCCTCCGCCCTGTAGTGCGCGGGCAGGCCGTAGAGCCTCACGAGCATGTCGTCGATGAACTTGGCCGTCTTGACGAGGTACATGCCCGACGCGGCGGGCAGGATGATGTCCTGGGGCCGCAGCTCCAGCAGCTGGTCGCCGCGCTCGAGGGGCGCGCCCGCGGCGTCGCGGGTGTAGCCGAGCTCCCTGGCGCGGTCGACGGGCAGCCCCACCTCCTGCGGCCGGAAGTGCGTGAGCGGGATGTCGGTCATGTCGTAGCGGATGGTCCCGTCCTTGAACACGAAGACGCCGTGCCGGGCGCGCAGGATGCCCTTCTCGAGCGCCTCGGGCACCTTGATGGCGGAGGCCATGCCCTTGACGCCCTTGACGCTGGGGATGGAGGACTCCCCGAGCCTCGCGCGCGCTTCCGAGAGGATCTTGCCGAGGTTCACGGTCTGCTTGCTCGGGCTCTCGTACGCGATCGTGTGGCCCCCGCACTTGCACTTGGAGAGGGGCGTGCGCGCGCCGCACGAGGGGCACCGCCGGTGGCCGAGCTCGAGCTCGAGCTTGCCCGACTTCACTGCCTCGTTCACGAGGCGCTGGTTGCCGCCCGCGGGGCCCACCGGGAACAGCACGTGCGGCGGGGGCCTCATCCGCCGCTCCTTGGCCTTCTCGGGGCGGCCCATGCGCGCGCCGATGCGCGTCGGGGCCCGTGGCGCTATCTGCACGCCCGAGAGGTAGGAGACGAGCGCGAGCGGGTTGTCGAACCGGTCCGCCCTGATGGCGCGGCGGCGAGCGAGCGCGCCGCCGCCCTCGCCGCCCCCGCCCGCGCCCCCCTCGAGCCCGAGGCACGTGACCAAGGCGCCCGAGTGCCGGCCGAACCGCAGGGCGCCGTCGCGGACCTGGTGGAGCGCGCCAAGGCGGCAGAGCGCGTCCTTGGCCGCTTCGTCGACCCGGTCCATTGGCAGCACGAGCGTCCCGCCGGCCTCGAGACGGCCGTGCCCCTCGACGAGGTTGGAGAGCGTTGTGATCTCCTCGGGGGTGAGGTCGTGCCAGAAGAGGTTGTAGCGCGGGTGCAGCGGCACGCCGAGCCTGCGCGAGAGGTCCATCGCGTCCTCGAAGGAGGGCGCCTCCCTGCCCGGCGTCCACGCCTTGCCGTCCTTGTCGGCGGCGCGGACCTCCTCCTCCCACCACTCGACGGTGAAGGCGCCGGGCACGAGCCTTTGGTTGTTCTCGAGGAACTCGCCGAAGGGGATGAGGATCTCCCCGACGTCGTAGAAGCTCGAGACGGCCGAGGCGTACTCCCTCGCCCGCTCGGTGGTATCGATCTCCACCAGGTCGCCGACCTTCAGCAGCGCGATGGGGCCCTCGAGGCCCTCGCATGGCGTGACCGCGCACGCCTTGCCGGGCCGCTCGATCTTGAGCTGCGTGCCGATGGCGATGAACCTGTCGAGGGCCACCATCGTCGCCGGGCTGACGGCCAGCGCCGCCAGGCCGGTGGCGCGGGTGCGGCCGTAGCGCAGCCTGAAGCCGCCAGGGGTGGACGGGTGCGCGAACACCGGCCGGCCCGCGATGAGGTCCTTCATGTACTTGGCGTTGGCCTCGACCACGAGGGGGCGCGCGTTCTCCATCTCGCGCAGCACCTCGGGCGCGATCTCGTCCTCCTCCAGCTCCGAGAGGTCGTCCTCCGCCTCGTCCTCCTCGGGCCTCGCGTCGGAGTCGGCCTCCCCGCTGGCGCCCGCCTCCGTGGCCTTCTCCTTGCCCTTCTGGCCCAGCTCGATGAGACGGTCGATGAACTCCCAGCCGTCCACGCCGAGCCGGTGTACGTGCTTCTGGATCTTGGGCGCCTTGAGGCACATTCCCTCGGCCAGGACGAGGCACGCGCCCGAGCGGACGCGGTTGCCCTCGACGCGATCGAGGTCGCGGTTGCCCGAGACCTCGGCGTCCTCGGTCCCGTCGCCGTCGATGCACACGGGGCAGCCCCTGGTGATGAGGTCGAGCTCCTCGTCCTTGGGCTGGTACTGGAGGTGCTCGATCTGCTTGTACATCCGCACCTCCTCCTTGTACCTCTCGACCTCCTTGTCCGTCGGCTTGTAGGCCCCGAGCCCCAGCTCGCGGCGGACGACGTCGGCGATGAGCACCGACAAGGCCTGCGCCGTGCCGCCGGCGGCGCGGATGGGGCCGGCGAAGAAGACGTCCGCGTACTTGGTGCCGTCGGCGTTGGATTTGATCTTGACCTCTGAGACGCCCTCGATGGGGGCGACGAGGACGCCCTCGGTGAGGATGGCCAGCCCCGTCCGGATGGCCTGGTCGAGCGCCTTCTCCTTGGTGGGGAAGGGCAACGTCTTGACTATCTCGCGCGCGATGTGCAGCGCGACCTCCTCGCGCGTCATGCCCTCGGAGGCCTCGCGGATGCGGTGCGCGATGCCGGGGGGGCCGACGAGGCTCTCGACGCGCTCCGCGAGGTCGACGGCGACGGGGATCTCGACGACGGTCTCGGGGTCGAACCCCTGCGCGCGGGCCTTCCTCGCGATCGCCATGCACTCGTCGAGCCCGCGGGCGAGCTGGAGGAAGTAGGACTCCATCTCCGGAGATGCGCGCGAGCGGGTGCTTCCCATCGGTAGACCAGGCTCCTCGTGTGAGGGGGGAAGGACCCGATGGAGGAGAGCCCCGTTAAGCCTTTCGGGGGGGGGCGTCAGCCCTCGCGTATCACCCACTCGATCTCGGGCTGCGGCAGCCTCTTGATGAGCTCCGCCTTGAGCGCGTCGATGCCCTCGCCCGTGACCGAGGAGACCCTGGGCCGGTCGCCGCCCTCCCTCCTCACGAGGTCCGCCTTGGTCTCGATGACCAGGACGTCCTTCCCGGGGTAGGCCGCGCGGATCTCCTCGAGCAGGCTCTCCTGCGCCTCCACCGTCGTGCCGCCCTCGCCCGTGGGGTCGACGAGGAACAGCAGCATCGCCGGGAGGTGCGCGATGGCCGCCAGAGCGCGCCGCTCGACGGGGTTGCGCTCCTCGATGGGGCGGTCCAGGAGGCCCGGCGTGTCGACGACCTGGAAGGCCCGGCTCCTGTGGAAGAAGTGCCCCACCGTGACCCTCGTCGTCGTGAACGGGTAGGCCGCGACCGCGGGCTCCGCCGTGGAGAGGCGGCCCACGAGCGCGGACTTGCCCACGTTGGGGTAGCCCGCGACCACGACCGTGGGGACGGCGGGGTCGATGGCGTCGAGCGAGCGCATCGCGTCGCGGACCGTGCCGAGCAGGGCCAGCTCGCCCGAGATGCGCTCGAGGAGCGACGAGACGCGCCCGTAGACCTCCTTGCGCTTCTGCTCGATGAACGTGCGGTTCTTGGTCCGCGCGAGCTGCATGCTGGCCTTGCGGCACACGACCGCCACCTGTCCCCGGCACCAGTCGACCGTGGCGACGGATTTGCGGAGCTCCGCGATGTCGAACTGCGTCGCGAGGACCCCCTCGTAGAACGGGTGGAGGCGGTCGAGCAGCGACATGCTCTTCACGACGCGGCCGAGGGTGACCGCGATGGTGTCGGAGACCGAGTCCACCCGCGACATCGCGTTCTTCTTGGCGCGGTAGATGGCGCTCGGGTCCTGCGCGTCGATGGTGCTCGCGCCCTTGAAGGCCTTGTCGAGCACCTCCTGCGCGGTGGGCACCGTGGGGACGTAGAGGTCCCCCTGCCGCTCCCTCCTCCATGACTTCGTGCGCGCCATCTTGGCGCGATAAACGGTCATCCCAGATAAGGGTTTGCCTGGCGACGCCCGGACGCGCTGCGACCCACGAATGGGTAAAAGCTTATGTGCCGGGGGCGCCGTTGCCCCCATCGTGCTCTACAAGCCACAGGACCTGCAGTTCCTCAAGCACCTCGCCATCATGGGGGGCATCGACGACTTCATCGCCCTCTCCTCCGGCGAGCTCGGCCGGACGCTCGGCACCAGCCAGCAGACGGCCAGCCGGCGCATCCTCGAGCTGCTCGAGGCGGGGCTCATCTCGCGCGAGCTCGGCGCGCGCCGGCAGCGGCTGCGGCTCACCGAGGACGGCATGAAGGCCCTCCAATCGGAGTACGCGGACTACGTGTCCATCTTCGAGTCGAAGGAGCGCGTGCGGCTGCGCGGGGCCGTCGTCTCCGGGCTCGGCGAGGGCGGGTACTACATCGAGCAGTCGGGCTACCGCGACCAGTTCCGCCAGCTGCTGGACATGGAGCCCTTCAGGGGCACGCTCAACCTGCGCCTGGTCGGGGAGGACCGCGGCCGGCTGCAGCTGCTCCGGAGGGCCACTGGCATCCCCATCCGCGGGTTCACCCAGGGCTCCCGCACGTTCGGCGCGGTCAAGGCCTTCAAGGCCGTCATCGGCGACCTGCGGTGCGCGGTCATCATGCCACAGCGCAGCCACCACGCGGACACGCTCGAGATCATCTCCGAGCACGAGCTCCGGAAGCTCCTCGACCTCAAGGACGGCGACGTCGTCGAGCTGCAGGCCGTGCTGCAGGAGAACCCATAGGCCACCGCCACCACCACCACCATTACCACCCCCCCGCCCCGGGGAATCCTGGCCCACTGGCACGCATCCCATCCCAGGGCAAAGCAATTTAACTGGCTTAGCCCTTACACGTCCGGGGAACGGCCTTGCCAGATGACGAGCAGCAGACCAGCCCGGACGTCAAGGTGGAGGAGCTGAGCCTGGACGAGCTCGAGGACCAGGAGGGTCAGGGCAAGGCCGAGGGCTCCACCACCGGGGGGCTGCGCGCCGGGGGCCTGGGCCCCGAGGGCGCGAGGTACGTGCCCCCGATGGGTGCGAGGAGGCGCACCGTGAAGCCGCTCATCGCGGCCTTCGCGCTGTTCTTCGCCGCCGGGCTGGGCATCACGGGCGTCGTGATGCAGACCACGCTCGAGAGCCGCGTGGCCGGGGACGCGTTCGACATGCGCGGCGTCGTGCTGGACCAGAAGGACTACCAGAAGGGCAAGGAGGTCCCCATCCCGGGCGTCAACGTGACCGTCGGCTCGGTCGGGTACCGCGGCGTCACCGACTCCAATGGCCGGTTCGCCGTCTCCGGCCTCAAGGGAGGGAAGTTCACGGTGGAGTTCTACATGCGGGAGTGGGACTCCGCCATCAACACCACGTTCGTCTCGTTCATCTCCGGCAGCTGGTCCGCGAGCGACAAGCCCAAGCCCTTCGCCGTCAAGGTCACGGACCTCGACCCGAGGGCCACGCGGCCCGACAGCCCCTTCTCGCCCGCGCTGCAGGTGCGCGTGCTCGACTGGACCACCGCCGACTCCGTCACGCTCGGCCTCCTCGCCTCGTCCTTCGACCGCCCGCTCGACGGGCTCCGCGTCGCGTTCGCGGAGGCCCCGGGGGCCTACACGGGCGTCACCATCCCCTACGCGGGCTCGGTCACCTACACGTTCTCGGCGGGCACGGGCTCTGCGGACTACTCGCAGCTCTACCTCAAGGTCCTCTACCCCGACGGCACCAAGGACTTCGTCGGCGAAACCCGCGTCAGCTTGCCCTCGCACCCCGCGGGCGCGGGCGGCTGGAGGGGCGTGGCGTACCCCGACGTCGCGCTCTTCGTCACGGGCGGTGGCGCCACCAACGGCAGCGCGCCGACCACGGTCGTAGCGCACTCGACCGGCGCGACCGAGTGCGCCTACCGCATCGACGGCGGCACCTGGGGCGACTGGCTCCCGATGGCCGGCGGGGAGGCCGACGTCGACGTCGCGTTCCCGCAGGCGCTGCCCGAGGGCGACCACCTCGTCGAGATCATGGCCCGCAACGCCACGCTTGCCAACGGGACCGTGAGGGGCGCCCACGTCACGCTCGACAGGACGCCGCCGATCCTGGCCCCCACCGTGGTGGGGGGCGAGGCCGTGGCGCCGTGGGCGCTCATCGACCCCCAGACGGAGGGCGCGAGCGCCTTCCGGTACAGGATGCCCGACGGCAGCTGGGCCCCTTGGCAGCTCGTCTCGAGCAGCGTGCTCGTGCCGCTCCCGGGCACGGGCGGTGCGAACGTCACCGTCGGCTTCCAGGCGATGGACCTCGCGGGCAACGTCGTGGAGCGCACCGCGAGCGTCGGCTACATGGCCATCCCGCACGCGACGGCGCAGGAGTACGACCAGTACAAGAGCTCGCTCAATGTGTGCATCCCCGTCATGGTCATCGGCGTCATACTCGCCGCATACGGCGGGCTGATGGCCTGGAGGCGCAGGAGGCCGGGCATGGCCATGCTCGGGGCCATCGGCGCGCTGCTCGCGGGTGGCCTGGGCATCCTCGGCGCCATCCTAGCGGTCATCGCGCTCGCGGCCATCACGCTCTCGCGCGACGAGTTCGAGGAACCGGGCGCCCCGCCGCCGAAGGAGAAGGGCGGGACCCCAGAGGAGTGAGGCGCGATGGGAGCCCCGCCGCACCATGGCGGTGGGCCGCGCGACGCGGCCGAGGAGGCCATCGTCGTCGAGCTGCCCGTGAGGAGGCTGCAGGCCGCGGCGGCGCTGCTTTTCGCCGTCGCCATCCTCGGCACCCTGGCCACGGCTGCGTCCTACTCGGGGTACGGGGGCATCGAGGGCCTGGGCGCGCTGCTCGAGGAGCCCCGCGCGGACGTGATGGGCGTCGTCAAGGACGCCGACGGCGACCCCGTCGCCAGCGCCACCGTCACCGTGCAGGGGACGGGGGAGAGCGCGACGACGGGCGACGGGGGCTTCTACCTCATCACGGGCGTGCCCGCCGGGCGCGTCCACATCCAGGCGGAGGCGGAGGGCCGCCAGACGGTCGTGCGCCACGCCACCCTAGAGCGCGGGACCTACGTCCTCGACTTCGTGAGCGTCCCCGGCGACGGGACCGTGGAGGAGCCCGGCGGGGCGGTGCCCGCCGCGGGCGACGCGTCCGCGGGCGCGCCCCTCGCGCTCGCCGCGATGGCGGTCGCCTCCTTCGCGGCGCTGCTAGCGGCGTACGAGTGCTTCGCCCGTCGGTACTACTCGGTGGCGCTCGCGGGCGCCCTCCTGGGCCTGCTCGCCTGGGGGTGGTGGGCGGGCACGCTCCTCGCGCTAGTCGCGCTCCTGCTGGTCCTCCCGACCCGCTCCGAATTTCGGGGGAAGAGAAAAGAGGCCCCCTTCCCATGGGACGAGGACGAGCCACCGCATGTGAGCTCGGCCGAGGGGATACCTTCCGCGCGGCGCGAGCCGGGCGCGCCCACCGGCCCTGGCGGCGGCCGCGTCTGACGAGGA
>Ga0315276_10006713_pt1 | contig 10618 bp, 8 predicted proteins | sample YL17G05_0_MG_FD_204542 | JGI IMG/M metagenome (GOLD analysis project Ga0315276, IMG submission 204542) | Sediment microbial communities from Yellowstone Lake, YNP, Wyoming, USA - YL17G05_0 | ecosystem: Environmental > Aquatic > Freshwater > Lake > Sediment | place: USA: Wyoming | collected... | reverse complement strand
TGCGGGACGCCGTCCGCACGCTCCAGACCCTGCGGGACCGCCAGCAGAAGATGGCGACGACGCGCCTGGGCGATCGCGACGCGTTTGGCGTCAAGAGCGGGCCGTCGGGCAGCGTCATTCAGGTCTTCCAGATGCGGGGCGGCCGCGTCATCGAGCGCGTCGAGCTGGTGGCCGACGCCGAGCACGGGCAGGCCGAAGCGGACCAGGACATCCTGCACGCCGCCATCCCGCAGTTCTACGACACGCACGACATCCCGCCGGAGATTCACGTGCCCGTGGCGCTCGACGAGGCGGCGCTGCTCGCGTTGTGGCTGTCGGAACGGGCGGGGCGCCGCATCGAGATCCTGGTGCCGCGCGGGCCCGAGCGCCGCGGCCTGATCGATCTGGCCGCCAGAAACGCCGCCTTCGCGTACCAGGCGAAGTTCGCCGGCGGCGCCGTGGCCAACTACGACGCCCTCGAGACTCTGCGCGCCGTGCTCGGGCTGCCGTCGTTCCCGCGGCGGATCGAGGGCGTGGATATCTCGACGCTGCAAGGCAGCGACACCGTGGCTTCGCTCGTCGTCTGTGAGGACGGCCGCATGCGGCGCGGCGAGTACCGCAAGTTCCGCGTGCGGGCGCCGCAGGGGCGCGGCGCGGAAGCGTCCGATCGGTTCCTCGACGATTTCGCGTCGATGCGCGACGTCGTGTCGCGCCGCTACCGGCGCCTGCTCGAGCAGGGCGGCCCGTACCCGGACCTCATCGTCATCGACGGCGGCAGGGGCCAGCTCTCGTCAGCGTACGAGGCGTTGACGTCGCTGGGCCTGTCGAATCTGGTGGCGGTGGGCCTGGCCAAGAAGGAGGAGCTGATCGTCATGCGCGACCGCCCGGATCCGATCGCCCTGCCGGCCAGCCACCCGTCGCTCCTCCTCCTCCAGCGCATCCGGGACGAGGCGCACCGCTTCGCGGTGACCTTCCAGCGACGCGCGCGGCGGATGCGGGACCTGCGCTCGGAACTCGACGACATCGCCGGGATCGGGCCGACCCGTCGCCGGACGCTGCTGCAGACGTTTGGCAGCGTCGCCGGCGTCCGGCGCGCGAGCCGCGAAGCGCTGACCGCAGAGGTGGGCGCGAAGGCCGCCGACGCCGTGCTCCGGCACTTCGCGCGCACCGGCGGACGCGGCGCATAGCCTTCCGGAACGTCCGCGGCGCCTTTGACCCTGGCCGCCTCACGGTGTTAGCCTGAGTGGTCTCCCGTGGGGAATAGCGTGACTCCTGTGAACAAGCGTGTCGTTTCCGGCATGCGGCCGACGGGCCGCCTGCACCTGGGCCATCTGGTCGGCGCCCTGTCCAACTGGGTGCCGCTGCAGGATCAGTACGACTGTTTCTACTTCGTGGCCGACTGGCACGCGCTGACCAGCGAGTACGCCGGCACCGATGACGTGGCCAGCTATGCCTACGCGAACGTGGCCGACTGGATCGCGGCGGGCCTGGATCCCGAGAAGTCCACGATCTTCGTGCAGTCGCGCGTGCCCGAGCACGCGGAGCTCCACCTGCTGCTGTCGATGATCATCCCGATTCCGTGGCTGGAGCGCGTGCCGTCCTACAAGGAGCAGCGCGAGCAGTTGTCGGAAAAGGACCTGTCCACCTACGGCTTTCTCGGGTACCCGCTGCTGCAGACGGCCGACGTCATCATGTACGACGCCCACTACGTGCCCGTGGGCGAGGACCAGGTGCCGCACCTCGAGCTGTCGCGCGAGGTCGTGCGCCGCTTCCACACGTTCTACGGCGAGGTGTTCGTCGAGCCGCAGCCGCTGCTGACCAGGTTCCCGCGCCTGCCCGGCCTCGACAACCGGAAGATGAGCAAGAGCTACGGCAACGCCATCGACCTGGCCGACGATGCGGAGACCGTGCGGAAGAAGGTGATGTCGATGTACACCGACCCCGCGCGCGTCCGCGCCGACATCCCCGGCAACGTCGAGGGCAACCCGGTCTTCATGTATCACGACGCGTTCAACACGAACCGCGACGAGGTGGACGACCTCAAGGCCCGGTACCGCGCGGGGAAGGTCGGCGACGTCGAGGTCAAGCGCAAGCTCATCGCGGCCCTGGAGCTGACGCTGGACCCGATGCGGCAGCGCCGCGCCGAACTGCTGGCCAGGCCGGACCGCCTGCGCGACATCATCGAGGACGGGTCTTCGCGCGCGCGCACGGTGGCCCGGGAGACCATGGCCCGCGTGCGCGAGGCCATGAAGCTCTCGTACGCGTGATGCAGACCCAGCCGATCGATACTCCCGAGTTCGAGTCGTCGCCCGACGCGTACCGCGTCAGGCTCGACGCCTTTTCCGGCCCGCTCGACCTGCTGATTCACCTCATCAAGAAGAACGAGGTGAACATCTACGACATCCCGATTTCGTTCATCACCGCCCAGTACCTCCAGTACGTGGAGCTGATGGAAGAGCTCAATCTGGATGTCGCCGGTGAGTTCCTCGTGATGGCCGCCACGCTCATCCACATCAAGTCGCGGATGCTGCTGCCGCGGCCGGATCCGAACCAGGACGACGCCGAGGAGGATCCGCGCGACGCCCTGGTCAACCGGCTGCTGGAGTACCAGAAGTTCAAGGCCGCCGCCAACCTCCTGCACGAGCGGGAGACCATGCGCAGCGCCCAGTGGCAGCGGCCCGACCAGGTGGTGGCGGGGATCGCCGGCGAGGAGTTCGAGATTGAGGTCGAGGTCGACCTGGTCAGCCTCATGGCCGCCTTCAAGGCCGTGCTCGACCGGGCGAAGCAGCGGCCGACGATGCCGATCCCGGGCGAGCAGGTGTCGATCGAGGATCGAATCGCGCAGTTGCTGTCGCGGTTGTCCGAAACCGACGCGTGCGGGTTCGAGGACCTGTTCGCGGATACGGACTCGCGGCGGGACCTGATTGTGACCTTTCTCGCGCTGCTCGAGATGATCCGCATGAGGCTGGTGCGCGTGTTCCAGGCGGGCAGCTTCGGCGCGATTCGGATCTACAAGCGGCCCGCGCCGGCGGCGGCGGCGCTCGAGACGAGGGGCTAGGGACTCGCGGAATCTGACGACGGAACCAACGCATGGCGAAACGGGAACGTACGAAGCGGGCACCCGCCCGAAAGCGGAAGTCGGCCACTCTGGCGGATGAACCCGTGGTGGTGATCCTCGACCCGATGGCAGCCGGCGGCGCGGCTACGTCCGCGGCCGCGTCCGAGGCAGCGCCGGCGCCCGCGTCCGCGGCCGAGTCCGAGGCAGGGCCCGCGCCCGCGTCCGCGGCCGAGTCCGAGGCAGGGCCCGCGCCCGAGGCGGATGGTCTCCCATCCGCGTCCGCGCCCGACCAGGCTGGTCCCGACGCGGACCCGGCCCGTCTCGCGCCGGCCGCCGACGAGCCCATCGCGATGTCCGACGTGCCAGGGTTGTCGATGACGCTTGCCGAGGAAGGCCCCGCCGGCCAGGACGACGAGGCCGAACCCCCGGTATCGTCCGAGGTCAAAGCGATTGTCGAAGCGATGATCTTCGCGTCGCCGGAACCGCTGACGGCCAAGGCCCTCTTCAAGCTGCTCGACAGCGAGCCGCGCGAAGAGGTGCAGCGGGCGCTCGACGCGCTGCACCGTGACTACGCGCCGCCGCGCGGGTTGCAGCTGGTCGACATCGCGGGCGGATTCCAGATCGTCACGCGCACCGACCTTCACGAGTGGGTGCGCCGCCTGTTCCACGAGCGGAAGTCGACCAAGATCTCCGTGCAGGCCCTCGAGTCGCTCGCGGTCGTCGCCTACCGCCAGCCGGTGACGGCGGCCGAGATCACGGAGATTCGCGGCGTGAACGCCTCAGGCGTGCTCGCGACGCTCATCGAGCGCAAGCTGATCAAGATCGCCGGCCGCAAACCGGTCGTCGGCCGGCCGTTCCTCTACGCGACCACGCGCGAGTTCCTGATGCGCTTCGGCCTCAACGACCTTTCCGACCTCCCGAAGGTCGAGGATATGGCCGAGGTGCTCGGCTTCGATCTCCAGGGGATGCTGGGCGAGCCGACCCCGAGCGACCAGCTGCTCCCGCTGGACCTGGCGGACGACGAGGCGGCTCCGACGACGCCGGACGCGTGGGTCGCTGATGCGGGCTCGGAGGACGCGGCGGCTGAGGCCGCGGCTGAGGCGGTCGCGTCTCGCGATCTCGAGATGTCGGCGCCGCCCGACGACGAGACGGTGAACTAGCGGGCCGCGGGCCCGGCGCGGCGCCAAGCCCGGCCGTCCGCTTCAGCTGATCCACCTCGCGCGCCGTCAGGTCGCGGTGCGCGCCGACCTTCAACTTGCCATCGCTGATCGAACCGATGCGCACGCGCCCGAGGCGCACCACCGGGTGGCCGATGGCGTCGCACATGTTGCGCACCTGCCGGGTCTTCCCTTCGTGGATCGCAATCGACAGCAGGGTCTGGTCGGCCCTCGCGCCCAGGCCGCGTTCCAGCACGCGTACCACGGCCGGTGCCGTGCGCTCGCCCTGGATGCGCATGCCGCGGCGCATCCGGTCCAGGCTGTCCTGGGTGGGTTCGCCGCGCACGCGGGCGTGGTATTCCCGTTCCACCTCGTGGCTGGGATGCAGCAGGCGTTCGGCGAGGGCGCCGTCGTTGGTGAGCAGCAGCAGCCCTTCCGAGTCGTAGTCGAGGCGGCCCACCGGGTAGACGTACTCCCGCACCTCGGGCATCAGGTCGAGGACCGTCGGCCGCCGTTCCGGGTCCTTGCGGGTCGTCATGTAGCCCCGCGGCTTGTTCAGCAGGATGTAGCGGTGGCGCGTCGTGACGCGAATCCGCTGGCCGTCGACGCGGATGTCGTCCTGGCCGGCATGCGCGCGAGTGCCGAGTTCCAGGATGGTGGTGCCGTTCACCGACACCCGGCCCTGCGTGATGAGTGTCTCGGCGGCGCGCCGCGATGCGACGCCCGCGGCCGAGAGGATCTTCTGAAGCCGTTCGCCGGTGTTGTCGTCTGACATGTCGTCCTATGCGCGGATGAGCGCCGCAAAAAAGTTCACGAGTTTCCAGATGTCGCCGTAGCCGTGCTGTTGATCCATCTCGGCGTGCGTGATGATGCCGCTCAGCAGCGTGCGCACGCGCGTCTTGTTCCGCAGGTAGCGGTCGAGGCGGAGCGATTCGATCGCCGGGATCACCGTGTCCCCGGTTCCGTGAATGAGGAACACGGGGCAGATGGGGGCCGGGGACATCTCGGGGGAGAGCGCCGGGTCCTGGCCCTGGGTGCGGACGATCGGCTCGAGGAGCGCGCCGAGGCGATCCACGTCGCGTGCGTTCACCTGGCGCATCAGCGTGCGCGAGGGTTCCGGAAGCGCCTCGGCCATGCGGGCGGCCGATGCAAAGGTGCGCGCCGCGAGTCGCTTGTCGATGAGATCGTAGTGCGCGGCGGCGAGGTACTCGAGGATGGCGGCGCGCAAGGGCTCCGCCTGTCCGGCCGGCACCACGCGGTGGGCGACGCCGAGCAGGATGATGACGGCGCCGTAATCGTGCGGGCGGAGGTACACCTCGGACGGCGCGGCGGGGGACGTGCCCGGCTGGCCGTCGGGCTCCAGCGCCGGTTCCTTGCCCGTGCACAAGAACCGCAGTACGCGTGGAAACGAGCCGTAGCCGCCGAACGAGAACACGTAGTCCACCCGGCCGCGCAGGGAGCGGCGGCCGGCGGCGACCGTCGTCAGCGCCCCCGAGAAGCTGATCCCCATCATGCCGATGTGCCCGTTGCGCGCGAGGCGGCGCTGCCCGGCGAGCCAGACGGCGCTGTCCTCGATCATGTCGGTGGTGCGCGGCGTGATCGCGAAGCGCATCAGGTCCGGCGTCTCCGGCGTGAGCACGGCGATGCCCACGCTCGCGATTTCGTACGCCAGGCCGTAGAGGCGCGGCTCGTCGATGCCGAGCATGTTGACGCCGGCCACCAGCGTGACCGCGCGGCGGACCCTCGCCGGGACGTAGAGCCGGGCGCGGAGCGGACCGTGGCGGGACGGCACCGTGACCATCGTGACGGTGACCGGCTCGCGTTCCCACTCGAGCGCGTCGGCCGCCGGGCCGCCCAGTTGCGCCATGCGGATGAAGACCGCCGCCGCGCGCGTGTACGAGCGGACGAAGGTCGCCGACACGGCGAGCGCCGCGACGAGGACGACCAGGCATGCCGCGACAGTCCGGGGACGCATGGATCGACATGTTACACTCTCAGCCCCATGCACCTCGTCATCGCCATCGACGGTCCGTCCGGAGTGGGGAAGGGCACCGTCGCCCGCGCCGTGGCCAGCCGGCTGGGACTGCGCCACGTGGACACCGGCGCGATGTACCGGGCGCTGGCGTGGCGCGCACAGGAGCTCGGCGTCGACCTGGACGACGAGGCGGCCGTGGTGGCCGTGGCCAGGGCCGCCGCGTTTGACGTGCAGGGCAGCCGCGTCATCATCGACGGCCAGGACGCCTCGGCGGCCATCCGGACGCCGGAGATCGACCGCGCGGTGACGCGCGTGGCGCGGCTTCCGCAGGCGCGCGCGGAACTGGTGTCGCGGCAGCGCGCGATGGCAGTTGACGGCGGCGTCGTGATGGAGGGACGCGACATCGGGACGGTGGTGTTCCCCGACGCGACCGTGAAGGTCTACCTGGATGCCTCGCCCGACGAACGAGCCCGCCGCCGGGCCCACGATCCGGCCCACGCGTCCAGCCAGACCCAGGCGCTGGCTGAGATTGCGCAGGCGATGCAGCGACGCGACGAGGCGGATCGGACGCGGACCGCGTCGCCGCTGGTGGTCGCGCCTGACGCCGTGGTGATCGACACTACGTCGATGCCGATCGCGGAAGTCGTTGACAGAGTGATACTTGCGGTCTCGGAGCGGCAGCCGTAGCGCTCCTCGACCGACTGCGCGTGTCCGGGAATCGGGGTTTGGGATTCGGGATTCGGGGCAGTCGCGCTGTCGAGTCGTGGCTGCCCGAATCCCCAATCCCGACTCCCGAATCCCGATCCCCCACGCTCCTTGACCCCCGCCCCTAAGTATCGTACAATCAACCGCTTGTGGCCATTCATACCGGCCGCATAATCATCAGCCGCCGGCGCTGAAACCAAGACCGGCAATCCACGAAGTGGAGGAGGACGCGCAACGCATGTCGAACGAAGAAGGCGGCAACACCCCAGACCTGGACACGCAGGCGGGACGTCCCACCGGCCAGGCCATTGGGACTGGGCCGGTGCGATCGATCAAACCCAGAGCGGGCTACGAGGAGGAGATGGATCCTCAGGAGTATGCCCAGCTGCTGGACCTGTACGACACCAGCTTCCGCAACATCTCGGAAGGTGAGGTCGTCAAGGGCACCGTGCTCAAGGTGACCGCGTCGGAAGTGGTCGTCGACGTCGGGTACAAGTCGGAAGGCATCATCCAGCTGAACGAGTTCCTGGACGAGAACGGCCAGATCACGGTGCAGCCCGGCGACACGGTGGACGTCCTCCTCGAGCGGACGGAAGACAAGGACGGGTACGTCGTCCTCTCCCGCGAAAAAGCGGAGAAGATGAAGATCTGGGACGAGATCGAGAAGGCCTATACGGATCGCAAGGTCGTCATCGGTCGCGTCATCGAGCGGATCAAGGGCGGCCTCGCGGTGGACATCGGCGTGCGGGCGTTTCTGCCCGGCTCGCAGGTGGACGTGCGGCCGGTCCGCAACCTGGACGCGCTGAAGAACCAGGAACTGCGGATGCGCGTCATCAAGGTGAACAAGAAGCGCGGCAACATCGTGCTGTCGCGCAAGGTCCTCCTCGAAGAGGAGAACGCTGAGAAGAAGAAGTACACCCTGGCGGCGCTGGCCGAGGGCAAGGTGCTGCGAGGCACGGTGAAGAACATCACCGACTACGGCGCCTTCATCGACCTGGGCGGCATCGACGGGCTGCTGCACATCACCGATATGTCGTGGGGCCGCGTGGGCCATCCGTCGGAGATCTTCAAGGTCAACGACGAGATCGACGTGGTGGTGCTGAAGTACGACCCGGCGACCGAGCGCGTCTCCCTGGGCCACAAGCAGCTGGTGCCGGACCCGTGGAGCAACGTGTCGGATCACTACCCGATCGGCGCGCGCGTGTCGGGCAAGGTGGTGAGCCTGACCGACTACGGCGCCTTCATCGAGCTCGAGCCCGGCGTCGAGGGCCTGATCCACGTGTCCGAGATGACGTGGAGCAAGCGCGTGAAGCACCCGTCGAAGATCCTCAACCAGGGCGACTCGGTCGAGGCGATGGTGCTGGGCGTGGACCCGACCGCGCGGCGCATCTCGCTTGGGCTCAAGCAGATCGAGAGCAACCCCTGGCACGATCTGGCCTCCAAGTACCCGATCGGCGCGCGCATTGTCGGCAAGGTGCGCAACCTGACCGAGTTCGGCGCGTTCGTCGAGGTGGAAGAGGATATCGACGGTCTCATCCACATCTCGGACATGTCGTGGAGCAAGCGCATCAAGCACCCGTCCGAGGTCCTCAAGAAGGGCGACAAGGTCGAGGCGATCGTCCTCAACATCGACGCCGAGAACCAGCGCCTGTCGCTGGGCCTGAAGCAGCTCGCCACCGACATCTGGGACGAGTTCTTCTCGCAGCACCAGGTGGGCGACACGGTCGAAGGCAAGGTCGTGCGCATGACCAACTTCGGCGCGTTCGTCGAGCTGGCGGACGGCATCGAGGGGCTGATCCACGTGTCGGAGTTCGATGACCAGCAGGCTGAAAAGGTCGAACTCGAGGTGGAGAAATCCTACCCGATGAAGATCATCAAGCTCAGCCCATCCGAGCGGAAGATCGGGTTGAGCATCCGCGCCATGCGGGTCGAGTCGGATCGGGCCGACTGGCAGACCTACAGCGAGGCGGCGACGGGCCGACCGCAGGCGACGCTGGCGGATCACTTCCGGCAGCAGCAGCGGGAAGACGGCGACGAGAAATAGGGACGGGTGCACCACCTGCGTGAGCGCCCGGGTCCCGGGCGCGGGAACGGGTGGTGAAACCGGGTATTCTTGGTGCACTATCCGGGGGGCGGCCTGTCCGGCCGCCTCCCGGCCGGTTCTTCTTCCACGGGTCCACCATGACCAAGGCCGAACTGGTCGAAGAAGTCTCGCGCGTGTCGGACCTCACGAAGAAGCACTCCGAGGTCATCGTCGACACGGTCTTCCGCAGCATCATCGACGCCCTCCAGAAGGGCGAGAAGATCGAACTGCGGGGATTCGGCAGTTTCCGCCTGCGCAAGCGGGAGCCCCGGAAGGGGCGCAACCCGAAGACCGGCGAGCGGGTGGATGTGCCGCCGAAGCGGGTCCCGTACTTCAAACCCGGCAAAGAACTGAAGGACCTCATCAACGAGGCCGACCAGGGGCTGATGGCGCCGCCCGCCGAAGGGCCAGCCGCGCCGGCCGCTGACGCGCCGCCGCAGGAGTAGGGGCGCGGGGATCAACCGTGGATCGCCTGTGGTCGCCCTGGAGGCTTCAGTACGTGACCAGCACCGGTGACGCGCGGGGCTGCGTGTTCTGCGAGGCGCAGTCGGGCGCCGACGCCGCGCCGCTGGTGGTCCACCGCGGCCGCCACGCCTTCGTCATTCTCAATCTGTTCCCCTACAACTGCGGCCACCTGATGGTGGTGCCCAACCGCCACATCGCCACTCTCGCGGCCGCCACCCACGACGAACGCTGCGAGTTGATGGATCTGACGCGCGTGGCCGAGCAGGCGCTGACCGAGGTGTACACGCCCCACGGCCTCAACGTGGGCATGAACCTCGGCCGGTCCGCCGGCGCCGGCATCGTTGACCACATGCACGTGCACGTGGTGCCCCGCTGGAACGGCGACACCAACTTCATGACCGTCGTCGGCGAGGTGCGCGTCCTGCCTGAAGAACTGGCACAGACCGCCTCGCGGCTGCGGCCGGCCTTTGAACGCTTCGCGAACCAGGCATGATCCTCGAACTCACACCCGAGCAGCAGTCGTTCCAGCGCGCCGTCGAGACGTTCGCGTCCGCGGTGGTGGAACCCGCCGCGGCGCGCATCGACGAGAGCGGCGATTTCCCATGGGCGCTCCTCAAACAGGCCGGCGAACACGGTCTCACGGGCGTGACGGTGCCGCAGGCCTGGGGCGGCAGCGGCCGCGATTACCTCAGCTACGCGCTGGCGATCGAAGCCGTCTCTCGGGCCAGCGCGACGCTGGGCGTCATCCTCGTGGTGAACAACTCGCTGGTCGGTGATGTGCTCGCGCGCTACGGCTCTGACGCGCAGAAGGATCGCTGGCTGCGCGCGCTGGCCACGGGGCAGGCGACTGGCGCCTTCGCGCTGTCGGAGGAGAACGCCGGCACCGACGCGGCCAACATCGAGATGACCGCGGCCGTGGTGCATGAGGGCAAGGCGTACAGCCTGTCGGGCCGCAAGGTGTGGGTGGCCGGCGCCGAGAGCGCCAACGTCGTGCTGGTGTTCGCGGCGACGCGCCCCGGGATGCGGGCCCACGGCATCACGGCGTTCCTGGTGCCGATGAGCACGCCGGGGATCGATCGCACCGCGCGGGCCGACTCGCTGGGTGTCCGAGGCCTGGGCTGCATGGATCTGACACTCACCGACGTGCGCGTGCCGGCCGACCACATGGTGGGCGCGGTCAACGAGGGCTTCAAGCT
>Ga0315276_10006709_pt1 | contig 10621 bp, 9 predicted proteins | sample YL17G05_0_MG_FD_204542 | JGI IMG/M metagenome (GOLD analysis project Ga0315276, IMG submission 204542) | Sediment microbial communities from Yellowstone Lake, YNP, Wyoming, USA - YL17G05_0 | ecosystem: Environmental > Aquatic > Freshwater > Lake > Sediment | place: USA: Wyoming | collected... | reverse complement strand
TCAAGGCGGCGATGGATGTCATGCTGCCCGGCATGATCGGCGATGGCATCGGGCTGGCGAGCATGACCCATTCCATCGGGGCCTGGGTGGGGGGATGGCGCTCGGCCAGCGCGCTCGTCTCGCCCATGATCTGGAACGAGCTGGTGTGGCCCTACCTGGAAGCCATCGTCAATGCCATGTGGGATAAAGGGCTGGTCTCGGTGCTGCACCTCGACCAGGACTGGACACGGGACCTCGCCCGGTTCAAGGAGCTCCCCGCCAAGAGCTGCCTCTTCAACCTCGACGGTTTTACCGACGCGCGCAAGTTCAAGGAGATCCTCGGTGACCGCTTCGCCATGATGGGCGATGTTCCCCCCACCCTCTTCGCGGCGGGCACGCCCGACGACATCCGCACCTACGTACGCGACCTGGTGCGCGACGTGGGCCCCACCGGCCTGCTGCTCTGCCCCGGCTGCGACGCGCCCATCAACACCAAGCCCGAGAACATGGAAGCTTTCGTAGCCGCCGGGCGTGAGTTCGGCGCCGGAGTGTAGGGGAGTCGCCGGAATGTAGGAGAGGCACCATGGAACCCATGCCCAGCTTCGAACTGAAACCCCATCACGGCGGCATCAGCGTGCCCGATCTGGACGCGTCCATCGCCTGGTACCGCGACATGCTGGGCTTCACGGTCGACCTGGTCATGGACATCCCCGCCGACACCGGCCGGCTGGCCATGTTGAAGAACGGTGACTTCCGCGTCGAGCTCTTCGAGGTGCCCGGCGCGGCGCCGCTCCCCGACGACCGTCGCTACGTCGACAGAGACATCCGTACGCACGGTATGAAGCACATGGCCTACGTCGTGCGCGATGTCGAGACACTGATCGCCGAGCTGCGGGCTCGGGGAGTGGATATCGTCTGGGACGTTCAAGAGCACGGCGGCATGAAGGCCGCGTTCGTTCGGGACAACTCCGGCAATCTGGTAGAGCTGATGGAGGGCCCCGTATGCAGGCGTTGACCATCTCCGAGTTGGAGCAGGCGAGCGGCGTGCCCCGCAGCACGATTTATTACTACGTGCGCGAAGGCATCTTGCCCCAGGCTCAGAAGGCGGCCGCCAGCCGGGCCATCTACAGCGACGCACACGTGGAACTCCTGCAGGAGATCCGCCGGCTCAAAGAGGAAGGGCTTCCGCTCGAAGAGATACAAGCCAAACTCGACCCGCGTATCGAGTCGGCTGAGGCCAGCGAGGTCGACCTTGTCGCCCGCGAGGCCGAACGCATCCGTCGCTCCATCCTCGAGGCCGCCGCGCGTCAATTCTCCCGCAAAGGCTACAAGCGCACCCGCATCGCCGACATCATCAAAGAGGCGGGGATCAGCCCTCCGGCCTTCTACACCCACTTTCGGACGAAGCGTCAACTGTTGATCGAGTCGTTCGGCGTCTTTGTTCAGTGGAGTCGCGACCTGCTCGAACCGCAGCTTGCCTCGGAGCCCGACCTGGCCGTGCGCCTCATGCGGCGTGTCGGTGCTTTCTACGGCGTCCAGGCGCTGAGCCCCGACCGCCTCGCTCTCGTCCGCTCCGAGGCGTTGATCGAAGACAACGAGATGCGCCAGGTCGCACAGAGTACGTATCAGGCCATGGTCCGCGGCATGCACGAAGACCTGGTCCACCTTCGGGAGCACGGCGCGGCGCCGCCCGATGTCCCTGACGAGCTGATGGCATTCAGTCTCGAGGGGGCCCTGGAGCACGTGGTCATGAGAGCCGCATGGGACGACACCTACACCAAGCGCGACGTGTTGATGACGCACCTCTGCATGTACTTGGCCCTCGTGGCCGTGTACACGGGACAGCTCGATCTTACCGAGCAGCTCGCCCACTACGGGGAACTGGTGGACTCCTTGGCCGCGTTCTCGCTTGACGTGTGAGCGAGGGGACCTCGTGCGCACTAGACCTGCCACCGACAGGCGTCTCGAGGGCCGCGTGGCCGTCGTCACCGGCGGGGGCGGCACCGTCAGCATCGGGCGATCGATATGCATCAGGCTCGCGGAAGAGGGGGCCAGGGTCGCCGTGCTCGACATCGATGGCCCGGGAGCCGAGCGGGTCGCCGGGGAGCTGCGCTCCGGGGGGGCCTCCGCTCTCGGAATAGCCTGCGACGTCTCCGTTCTGGCGCAGTGTGAAGCCGCCGCCCGCCAGGTGGCCGATGCCTGGGGCGGCCGGATCGACATCCTGGTGAACAACGCCGCCGCCATCCGGGGGGTCCTGTCCGAGCAGGCCCACCGGCCCTTCGACGAGTGGGCGGTGGAGGACTGGGACTACATGCTCGACGTCAACATAAGGGGCCAATGGTTCTGCGCCCGGGCTGTCTTCCCCTACATGAAGGCTCAGGGGTACGGCAAGATCATCAACATCGCTTCGTCCAGCTTCATGGAAGGCGTTCCGGGGATGATCCACTACACCACGAGCAAGGGTGGCGTCATCGGTTTCACCCGGGCGCTGGGGAGGGAGCTGGGTCCGCTCGGGATCCGCGTGAACGCGATCGCGCCGGGCTACACGCTCACGGAGACCATGATGGACCCGACCCCGGAGAACGCCGCCATGGCCGAGATGCAGCGCGCCGCCCAGTCGCTCGACCAGCGGAACGAACTGCCGGACGACCTCGCCGGGCCCGCGTTCTTCCTCGCAAGCCCGGACAGCGACTTCATGACCTGCCAGACCCTTTTGGTCGACGGCGGGCGCAGCATGTGGTGAGAGGGGGGTCTACTTCACCCGCGTAACGAAGTCGCCCAGGGCCAGCCGCTGACGGGGGAACTGGTTGATGGGAGCGTCTGGGTCGGGATACCCCAGCGTGATGGCCGCGATGAACGCTTTGCCCTCGGCTTCCGGCAGCACTCGGTGCAGCGCGTCCGCGGAGCGCACCGTGGACGTCATGAGGCAGGTGCCGAGCCCGCGGCTGTAGGCGGCCAGAGCTATCGTCTGCCCGAAGAGACCGGCGTCGAAGCAGCCATACGGTGTGGAGACGTCCTTGTCCATCACCAGCAGAAGCAGAACCGGCGCGCCGAACAGCCCGGCCATGGCGACCATGGGAGGCACAGGGGGATCGGCGGGCGCGACGCCCCGCTTCGCTTCCTCCGCCGCCACGAAGGCGACCCTGGCCTGGAACATAGTGGTCATGCGTGCTTGGATGGGTTCGGGCCACGAAGCCCCGGCGATGTCGGGCGCAGGCGCGGCTTCGCTCTCGGCCTGCTCGCGGAGGGTGGCTTTGACTCTCTCCAGAGCTTCGCCCGTCACCACGAGCACCTCGGTGCACTGGGTGTTGCCCGCCGACGGGGCCCACCGGGCTTCCGCTAGGATCTCGTCGACTACTTCGGTGGGAACCGGCGTGGACAGGTATCTGCGGATGCTACGGCGTTCACGGATCGCGTTGCTCGTATCTGTCATCGTGCTACCTCCGATAGGGGGTCGTCCGGGGTGAGAGAGTCTACGATAGCAGCTGCGAAGCCGTGGCCGCCGGGACGCGTCGTCGCCGGCCCCTTGAGGCGGTCACTATAGGACTTGTATTCCCCCATAACAATAGATAGAGTGGAACGTGCCTCGACCGGTGGGGGTCGGGTGCCGGAGCCGCGTTTCGGGTTGTGCCGATCCGACCCGATGGGAGATAGGGGGAGACTCGTCGATGGGCAAGCTGGAAGCAGACGTCATCGTCATCGCCGCGGGCGCGTCGGGCCTGACCGCGGCCCTCGCCGCCGCCCAGGGTGGCGCCAAAGTGATCGCGTTCGAGAAGGGCGCGACCACGGGCGGCACCGGCAGCATGGGCATGGGACCATTCGGCGTGGAAAGCCGGCTGCAGCGACTGAAGCAGATGGGCCCCACCAAAGACGAGGCCTTCCGCATGTTCATGGATTACACGCATTGGCGGGTCGATGCACGTCTGGTGCGGGCCTATATCGATAAGGCGGCTACCACCATCGACTGGTTGGAGGGCTTGGGGGTCGAATTCGCCGAGCCCGCCGCCTATTTCCCCGGAGGCCAGTTCACCTGGCACATCGTCATGCCGGAGAGTCGGCGGCCCGGCGAGCAGGCCGCCGCCACCATGATGAAGATCCTGACCGACCGGGCCAAAGAGGCCGGGGTCAAGATCCTCCTGCAGACCCCGGTGAAGAAGATCGTCAGGCAGGGAGACCGCGTGACCGGCGTCGTCGCGGAAGACCGGTCCGGGGAGCCGGTAGAAGCTGCGGCTAAGGCGGTGATCGTCGCCACCGGCGGCTTCGGCGACAACCCGGGCATGATCAAGAAGCACACGGGTTTCGACTGGGGCAAAGACATGTTCTCCTTCCGCATACCGGGGATGGAGGGTGACGGCATCCGCATGGCGTGGGAGGTCGGAGCCGCACCCACCGACATGACCATGGAGATGATCTTCGGCATGCCCGGCGAGCTAGATCCGGCGCTTCATGAGGCCTTTCGTCAGCCCCACCTTATGGTCAACCTGCAGGGCGAGCGCTTCATCGACGAAGGCATCATGCCGAACACCACCTTCACCGGCAATGCCATCGCCCGCCAGAAGGAGCGCACGGCCTTCTTGATCTTCGACGAGACCATCAAGGAGCATATGCAGACGGTGGGCTTCGATTCGATCCACGTTCCCTTCCCCTTCATGAAGGTGGACGATCTCGAGGGGCTGATCGCCCGGGCCCATGCGGGGGGTTACAAGGATGTGTTCGTGGCCGACTCCCTGGAAGACCTGGCCGGGCAGACCGGCGTGGATCGGGAGGGTCTAGTGCGTACCGTAGAGGAGTACAACGGTTTCTGCGTCCACGGGTACGATGAGGTGTTCAACAAAAAGCGCACCTACCTGCGGCCGGTCTCGTCGCCCCGGTTCTACGCGGCCCGGCACCTGCCCGCCGCCTACGGCAGCCTGGGCGGCATCAAGATCAACCATAGGGCCGAGGTTCTGGACAAGCAGTGGCAGAAGATCCCCGGCCTGTATGCGGCCGGCACCGACGCCAACTCTATCTATGGAGACAGTTATGTCTTCATCCTGCCGGGCAATACAATGGGATTCGCGCTCAACAGCGGACGAATCGCCGGGGAGAGCGCGCTGGAGTACGTGAAATCTCTGGGATAGGCTTCGCTAGAGTGCGGGGCCTGTAAGGTAGAGAACGGGAACAGGAGGCGTCGAGATGGCGTTCGGCAAATACGCGGTCGACTACGAGATGCGGGTCGACTACGGCCGTCTCCGCGCGCAACGCCTTGAGCGGGCCAAGGATCAGATCAACACCGACGGGTTGGGCGCCATCCTGACCTGGGACGAGGCGAACATCCGCTACCTCACCTCCTACTACGTCACCACTCCTTTGCGGGTGCTGGAGGCGCAGGCGGTGTTCTGCCCGCGGAACGGCGAGCCTCACCTCATCGGAGGGGCAACCCCCAGCGAGGTCGAGCGCCGGATGCCCTGGATGCAGGGTCGGGTGCATCCGAACTTCGGCCTGGCTCGGCCGGGCGCAGTCGACGCCGACGACCCGGTGATCGCCAGATGGGTCGACGGCATCGTCGCCCTCATGGTGGAATACGGCGTCGAGAAGGAGCCCTTGGGGCTCGACGGCACGACGCTCTCGTATCTGTTCGCCGAAGCGTTCAAGAAGCGGGGCATCACCATCGTCCACGGCAAGCCCACCATGGACGTGGCCCGCATGATCAAGACCGCTGACGAGATCGAGCTGATGCGCATCACCTGCGCCAACTCCGAGAAGGCCTTCGCCGCCATCGTCGACGCCATCCGGCCCGGCGTGCGCGAGTGCGACTTGGTGGGCATCGGCATCAAAGCCCTCTACGAAGAGGGCGACGACCACACCGAAGACCTGGTCTGCTGCTCGGGCTATAACACCAACCCCTATGGCTGGTCGTTCACCGACAAGCCCATCCGCCCGGGCGATCTCATCTACATCGACGTCGACGGGGCGTCGTATCAGGGCTACAAGTCCTGCGTCTACCGGACGTTCTGTTGCGGCAAGGCGACCCAGGAGCAGAAGGACCTCTACGAGGAGTGCCGCGCCATGCTCTACGACGGCATGAGCGTCATCAAAGCCGGCGCCACCGACTACGACGTCTTCGAGAAGTGGCCGCAATCGCCCAGTTACTGGGGCTACGACACCTGGGCCGAGGTGGGACCATATGCCCTTGGCCACGGTCTCGGCCTCAGCCTGCACGACCGGCCGTTCTTCCTTCCTCAGCATCGGGAGATCGGCGTGCCGCCGCAGACATTCCAGGCGGGCATGGTGCTCGCGGTCGAGACGTATGCCGGCCACAAGGGCGGCAAGGATGGCGTGCGGCTGGAGGAGAACATCCTGGTGACGGCCGAGGGCTACGAGCGCCTGACGCGGTGGCCGATCGACGAGTTGATGGAGTGCTGGCTGCCGTACCGGTAGACGACCGCCCTGTGTGAGGAGACCGCAGATGAACGACCGAGGTGCGACGAACGGCCAGGATCCGATGGACGCCCACGACCCGCGCTGGCTGACCGACAAATACTTCGTGAGCGAGTTCAACCATCTCGACGAGGTCCGCTCGCAATTCGACCTTCCTGAGAGCGTGCGCATCCACGAGGTGACGTTGCGCGAGGCCGAGCAGGCCCCCCACGTGGTGTTGCGCCCCGAGGAGAAACTGAAGATCTACGAAGCCCTGGACGACATGGGCGTCTACAGCGTGGAGGTCTTCCCTATCGTCTCCAAGGACGATCGGGAGGTCGCCAAGGAGTTGGTGAAGCGGCGGCGCACTACGAAGATCTTCTTCCTCTGCCGGTTCAACATACAAGAGGTGGACTTCGCCCTGGAGGCGGGCGCCGACGGCGTGGTGGTGGAAGGCCCCGGCAACCCCTTCGTGGCCCACACGGTGCTCGGGTGGAGCGAGGACGAGCTCATCAAGCGCATGACGGCCGCGACGGCCCATGCGAAGAACAATGGCCTCTTTACCAATGTCATGCCCTGGGACACGTTGCGGGCGCCCATGAGCTTCCTCGAGAGGGCGTATAAGAGCGTGGTCTATGAAGCCGGTGCCGACCACGTGACCATCGCCGACACGTTCGGTTTCGGCCTCCCCTGGACCGTGTCGCACCTGGTGCGGAAGGTCAGGGAGTGGGTGCCGGGCGTGCCCGTGGAGATGCACGCCCACAACGATTGGGGCATGGCCACCTCGGTGATGCTCTCGGCCGTCATCGGGGGCGCCTCCGTGGTGCACACCTCCACGAACGCCATCGGGGAACGGGCAGGTAACGCCGCCACCGACGAAGTGGTGCTCGGCTTGGAGGTGCTCCTCGGCCTGAAAACGGGAGTGAAGCTCGACCGGCTCTACCCCGTCTCCCAGCTGGTGGCCGAGTTGACCAAGATGCCGGTGCCCGCGAACAAGCCGGTGGTGGGCGAGAACGAGTTCCTCTTCGAATCGGGCCAGGTGGCCTACCTCAACGAGCGGATCAAGGCGACCGGCCGGCCGTTCCAATCGTTCATGCCCGAGCTCATCGGCCGTCGCGGCTACGGCTACGTGCTGGGCAAGATGAGCGGGACCGAGATCGTCGGCACGAAGCTCGCCGAGCTCGGGCTGCAGGCCGACAAAGAGCAGACGGCGACGATCCTGGAGCGGGTCAAAGAGGAGGCCGGCATCCGCAAGTGGTCAGTGCCCGACGACGTGTTCGAAGACATCGCCCGCCGGGTCCTGGCGGCGCCCGAAGGGGCCTAGGCCGATGCGGCTATTCGTGAACGGCCAGGCCCACGTGCTGACGGTGGGTGGACCGAGGGCGGAGGTGGACGTCACCGACACCCTGGCGCACACCCTCCGGGAGACACTCGGTCTCACCGGCACCAAGGTCTCGTGTGACCACGGCGCCTGCGGCTGCTGCACGGTGCTGGTGGACGGCGAGGCCATGCTCTCCTGCATGATGCTCACGGTGGAGTGTGACGGTCGCAGCATCGTGACCGTGGAGGGGCTGGCCGACCCCGAGACAGGCGCCTTGGATCCGCTGCAGCAGAGTTTCGTCGACCACACCGCCTTCCAGTGCGGCTACTGCACTCCGGGGATCCTGATGAGCGCCAAGGCGCTCCTGATCAGCAACCCCCAGCCGTCTCTGGATGAGGTGTGCGAGGCGCTTTCGGGTAACTTCTGCCGCTGCATCACGCACTATCACGTGCTCGAAGCGGTGAACGCGGTGATCGAGGATGCGGCCGGTGGGGGCGACGCCGGCGCGACCCAGCCCACCGCCGGCGCGCCCACCCAACCTGTGCCGGACGGCGCCACTCGGTCAGCGGCCGCCCAGGAGTCGAGGCCGTCGTCGTGAGCCAGGAATACCGCTACATCGGTAAACCGACCGAGCGCAAAGACGCGCGCGATATCGTCACTGGGCGCTCGGCCTATCTCGGCGACCTGGCGGTGCCGAACATGCTGCACGCCCGGGCGCTCCGCAGCCCCCACCCACATGCCCTCATCACCGCCGTCGACACGACGAGGGCCGCGGCGCTGCCCGGCGTGAAGGCGGTGATGACGCACGCCGACGTGCCCGACTGGCGGGCGGGCAACCCTCGCTACCTGCGAGTTCTCGACCCCACGGTCCGCTATGTCGGAGATGCGGTGGCGTTGGTGGCCGCGATGAGCGAGGCCGTGGCGGCGGAGGCTCTCGACCTGATCGACGTTACGTATGAACTGCTACCCGCGGTCTTCGGCATCGACGAAGCCCTGGCGCCGGGAGCGGCCCAGCTCTACGCGGACTCACCGGGCAACATCCTCCGACCGGGGACCAGGTGGTTCGGGCCCGATTGCCTGACCGGGCTGGCCATGGGCGACGTGGAGGCGGGATTCGCAGAGGCCGATGTCGTTGTGGAGGGCGAGGTCTCCTACGAGGGTCTGCCCAATCCGCTGCCTCCGGAGTCCCCCGGAGTCATCGCCCACTGGCAGGAGCCCAGCAGCGTGACCCTCTGGTTGTCGACGCAGGGCGCGGCCCAGGAGAAGATGATCCTGCACCATGCCTTCGGGCGCACCGTCGAGGTGCGGACCATCGGCGGCGCGTGCGGCGGCAGCTACGGGTCGAAGTTCATGTCGGTGCAGCTGATCCTCCAGGCGACCGCTCTGAGCCGGGCTACCGGCCGCCCGGTGCGGCTCCGCCTGACGAAGGAGGAACATCTGGCGGCCTTCGCGCTCCGCATCGGGTCGCGCGTGCGGGCAAAGGTGGGCATGTGCCGCGACGGTCGGTTGACCGCCGTCTCGGGCGAGTGGCTTGTGGATACCGGCCACTATTCCCTGACCACGCAGGCGCAGGTCGCGGTGGGCTGCGGCGAGGCGCAATTGGCGTTGCGCTGCTCGAACTGGGACCTGCGGACCACGGTGGTCTGCACCAACCGCGCCGCCTCGGGGATCGTGCGCGGATTCGGCGGCCAGGAACTCAAGGCGTGCCTCCTCCCGTTGCTCAGCCGAGCCATGGAGCGGCTCGACATCGACCCGCTCGACTTCTTGATGAGGAATTATGTGAAACCCGGCGACGGCTACTTCTGGCGGGACGGCCACCGATACGTCTACCGAGGCAGCGACTACACGCCGGCCATGGAGGCGGGAGCCCAGGCCTTCGGGTGGAGCGAGAAGTGGAAAGGTTGGCTGAAGCCCACATCCACCACGGGGTCGCTGAGAACCGGGGTGGGCGTCGGCGTGCACGGCAACGTGGACATCGGTGAATCGAACTCCGAAGCCTGGGTGCGATTGGACGGGGAGGGAAGGGCCACCATCTACTCCCCAGCCTCCGAGCACGGCACCGGGCAACCCAGCAACTTGTGCAAGATGGTGGCCGAGGTGCTGCAGCTTCCCTTGGACCGGGTCTCAATGACGCCCGCCGACACGGCTGTGACGCCGTTCGACATGGGCCCGGTGGGTTCCCGGGGCACCTGGGCCATGGGATCGGCCTCCATCCTGGCCGCCGAAGACGCCAGGCGGCAACTGCTGGATCTGGCGTCGGCGTCGTTGGGTGTTCCCGCCGACGAGCTCGACACTCGCGACGGCCGGGTCTTCCTCAAGCGCGACCCCGATGTCGCCATCAGCTGGGTGGCGGCGATGGGCCTTGAGCGCACGATCATGGGCACCGGTCGCTTCGAACCCGATTTCACCCTGGCGAACTGCATGATGACCTTCGTCGAAGTGCGGGTGGACACCGAGACAGGCAGAGTAGAGCTCCTGAAGGTGGTCAACGCCACCGATGCCGGGCAGATCATCGATCCTCCAGGGCTGGAGAACCAACTCAATGGGTGCCTGGGTTCGGCCGGCATCGACACCGCCCTGTTCGAGGAGACCGTGCTCGATCGATCCACCGGACAGGTTCTCAACGCCAACATGGTCGACTACAAGTGGCGCACGTTCGCCGAGCTCCCCGACATGCGCAACGTGGTGCTAGAGACCCCTGTCCGCAGCCACCGTTTCCAGGCCATCGGGGTGGGGGAAGTGGCGACCGCTCCGGGGCCGGCGGCGGTGTTTATGGCCGTTTCGAACGCCATCGGGGTGCATCTGAGCGAGTACCCTGTCACTCCAGCGCGGATCCTCGCGGCTGTGGCGATGTCGCCACGCTCAGCCTCGGCCGATTCCGCGCCCTCGGCCCCGGCCCCGACCGAGGACCCCGCATGAGGC
>Ga0315276_10006703_pt1 | contig 10624 bp, 8 predicted proteins | sample YL17G05_0_MG_FD_204542 | JGI IMG/M metagenome (GOLD analysis project Ga0315276, IMG submission 204542) | Sediment microbial communities from Yellowstone Lake, YNP, Wyoming, USA - YL17G05_0 | ecosystem: Environmental > Aquatic > Freshwater > Lake > Sediment | place: USA: Wyoming | collected... | reverse complement strand
CCACTAGTCGCACCCGCGCCCGCTCGCCCTCGGAGGCTCGCCCCTCGCCTGCCCGTCACCCCGGAGCCGCTGACGCTCCCGCCCACGGTCCGGCCCGGGCGTCCACCCCGCGCCACTCGAGATGCGCGAGGATGCGCCTCACCACCTGGGGCTCGGTCACGAACCCGATGATCCGCGCCGCGCCACCACAGTGCCGGCACACCTCGACGTCGACCCGGAACACGAGCCGCAGCAACTCCGCCCAGCGCCGCCGTCGCGCCCGCAGCGCGGGCCAACTCGCCTCGGGCTCCGCGGCCCCGGGCGGCTCGCCGCTCCGACGCGCCAGCTCGATGCCGCGCCGTCGCCGCCACACCCGCCGTCGCGTCGCGTACGCCCCCGCGTAGCGCACCCGCACCTCGTAGCGCTCCGGCACGTGGTCCACCCACCGCGCGATGAACTCCAGCGCGGTCATCCGGTGCACCCCGGCGTAGGGGCCGTCGCTGCGGTCCGCGACCAGCTCCACCTCCGCCCGCTCGGCATCGTAGCGCAGCCGCGACTCGGCCACCGGAGCACGGGCGCTGTAGCGCGCCAGAGTGCGCTCATCCGGCGCGCGCCCACATACGGGCCCTCGCGCGCGTCGGACACCAGCTCGACCTCGGCACGCTCGGCGTCATAGCGCAGCCGCGACTCGGCCACCGGGGCCCGGGCGGCGTAGCGCGCCACCCGCAGCAATCCCGCGCGATCGTCCGCCGCGATGCGCGGGCCGACGTGCGCTCCGAACCCGGAATGCGGCCAGCCCAGCATCGCCTGGGCGACATCCTCCTCCAGCCACTCCTGCGCCACGAACCACCCCAGCACCGATCTCCGCCACGCCTCCTGCAGCACCGCCGCGTCGTGCGCGGGCGCCGGGACGAACGTGCCGTCGCGGCGATGATACCTATTGTGCGTCGATCCTTCAGAAGCGTACGTTGGAGGAGTCGGTCATCGTCACAGCACCCATTCGAACGTGCGTGCCGCGCCCCGTGGCGCGCCCGCAGAAGGAGGCCCCAGAATGAGAGCGCTCTTTGCCATTGTGCTCGGGACGCTGCTCGCATCCCCCGCCTTCGCGCAGCCCCCGCAGAAGCAGAACGAGGTGTTCCTCGGCATCGGGGATCCCGGGCTCGTCTGGGGGTTCCATGAGGCGGGGTCGGAATTGCTGGACGCGCTCTTCTATGGGGGCAACGTGACGTACGGCGACATGCAAGGCGGGTTCCAGATCGCCGTCGGCTATCAGCGATGGCTACGTGCCTGGAGCAGCGCGGGAGTCACGGCGTCGTGGACGGGCTCAAGCAAGACCGTCTTCATTGATGGGGAAGATCGTGGCGAAGACCAGGTCCGAATTCTCACGTTGATGGCCGAGTGGCGCGTACACTGGCTCAGGAATCCCAGCGTGGACCTCTACTCCGGGCTCGGGGGCGGCGTCTTTCAACTGCGCCACAAGGTCGTGACCTTCTCCATCGCCGGCCAGGAGGCGAAGATCTGGCCCGCCGTCCAGCTCATCCCCCTCGGGGTCCGCGCCGGGCGCGACTGGGGTGGCTTCTTCGAGCTCCTGATCGGCACCAACGGGTTTCTCAAGGCAGGGCTCTCCCGCCGCCTCTGAGCGAACGGACTCGCTTTGGAGGTCCGGCCAGGCCGGAGGACCGGCGGGTGTCCAGCGCCGGTCCTCGACTCCGGTCGCGCTTGGAATCCGCCTGCCACCGAGACGTGTCCGTGCCGACCCCCGGTCTCGAAGAGCCCACGTGTCTGGCGCCCGACCCGGAACCCGAGCTTCTCTAGGAGAGGAACAACTTGCGGTCGAGGTCGCCGGCCCGGACGGGTTTCCCTTGCAGGATGGACCACTCGGGGATGATCCGCTTGGAGCTCGTGCGGGTGTCGCCGGTCACGTCCTTGCAGGTAAATTCTCCCTCGGCCAGGCTGAAGACGGTGAGGGAAGCCTCGGCGCCGGGCCGGATCTCCCGCTCGAGCTTGAGGAACTTCGCCGGCCGCGTGCTCGCCCGTTCCATGATCGCGGCGAGTGGCAGGCCCAGCGCCAGGAACTTGGTCAGCACATTGGCAAGAGTCTTGGCAGAGCCCGTGCTGAGGATATAGAGGTCCGAGCTGATGGTGAAATCGAGAAAGCCCTGGGCGAGCGCCTGCTCGGCCGCCTTGAACTCGAAGCTCGCCATGCCGTGGCCGACGTCGAACTTCACGCCCCGGGCCAGGGCGTCTTTCACCGCCTCGTGAATCTTGCCGTTCTGGTCAATGATGCTGTTGCCATGGCCGCGCAAGAAATGGGTGACGACGTCGCCTTCCTTGAGATAGGGAAGCACATCCGTGAGGTAGGGCGGCGGTGGGCCGATATGGGCCATGCCCGGCAGATGGAGCAGGTCGCCGGCCTCGCGCAGCTTCCTCACGTAATAGAGCCGGTCGGAGCGCGGCGACACCTGCTTGTCGGCCCGCACCTTGAGACCCACGATGCGGTGATTGCCTCCGGCGATGAGCTTCTCCATGGCCGGCAGATCGGCCCAGCCTTCCTTGGTCCGGTAGAACTTGGTGATCTCGATCCCGTTCTTGACCACACTGAGGAGGGCGAAGCAGGGGACTTCCGGGTTCGGTCCGACCGCGCGCTCCAGGCGGTCATAGTTGTTCACGCCCGTGGTGCCGGCGTCGAGCAGCGCGGTCACGCCGTGCGCCGCGCCCAGCCGCGAGATGGGTGAGCCGGCGGTCTTGCCGTGCCGCCAATCCACATAGTGGACGTGCAGATCCACCCAGCCCGGGGAGACGTAGAAGTTCCGGCCGGAAATCGTCTTGCCGGCTCCGGCCAGACTTCCCGGCGCGGCGATTTCGGCGATCCGACCGCCCTGGATGCCCAGGTCACAGCGCGAGAAGGTGTCGCCCACCAGGGCTTCAACGTCGCGGAGGACCAAGTCATAAGCCGGCTCGGCCTGGCCACGGCCGCCCACCATCAGCCCCGCGGCGGAAGCCGCGGTCCATCTGACGAAATCACGGCGCTTCATGTTTCTTCCTCCTTCCTCCGCAACCCTGAACGTTCGCCACTGTCCCGCCCCCGGATTCGAAGTCCAAGCGATGTCTTCCTTCCCATTGACCTGCTGCCCGATGCCGGGACCAAGCACGCGTGACCGGCGGAGGGGTGACATCCCGCCGTGCAAGAAGACGCGAGAGACTCCCGGGCGACGGCCTGAACCCCGCACCGCCCCCACCCAGACCATTGCGGGACTGCCGCGACTCAACCAGAGGCCGGCATCCAGACTGAGGACGGCGCGCCCCCTCTGCCCGCCCGAGCTACTTCTTCTTGATCGCCAACCCCCGCACGATTGTGGTCACAGAGCTCACAACCACCCCGTGACAGACTCTCTTGTCGACGACGCAATTGATGAGTCGATCAGCGCCGGATTTCTAGAGCGCATCATCAATCGCGGCCCTGTAGCCTGCATCCCCGTTGAACGGGAAGTAGAGGATCGCAGTCATTTTGGACCGCCCTTCCACCATTCCCATGACCGTTTAGGCCTCTGGGTGGGCCGCGTAGCTCTCGTTCGTGTTCAAGTACAGAGGCCGGACCGTTGCACAACCGGCCATGATCAGGCAGACCAACCCTGCCATCAACAAGCGTTTGCGGAACATCCTGACCTCCTAGTTCTAGGTGCCCACGCGAAAGCGAAGCGAAATGCCCACTTTCCCGCGCTCATCGCCCGGGCTCCTGCGGAGAAGCGATGCCGACGAAGCCCCAGGCCTTGCGGGCTTGCGTCAGCGTGAACGGGCTCGAGCGAAACTCCTTCCCGCTCGTCCCCTTCGCCGCGATGCGTAGTTCCGCTCCTTCGTCCTGCCCCGCTGGCACCATCCACGTAGTGTTCCAGCGAGTCTTGCCCATCAGCGACACCACCACCGTGGTGACGACGTCGACACCCTCATCGGTCTCCGGAACGCCATCGACGAGAAGCGGCGCCCATTCGCCGCCGATCCGCGTCTCGATGCGCACCTCCGGCGTCACCAACTGCCCCTCACCCTCGGCCGAAGGCCATTTCGGGTTCGCATCCACCCAAACCATGTAGGGGAAGTTCGGCGCAGGTATCCCAGTGCGCTCGTCCATCAGCACGTTGGCCAGCGAGTAGTACGTGTCGGTCAGCCTCTCGGTGTGCTTCAGCAGGTCGAACTCCTTGACGCCGAAGCTCGCGGTGGGGCCCACGTTGTACGCGTAGCTCTTGCCCACGGAGCGCACCGGTTCCGTCCTGTCGGAATCCGCAGCCAGGGTCCTCAGCAGCCCCTCGATCTTCCCGGCCGCGCCGGGGCCGTAGAGCATGGAGCCGCCTTCGTAGTGCTGGAGATCGTATTCGGCTTCGGTGGTGAAGTAGGACAGGTATTCGTTCGCCAGGCCGACGAGCAGGACCCGGTCGCGCGTCGGCGCCGCCTCGGCGATCGCAGCCGCGAGACGTCGCCCAAGCATCGTCGTGAATTCTCCGGGCAACGTGCCGATGGTAAGGTCGCCAATCCAGTAGACGCCCAGGGTGAAGTCGCGGGGAAGGCTGAGCACGCGCCCGATCAGGCCCGAAGGTTCGAAGGGAAGCGACGTCAACAGGACATCCGGAGCGAACGGGCTCATCTTGGAGCCCTGACCTTTCACCCTGCGCTGGGGGTCCTCCTCGCGCAATCCTTCTATCCATCCCCCGCTGCGAAAGAAGGACCAGTCACCTTCCGAGCCGCCAAGCTGGGAGGCTCCGCTCATCGGCTGCGCCACATCGAGAAGAGTGGACCGCGTCTGCCGGTAGCGGATGGGTCCGGCCACGTCCCGGCCCGGTTGCTGCAGCAGCGCCTGAATGCTGTCCGCGAGGATGCCCGCAAGCTTCAACGCGGACGGGCGGTCCTGCCGTTCCCAGTTGGCCGTCACGTCGCCTTCGGGGCCGTTGAACATCGCGACGACGGTGGGGCCATGCCCGCGCTCGATCGTCGTTGACGCGATACCGAGAATGTCGCTGTTGTAGATCTCCCCTTCGGATCCCATGACGATCGGGTGAACGGCATAGAACGCCATCACCGCCAGGGGGGGCTGCCCCGCCACGCGCGGAGAGGCTTCCGCGCGAATCACCGTCAGCGTGGGATCGATCGCCCGATAGGCGCGCTCGTCGACCGGAAACGAGGTCGCCTGGATGGGGAGACCGGCGTTCGCCTCGAGAAGCGCGAGCGCCGGCGCGCCATTCGCCAGAAAGGGATCCATGCTCCGATTCCGGGCGATCCGTCCGACCCGTGTTTCGCTCCGGACGAGCGTGGCGGCTTGCCGGTTCTGCCAGGCCTTGCCGATGGCCGACGCGATTCGATGGGCAAAGAACTCGAAGAGCCGCCGGTCGAATCCCGGTTTGGAGGAAGCGAGCGCGTTGTAGGCGATCGAGCTGGAATAGTTGCCGGGACTGTGGTGGGTGTGCGTTGCGGCGAGAACGATCCGCTCGCGGCTGAGTCCCGCAGCGCCGTACCTGGTCGCGGCAAGCTCCGCGACCCGGTCGGCGAGCCCGCCCGGGATCGACCAGAGATCGCACGACACCATCGCAACGGCCACTCCCGACTGGTCCTCGAGGACAATGGCCCGCGCATGGAGGCGCGTCCACACGCCGCGGGAGATCTTCCCCGCGGCGGACATCCCGCCAAAGGCGTAGCCGGGCATGGGCGTGATGTCGACGCAGGCTGCACCCACCCGAAATTCATGAGGAGCCACCGGAGGGACAGGACTGGGCGTGAAGCCCGTGATGCTCGCGCAACCGGACGAGAGCAGAGCTGCGAGCATCCAGATCACACGTCCAAGGGGACCCACGAGTCGGCCTCCTTTGTGCCTGCCGCTGCGTCCCGAGCGTGAGCGCCTCGGACGCAGGCAGCGGCACGTTCTCCAAGTCGGTCTCGCCCGCCCGACCGATGTCGGACAACGTGCGGGTGTGGGGATGATCGAGCCGCGAAGTGGTGCGGGCCTCGCGCTCAAAGCGAGCGCCGACCTGAGGCGTCGCGGCCAGGTACGGGGCTGGACCTCGATGGCGATATCACGGCCGAGGCGGGCGTCGCGGGCTCGATACACCTCGCCCATCGCCCCGCGCTCGGCGGGGCGACAACCCTGTACGGTCCGAGGGTGCTGCCTGCGGCCAGCATGGTCTCTCTCCCGACGTCAGGCGGACCATAGCGCGCCTAATCACGCTGAGACTACACTACCCCAAGAGCAGGTCAAGGGCCATAGGGGGGTTGCTCAGCCGAAGCTGCTGCGCAATTCTCATCGGTGGTGGGGTACAGACCGAGCTAGCGGGCCACGCGTCCCCCCGAGAGCAGATTAGCGCAGCGGGGCGACGGAGTCGCATGCCGGCCGGAAACCGTGGGCGCTGAATGTCAGGGTGTCACGAGAGTGACGCCGAGAGAGGTGGAGATGTCCGAACGAGTGTTTGAACGACGCGCCAGCAGGATCGGGGCAGTACTGCGCTCCGCGGCACTGTGCATGGCGGTGACCTGCGCGGTCGCAGGCCGCGCCGCCCCGTCGCCAGCCGAGGCTGCCGCGTCCGGGGGCGATGCAGCCGCGACCCCCACGCGCCCCGAGCTGCGTTGGCTCACCGACGCTCCGCTCCTGGGGGCGGGCGTGTCGCTTCTAGCCGTGGGCGGGGCGATGAGCACCGCCACCAGGTTCGTTCCTCCCACGGGCCTAGACCGCGGCCAGGTCCATTGGTCCTTCGACCGGGCGCAGATCGGCAATCACGACACGCGCGCCAACGACCAGAGCGACTACACCCTCAGTGCGGCCACGGCGTACCCCCTGGCGGTCGCTTTCGCGTTCCAGCCGTCCGGGACACGAGCCAGCGGGACGCTGCGGCGCTCGGCCGTCTACACGGAGGCGGTCCTGATTGCAGAAGGGATCTGTTCGGTCATCAAGAAGTCGGCCGGTCGCCCGCGTCCGTATACCTACCTGCCCGTCGGCCAGCGGCCCGGCGACCCCGGGTACGATGTGACCAAGAGCGACGCATTTCAATCGATGCCTTCAGGGCATTCGACCGGAGCGTTCTGCGGGGCGGCCTTCGCGATGACCGACAACCTCCTCTCGCGGCCGCAGGCGGGCTGGCTCGAGCGCGCCGGGGTGCCCTTCGCGGGCGGAGTGCTGGCGGGCATGACGGCCGCCATGCGCGTGGAAGCTGGCAAACACTTCCCGTCCGACGTGATCGTGGGCGGGTCGATCGGCACCGCTTGCGGGGTGGCCGTCCCCTTGGTGCACCATTACCTCGGCGCCCATGGCCGACGCGCGCCGCTGCCCTCGGGACGCGCCTGGGGCCAAGCGGCGGCCGGCCTGTTCGCCGGAGTCGGCACCGGGATCCTGATCGCTCAGGCGAGCCATTGACCGCGTCCGGCCGTCGGGCCGGCGATCATCCACTCGAGCACCTGCCTAATCGGCAGTTGTCTCACCTCGGCACTTGCGCGCCGGGCCGTGTACCTGAATTGTGCCTGCTTGAAAGTCCTTACCTGTCTGCTCCTGTCTGCTCCTGTCACCTCCTGTCCGGAGCGCGGAATCGGGACAACTCGCAGCGAAGGCGTGTACTTCGGTGGCTTGCAGGCGCATGCGACGACGGGCGTCGTCGGGCGTGGGTGCGCTTAAAAGGCAGGTGCTCTACCGACTGAGCTAACGGGTCACGGGGCTGCTCAGTGGCAGGTTATCGCAGGCGGGCGAAGGGCGCCACGGGGGCGGGCGGGATCGAGCCTGAAGGCACTCGACGCCGAAACGAGAGTCCGCGTGGACCGAGCTTCGGGGAGGGGAGCACACCCCGGCAGACTGAAGGAATCGCTACGCGCAAGACGGGGAGCCGGTCAGTGCCGCAGCTCAAGGAGGCGGGCCTCCAGGGCACTAGGCGCGGTTCATGTCCTCGTCCTGCCGTCGCTCCACGAGGCGGGCTGCCGGCTCCGAACGCGTCCGCACAAACCTGCGTCACTTCTCCCAGATCCGGAACTGAGTGAGTCGGCCGTCCGGGGCCAGCGCCGCCGTGTACACCATCGTGCGGTCGCCGAACGCGATCTCGTACGTGTACACGCGATCGTCTCCCAGTTCCCTCCGCTCGACCAGAACCAGGCGCTGCACCGGGCCCAGCCGGAGCAGCCGCTCCTGGATCCGCCTGGCGCCGTTCGGGAAGAAGCCCGCGCGCACGTAGGCGAACGCGCCGGGGGCGAGCATCCCGGCGCGGGCCTCGTCCAGCAGACGGGAGAGCCTGGCGGTCACCTCCGGCTCCCGATCGACGATCGGGTGGGCGGCCGGCACGGCCAGCTTCGGGTTCATGATCTCGGCGATGCCGTCGGCGATCCGCGCCGGATCCGCTGCAGCGAGATTCGCGAGCACGATGATCGAAAGGTCCTCGCCGATATAGCGCGAGAACTGTGATCGGAAGCCCTGCCAGCCTCCGCCATGCTGATGGAGCGGCTGACCACCGCGCTCATCCAGAGCCCATCCGAAGCCGTACGGATAGCTCCTGCCGCTGTTGAGCCGCACCGGCTGCAGGATCAGATTCCAGCTCTCGGGCTTGAGAAGGGCTCGCCCGCGGACCCCCGCGTCCCAGGCGATGAGGTCGCGCAGCGAGACATAGAGGCAGCCGTCGGCCGTCGTGTTCGTCACCGGAGCCACCCACTCCTGGTTCTTCACTTCACCGTTCACGAGGCGGTAGCCGGCCGCGCGATTCGGGATGATGTCCGCCTCGCTGATCACGCGCGCCGTCGTCATCCCGAGCGGCTTGAACACCCGCGCGGCGAGTACGTCGCCGTAGAACGAGCCCGAGACCTTGTGGACGATGATCCCCAGCAGCGCGTAGCCCGTGTTGCTGTAGCTCCAGCGCGCCCCGGCCGGGAACTCGAGCGGCAGGGCGCAGGCGAATCTCGCCAAGTCGTCCTCAGTGTGGTCCTTTCGGTAGTCGAAGGTGCCGTCATCGTACTCCGGTATGCCGGACGTGTGTGTCAGCAGGTGGTAGACCGTGATCGAACGCCAGGCCTCGGGGGCTTCTGGAAAGAACTTCGTCAGGGGGTCGGACAGGGACAACTTCCCGTCCTCCACCTGCAGCATGACGGCCATGGCCGTGATCTGCTTCCCGACGGAGCCGGACTGGAAGATCGTGGCGGGCCCCGCCTCGACCTGGTGCTCCAGGTTCGCGTACCCGTACCCCTGGGCCTTGACGATCACACCATTCTTGACGATGCCGATCGCGACGCCGGGCAGGTGCTGCCTCTGCATCTCCGCGCGCACGAAGCCGTCAATGTGCGTGTTGAGGGTATCTTGGGCGTCGGCACTGCGAATCGTGGATAGCACGAGCAGGAGCACCACGGTCTTCACCAGGCGATGCGCTCGGGCAAACATGTGCTTCCTCCTCCGCGTCCTCTACTTGGCGGTCCCGTCCGACGCGTTCAGAAGGTCCACGTAGGGAGTGTAGTTCCGCTTCTCCAGTGAGCACTCCTCGATCATCTTCAGCGTCTCCCGCCAGTCGGCCTGGAACGCCTGGATCTGGTCGGGCGCTCGTGACGGATCGAGGCCGATCCGGTGGCCCGTCTGGGCGGCTCGCACGACGGTATCATTGGAGTACTTCGACTTGTCCCAGTTGTTCCTGGCCAGGAACTTCATGAACTTCCCGAGCCGGCTGAACATGCCCTTCCTGCCCGAAAGGAGCTCCGGGTCGCGATCGGGGAAGGTCACCTGCACTTCGACCTTCCGGCGAATGCTGCACTCCGGCACGAAGACCCTCGTGGTCAGGCCGTCGCCGTCGTAGCTCCACGTCCCCGGAGCCGGATCCGTCGAGCACCTCGCCGCCTTGCCATCGATCGTGACCTTCCGGGGCGGGAACGTACGGACCAGTCTCAGTTCATAGCTTCGCCGTTCCGGCATTCCCGGGTAGCGTCCTTCGGCCGGGTCGACGACGACCGCCATGCCCCCGTCGTCTCTCCGGGACCGCACGGGCGTGAAGCTGAACTGCCCCGTCTTGTAGCTGCTGTTGTCTCCCTCGTCCTCGTACACGCGCACCGCGCCCGAGTCCCCCGGGAAGACACAGAGGATGAGCGGGTCCACGGGCCGCGCGTCCGCGCGCGTTCCCGGGGACTGCATCGGCACGATCGCTCCCGCCCTCGCGTACACCGGGATCTCGTCCAGGCAGAACGACCGCGTCACGACCCGCCCGCCGGCGAGAGAGGTCCCGGACGACCACTCGTACCATTCACCCTCGGGCAGCCACACCTCCTTCACGACGAACAGGCTGTCCTTGCCCGCCGGGCTCGTGACCGGTGCGACCAGCAGGTCGTTGCCGAACATGTACTGGTTCTCGAACCGGTACGCCTCCTCGGCCCGGGGGTGGTCGTAGTACATCGGCCTGCAGATCGAGACCCCCGTGTCGTGCGCCTCCCGGGCGGCCGTGTAGATGTAGGGGATGAGCGAACGTCTCAGATGGAACGCATCGCGCATGGCGTAGAAGTTCTCGAGCGGGTACGCCCAGATCCGGCGCTCGATGCCGCCCTCTCGGCCGGCCTTCGTGCAGTGTGTCCGGAGGACGGGGCTGAAAGCGCCGAACTGAACCCATCGCGTGTACAGCTCGGGGAAGCTCTCGCCGTACATGTGCCCGCCGATGTCATGACTCCA
>Ga0315276_10006700_pt1 | contig 10631 bp, 21 predicted proteins | sample YL17G05_0_MG_FD_204542 | JGI IMG/M metagenome (GOLD analysis project Ga0315276, IMG submission 204542) | Sediment microbial communities from Yellowstone Lake, YNP, Wyoming, USA - YL17G05_0 | ecosystem: Environmental > Aquatic > Freshwater > Lake > Sediment | place: USA: Wyoming | collected... | reverse complement strand
AACATTACGGCAAGCGCTAAGCTTGCTATGGTAAACAACAAACTAGGCAACGGAGCACTAAAGAAAAACCAAGGCAGCACCGTAGAAATTTACGACTACATTACACAGACAGCAGGAACAATCGGAACAGCACAGACGTTAAATTTTTTCTCTAACGTAAATACAAAACAATTCCCACTTACTAACATTCAACAAAATCAATTATCAGTCGGAGAAGCGTTGAGTATTCAATACATTGTATTTACTAGAATTGTACAAGTTACAGCAACAGGAAGCGTAACCGAGTGCACCGCACTATTAACAAGCGTACCAGGCGCAAACCTTGGCCAATTTTCTTTGTTGCTAGATAATAGCCGAATTATTAAAAATAATTCTTTGGTACGTTCAAATTCTGTATTCAATCCTAAAGGAACAACAGGAGTTAGTAACGTATTTTTTCCTGATACAGACCTTGTAATTCCCCCACAAATTAGTTTTACTCTTGAATTACGTTTACCAACTAACAACGACGCAATTGTAGGGGCAAACACTATTTCTTACGGCTGTCACATGTTCGGAACAGGCGCTATATTGAACTTGAAAACAAACGTATAATAATTTTAACCAGGGCGAGAAATTAAGGCGGCGTAAATTTCGCCGCCTTTTTTCGTCTAAAACAAATAAAAAAAAATGTCAAATTATTCAAAAATGGCAGGGCGTAGCGTGGTCGCCGCTTCTGCATTCGGAAAAACCAATAACGCGCACCCAGGGCAGAACATGGGCCTTAGCTTAGAGCAAGTAAAAAAGCTAGTAGATAACGCGCAAAAAGTAAAGGGTACAAGCTTTATCAGTATTGCAGGAACAACACAGCCAAACGTACAGATACCTGCAACGGCTAAATATATTGTAGGTTTCTGCTTTGGTGGAACTATCACAGCGGCGGACACATTTAATTTAATCATAAATAACGAGCGCGCGATAGATACAGGCAGCGTACAGGCGTACCAGGTAAACACAGGCAAGCCCGAAAAAGCTTATTATGATTTTTTCCGCCCTGTCGCAAGCGCAACAGCTATAAACATTGAATATACTTCGACCGTTGCAGGCAGCGCCGTAGTATTTCAGTTAATCTATATTTAATATGATAATGAGCCCTAAAATTGAGGCCCTAGCATTTAAGGGCCTTTGCCGCTGGGTTGTTTTTAACACAGGGTACACAAGCGCCTATACTTTGCCTGTTCCAAACGGCGGCTTTATTTTATTGCGTCAAATAATTTGGAATCCTACCTATCAGGGAGCAACTAAGGCGGCGCAGCTTGTAGGAAATTCGCACCAAGTTAGTCTAGTAGAGCAGGGAAGTAACAGCGAACTAGTTTACCAATTCCGCGACCCACTAACAGACGTAACCGCAGGCGGAGTAATTCACAACACGCCAAGCGCTGGCCCTACGATTTTAGAAACGTGGGGTATTTTCAAAAACGACGTTTGTATAGATATTCTAGTTATTCCCGACGTAGCTGGAGCCGTTTACGCTGGAGCCGTAGCGTTCCAAAACCAAGCGCAAGAGCGAGCGCAGCCGCTCGGATATAACGGTGCGGCAATAACGCCGACCGTAGCCATTAGCGGAACAGAAACTTACTTTCCTGCAGGACAAAACCGCCTATTTTTAGGAACAGCGTTCGCAGGGGCAACCGTTAGAGATACTTTACGATATAATTACCTAGCAGCGCGACAAGTTACAGCACCAGCGGCAGCAGACGCAGACCGACAAAACCAATTCCCTTTAATTTCCTTTGGTTGCTGGGTATTCAATATACCCGTAAGCGAATATCTTAACTATTAAATTTAACCTAAAAACTAACCTAAAATGAACACACAAGGCACGATTAAAACAAACGAAATTGCAGAAACGGCAAACAAACTAAATTGCTTTGCTTTCAAGTGCACCACAATAGACGGCAAACTAATTAGAGGTAATTCCACAAAAAAAGAATTTACCAATAATTTAAACGAACTTTTAAAAACTATCAAAGGAAGTAACACCGAACTTTTTTTAATTGAATTTAGCAGCAACGGAACAGCTAAGGCCGTTAAAAATTGCTACCACTTAATAAAAGAAACAGCGCCAGGACTAGCGGCGGCGGCCCCTGTTAATTACAACTACCAGGCACTTGAGCCAGCGCGAAGCTTAGGCGAAGCAGTAAAGGACGCGCGCGAACTTGCAGAAATGAAAAGCGAGAACAAACGCCTAGAAGAAGAAATAACGCGCTTAAAATTAGAAGCGCAGGAAGCGGACGACGAAGCAGACGAAAAAGCAGCCGCAGCCGTAGAACTTGCAGAAAAGCCAGCCGACAAAATAAGCGGCTATTTAAAGGAAATTTTACCAAGTTTTTTGCCCCTTGCAGAAAAGTATTTAGAGATAAAGGCCATGCAAGCACAGACAGCGGCCAACGCCATAAACAGACCAGCACCCCAGGCGACAGGACGCGCACCAATGCGCCACCCTTTTAGACCTTTGCCAAATATAAGCGACAACGCTAAAATACAAAGCTATTTTGATTTCGTTGAAAAATTGCCCGAACATTTATTTAATAGAGAAGTACAATACTTACAAGCAAACGCGCCAGGACTAGCCCAGGCGGTAATTGAAAAATTTACAGAAGAAAATCTAAACGAAGATGAAAACGAATAAAAAATTTATTTTACCTTTAATTTTGCTAGCAGGCGGCGGCCTTGCGCTTTATTTTATTATGCAAAAGAAAAAGAAACCAGCCATAGAGCCAGCACCGCCAGCGCCTGCAAATTTACCGCCGCCGTCATTCCAGGTAAACCCCGAGAAAATTGTAGACGTAGCTAAAAAAGTAATAGCAGGAATAAAAAAATTTAAGAACAAACGAGATGCCGCAAAAGCTGAATAAAAAAATTATTATTCCTGCTATACTTATTGGCGGCGGCGTGACGCTTTACTTTTTAAACAAGAGCGGCAAGCTTGACAAATTAAAAAATTTAATCAAAGGAACAACCACGCCCGAAATTGAAACGCCAACGCCGTTAGTAATTGGCCCAGGAACAACCACCACAACCGCCAACCCTTTAGGCAACGCGGCAGCCGTTAAAAAATTCCAAGAGTATTACAACCGAGTGCGCCCTATTCCTTTTGCTAATTTAGTTACAGACGGCATTTTCGGGCCATTAACAAGCGCCGCATATAACAGCTATAAAGACCAATACTTAAAATTTTTACAAGTGCCGTCAATTTTTACTAGTGGACTAAAATAATAACCTAATAACCTAAAAAAATGCCAAGAAAATTTAACACCTATACAAACTTTGAAAAAGAGGAATTAATACAACGCCTTAACGAAACGCCAAATATTGAAGAATTTTTGAAGTTATTAATTACTGACTTTGATATGAAGAACACAATACCAGGCGCGATAACAAAAAACATACTTTCAACCAATATGGTTAAATTAGTTTTACCAATGATAAACCCAATAAAACCAAATGACTGAATTTAACCGACTATACAAAAAAACGCCCGACGTTCTAAAGCTTGTTATTTTTGCAGGCCTTGGCTTTTTAGCATATAAGCAAGGCGCTAAAATTTACAAGAATTACAAAATAAAAAAGAAAATAAAGGAGCAGGAAGCTAGTATCGTGCCGACCGTAATAGTAGATACAACGACAGGACAGCAGGTAGCAATTAATATAAACATTAGCGCCTTAGCAAATCAAATTTACGACGCGCTATACAATAACGATTGGTTTGGCGGAACAGAGGACGAAGCGGCGGCCCTGGCAGCAGTAAAGCAAGTACCTAAAGGATTGATACAAGCGCTTAAAGAGCAATACGCAAAAGACTATACAAAAGACTTACAAGCGGACTTAATTAAATACCTAAGCGCAGACGATTTCCAACAAATTAGTAACCTATTCGCGTAATTATGGCACAGCCAAACGCCGCACTATTTGAAGCTGCAACAAAATTAGTAATAGATAATTTTGAGGGCGGCTACTTTCACCCTTTTATGTATAAAGACGGGCGATTAAATCCAAACTCTAGTAGTTTTGATTTTATGAGCAAGAGCGGAGAAACTTTGTTCGGCCTGGATAGGCACGCAGGCCATTCACTATACTACACAGGCACACGGATAAGTAGTAACCGAGATGCCGACATACCTAATAAAAAATTTTACAAGTACAAAAATAACGATAGCGCTAATTTTTGGCAATACCTAGATAAAGCCAACGCCGCAAACTTATGGACTTGGAACAGCCAACCGCCAGGTAAGGACGCGGACGCACTAAAAACACTAGCAAGCGCTATAATTTACCCTGCTTTTTTGAAGTACGCTAAAAGTTATTTAAGCGAAGCGGCCCAAAATATCGTATTTAATTACCCCCCTTTATTATTTCACTTTATTTACGCCACCTGGAACGGCCCTGGCTTCTTTGAACGCTGGAGTAAAAAACTAGACGCCGATATAAATAAAGGAATAAACAACCCTGCAAGCTTGCTAGAATTACAACTAATGTATAGGGCCACCGCAACAAGCAAAACAGACTTAGGCGCTGCAAAAATGAAAAAACTATTTCAAAGCCCTGAATTTATTACAGCACTACTTAAAAAAAAAAGTAACGCTGTCTTTTTAGCGCCGCTTATATTTATAGCTGCAGGACTTTTATACTATTATTCAAAAAAATGATATTAAATAAAGTTTATAGGACACCAAACGCCAAAAAGAAGTTTATTGTATTTACAAAAAACCAAAATAATAAAATAGTTAGCGTAAAATTTGGAAGTAATGAATACAAAATAAAAAGAAACATTAAAAAAAATCAAATATCATTTTTAAAGCGCCATAAATGCAACACACCAGGGCCAAAGTATAAGCCGCGTTATTGGTCTTGTTTAAATTGGCGTAAAAAGTTAGTGTAATGAAAGTAAGTAAAAAATTTAAACCCTATACAAAAGGAAAGCCGACGTTTAAGCTTCGCGGCCGTCCAGGCGTTTATATTATTTTTGATAATGAAGCAGTACGTTACGTTGGTTACAGCGCGCACGACGTTTACAAAACAATGTATAGACACTTTCAACGCTGGCAAGACAAAGCACAGCAGCGCGTAACATATAGCCCAACAAACAATAATTTAAAAGCTAGAGTAATTTACACCAATACAGCAGCGCAGGCCCTTAAATTAGAAACAGCCGCCAGGATTGCGTACAACCCAACAGACAACCCGCAAAAAATTGCAGACTTTGAAGCAACACCGCAAGAAAACGCTATCTTTGACAAAGCAAATAATATCAAATACTATGAAGGCCCGATACCATTCTAACTTAGCGGCAAGCTGGGCGGACGAACTATTAAAGCCCATAACAACCGCGCTTAATAACTCTACACTTAAAACGCAAGTAAGTATAGACGAAAATACCACTAAAGTTCTAAAGACAATAACAATAACAATAGCAGCCGCCGTAATTGTGGCCGCATACTTAAAAGCTCGTAAGTAAGCCCTAGCAGCTCGTAACCCGACACTAGCAGCAATTACCAGCTCAGCCCCTCTTAATAGGTTAGGAGGGGCCTTTTTATGCCCTGTAATGAACTATAAACACTACTTTGTTAATAAAAATACTTTGCATATACACTTAATATGCACTCATTATGCACTAAATAAGCCCTATACTTGCACCAACTAACCTAATAACCTACATGCAAAACCCACCAAAAACCGAAATTTTTAGCTTTTTTTTAACTGAAAAAGAAGTGAACTACTTATGCACTTTTTTATATCCCGACTATAAAAAGGAAATAGAACACCTTAGCCAATGCCTTGACGATATTGTAATTCTTAAAAAAGCGCTTATTTATGGACGTTTACGGCAGTGCTCACAGATACAAGACGCGGCTCCTGGCCTTGACTGGCACGAAATTATTAAAATGACTTTTAAAGATAGTATAAACGAAAATAAAAATTAACCTAAAAACAAAAAAAAATGAAAACAACTTTATCAAATTTAAATTTATTTATAGAAATTAACGAAAATATTATCGAAGATTTTTATTCTATATCTTTTTTTAAAGATAACATAAAATTACAGGGACATTTTACAACTGAAAAGGCAAAAAAATATTCTCAATTAGATTTTAAATTTAGTTTTGAAGAACATTTAAACGGAAAAAGTTTAATATATCCAAACATTGAAATAACACTAACCTAAAAAAATTATGAACAGCCCAGACGAAAAACGATTTAAGTTTCTAATTTCCGAAGCTTGTAAACAAGGAAATTACAACAAGGCAACCGATTTAAAAAAAGCCCTTGATATTTATCTAGTGAGCCGTTATTTAAATATACACGATTGGCAAAAAATACGGACGTATCAATTTTGGGAAACTCATGACAAACTACCCTTTGAAAAACAACGCGCTTACTTATTGGAATGTATAAAAAAATATATTGAAAATAAAAAAAGAACAAAAATACTTTACAATGAAAAATAAAAAAAAGTATAAAAAAGCGCCATTAAAAGATTTAAGTACAAAGCCGGCTGCTGCATCTTGGTACAACGGATTAACAGTATTTAAAAGAGAATTATACATTGGTAGGCATTACGCTGATGACACTCCAACAGATGATAAAATTAATACACTTTACAAAATGTATAATGATTGGTCAAATGATGATTTGGAGCAGGTCAGCAGTTGCCGCTAACTAAAGGCCTTTACTCATAATTTAACGCGCCGCCTTGATACTATTAGCACAAGTGGAACTAAATAGCATAAAAAGAAAATGAATAACCTAAATACCAACGCTTTAGCGTTGGCGACCGAAAAAAGCAGAATTTTTAAACATTGGGGTAAATTTGGGGCCAGGAAGCGCGCAAACGTGGCCCAACAGACGTTAATATATCGGCACGCCAAAAAAACCCAAAACCCTAAAGACCTGGCAACCGCTTTAAAGGCCGCAGGAAGTTTATATTTTTGTAACCGCCGCGTAATTGTCGAAAAACAAGGCAACGACTACACGCAAGCTGGCGCCTGGTATTGTGGAAAAAAGTATTGTTCCTTTTGTTCCAACCGCAAACGCCGTAAATTACTCACACGCTTTACTGATTTTTTTACAAGCAAAGAGGGAGCGGCAACGCTGGAGCTTTACGACCTTGCATTATTTACGGTTACTTTGCAGCATAGCAAAACAGGACAAAGGGCCGAGCCATACTACAAAGAACTTTCAACACATTGGCGCAACGGACTAAAATACGGAGCATTTAAAACTTACATTAAAGGCGGATTTTACAACACCGAGCATACATACAGCAATAAGAACGGCCACCACATACACCGCCACGCGCTTATATTGGTGCCGCGTATTTTTGACGTTTCTAAAAATTTTAAAAAAATTGAAACAGAACTACGCGAACAATGGAAGAGCCGAACAGGCGGAAGCTTTCAAATTGACCTTAGGCCCTTAGGATATAGCGAGCTGCACGAAACAGCGCCGCCCAGGGAACAAATGATAAAAAATATAAACGTACATTTATTGGAAGTTACAAAATACATAACAAAACGCGACGACCTGGGGACAATAAAATACGAAATAATAAAGGCCGTAGAAGAAAACAGCCGCTCAAAATTTTACGGACGTTTTGGAGTATTGCACAAAATTAAGGCGCTTAACTTAAATTTAAAAAACGAGTTAGAAATAGACGCAAACAAGCCAGCGCGTGAATTGTATATCGGTACGCCTGTTTTAGTAACTAAAAAAATAAATAACGAGGTAAAGGAAGTAATAAAAAATAAAAGTAAAACAACAAGCAAAGGAATAGACACAATAAAAATAACTACTAAACAAGGGCAACAAATTAACCGCTTTACCAGGGAAGTAGTAAAATATAAAATTATTAATTTAGTGCCAATGGCGGACACGCCCGAAGCATTTAAAGAATTTACGCAAACAAATAGATACGCGCTTTATGATTGGGGCGGCGAAAAGTGGAACACATTTAGGCAAGATTATCACGTTGAAAAGTGGAAACAAAGTAAAAAAAACAATTTCACGAAAAATGAATACTTATACGGCGAAGATGAAGCGCGGCAGCCGTTCATTTATCTGTAGAAGCGCACGCCTGGCCTTTTCGCACTTTCGGCCAACGCTAGTAAACGAATTGTTTTTTTTACTATTTTTGTAATCTATGAAAGATTTATTTTTAATTTATACAGGCGCGTTGTTTTCAGCTACAATACAGCATTTAATAATAAGCGACCTTTTAGCACTTACTACAATTACCTATACACTTGTAAAACTTTACAAAATTTACCAAGACTATAAAACAAAAAACCAATGAAAACAATTTTAGACCTCATAACAGCACACGCCGCCGAAATAGGCACTTTTTTAATAACAGCAGGCGCCGCCTGGATAAAGAGAAAAATTGACCTAAAGAAAATTAAAAAGGAACAAGCCGAAAATTTTTACCAAAAGTGAAATTAAAAAAAAAGTACATAAGTTTAAACGACACGCTTAGCCATATACGCTTACAAGTGGCCGAGGGCATACCATACGCAAAAAGAAAAATACCACAATTTTTTAACCCAATAGATTTGTTTTACTGGCTAAAAAGTAGAGTAACATATAAAAGCGACCCCCCAGGCGTTGAACTTTTACAAAGTTTACCGACAATGTTAGAGAATAATTTTTGGGGTAAAAGTGGTTATTCGGATTGTGATTGTATGACAATAGCAATTTTAACAATCTTGCAGACGCAAAAATTAACTTGTAAACCCTGGATAAAGCTTGCAGGGCGCGACAAACTTAACGCCGTTCACATTTGGGCAGGCGTAGACTACAAAGGCGAAGAAATAGCGCTAGACTTAACAAACCGCAAACCAAACGAGGAAAGGCCCTACAAATTTGTTCAAAAAATTTATTTTAACTACCTTTGATAAATGTATTTACAACTAGAAGAAAATAATTTAGGCGCCAGGGGCCGAATAAAAGCAAAAAGAAAAATAAGAATAAAGCCAGCGCCGCAAGCTTTCAAAAATATAGATGAATTAAAAATAAAAAAAATGTCAATACAACTAGAGGAAAACAATATCTTTTTAGGGCGCAATAAAGACAAACCTAAAAAAGATAAAAAACCAAGAAAAGGCAAAAAAAATTTAGTTAGAAAAGTTTTATTAGCACCAGGGCGCGCGCTACTTATTGGTATGGCTAAATTAAATTTCGGACAGATAGCAACTAAATTAAGCAAAGGCAACCAGGACAAACTAAAGGAACAATGGCTGAAGCTTGGCGGCGACTATAATAAGTTGGTATCTGCAATAAATAAAGGCAAAGATAAAAAAGCAAAAGGAAACGACTTTTTTAAAAAAATTCTAGGAAAAAAACCACTTAGCGAACACGAAAATAATTTAGGCGAAGAATTATATTTAAACGATAATTTTGGACTTTGCGAGGACGACGAAGAAAACCCAGCAGGCCTAAGCAAAGAAGCAAAATCTAAAATTATCGCAATTAGCACAGGCGCGGCAACAGCAATAGGAACAGCCGTAGGATTGCCAGCCGCAGCAGCAGCAGGCCCAGCGCTTGCAGCTGTAATAATTGGAATTATTCCACTTTTACAAAAAGCGGACGAAATACCCGACAGCGACAACCCGACAGGGCCCGAAGTTCCAACAGACCCAAACCAAGAGCCCGACGACAACGCAGCAGCAGACGCAGAAACGCCCGAAGCAACAGCAGCAGCAGCAGGAACACCAGGAGCAGCAATAAAAAAAATATTCTCTAAAAAAAATCTACCTTTCATTATTGGCGGCGCCGCTATCTTAGGCCTAGGCGCTTACTTTTTAATGAAGAAAAAATAATAAACAAAAATTTCATATCTTTACACAAATAATAAAAAAACCATGGCAACCAAAAAGAAAAAAACAACAACCAAACGCCGCCGCAGAACAATGGGCGCAAACATAACACTAGGGGCACGCCGTCGCAAGCGCACAACAACACGCAGACGTAAAAGCGGACTTAGCGAGATGTTTTCTCCAAGCACAGCAACGGCAGCAGCTCGCAGCTTAGGCGCGGCAGCAGTAGGCGGAATACTAGCGGCACAAGTTAGCAGAATGTTAGCTAAACAACCAACTTACACAAGAGTAACGGCGTCCGTTATTGCTTCTTTCCTTACTTATGCAGTAGGCGGTTATCCGTCTATGGCTGCTGGAATGGCTGGAGCTTTCGCAGCAACTGAAAGCGAACCAATGATGGCTAAGATGTTAAACGACGGCAACGAGTACGACTATGCAGACGCAGGCGCACTTAACGAAATGCCTGTTTACCTTAATGAGGACGGCGAAGCAATTTACTTAAACGAGGACGGCGAAATGGAACTAGCCGAAGAAATTTACTTAAACGAGGACGACGGAATTTACCCAGCATACGCAACCGAATACTAAACAACCAACCCAAAAAAAAATAATTTAAAAAAAATAAAAAGATGAACGCACAAACAGCTTTTAGAAACATTACGGCAAGCGCTAAGCTTGCTATGGTAAACAACAAACTAGGCAACGGAGCACTAAAGAAAAACCAAGGCAGCACCGTAGAAATTTACGACTACATTACACAGACAGCAGGAACAATCGGAA
>Ga0315276_10006699_pt1 | contig 10632 bp, 8 predicted proteins | sample YL17G05_0_MG_FD_204542 | JGI IMG/M metagenome (GOLD analysis project Ga0315276, IMG submission 204542) | Sediment microbial communities from Yellowstone Lake, YNP, Wyoming, USA - YL17G05_0 | ecosystem: Environmental > Aquatic > Freshwater > Lake > Sediment | place: USA: Wyoming | collected... | reverse complement strand
TGCCGACGGCCATGGCCCGGGCCGAGGCGGCGCTGACCGCTCCATGCTTGTCAAGGAGCGACTTGGGCACTCCCAGCCGTCTCGTCTTCGATGCGTTGCTGTAGACGACGGCGGACTCGAGAAAATAGGCCGAGCTTCCCCGAACGCCGGTCAGCCGGTGGCCCAGAAGCCCGCCCGTGCAGGATTCCGCGCAGGCCACCGTTTTCCCTTTCCCTTTGAGGAGCGCGCCGACGACGGATTCCAGGTTGTCGCCGTTAAGCGAATAGATCCAGGGCGATAACGCCTCCTTGATCTTCTTTTCCAAAGCGTCGAGGCTCGCCGCCGCCAGCGGCGCCGGGCCCATGTAGGTCAAGCGGATCGACAGGTCCCCGGGGCTCGCCAAGGTCGTCACGGAAATGCCGGCCGGGACCGCCGCATAGACCGGCGTCATCAGACTTTCCATGGAGGATTCTCCCAACCCGGTGAGCCTTATTGACCGGCGGACCATCGATCCCTTGCCGCCGGCCGCGAGACGCGGCAGGACATGGTTCTCGAACATGGGACGGATCTCCCGAGGCGGGCCTGGAAGAAGAGCGATCCGGTGACGCGCGGTGGCCAGCCACAAACCCGGAGCGGTCCCGTTGGGATTGTCCAGGACTTCCGCTCCCTCGATCACATAACATTGCTTGCGGTTCGAAGGCGGCAAATCCAGCCCTCTCCGGCGGAAACGCTCCCGGATGCGGGCGAGGAGGTCCTTCCTGAAGACGAGTTTCAACCCCAGGACCTTGGCCAGGGTCTCCCGGGTCCGGTCGTCTTCCGTCGGGCCGAGACCGCCCATGCTAAGAATGAGCCGGGAACGTCCCAAGGCCGTCCGGAAAACCCGGGCGATGTCGCTCTCGTCGTCGCCGACCACGGTCTTGAAGGAAACGCCCCATCCGATGCCGTTCAATCCGGCGGTCAAGAAGAGGGAATTCGTGTCCTGGAAATCGGGGGTCAGGAGCTCCGACCCTACCGCGATGATCTCCGTCTTCATGCTCTCTCCGGCCTCAGACCAAGACCAAGATCAGGCGGGTCAAGGCCGCCGCCGCCAAACCCGCGCCGATGTCGTCGGCCATGATCCCCCAGCCTCCGGGGAGTTTCTCCAGTCTCCGGATCGGCCATGGCTTGAGGATATCAAAAAAGCGGAAAAGAACGAAAGAAACGGCAACGGGCACCCATGCGGCGGGCAGGAACGCGAGGGCGAGGAGCTGGCCGCAAACCTCGTCGACCACGATCCGGCCCGGGTCGGAGCGGCCGAGCGCGGCGGCGTGGACGGCCGAAGCCGCCGCACCGGCGAAGAAGAGAAAGGCCAGCAGGAGGAGATACAAGGGCCAGGCGAGCCCGTGCAGGGCGGTCCTGAAGGCCAAGGCGGCGACAGCGCTGGCCAGCGTGCCCGGGGCCGCGGGAAACAAACCGATGCCGAAGAAAGTAGCCAGGACCTTCGCCGCGGTTTTCATGGGATGAGCCTTCCTTTGAGGTCATAGGCGTCGACAGACGTGATCGCTACCCGGACGATGGGGGAGAGGGGGGCGGTCATTCCGGGAGGGAGGGTGAAACGGACGACGCCATCGACCTCCGGAGCCTGGAAACGGCCCCGCCCCACCCAGAGGCGGGGATCTCCGGTTTGGCGTCTCTCGACGAGGACGTCCACCTGCCGCCCCAAGTAACCCTTGTTCCTATCGAGCGACAGGCCCGCCTGGATGTCCATGATCGCCGCCCGGCGTCGTTCCTTCTCTTCCGCATCGACATCGTCCAACCGGTCGAAGGCCGGCGTCCCCCTCTCCGGCGAATACGTGAAGACCCCCAGGTGGTCGAAGCGGGCCGCCCGGACGAACTTCCGCAGGCCGGCGAATTCCCTCCGTCCTTCTCCAGGGAACCCGACGATCAGCGACGTCCTGACGGCGGCGCCGGGAAGCTTGGTCCGGATCCGGTCCAGGAGGCGGAGAGCCCTGGGTCCATCGAGGCCCCGCTTCATGGCCCTGATCAAGCCCGGATCGGAATGCTGGAAGGGGATATCGAAGTAACGGCAGATCTTCGGGTCGGCCATGATCTCGAGGAGGGGTTCCGTAATCTCCCCGGGATAGCCGTAGAGAAAGCGTATCCACGCGACGCCTTCCACCCGGACGAGGCGTTCGAGCAGTTTGGCCAAACCGTGGCGCAGCCCGCGGTCGCGGCCGAACCAGGTCGTATCGTGCGAAATGAGATCGATCTCCTTGACGCCGAGATCGGCGAGGGCGCGGACTTCGCGGACGATGGAGGCCAGGCTCCGGGACACATAAGGTCCCTTGATCAACGGAATGGCGCAAAAGCCGCAGCGGTGGGAACAGCCTTCGGAGACCTTGACATAGGCCCATGTCCCCGGGGTTGAAACGAGGCGCGGCGAAGTGTCCGAATAAAGGAACGTCCGGTCCGGGCCCGAGACGGGCTGTCCCCGGACGATCGCGGCGATGCGGTCGAAGGCCCGGACGCCCGTCCAAGCGTCGACCCCTGGAAACTTCTTCTGGAGAGCGGATCGGTCCCGCTCGACGTAGCAGCCGGCGGCGACGATCGTCTTCCGCGGATCTTGTTCTTTAAGACGGAGGACCGTCCCCAGCGTCTCCTCGGCCTCCATCCGGGCGGGCCCGATGAAACCGCACGTGTTGACAATGACGACGTCCGCGTCCTCGGCCCGCGGGACCAATACGAACCCGGACCTTTTCAATGCCCCGAGCATCACCTCGCTGTCGACGAGGTTCTTGGCGCAGCCCAGGCTGATGAGGGCGATCTTTCGAGCGGCGCGCCGGCCGCCCGGGGCGCCGCGCGTCGTTAGGGTCAAGGATAGATCCTGTAGAGGAGCCGGGGGAACGGGATGGTTTCTCGGATGTGCTTGATACCGCAGATCCAGGAGACCATCCGCTCGACGCCCATGCCGAATCCCGAATGCGGGACGGAACCGTACTTGCGGAGGTCGAGATACCATTCATAGGCCTCGCGAGGGAGCTTGTGTTCCTCGAGGCGCCGCTCGAGCAGGGCCAGGTCGTGGATGCGCTGGCCGCCGCCTATGACCTCGCCGTAGCCTTCCGAGGCCAGGAAATCGACGCCGAGGACGACGTCCGGGTTCTCCGGCGCGGGCTGCATGTAGAAAGCCTTGATGGCCGTCGGGAAGTGCGTGACGCAAACGGGTGAGTTGTAGACCTCGGAGATCAGCGTTTCCTCGGGCGAGCCGAAGTCGTTTCCCCATTCGATCGCCGACCCCTTCTCGCGCAGCAGGGGAACGGCCTGGTCGTAGGTCAGCCGGGGGAAGGGTTTCTTGACCGCTTCGAGGGGCCGGGTGTCGCGTTCGAGGGTTTCCAGGTCGTGTTTGCGCTTCGTCAAGACCCGTTCCATGATGAACAGCACGAGGTCCTCGCCGAGCTCGATGATGTCCGCGAGCGTGGCGAAGGCCACCTCGGGCTCGACCATCCAGAACTCGATGAGGTGACGCCGGGTTTTGGATTTTTCGGCCCGGAACGTCGGGCCGAAGCAATAGACCTTGCCGAAGGCCATGGCCGTGGCTTCGTTGTAGAGCTGCCCACTCTGGCTGAGATAGGCTTTTTGGTCGAAATACTCCGTCTCGAAAAGGGTCGTCGTCCCCTCGCAGGCGCTCGGCGTCAGGATGGGCGTGTCCATGAGACGGAAACCGCGGCCGTCGAAGAAGTCGCGGATGGCCTTGATGACTTCGGCCCGGACGCGGAGGACGGCATGCTGCTTCGAGGACCGTAGCCAGAGATGCCGGTGCTCCATGAGGAAAGGGGTGCTGTGCTCTTTGAGCGTGATCGGATAGTCCTCGGCCACCTGGACGATGTCGAGATCGGCGATGGTCAGCTCGCAGCCGCCGGGCGCCCGCTTGTCCTCACGGACCCGGCCCCGGACGACGAGCGAGGACTCCTGGGTCAGCCGATCGAATTTCTGGAAGAGGGGGGAATCTTTCTCAGCGCTGAAGGCGGTCGCCTGGACGAGGCCCGTCCCGTCGCGGACGAGAAGGAAACGGACCTTGCCCGAGGAGCGTTTGTTATAGACCCAGCCCCTGATTTCGACGTCCTGGCCGTCGTATTGCGCGATGTCCTCGATGTAGACCCATTTCATGATGGGCTCATTATAAGGAAAATGGGCCTCTCATGCAATCCGGCCATCTGCGGCTCCGTATATTCTCTCAGTGCGATGCCATCGGTTTCCTCGGGGATCGTCTCCGTTCGCTGCGGTGATTCTTTACGCCTTCCCGGTCCGGATCCGATGGGAGGAGTCCGCGTATCCGTCCCGTGAAGTCTAAATCACCGCTTTATGCTCACTTCGACGACCCTCCTCGGTCCCGATTAGCATCGCTCCAAGGCGCTAGCTTACGCGAGGAGCACCCAGTTAGCCCGAATTCGTGGATTCTTGTGTCCCTGACTGCATGAGTTATAATAAACAAAGAACATGGCTCAGCCGAAAGCGTTCGCGCCCGTCAAGCTCGTCTGCGGCGTCATCTATAAAGAGCAAGCCCTATACGAAGAGGTCCGGCGCCGGCTCATCGGGGAGTGGGGGCCGGAAGATATGGAAAGCCCGGCGTTCGATTTCGACCTCACCGATTATTACCAGCCCGAGATGGGGTCCGCGCTCAAAAGGCAATTCCTGAGCTTCGCCAGGCTGGTTGCGCCGGAAAACTTGGCCGGGCTGAAGCTTTGGACGAACGACCTGGAGGAGGAGGTCCGCCGGGGAACGGGGGCTGAGGGGCGTCCGGTCAACATCGACCCCGGCTATCTCACCGCCGCGGCAATGGTCATGGCCACGGCCAAGGATTTCTCCCACCGCATCCCCCTCGGGCACGGCGTCTATGCCCATCTCGAATTCCTCTTCACGAAGACGGGGGTTAAAACCCTGGATTGGACTTATCCCGATTTCCGGAGAGCGCCGTGTCAGGATTATTTTCGGACCGTCCGCGAGCTGTACCTGCGTCAGCTCCGCGAGCCTCCGGCCTAGCGGCCGGCGCTTCAGCGTTCGGGGTGGAAGGCCGTGATGGCCCTGAGTTTCTTGATGATCTCCGGGAGCTCGCGGAGGACGACGGCGACATCCTCTTCCGTGTTGGAGCGTCCGAGGGACATCCGGATCGAAGAACGGGCGATCTCCGGCTTAAGCCCGATGGCCTGGAGGACATGGGAGACTTCTTCCGATTCCTCGCTGCAGGCCGAGCCCGTGGAAACGTAGATCTCCTTGGTCGCCAGGGCCAACAGGATAGCCTCCGCTTCGATCCCGGGGAAGGCGAAATTGAGCGTGCCCTTGACCCGGTCTTCCGGGTGGCCGTTGAACCTCGCGCCGGGGATCCTCTCTTCGACCCCCTTCTTCAGGGTCTCGGCGAGCTTTTCGATCCGGGAGCGTTCCTTGCGGCCCTTCTCCTCGAGGACGCGGACGGCTTCGGCGAAACCGACGATCCCGGCCGTGTTCTCGGTCCCAGCCCTGAGCCCGCGCTCCTGGCGGCCGCCCCGGAGGAAGGGGCAGATATTCGCCCCCCGGCGGACGTAGAGCGCTCCGATCCCTTTGGGCCCGTAGATCTTGTGGGCGGAGACGCTCAGAAGATCGACCCCGAGCTTGCGGGCATCGACGTCGATCTTCCCGAAGCTCTGGACGGCGTCGGTGTGAACGGGGACGTCGCGCTCATGGGCGATCCGGACGATCTCGGCGATGGGCTGGATCGTGCCGATCTCGTTGTTGGCGTGCATGACCGAGACGAGGCCTGTTTTCGGTGTCAGGGCCGAGCGGAGCTCGTGGAGGTCGACGGCGCCATATTCATCGACGGCGAGATAGGTGACCCGGAGACCTCTTTTTTCCAGGGCCTTGGCCGCTTCGATGACGGCGGGATGCTCGATGGCCGACGTGATGAACTCGTTTTTCTCCGGCGCGGCATCAAAGGTCCCGAAAATGGCGAAATTGTCGGATTCGGTCCCGGAGCCGGTGAAGAAGATCTCGCCGCGGTCGACGCCCAGGGAGCCGGCGACGCGTTCCCTGGCCTCGTTCATCATCTCCTTGACCTTACGTCCAATAGGGTAGATCGAGGAGGGATTGCCGAAGTGCTCCCTGAGGAACCACGCCATCCGCTCGGCGACGGCCGGATCGACGGGAGTCGTGGCGTTGTGGTCGAGGTAGATCATGGGTCTATTCTACCAGAACAGAAGGCGGGGGCCAAAGCCCGACCTGGTTTCTCTGTCCCCGTGAACATGACCCCGAGATCCGGAGGGAAGAAAAAAAGGGCGGCCCGCCGGGGCCGCCCGATCCGAATTCCGATGGAAACGTTAGCCCAGCTTCTCCTTGAGGATGCGGACGACCTCGAGGCCGGCCCTCTGCTGGCCTTCTACGGCGGCCGCTCCGAGGTGCGGGATGGGGATGACGTTGGGGTGGTCGACGAGCGAGAAGTCCTCGGGAGGTTCCTTGTCGAAAACGTCCAGGGCAGCGGCCCGGACCTTTCCGGAATTGAGGGCGGCGAGCAGGGCCTTTTCGTCGACGACCCCGCCGCGGGCGACGTTGACGATGATGACGCCGTTCTTCATCTTGCCGAACTCCGCTTCGCCGAGAATGGGCTTGGCCTGCTTGGGAACATGGAGGGTGATGAGGTCGGCGGCGGCCAGCAGGTCCTCGAGGGGGACCTGCCTGACGGCGACGTCGGTCTTGACCGGGACGACGTCGTAGACGAGGACGCTCATGCCGAAGGCCAGGGCCCTTTTGGCGACCTCGATGCCGATCCGGCCGCAGCCGATGATGCCCAGCGTCTTTCCGTAGAGCTCCGTGCCCTCGAGCGTCTTCTTGTCCCACTTGTGGGCCTTCATCGATAGGACGGCCTTGGCGTGGTTGCGGACGGCCCCGAGCATGAGCCCGAACGTGTGTTCGGCGACGGTGATGGAGGTGGCCGCCGGCGTGTTGGCCACGGCGATCCCTTTTTCCTTGGCCGCGTCGCGATCGATGTTGTCGAGCCCGATACCGGCCCGGACGAGGACCTTCAGGTCCTTTCCGGCCTCGATGACCGGGCGGGTGATCCTGGAGGCGCTCCGGACGACGACGGCGGCGAAGCCGGGGACGGTCTGGACGAGGTCGGCCTCGTTCATCCCTTTATTGACGGTGACTTCGAAACCCGGCACGGCCCGGAGAAGCTCCAAGGCTTCTTTGTCCATGCCATCGGCGATGAGGATCTTGATCATTGCCAGTTCTCCTTGAGGACGGCCTGGGCGGCCTTGATGCCGGCCCCCGCCTCGAACTTGAAGCCGAGGTCCATGAGGGTCATCTCGAGCGCCGAGAGGGCGGTGATGATGTCGAAGCCGCCCATGTAGCCGAGATGGGCGATCCGGAAGATCTTCCCCTTGTAGGGGTCCTGCCCGCCGGCGATGTAAGCCATGTATTTGCCCTGCATGGTCTTGACCAGCTTCGAGCCTTCGATCCCTTCCGGGACCTTGCAGCAGGTCAGGACGTTGCCCGGCCGCTGGGAAAGAAGGTTCAGGCCGATGGCCTTGACCCCGGCCCGGGTCGCGTCGGCCAGGATCCGGTGATGGGCGAAGAAGGCGTCCAGGCCCATCTTCTTGATGATGTCCAGCGCGTGTTTTTGCTGGATGATGAGCGACACGCCGGGGGTCCAGGGCGTCGTCTTGTCGGCCAGGTTCTTTTTGGCCTTCTTGAGGTCGAAATAGAATTTGGGCAACTTGGAATTCGCGGCCAGGGCCCAGGCCTTCGGGCTCAGGGCGATAAAGGCCAGGCCGGGTGGGATCATGAAGGACTTCTGCGATCCGGAAAGAAGGACGTCGACCTTCCAGTCGTCCATGGGGCAGGGCGTGACGCCCGCCCCGGAGATGCCGTCGACGACGAGGACGGCGGCGGTCTTGGCCACGACCTCGCCGAAGCCTTGGATGTCGAACATGGCCCCGCTGGAGGTTTCGGACAGGGTGGCGAAAACAGCCTTGCAGTCGGGCATGGCCTTGAGCTCGGCCTCGAGTTCGTCCTTGGTGAGGTCCTTGCCCCACGGGTCGAGGACGATCTCCTTGTAGTTGACGCCATAGGCTTTGCAGACGTTGCCCCAGCGCTCGCCGAACTTGCCGCCGTTGATGGTCAGGACCTTGTCGCCGGGACTGAGGAGGTTGACCACGGCGGCCTCCATGGCCCCGGTCCCCGAGGACGTCAGAATGTAGGTCTCTTCTTTGGTGCCGAAGACCTGCTTGATGCCCTCCGTGACCTCCATGAAGATGGCCGAGAATTCGGGGGTCCGGTGGTGGATCATGGGTTCCGCCGCCGCCGACAGGGCCCGCTCGGGCACCGGTGTCGGTCCGGGGGACAGAAGATAATACTTTTTGATCACGATGTGTACTCCTTTAAGAAAGTGAAATTAAGGTAACAAAATATTCCGGACGAAGTCAAGCCGTGAACGTCTCAATTAAAGGTCTTTCAAGAATTCGGTCAGCAAAGCCGTCCGTTCGATGAAGGAGGAGAGGAGGAGATGCTCGTGTTCGGCGTGGATGCCGTCGCCGTCCGGGCCGAGGCCGTCGAGCGTCGGGATCCCCATGCCCGCCGCGATCGATGCGTCCGAGCCGCCGCCCGTTTTCCCTCCCTTGAGCGAAAGGCCCATTCCGGCGGCGATCTCCTGGGCCCGGACGAAGAGCTTTTCCGAGGCCTTGGTCTTCTCCATGGGCGGCGTCGTGCTTTCGACGGAGACCTTGAGCCGGGCCCCGCGGAGGACCGGAACGGCCTCGCGCAGGATCTTCAGGACCCGGTCGCGGTCGGTGATCTTCCAGAAGCGGATGTCCAACACGGCCCAGGCGTTCTCGGCAACGACATTGGCCTTTTCGCCTCCTCCCATCAGGCCGACGTTGACCGTGGTCTCGCCGGTCCTCAGCCTCTTGAGGCGGGCGATCTGGGTGACCAGTTCTTCGATGGCGCTGACCCCTTTCTCGGGGCTCCCGCCGTGGGCCGCCCGGCCGCGGACGTCCAGGCGGACGACCAGCCGTCCCTTCCTTTCGAGCTTGAGCGCTCCGCCGGGGATGGCGGGTTCAAGGCAAAGGACCAGAGAGGCCTTCCGGGCCAGCTTGCGAATGAGCTCATGGGCGGCGGGGTTCCCCGTCTCTTCGGCCGTGTTGACGACGACCGTGACCCGCTTCTGAGGCTTGACGTTGAGCCCGTGGAGACTCCGCAGGGCCGTCAGGAGCATCACGACCCCGGCCTTCATGTCGAGGACACCGGGGCCGTAAAGCCTGTTCCCGGAGACGTAGAAGGGCATCTTGACGATCTTCCCGACGGGCCAGACGGTGTCGACGTGGGTCAGAACGAGGATCTCGTCATCGGCGTCTTTCAGACGGCCCGGCGCGAACTCGGCCACGGTCAAGTCGCCGATATCCTTCTGGGGGAAAGTCGTGACCTTGCAGCCGACCCTCTTGAACTCCCTGGCCACGAAGGCCGCGCAGGCGTCGACCGCCTTCTTGTCGTGGGTCGGGGATTCGAGTAACGCGAGTTGCTTCAGGAGATGGACCATCTCTCCCTGTCGGGAGCGAAAATAGAGCCGGAAATCCATGATTTCCTCCAGCGGAATTCGTAAGACCCAATCTATCACAGCTCGAAAAGAAAAGCACCTTCCTTAACTTGATTTAGGGACCGGTTTTCCATAGAGTAGACGGCGAGGAGGTCGGTGCCGGCCAAGATTCCCGTGAAGAAAAAATCAGCCCTTATCCTAGGTCTGCTGCTCGCCGGAACGTCCTTCCTTGCGCCCGAGATCTTCTATCCCTGGAAAGACACCTTCGTCGGATCGCTCGACGGACCCGGCTGGCCGGGCCTGGTCATCGCCCCGGCCAAGGATTGCGCCTTCGCCTTCCTCCTGCGCGTCGAGAGGGAGGGGGAGACCGCCGAGGGCGGGGACTTCTACTACCTCGTATCCCAAGTCGGCCCTCATTCGCCCGACGGCCTTTACGCCCGGGTCAAGTTCGACCTTGGGCTTCCCTTCAAGATGGGCAAGGACACGCCCATCCTGATGAAGCCCTCGCCGCGCAAGTTGACCCTGACGGTCGAATGGTCGCGACGCGACGAAACGATCGTCATCGGACGCATCCTCCACCCAGAAGGCGTCCGCGTCGCCGTCGTCCATTATTTTCCGTGGGACCTTAAGGGCGAATACTCCCTGCTCGCCGACGGACAGATCCAGGGATTCTGCGGCGCTCCAGGGAATCCATCCTACCTTTTCTGGACGAGCCGGTCCGGGGAGCCGGTCCCGGCCCCTGCTGGCGGCATCGCCCTGTCCTACCCCCCGGCCGCCGACCGCACGATCGCCTTCGTGGCCGGGGTCGGAACGGACGTCCGAGCCGTGGGCAACCGCATCTACCGCTTCAAGAACGCCGAGACCATCGGCGCGTTCATCGACGAGGAAGCCGCCGCTTATGAGGAAAAACGGGTCAATTTGCGCGGCTCCTACGCCGGAGTGCCCGAGGCGATCACCAACAGCCTGCATTGGAATGTCCTTTACCAACCGGGAAACCACAGGCTTTACACTCCGTCAAGCCGGGCCGGGATTCTCCCGAGGCCTGAAGGCGGCCGGGACCATTGGACGATCCTCGGTGAGAATTCCCTGTTCAACTCCCTGGGGCTTGCCCTCGAAAGCCA
>Ga0315276_10006698_pt1 | contig 10632 bp, 7 predicted proteins | sample YL17G05_0_MG_FD_204542 | JGI IMG/M metagenome (GOLD analysis project Ga0315276, IMG submission 204542) | Sediment microbial communities from Yellowstone Lake, YNP, Wyoming, USA - YL17G05_0 | ecosystem: Environmental > Aquatic > Freshwater > Lake > Sediment | place: USA: Wyoming | collected... | reverse complement strand
CAGGCCGTACGCGAGCAGCAGGCCGTAGATGGCGCCCGACGCGCCCACCGTCACGGCGCTGTAGATGTCACCCGCGAAGGCGAACGGCAGCAGCGACAGCAGCACAGTCGTCGCGGCGGCGCCGACGCCCGTGACCAGGTAGTAGCGCACGAAAAACCGCGTGCCCCAGAGGCGCTCCAGCTCCAGGCCGAACATCCACAGCGCCAGCATGTTGAACAGCAGGTGGAACACCCCGCCGTGCAGGAACATGTAGGTGAGCGGCTGCCAGATCCACCCGCGCTCGACGACCAGCGCCGGGATCAGCCCGAGCCACACCGTCAGCGACGGCATGGTCACAGTGGCGAGGAACCCGGCCACGTTGAGCACGACGAGCGCGCGCACGGCCGGCGTCAGCGGGCCGGGGCCGATCTGGTAGGAGGAGGACGAAGGGCGCATCCCACTGATCATAGCCTCGAATCGTCCGCTGAGCCGTCTTTCGTGCCGCCGTTTGCGCGCGTTCCCGCTCGCCGTGGACGCGGCGCCCTGACGATGCTATCGTCGTCGTCCGCTGGACTGGCACGACGCTGGCAAGGACTCTCGCGGGGCACAGCTCGCCATCGTGGGCGACGCCCGACGGGAGGAGGCCATGAATCGAGCGGATCTGGCTGGTAGAATCGACGTGGTCGAGCATCGCATGGACTCAACCGAGCATCGCCTGGACGCCTCATTCGCGGCGCTGAGTTCGCAGATTGTGCAATCTCATCGCGAAACGCGCGATGGAATTACTGCCACTCTGCGCGGTGAGGCGCAGGAGGCGAGTGCCACTCTCCGCGACGAGATGCGCGCGATGGGCGATGGCCTGCGCGGGGAGATCGACACGACCGCGGAAGGCCTGCGCAGCGAGATGCGGGCGCTGGGCGATGCGCTGCGCAGCGAGATGCGGGCGCTGGGCGATGCGCTGCGCGATGCGCTGCGCGGGGAAATGGCCTCGCTGGCCGAAGACCTGCGCGGAGAAATGCGAGAGATGGGTGGAGCGCTGCATCAAGAGATGCATTCTCTTCACGGAAGCACGAATCATCGCATCGACAAGCTCGAAGCGGCCGTGGTCGAGTCCCGCCGCTTCATGCTGATCCTCCACGAGGAAGTGCTGAGCCGGATTGCGCTGATCGGCGAGGGCCGCCAGAACTGACCCGACTACGCCCGGCCCATGCCGGGCGCGGCATCCGACCCGCGCGGCAGCGGCAGCACGCAGAGCGCACCCAACAGCGGCAGGCACGCCATCACGGTCAGCGCAGGACCGATGCCGACCCGGTCGGCCAGCGCGCCCACCAGCGGCACGCTCAGGCCGCCGGTTCCCCACGCGAAGCCCATCATCAGCGACGACACCGTGGCCGCGCTCACCGGCGCGATCTGATGCGCAAACGTGATGTTCACCGGAAGCGTCGACTGCAGGAAGAACCCGCCGATCGCCATCGTCAGGACAAATCCCCAGCCCTGCAGTTGCGTAGCCGCCGCCATGAACGGCACCGACATGAGCAGCGACACGGCGATAACGCGTTTCGGGCCGAACCGGTCGGCCAGCGGTCCGCCGGCAAAGCCCCCGATGCTGGCGGCCACCAGGTACACGGACACCGCCGCGCCCGCCATCGTCATGGACCAACCCCGGCCCGTGAGCAGCACCGGCACGAAGGTCGCGAACGAGAGCGATGTCAGCGTGCGGAGCACGACGATGACGTATAGCAGGAAGAGGGGGCGGGCGTACGGGCGCAGCGCGCGGAAGCTGCCGCCATCGGTACGGCCGAGTGCCTCGATGCGTGGCATCCCGCGGAGGACGAGGCCGAGCGCGATGAGGCCAGGCAGCGCGAGGAGCGGCGTCCAGCCGAGACCGAACCGATCGACAAACGGCGCGAACAGAAACGGCGCCAGCGCGTAGCCGACCGATCCCCCCGTGATGTGTACCGCCATTGCGAGACCCCGGCGCGCGCCGCCCAGCCGATGGACCACGGCCGCGGCCGTCGGATGAAAGGCCGCGCCTCCCAGGCCGCCGATGACGAGGAACAAGGCGAGCACTGCGGGTGTGGTCGCGGTGCCGATCAGGCTCAGCACCGCCACCGACAGGAAGGGGCCTGCCAGGATCAGGAGCCTCGGGCGCCAGCGATCGGCGAGGTGGCCGAAGCCGAGCTGGGAGACCGAGGCGGCGATCTGGAACACCATCACCAGCGTGCCCGCGGCGGCGAGCGTGAGATTCAGTCTGGGGATGAGCGCCGGCAGCAGCGGCGTGAGCAGGTTGCTGTAGGCGTCCGAGATGAAGTGCGCGCTGGCGAGTCTGAAGACCGTCGGATTGATGGCGGGTTTCGCCATGGGCTACGAGGACGCGCGCGGTCGCCCGCCCGGCGACTCTGGGCTGAGGACGATGCGGTAGGTCACGGACGACGGGGACATGGGACGCATGCTGAGGATTCTAGCTTCTTCCTGTTCCCGGGTCTAACCGATCTTCGACACTTTGGGGACGCGCTTTAGGGCTGATTCTCAGAATTCCTAATGTTTTCGCGATATTGGCCCTGACCGCGCCGCCGAGCGATGGCAGCAGGACCACGGGCTGCCCGGGACCGAGCCGCTGGAGTTGCAGCACGTGTATCGCGCGATGGGGTGGCTCGGCCAGGCCCTGCCCGCCCGCGATCAGGGGGCGCCACGCCGTTCGGCCCGCGGACCCGCAAGGACCGCATCGAAGAAGCGTTGTTCGCCCGCCGACGGGATCTCCTCAATCAGTCGTTGGCCATCGTGTTCTTCGATACGACGTCGATCTACTTCGAAGGCGCCGGCGGCCAGACCCTCGGTCGGCGCGGCCACTCGAAGGGTCATCGCCCCGACCTCGCACAGGTAGTGGTGGGCGTCGTGCTCGACGCGGACGGCACACCGGTGTGCAGTGAGGTGTGGCCCGGCGATACCACGGACGTCAAGACGCTCATCCCGATCGTCGATCGCTTGAAACAGACGTTCCACGTCGAGCGGGTCTGCATCGTGGCCGACCTGGGGATGATCAGTCAGGAGACGATCGAGGCGATCGAAGAGCGCGACTGGTTCTACATTCTCGGCGTCCGCATGCGCAGCTCGAACGAGGCGCGCGCCGTCGTGGACGCCGAGGGCCCCTTCACGGAGGTCTCTCCCGAACGCGAGACCAGCCACGACCCGTCGCCGCTGCAGGTGAACGAGATCCATGTGGGCGAGCATCGCTACATCGTCTGTCTGAATGCGGAGCAGGCGCGCAAGGATCGGCACGATCGCGATCCAGGATCACCACTACGTGGTACGCAGCGAAACCAAGGGCTCCGTCGGCAAGGTGTTCCAGGCCTGCAGGGTGGCCATCCCTCCCGCGCTACGTCCGGCGTGACGGGAGCCCGCGGCGCCGTTCAAGAAGTTGGATCGGTGTGACACTACACGAAATCGACGCCCGTAAGTCCCTGTGCCACCAATAGTTGATTCTTGAGAGTGTCGAAGATCGGTCTAACCGGCCATCGTGACGGTGACGACCCAGGCGTTGGCGCGCGATTCCGTCATGGGGTGGGAGATGTTGGACCTGTCCGACGGCGGGGCGCCCCGGGGAACCCTTGGATCGGTGGGGCGGAATCGGATTGAATACAATTGACGTTCACCTCAACTCCCGGTATCTTGTGGGCCGCTGCTGCTGTATTATCAGCCGGGCCCCTAGGAACGGATTGGGCCGGAAGCGACATCGCCGTTGGGCTCGACCTGTGAGCCTTTCGGCAGAATCGTCGATCATTTAGGCCCCAACGGGATCCAGCGTGGGAGTTCCGTCCGCGAAACTCGAAATCGGGATCAGGAGGACTGTGATGAGGCATCTCGCGTCAATGGTCATGATGATGTTCGCGTTGACCTTGAGTGCGGCCACCACCGCACGGGGGCAAGACACGACCGCGCCGCAGGCGACCACCGCCTCGGTCCTGCCGCCCGCGTTTGTCCGCCTGGAGGGCGCGATCAAGACGGCCACGGGGGAGATCCGCACGGGCAGTGTCGTCTTGGTGGTGTCGGTCTACGCCGGCCAGACGGATCCCGCGCCGCTGTGGTCGGAGGAACAGACGGTCACCCTGGACGCCGCGGGCGGCTACGTCATCTTCGCCGGGGCGAGCCGGACGGAGGGCTTGCCGCCGTATCTGTTCAGCGGGAACGCCGCCCAGTGGTTTGGCGTTGCTGTGAAGGGTGACGCCGAACAGTTCCGCGTGGGGATGGTCAGTGTGCCTTACGCCCAGCGCGCGAAAGAAGCCGACACGCTGGCCGGCAAGAGCGCGGCGGACTTTGTCCTGACCGACAACCTCAGCGAACGCATCAAGAAGGCGATGGAGACCCGAGACGGCACCGCCATCGACGGCAAGACGACGACCGGTGGGGCGGACGCTCCCGGCACCAACGCGATCGCCGTGAACGCGCTGGTGAAGTACACCACCGCGGGCGGGGTCCAGGACTCGTCGTTGGTCTACGAGTCGGGCGGTGTGCTCACCGTCAACGGTCAGGGCAACCACTCGTTCGCAGGCGCCGGCAACGCGGATCAGGCGCTGGCGATCAGCACCAACAGCACGGGCGCGTCCGCGCGGGCCATCCTGAACCTGACGGCGGGGTCGGTGGCCAACTACCTGATCGGCTACGGATCGGGCAACGCCGGCGGGTTGTCGGGCGCGGGCGGCGAGCTCGCGTTCTACACCCAGGGCGCGGGCGGGCTCTCGCTGGCGGCCATCGATCCCGCCGGGGCGGTTCGCATCTACAGCGGCGGCACGATGGAACGCATGCGCCTGTCGTCCGCCGGCTTGTTCACCGTCAGCGGCCTCGGCTATCACTCGTTCACAGGATCGTCGAACGCGGATCAGACCCTGGCGATCAGCAACAGCAGCCCGGGCGCGGCGGCGCGCTCCGTGCTGAACGTCACCGCGGGGGCGGTCGCCAACTACCTGATCGGCTACGGGTCTGGCAACGCGGGGGGCCTGTCTGGCCTGGGCGGTGAGTTCGCGTTCTACACGCAGGGCGCGGGCGGGCTCTCGCTGGCAGCGATCGGCGGGACTGGCGCGGTTCGCATCTACAGCGGTGGCACGTTGGAGCGGATGCGCGTGGACGCCAGCGGCAACGTCGGGATCGGCACCGCGAGCCCGACGGCAAAACTCCAGGTCGCCGGCAACGTCGTGGTCGACGGGAACATCGGCGCGAAGTATCAGGACGTGGCGGAATGGGTGGAGACGGCCGAACCGCTCGAAGCGGGCACCGTGGTCATCGTCGATCCGATGGAATCCAATCAGGTGATGCCGTCGTCGCGCGCGTACGACACGCGCGTGGCGGGCGCCGTGTCCCGCCAGCCCGGCCTGGTGCTCGGCGAACCGGGCGACAGCAAGAGCCTGATCGCCCAGAGCGGCCGCGTCCGCATCAAGGTCGACGCGACCTATGGCGCCATCAAGCCCGGGGATCTGCTGGTTACCAGCCCGACCCCGGGGCATGCCATGCTCTCGAAGCCGATCAAAGTCGGCGGACAACTCCTGCATCGTCCGGGCACGCTGGTGGGCAAGGCGCTCGAAGCCCTGCCGGGCGGCAAGGGGGAAATTCTCGTCCTGCTCACGCTCCAGTAACGCGCGTCCGTGAGAATGGAAGGTTCGACCGATGTGGAGTTGTCTGCATGGCTGTCGGCGACTGCTCGGTCGGTTGACCAGGCCGTTGATCGTCGCCGCGATTCTGATACTCACATGGGGCGGCATGCTGGCCGCCTCGTCGACCGGTGATGCTCCCCAGGCGGGGCCTCCCGGGCAGGATGCGTCTGGCATTTCGGCGCAGGCCAGGGCGCAGATCGGCGCACTCATCGCGGACAAAGCCAATCGTACGCCTGTCCAGCGGAAGATTGACTCGCAGTTGCTGTTCGCCGGTCGGATGGCCAGGCGCGAGGCGATCGCGAGTGGCGTGCAGACGCTGGACGTCAGTGTGCCGATGACGGCCGACGGCCGCGTGATGCTCGACGTCCGGGCCGACGTCAGTGACGTGCTGCTCGGACAACTGCGCGGGCTCGGCGCAGAAATCACTGAAACCTGGCCACAGTACCGAGCAATCGGCCTGAATATCGCCCTTGATCAGGTCGAGGCGATCGCGGCGCTGGAGGGCGTGAGCTTCGTCAACCCGAAACCGGAGCGTATCGCGTGGGGTCGTCCTGATACCGCGGATGGGCGGTCCCGAGAGTGGATCCAGCAGAAGGAGGCGCTGATCGCACGGAAGCGACCTTCCCGCGAGGGATTGCTGTCGGCGGTGCAGCGCGCTATCGAAGGCCAGGCCCCTGGCACCAATGTCGGCAGCAAGCAGTCCGAAGGCGACGCCACTCACAAGGCGGCGAACGCGCGAACCACGTACGGGATCGATGGCACCGGCGTGAAGATCGGCGTGTTGTCCGACGGCGTCACGAACCTGGCGATGAGCCAGGCGTCAGGCGATCTGGGTGTCGTCACCGTGCTGGCTGGGCAGACGGGTACGGGCGACGAGGGCACGGCGATGCTCGAGATCATCCACGACCTTGCGCCGGGCGCCCAACTCTATTTCGCGACGGCGTTCAGCGGCATCTCGAGCTTCGCCCAGAACATCCGCGATCTGCGAACCGCGGGCTGCGACATCATTGTGGACGACGTCTTCTACTACGTGGAGTCGCCGTTTCAGGACGGCCAGACCTACACGTCCCAGTACAACGGCGCCGTCGTGATCCAGGCGGTCAAGGACGTCACTGCTGCGGGTGCGCTGTTCTTTTCGTCAGCCGGGAACTCCGGCAACCTCAACGACGGCACGTCAGGAACATGGGAAGGTGACTTCGTCGATGGGGGCGCGGTGTCCGGTCCGATCGGCACCGCCGAAGGCGGCGTTGGCCGATTCCATTCGTTCGGTGTCCAGACCTACACGGCGTTCACCACGAACAACACCAACCCGATCAACCTGTATTGGTCGGACCCGCTTGGGACGTCGGCCAACGACTACGACCTCTTCGTGCTCAACAGTACGGGAACGACTATTCTCGGGTCATCCCTGAACATCCAGTCTGGGACGCAGGATCCGTATGAGCACGTGTCTGGCAGCGGGTTCGGCTCCTGCACCGGCTGTCGGGTCGTCATCGTTCAGTACTCGGGATCGGGGCGATTCCTGCATCTGGGCACGAACCGACGACGCGTGTCCATCGCCACCACGGGCGAGACGCACGGCCATAGTTCAACGACGGCGGCGAACTCGTTCAGCGTGGCGGCCACGCCGGCGATCGCGCCGGGGCCGTATCCCAGCCCGTTCAACGGCACCAACAAGGTAGAGACGTTCAGCTCTGACGGTCCCCGCCGGATTTTTTACAACAGCAGCGGGACCGCCATCACCCCGGGGAACGTCTCAGCCACCGGCGGGCAGGTGCTGAACAAGCCGGACCTCACGGCCGCCGACGGTGTGTCGGTGACTGGCACCGGGGGTACATTCCCGAGCACGTTCTACGGGACGTCGGCGGCTGCGCCCCACGCCGGGGCCATTGCCGCGCTGGCAAAATCCAGGCAGCTGGCGGCGACGGCAAGCCAGATCACCGCGGCCTTGGTTGCCAGTGCGATCGATATCGAAGCGGCGGGCAACGACCGCGACTCCGGCGTCGGGATCATCATGGCGGACACCGCGGTTGGCGCGATGTCGACGGCGTTTACGGATGACCCGCTGGTTGTCGGCTCGACTGTCGTGAAGGCCGTGCACGTCACCGAGTTGCGGACGCGCATCGACGCGCTCCGCACGAGGTTCAGCCTGCCGGCCGCCACGTGGACCGACCCGACGCTCACGGCGGGCGCATCTACGGTGAAGGCCGTACACATCACGGAGATGCGCACGGCGCTGGCGCAGGCGTACACGGCAGCGTTCCGGACGGCCCCGACGTACACCGATCCGACGCTCACCGCGGCGTCGAGCGTCGTCAAGGCGGTGCATATCGCTGAACTGCGGGCCGCGGTGATCGCGCTGGAGTAACCCGTCACCCGATGTCGCGGCGCCGTCGGCGGCGGGACTCAGGCCGTCTTGCGCAGGCGCGCCAGGCGGCCAAGCACCATCGCGCGGGCTTCGATGAACTCCTGCACGCCGAGCGCCCGCGCGGCGACATCGAGCACCACGAGCGCCACGCCGATCGCCGCGCCGACGCGCAGCAGCAGCACGGGAATCGCGTGCGACGGCAGCCACGCGGCAATCGCGTGGTCGGTGCCCCAGGCTGCGAGACCCATGATGAGCGACGCCATCGTGATGCGTGCGAGCGACGAAGCCACGCGCCGCCCGTCGAGGCCGCCGAGGCGCTTGCGCAGCACCCAGAGGAGCAGCGCCGCGTTGAACATCGCGCTGATCGCTGTGCCGAGCGCGAGGCCCTGGAAGCTCATCACGCGCACCAGCGCCAGGTTCAGCACCACGTTCACGATCACCGTCGTCACCGAGACCATCACCGGCGTGCGGCTGTCGTGCAGCGCGTAGAACGACGGCACCGCAATCTTCACGGCGGAGTACCCCAGCAACCCTGGCGCATAGAAGGCAAGCGCCGCGGCCGTGGCGGCGGTGTTGGCGGGCGTAAAGCGGCCGTGCTCGAAGATGAGCGCGACAATCGGCGTGGCCAGCACCACCAGGCCGACCGTCGCTGGCACGTTCAGCGTGAGCATCAGGCGCAGACCCGTAGAGATGGCGCCGCGCATGTCGCCGGTCTCGTTGCGCGCCGCGTGGCGGCTGAGCGTCGGGATGACGGCCGTCGCGATCGAGACGCCGAACAGGCCGATGGGCATGTACATCAGCCGGAAGGCGTAGCTGAGCGCCGACACCGCCCCTGTGCCCTCGCCTGTCGCGAGAATGCTGTTCACCACCAGGTTGATCTGCACGGCCGCGAGCCCTATCAGGCCCGGTCCCATCAGCGTGAGCAGCCGCCTCAGCCCCGGGTCCGCGAAGGACAGCACCGGCTGATAGCGGAACCCTTCGCGGCGCAGCGACGGCCACTGCACGGCGGTCTGGAGGAACCCGCCGACCAGCACGCCGATCGCCGGCGCCATGATGATCGGCCACCCGAGCATCGGCATCACCGGCGCGAGGCCAATCGTGCACAGGATGGAGCCGACGTTGAACATCGCCGGCGAGATCGCCGGGATGAAGAACCGGTGCAGCGAGTTCAGCATTCCCATCAACGCCGCCGCGACGGCGACGAGCATGAGGAACGGGAACATCACCCGCGTCAGCGTTGCGGTCAATTCCAGCTTTCCTGGCACCGCCGCGTACGAACTCGCGAAGAGGGTGGTGATCGGCCCCGCGAAGACGATCCCGATGATCACCAGGACGGCGGTGACCGCGATCAGGGCGTTGACGACCAGGCTGCCCAGGCGCCACGCCCTGTCCGGACCTTCGTTGGTCAGCGTTCTGGTGAATGTGGGCACGAAGGCGGCGCTCATGGCCCCTTCGGCGAACAGGTCGCGCACCAGGTTCGGGATCCGGAACGCGATGTTGTAGGCGTCCATCTGGTCGCCCGCCCCGAACAGGAAGGCCATCACCTGGTCGCGGACCAGCCCGAGGATGCGGCTGGACATGGTCGCCGCGCCGATAATGCCTGCCGATTTGGCCAGTTGGGGCGAGGTAGCCCGCGACGGCGGAAATGGTTCGGAGGGCGAGGTGGCCCGCGCGGATGAGGGGGGCGCGGGCGCGGGTGGGTCGGCGGCCATCTTAAGGGGCCAGCGTACCACAATCGCCACCGCGGAGCCGACGGAGAGGCAGACTCAGGCGGCGGCGCCTCGCCGTAGCTTCAGCGAAGGCGGGCAGCTACAAATTGCCCGTACGGAGGTCGGGCACCTGCCAGTCGGGATGACAGGTGCCCGTGAGGAGGAGGTCAGCACTCACTAACGCGTTCACTTGATTAGACGGCGGTTCCGAGAGAAAAGTTTGGGCGGGAACCCCACGACAAGTTACGCCATCTGGCGACAAACGGGCCAATGGCGCAATTTGGCGCTTGCCCCGCGTGTATCTGAAGCGTCACAGTGTCGCCCAACTGATTGACCAACGGGGTGTTGGCGATGGAAACCTCCAGACCGGCGTCACCGCAGCCCGGCAACGGGAATGGGAACGGCCATGGGCTGGAGGCCGGACGTGGCCCTGCGGGACACAACGGCGTCGGAAAATTGACGCTGGTCGAAGCCGCCCAGCTCATCGAGCGGCTCCAGGGTCGGGCTGCCCACGAACGCGAGCTGGAGGCGCTGCGCATCGCCCGAGACGCCCTGCTGGTCATCGTGTCGGAGGGGTTCTCGACCCTTAGGGACCGGTTGCGGTCCGACGTTCAGCCCGTCCTCCCTGAGTCCGCTCGCGAGCCCACCTGCGAGCCCGTCCGTGAGCCCGCCCGCGCGCCCTCCCACGTGCCGGCCCGCGAGCCCGCGCTCGAGCGAGCGCCGGTCCCCGCCCTCGCGGGCGGCTCCTTGGCTAGCTTCCGAGCCGCTTTCTCACCGCATCGTTGACGGCCCTCCCATCGACCGGCTGTCCGGCCAGCACCGCCATCGCGGCCTTCATGACGCGGCCCATGTCCTTCATCGTCGTCGCCCCCGTCTCCGCGACCGCCTTCTCCACCGCGGCATCGATATCCGCCTGGCTGAGCGGCGGCGG
>Ga0315276_10006697_pt1 | contig 10633 bp, 7 predicted proteins | sample YL17G05_0_MG_FD_204542 | JGI IMG/M metagenome (GOLD analysis project Ga0315276, IMG submission 204542) | Sediment microbial communities from Yellowstone Lake, YNP, Wyoming, USA - YL17G05_0 | ecosystem: Environmental > Aquatic > Freshwater > Lake > Sediment | place: USA: Wyoming | collected... | reverse complement strand
TCATACGACGCTTCCGCCTGGGCCAGATCGCCGGAGTACTCGTGTCCTTGCCCAACCGTAATCTGAAGGGCGCCGACGGAGTCATAATAGAGCGGGTCCTTGATCAGTTTGTCGAGATAGTCCATCCCCGCCGAGATTCGCTGCAGACGATAGGAGCACAAGGCCGAGCGATACAGCGCCAGATAGCGCTCGCTCTTGTCCGGCTTCATACCCAGTATCTGCAGATATCCGCTCAACGCATCGGAAAACTTGTAGCTGTCGAAATAGGCGTCCGCAAGATTCTTCTGCGCCTGCAACTGCTGCCGATCATCCCCAAGCGAGTCTCGAACCGCACGGAAGTATCGCTCCGCTTCCGTATAATCTTTCTGCTCGCGCTGGTACTGGCCGAGTTCGAGAGCCGCTTCGGCCCGGTAATCCTTGCTGTATTTTCCCTGAAAAATCTCCTCAAATAGCTTAAAGGCCTCCTCCTCTTCCTTGAGTTTGAGCTTGGCGCGAGCCAAGTACAGCGTCATCTCCTTGGCATATTTCGAGTTCGGATAGTTTGCCAAAAGCTCGCGGCAGCGACGCTCTGACTTCAGGGGCTGGTTTGTGTAGTAATAGGAAACGCCAAGCACATACAACGCATCATCGTAGTACTTGGAGTTCGGATGATTCTCGATAACGATCAGCGCCTTGTCAATAGCCGTCTGGTAGCCACCGGAACTGCCCAAACCCGATGATTTGCGGTACTTCTCAGCTTCGTTGAATGCCTGCCGGGCATTGAAAAAGGTGTTGTAGTAAACGCATCCGGCCGCGCTAAGAAGAAGGCAGATCGACAACACTAACGGGACATGATTGAATCGGCAAATCTTCATTGTCGTTACGCTCTTACGCCAACCCTTATACACGCTTACAACTCATCCGAACATTTCCGAATCAACGGTCATCCTTTTGTCGTAGTATTGAAATCAACTCAGGTAACAGCTCACCGGACTTGCAGCGGAAGGAATAATCGGCAGTCCCTGTCAGCGGCGTTTCCTCAGGATTGATCTCCACGAGAAGCGCGCCTCGCCGCTTGGCGATGACCGGCAGCGACGCCGCCGGGTGCACCAGCGCCGAGGTTCCGACCGAGAAGAAAATGTCTGCCCGCTCGCTCAGGGCGAACGCCTCTTCAATCGCTTCTTCGGGCAATAGTTCTCCAAACCAGACGACATCGGGTCTGATCTTCCCTCCACACTTGACGCAAGAGGGAATGCGGGTTGGATCGATGTCGAGGTTCTCCGGCACTAAATTGCCGCATTGTGAACATTTATTCCGATAAATATTGCCGTGCAACTCCACTACCCGTTGGGAGCCGGCGGCGCGATGGAGGCCATCGACATTCTGGGTCACAACGGTAAATTGCTCAAACCAGTTGCTCAAATCCGCGAGCGCAAAATGACCCGGGTTGGGCGTCACTTTGCCCATCAATTCCCGGCGCCAATTGTACCATTCCCAGACAATCTTGGGATTGGCCATAAATGCTTCCATCGTGGCGAGTTCTTCCGGTTTGAATTTCCCCCACAACCCCTCTTTGCCGCGAAAGGTCGGAACTCCCGACTCGGCAGAGATACCGGCGCCGGTGAGTACTACTCCCTCACGGGCGTGGTGAATGCGTCTGGCAAGTTCCTCCAGCATTATTGGAAGATACGGCTCGGTACTCGGTCAGCCAATCGATTTCTGAGTTGCCCGGCTGCCGACTTTATCTCTAACGATGCCCTTTTACCGAGAGGAAACTGATGAGGCTGCAAAAGCTTCGCGCAGAACCTGAGCCATCGGACCGGCGTGTAACGACATCATCACTCGAGCCGGACCATCCGACAACTTGACCCGATACACATGGACAAGTGTCGTCCCCTGGTACACCTTCTCGAATCCACCTTCGGATAGTGAGACGGTGAATAGAGGCGTGTGCCAGAGTTCAGCCTCTTGGTCTGAGACTACGGCTGCCGCCAGATTGCGGTATTCGTCCACCATCGCCACCCCGAAGGCACGAGTATACCGTCCCGGGGCATCAAGCCAGGCGTTATCTGATCGTTGATTGTCGACCAGAATGTACCGATCATAAGCGTGTCCGGCCTGAAAATTGAAATTGTTCTCGACCGCAAACGTCACCTCTGCGGCGGCGCCGGGAGGACTGATAAGCTCATATAGAATTTCGATGCAGTTCGAGTCCTCTTCAAATCTGAACTGCTTCGTGATGCGTAGCGGAATGATCTGTCCGGGCCTGCGCACCAGTCCGTCCCGGGTCAGCATGACACTATTCGGAACCGGCGCTCGCTGCGTGCGGTACGCCTCCAGCACAAAATCACCGTCCTCGCCGAAAACGCCGGATTTGAACTGTTCAAACCCAACCCCCTCCGACAGTACATGATCGATACAGCACCGCTTGAGATACCAATCCTCAACCAGAAATGACTTCAGACCCGGTTCCTTCGCCAGTATCAGGTCGTGGATCGACGCTGTTCCCTGGCCGGTCTCTTCCGTCACCGCCTTGTCCAGCTTCAGATGATATCCTTCCTTGCGTCGCGAGAGCGTATCGGTGAGGTTGAAATGCTCTTTCAAGAGCGACAGCTCTGCAAGCGTACCGCCCCGGTTCGGTTTCAGGACGGCGCTGAAACGATCGGTCGCAACCAGTATTTCATCGTGACCGTCGGCATCGTAGTCGGCCGTCCGAATACGCACGCCGGACTCATTGCGGAGCTTTCGCAATTCATGCTCAGCTTCGATCATCTTGCCGAATACCGCCTGGCGGATATGGGGCAAATACAAGCCGCCGAACACGCCGTGCCAGTACGGGCAGTTACATTGCGAGGCATAGAGACTATCGCGCACGCGGGCAACCGCGGTCGCGGAATTGGTGGCTTCAAATTCCTCCAGAGACTTTGACACCGCGAGCATCTTCTTGTGCATCAGGTTGGATTCTTCATATTTCGACAGAAATCCGCGCCAATGACCGCCGCGCACAAACCGGCCATATCGCTCAAGCGCGCCGTGCTGATCAAGCAGGTGTTCGAAGTTCTCGTATTCCAGAAACGCTGTCGCGGGAAGCGACCAGTGCAACATCTCCGAGTATGATGCCGACGGCAGGTAGGCCCGTCCGACAGCCGGCAGCGATGCCGCTTCGCCCAGCGTGATCAGTTCAAGCCAGTCGCTATTGCGCTGGAGCGCATCAAAGAAATCCTCCAGCCATCTATCATCGAAACAATGCTGATGGGTTTTCGGCCATACGCCGAATTTCTCGCCGTCATCGGCGTAGACCGCCAGACCTTCCGGATTGCGGTCGGCTTGAGACCGAAGTTCAGCTATGACTTCGGCCACCGTTCCGAATGGAATCAGGTACCGGAGCCGTTTCTGTATCGGAAGCAAGGTAATGATGAATCCTTCATGCTCGGTGGTGAACGGCCCGGTCAACTGGGCTTGCTGCAATCCGGCATACAAGAAGTGAGTGTCATCCACCGGAAGAAACCGCACGTTGGCTTCGGCCAGTGTCTTTGGCAGATGCGGCTCCCAAACCCGCTCCGTCAACCACAGGCCGGACGTAGCCACGCCGAAATGGCGAAGCAGGTACTCAGTCAGCATCGCTATTTGACCCCGCACATCCCGCTCCGGAATGGCTGTCAGAATCGGCTCATAGAATCCGCCGGTCAACAGCTCTATCTGACCTCGCTCAATCAGCCTCCGGACTGACTTGAAATAGCCCGGATCAGCTTTTCGTTGCCACTCCCAGAGTATTCCCGATTGGTGAAGCGATAGCCGAAGATGAGGGAACCGCTCGATCAGCGCCAGAAAGGGAGCGTAGGCATCCCGGTGCGCCTGCTCGAACACGGAATCGAAGTTCCCGACCGGCTGGTGATTATGCAGGCCGAAGGCGAGCTTGAATTTCGGCATACCTAGAACAGTTCCACTTTCAGGTTAATATACTTGCGGGGGTTCGCTTTGATATCGTTTATCAGATCGTCGAGATTGTTCGCCGTCTTGCGAAGATCATCGTATAACCTGCGGTCTTCCGCCAAGAGCTGTAATGTCCCGTCACCGTTGCTGAGAGCATCGGCAAATGTCCGCGCCGACCGGGCAATCGTATCAAGCTGACCCGTAAATGCCTCAATCCGGCTGCTGGCGCGGTCGAATCGTTGGGCGGTCGAATCAATCGCCGCGCCATTGCGAGTGAACATTCGGTTGAACTCCCGCGAAGCATTCAGGAAATTCTCAGCCGTCTGGTCCAGCTTCACTTCGTTGCGCGATACGTACTGCGCCAGTGAATGAGACATCTGCTCCATATTCCCGACCATCCGATTGAACTTCTCAAGCGATGAATCGGAGCCAACCGTGCGACGAAATGTCGACACCAGATTCCGCAATTCCGTTATCATCTCCCCCATCAAACCCATCACTTCCGGCAGTCCGGTGTCGTAAGAGCCTCGTGCCACCCCCGCGGTATCGAACTTGACTTTGTCCGTACCGGGCTCGATGGCAATGAACCGCTCACCCATCAGACCCAGATTCTTGATAATGAACTGTGCGTCTCGATGAAGAATAACATCTCGGTAGAGCAACAGTTCCACCTGTACGCCCCGATCAGTGAGAGAGAGGCGGTTTACCTTGCCTCGGTGCACACCGGACACCGTGACGCGGTCCCCGACGGACAGCGTGCCGACATCCTTGAACAGCACATTCACTTTCTGGGCGTTCCTCTCCAACTTGTACCCTTGCAGCCAGTACAGCGAGACCAGCAAGATTGCCAGAGCAAGCAGGGCGACAACACCCACACGAAATTCTACATTAGCGCGAGTAGCCATAACTGATACCAATTATTGTCGGTAACTCGCTGAAAACCTTGAACTTAAGTTACAGGTCGATTTCGAGCGACTCTCGGATCGCCAGATAGTTCTCATGGCGGAAACGGCTCACTTTTCCTTGCTCGACCGCGGCTTTCACGGCGCAATCCGGCTCATGGGAGTGACTGCACGGCTGAAAGCGACAGCTAGCAGCGTGAGGGCGAAAATCAGGATAGTAGTCCGCCACTGCCTCTCTTTCAAGTTCCCATAATCCCATCACTTTCAAACCCGGAGAGTCAACGACAAATCCGCCGTCCGGCACCTCGAATAACTCGATAGTAGTGGTGCGATGTTTCCCGCGACCGGAGTGACTCGAGACCTCGCTTGTTGCCTGCGTGAGGCCGGGGACCAAAGCGTTCAGAAGAGTCGATTTGCCGACTCCCGAATGTCCCGCGAAAATCGTGCGGTGATCCTTCAGTTGCTCTCTCAAATCCTCAAGCCCTACACCCGTGAGCGCCGATACCTGAACCGTAGGATAGCCCAGTGAGTCATAAGTACGCACCACTTCGGTCAGTTCATCATCCTGCCCTAAATCTATCTTGTTGATTGCGATGATCGGTACCAGGCGCCCGAGTTCGGCGGCGATCATCACGCGATCGATCAGCCCGGTCTTGAGCGGCGGAGATATAACCGATACCACCACCGCGAGGCGGTCCAAATTGGCTGCAATAACTTGCCGCTGTGAATTGCGCAGTTTGTCCGGACGGAAAAAGGCTGTCCGGCGCTCCAGCACTTTGTCGATAGCGCCGTTGGCGTCATCGATACGAGTGACGAGAACATCGTCCCCCACTGTGACCGGCGATCCACCGGACGAAGCGAATTTCACTTTCTGCCTCAACTCACACCGAAGTCGGCTGCGGTTCGATGTCAGCACATCAAACGTCCGCCCGCGCGTCGCGACGACTATCCCTGTCTCCTGGCTCGGCATAGTTCAAAGATAGGAAGAGACGAGCTGCGCGGCAAGCGGGTAACCCGCTCGCACCGATTCAATGTGGCGTCGCCCGCCTCAGAGAGACGCTTGCTCGCGATCGGCTGACAGGCAGAGACGCCCGACAGCACCCCATTAAGATGCCTTACTCCTCGTTGCGCGCGAACGATATGAAATCCAGTACGGGCGGCTGTTGACCGGCCTGACGGATCAGCAGGCTGACCTGGGCGCGATGATGTGTCGAGTGGTTGATAACCTGGGTAATCACTTCCTCTAGCGAGTTGGCGAACGACACCCCCCGGCTATTGACATAGCTGATCCGCCTTTGCCAGCCCTCAGACGATACCACCGACAGAAACTGAACCCAGTCATGGGTGCTGAATTCCGACACCTCCAGAACCTCCGAAACCGGGGCCGGATCCCAGTACTTATATGCGGCGCTCACCCCTTGAATACGGTCCAGCCAGAGACGCTGCACCAGCACGATATGATTGAGGATTGCGAGCGCTTTGGTGTCGATATTGTCGGTGCGCGAAACCGCGTCGCAGATTCGGCGGTTGGCCCAGTCATTGTACTTGATTAGCTTAAGGAAATAGTCACGCATAATCACCTCAACATTTTGCCGTGCCCGGGCCGGTAGTTCGGGCGGGTCTTGACACCGCGCCACACGGAGTTGTGACCTGCCCGCCAAGCAACATAGTCTCTCCAATTGATTTTGACAACGGCCGCCTCTTCACTTAGATAACGATTTCCTATAACATTCTGTTCATATATATTTGCATGTTTGATGAAGTCTGAATGGAAGTACTGAAATGATGAACCTGATTACAAAGATATTCGGCACCAAACACGAACGGGACGTGAAGAAGATGTGGCCGTTCGTGGAAGAGATTAACGCGCATTTCGAAGAGCTTGAGTCTCTAGCCGACGATGCCCTGCGCGCCAAAACCGACGAGTTCAAGAAACGGCTCGCCGACGGCGAGAAGGTCGATGACATCATGGCCGAGGCGTTCGCGGTGGTCAAGGAAGCCTGCCGCCGCAATGTCGGAACCATTTGGGATGTGGTCGGCATTCCCACCTCCTGGGATATGGTGCATTTCGATGTACAGTTGCTGGGCGGCGTAGTCCTGCATCAGGGGAAGATCGCCGAAATGGCCACCGGCGAAGGCAAAACGTTGGTTGCCACGCTCCCCACTTACCTGAACGCCCTCACCGGGCGCGGCGTGCACATCGTGACCGTCAACGACTATCTTGCCCGCCGCGACCGTGAGTGGATGGGGAGAATCTACGAATACCTCGGCCTCACGGTCGGCGTCATCCAGAACCAGATGACCAACGAAGAGCGACGGCTGGAGTACTTGAAAGATGTCACCTTCGGCACCGCCAATGAGTTTGGGTTCGACTATCTCCGCGACAACATGGCGCAGAAGGCCGAAGACCGGGTCCAGCGCGATTACTACTATGCGATTATCGACGAGGTGGACTCGATTCTTATCGATGAAGCCCGTACCCCGCTTATCATTTCGGGTCTGGTGGAGATGACAACAGTCCACGACCGCTATCGGGAAATGAAATCGACTGTCGACACGCTCGTCCGCAAGCAAACCACGCTCATCAATGACATGATTGCCAAGGCCGAGAAACTGCTTGAAGAGGATAAGTCCGAGAACGAATTCGAGGTCGGCAGTCTTCTGCTGGCGGCCAATCGCGGTGCGCCGAAAAATAAGCGACTGCAGAAGCTCATCAAAGAGACCGGCATGAAGAAGCTGGTCACTGATGTTGAATCATCCTACATGCGGGATAAGAAACTGCACGAGATCGATGACCGTCTGTACTATTACATCGACGAGCGCGAGCACACGATCGCCCTCACTGACAATGGCAATGCGCAGTTCTCGCGCGATGTTCAGAAACTGTTCGAGATTCCCGACCTCTCCACCATGCTCTCGGAGCTTGATGCCGACGAATCCCTGTCACCCGAGGAGAAGCAGCGCAAGACCGACGAGTACTACCGCGTCCACGCCGAACGATCGGAGAAAGTCCACGCTATCAACCAACTCCTGCGTGCCTACTCCCTGTACGAAAAAGACGTCGAGTATGTCGTGCAGGAAGGGAAAGTCCTGATCGTCGATGAATTCACCGGCCGCATTCTGCCGGGCCGCCGCTACTCCGACGGCTTGCATCAGGCTATCGAGGCCAAAGAGGGCGTACGGATCGAAGCGGAGACCCAGACTCTCGCTACCATCACCCTGCAGAACTACTTCCGCATGTACGAAAAACTGGCCGGCATGACCGGCACCGCTGAAACGGAAGCCTCCGAGTTCTGGGAGATTTACAAGCTCGACGTCTATGTCGTTCCGACCAATAAGGAGTGTATCCGCGAGGACTACGAGGATCAAATATTCCGAACCCGCCGCGAGAAATACAATGCGATTGTCGAGGAGATTACCGAAAAGAACAAAGCCGGACAACCGGTGCTGGTTGGAACGGTATCAGTCGAGGTCTCCGAAACGCTTTCCCGGATGCTCAAACGGACCGGCATTTCGCACAACGTGCTGAATGCTAAACAGCACCAGCGGGAGGCCGAGATTGTCGCGGGCGCCGGCCAACCCGGCGCCGTCACGATCGCCACCAACATGGCCGGTCGCGGAACCGATATCAAGCTCGGCCTCGGCGTTGTCGATGTCGGCGGGCTGCACATTGTCGGGACCGAGCGGCATGAGTCGCGCCGGATCGACCGCCAGTTGCGAGGACGCGCCGGCCGTCAGGGAGACCCCGGTTCATCCACTTTCTTCCTGTCACTCGAAGATGACCTGATGCGGCTGTTCGGCGGTGATCGTCTCGGCTCCATTATGGACAAACTCGGCGTGCAGGAAGGGGAGGTAATAACGCACGGGATGGTGACCCGCGCCATCGAGCGGGCGCAGAAGAAAGTCGAAGCGCAGAACTTCGCCATCCGCAAGCACACGCTGGAATACGACGACGTCATGAATGTCCAGCGCAAGTGGATCTACGAACGCCGTCTCTCCGCTCTGGAACGGGAATCGATCAAGGACGAAGTAGTGGAGTTGATCGAGAGCGTGCTTGATACCTATATCGATGCTTACTGCCCGGAAAAGGAATATCCTGAAAATTGGAACCTGACCGGATTCATGGACGATCTTCGCAAGACCTATCTGCTGAATCTACAGTTCCGCAAAGAGGATATTCCCAAACTGACTCGCGAATCGCTCAAAGAAAACTGCCTTGTCGCCATTAACAGCATCTACTCGCAGAAAGAGAAAGCGTATACCGAGCCGATCATGCGCCAACTGGAGCGATACGCCGTTCTCTCCACCATCGACCGCTACTGGCGCGACCACTTGAGCGAGATGGATGAACTCCGCGCCGGCATTCACCTGCGCGGCTATCACGGCAGCATGGGGAAACCGATTGATATCTACAAAAAGGAAGGGTTTACGATCTTCCAGCAGATGGTCGATACCATCGACAAGGAAATTGTCAATCTCGTTTTCAAACTGCAGGTGAATGTCCAGCAACCGGTGCAGCAGGAGCGCCGCGCGCCATCGATGGTCGCCGTCCACGCCGATTCCACCAACATGGGATTGACCGCCGGCGCCGCGTCACCCGTGATGGACCCGACCGGTTCGCAGGAGAAAAATCCGATGGCCGAGGCCTCGCAGGCGGGCCGTCAGGCAACCGCGCCGATCAGGCGAGCACATCCAAAAGTCGGCCGCAACGAACCCTGCCCCTGCGGCAGCGGCAAGAAATACAAGAAATGCCACGGCGTGAATGAGTAGGGTGGGTCCGCTTCGGACCCACCGCTTTGTCTCGTAGGTCAGGAACCTCGCGTTCCTGACGCCGAGAATCAGTCATGAGCGCAAAGCTTCTAACCTACGCTGGACTGACGGTCTGCCCACCACCCCCATCTTATTAATGACTGTTGTGGCAGGTCCTGTCACTGCCTCCGGCAGTGATGTGACCTGCCACGGCACCCCCTCTTTATCAATTGCATACCGATTTTAACCCTTTTATCTTACGGCATTCGAGGTGGGATTATGACATCGATAGACGCTATCATAAACCGTCAACTCTTCCGCTGGGAACAGGAACGCAAACGGATTCAGGAGACGCCGCACGTCCCGTTTGTGCCCGCTCCCATAGTCACGATCAGCCGCCAGTCCGGCAGCCGCGGTTCCTATTTTGGCTCCCGGCTCGCCCTCAAACTCGGCTACCAAAGGCTGCACCGCGAGGTGATCGATGCGATCAGCGAATCCTCCGGCTACTACGGGAAAATCGTTGCCTCGCTCGATGGCCATTTTCGCAGCAATCTGTCGCTGATGGTGGAGGCGATGATTACGGGCAAATCGTTCGACCACAGCGACTACGTCAAGCATCTGAGCAAAGTGGTGCTGTCATTGTCGGCGCTGGGCGGGGTGGTCCTGATGGGGCGCGGCGGCAACATCATTCTGGGACCGGAACGGGGCTTTCATATGCGGGTAGTCTGCCCGCTCGAGTACCGTATCGAGAATCTCGTCAAATACAAGAAGCTTGGTCCCAAGGAAGCCCGGACTATCATCACGCGCTCCGATACCGGCCGCAAGGAATTCATCGCGAAAGTGTTCAAGGTTGATGTCGATGACCCGCACAATTATGACTTGATGATCAACACCACGCTGATGGATGTTGAGGACCTCGTTGATATCGCCATCGCCGCCATGAGAGCCAAAATGGCCAAACTAAGCCACAAGGAGGAGGAGGGGGAGTGAGGGTACACTTGGTGCCCAACAGCCATGTCCTGAGCGGAGCCGACGGGTTGCTGTGGGTTCACTCGAAAAGAAAGTGAATC
>Ga0315276_10006694_pt1 | contig 10635 bp, 8 predicted proteins | sample YL17G05_0_MG_FD_204542 | JGI IMG/M metagenome (GOLD analysis project Ga0315276, IMG submission 204542) | Sediment microbial communities from Yellowstone Lake, YNP, Wyoming, USA - YL17G05_0 | ecosystem: Environmental > Aquatic > Freshwater > Lake > Sediment | place: USA: Wyoming | collected... | reverse complement strand
GCGGCTCTTTGGCCGCCAAGAGACAACTTGAAAGAAAGAGAATTGTTAAAAGCCTGGTTCTCATTTTTGTACCTCCATAAAATCATCACAGGTATTTTTACACAGAAACCGGCTGGTGTAAATCCCCACACCAAAATTTTTGGTGTAGTGACATATCCGATAATAACATCAGAATTTAATAATGTTATTATATTTTGGTGTGGGGATAAAGAAAAATCCGGATGATTAAAGAGATATTTGTGTCGCCCTGATTGCCAGCTCTTTTATCGCTGATGCTGCCGGCTGAGAACCAAAATCGTCAAGAACCGAAACAGCCTTTTGCCGGTACTGGGCGATTTGTGATTTTGTAAAATCAATGCTTTTTGAAGTATTCAGGATTGACACAATGCGATTTATATCCGCCCGTTCGCTGCCGAGCATATCAAGAAGCTCGCTTTTGGCCGATGAATCGAGGACGCCGGCGGCGTGAATGACCGGCAGCGTCAGTGTTCTGGTGAAAAGGTCTCTGCCTGCGGTTTTGCCGGTCCGGCTCTCTGCGTCAAGGATGTCAACAAGGTCATCAACAATCTGAAAAGCCAGCCCGAAATTGAGGCCGAACTCATATAATCGATTGACGGATTGCTCATCGGCCTCAGATGCCATAGCGCCGAGCCGGCAGCAGTCGGCAAAAAAAACCGCGGTCTTCTTTTCTATTATGTCGAGATACTCCTTAATGCCGATGCCGAAGTCGCCGCGGCAGGCGTTCTGGAGCATCTCGCCGCGACAGACTTTTACGGACATTTCGGCAAGAAGCCGATTGATATCATTTCTATGCAGGGATGCGACAGCCACAAAAACTCTGCTTAAAAGATAATCTCCCAGCAGAACGGCAAAATTGCTGCCCCACAGATTGTTTGCCGTCGCACGGCTTCTGCGCTGGGTGGCGCTGTCTATCACATCATCGTGCAGAAGCGTTGCGGTGTGTATCATCTCGACTATGCCGGCAATTTTGATATGAAGCTCTGTTGTCGGGCCGAACAATCTGCCGGCCAGCAGCACAAAAGAGCCTCGCAGCATCTTGCCCCGCTGGCCTTTGAGATAGTCCATAAACGGTTTAAGTCTGCCATCGGAACAATCGAGCTGTGTGTAAAAAAAATCGCTCGCCTGCGCAAGCTCGTCGGATATAAGCTCGCAGCAGGCGGCTGTGGAATCCTGCCGGGATATATTACTTCGACCGGCCATGAGCATAATCGAAAAATTTTCCGCGCAAAAGCTGGGTGATTTCGCCCGGCTTGCCGCCGGAAATTTGTCTGCCGTCGATTTCGATAACGCCGATAACCTCCGCTGCCGTGCCGGTAAGGAACATCTCATCCGCAACGTAAAGGTCGAACCGTGTCAGGTTTTTCTCGACAACCTCGATTCCTTCACGTTTGGCAAGACGCATAACAATAGCCCTTGTGATGCCCTCAAGAGAACCCGCCTGGATTGGCGGGGCGCAAATCATGCCATTTTTAACAACGAATACATTATCGCCGGAGGCTTCGGCGACGAAACCTTCGTGATTGAACATTATCGCTTCAGGCACGCCGGCATCAAGCGCCTCAATCTTTGCCAGGATGTTGTTTAAATAATTAAGACTCTTGACCTGCGGCGGTATCGCCAAAGGATGATTGCGAATCGTACAGGCGCTGATAACCTTGATACCTGTTTCGCTAAGTCCGTCAGGATATAACTGAATATTGTCGGCGATGATAATTATCTGGGGCTTTTCACAGACAAACGGGTTAATGCCCAGTGAGCCGACGCCGCGGGTGACAACAAGGCGGATATACCCGTTGGCAACACTGTTCGCCTTGACAGTCTGCATAGTCACATCGGCAAGTTCCTTCGGCGTCATACCGATGTTAAGTCTTAAAACTTTCGCTGACTCGTAAAGCCTCTTCAAATGCGCATCGAGCTCGAACACTTTGGAGCTGTAAACACGGATACCTTCAAAGACGCCGTCGCCGTAAAGCAGACCGTGGTCGAAAACGCTTATCTTGGCGTTCGTTTCGTCAACAAGAGAACCGTTAAGCCATATTTTCAACGCCATAAAAAACTCCGCAAAATTTTTTCAAGCCGTCGAAATTTTGCCGTCGGCAAGCCTGATTACCCGCTGCGCCCTGCCGGCGATTTTTTCATCATGCGAGACCATTACAATTGTCTGACCGCCGCTGTGCAGCTTTTCAAAGACCTTTAGAATACCATTTCCTGTCTGGGAGTCAAGGTTTCCTGTCGGCTCATCGGCAAGTATTATATCCGGCTCGTTCATCAGTGCCCTGGCTATCGCGACCCTCTGCCGTTCGCCGCCGGAAAGCTCAAATGGCCGATGAGAGACCCTTTCAGAAAGACCCAGCTCCCCGAGAAGCTGACAGGCATGATTTTTGGCCGAATCGGAACAAGTAAGCCATCTCGCGGCGGAACTGTGGGCCATTTTCGCCAGCAGAACGTTTTCCAGCACTGTTAATTCGTCAAGTAAATGATAAAACTGAAATACAAAACCAATCTTTTTGTTCCTGAACTCGTTGATTTTCCTGCCGGAAAAATCGGCAAGATTTTTCCCTTCAAAAAAAACCCCGCCTTTATCGGGCGTATCCAGTGCGCCGAGAATGTGCAAAAGCGTGCTTTTGCCGCTGCCGGAAGCGCCTCTTATGGCGACAAATTCGCCGCGGGCGGCGGAAAGATTTATGCCTTTGAGAACTTCAAGACGGGTCGCTCCCATCTGGTAGGATTTGTAAATGTCTTTACAGCTTAATATATAATTATCTTTGTCGGTCATAACTGGTTCACCCTTAGAATGTCAACGCATTTTCGCCCGGCCGAGCCGAGCGTCGGCAGCAAAGCGCCGAGCAGGCAGGCCGCCACGGCACAGGCGGCGACAATCGCTAAAAGAACCGGCCTGGTCTGGTGCGGTATTTCGCCTATCGCGTAAATTTCCCTGTTCCATATCTGAAAACCAAATTTGTCGAACAGCCAGCCTTCAAGCCTGTTTATATTCAAAAGAAAAACCAGGGCGGCTGCAATCCCGACGGCAGCGCCGCAAATACCTATCAGCAAAGCCAGCCGCAGAAAAACTCTTACAATGCCCGTCTTCGATACGCCGAGGCTTTTGAGAATACCGATGTCCCTGCTTTTTCGGCTTATAATCATATAAAAAATCACGAAAATAATAAAGACCGTAATCAGCCCCACAAGAGCAAAAAGCAGAATCATCATCGTCTGCTCCTTTTCCATCGGCGCGATAGTTTCTCTTCGATAAGTCTTCCAGTCCGCAACCCGAACGGTGCCGAACAGGTTGGCAAGGGCAAAATCGCCATTTTCTTTTATAAAATCCTGCCAGAGCCGGGACACCTTGTCCGTGCAGACGTTAATGTCGAAACCTTTTTTAAATTTTACAAAAATTGCGTTCGTTCTTTTGGCGCCGATGTCCATCCCGCAAAGAGACTGCAGAGAATCGAACGGAAGATAAACAACGGTGCTGTCGATTTTCGCCAGACCCGAATTGCTGTTGTCGCTGTAGTAAAATGTTCCCGAATTGGCGGTCAGCGCCGTGCCTGTCTTTGCAAGAGCGCCTTTGGGCGTCAGGGGAAAACACGTAATAAGATAAGACCACATCGGCAGAAAACTTAATTGTCTGTATTGTCCCGATTTCAGTCTTTCGACAAGCAAATCGACACCGATGATACAGCCGGCAAGATTGACATCGTATATAGGATTAAAAGCAAGTATCGGAGTATCCTTGCGATAATAAAGCGTATCCGCGAAATCCGTTGTTTTTATTTGCCGGGCAATATCCATACCCATAAGGTCGAGCGCAGCGTTTTTGCCTGACGATTCGGACTCGACAAGACCAAAGGTGTTTATCACGGGCGCGGCACAAGCGACAAAATCGGTTTTTTCAAGACGGGATATAAATTCCTCATAAAGACCGAACCCGACAAGCGAATCGGTCCAGACAATTCCATCGGAGAAAAACGCGTGGTTCTTGTCCGTAAAATCCGAAACAAGACCGTTCATCACCGTCATCACCACTACCACTGTAAAGACGCACAGCGCAACGGCAAGGACGGCAAGGATTGTTATCCTGCGTCGCAAAAAAAATCTGATAGGTAGTATAATATCGTACATTTCTATTCGTACCTTAGAATCTTCGCGGGAATCGTCCTGGCCGCGGCTATCGCCGGCGCCAGCGCTCCGAGCACAGAGGCGCCAACCGCCGCACCGAAAAACCGCCACGCCCAGTACCAGTTGAAATGATTCGGTATCCTGTTGAACATATAAACGCTGCTGCTCCACAGCTTAAGGCCCAGGAAAACGCTTATCCATCGCTCTATCGCGTTTACGTTATGAGTAATTAAAAGACCGCCGGCAAGGCCCGCAGAAGCGCCGATTAAACCAATAAACAAACCGAAAAACAGAAAAATCGAAGCACAGGTATACGATGAACCGCCGATGGCCTTGATTATCGCAAGGTCTTTGAGCCTGCTTGTTACTATCATATAGAATATGCAGAAAACAAGCACCACTACGCCCACACTTATAATGCCGAAAATAACAAGCAACACGCCCATTTGTTTGCGAAGCTCGGCCGTATACTGGCTCTGCTTGGCGATTGAAGTAACGATTTCGGTATCAGCAGTATAATAGCTCGGCCAGTTAAGCCTTTGCGAGGCAAAATCCGTCCATATCCGCCGAACAACGGGAACTGCCTGCTGCGGACTAAAGCCTGCGGCACATTTTAAATGAATTACATCGGCAGGCTTGGGGTTCTGTTTGTTTAAGAGAGCGGCTAATCTGTCAATAGGCACAAAGATAAATCTCTTGTCGATATCGTAGACGGACGTAAAAACCACATCACTAATTCTTGCCCGCGCAGAGCGGCTCTTCAAACCGGCGGATAAATTACCGGCCGGCGCATCCTTTTGAATGCTGCCGACAGTTATAACCGCATCATCGCCGATAAAACTCGAAACTACGGATAAATCGTATTCGTCGGTCTTGGCGTCCGGCTCAGCCAGAAGCCCGATACCGACAAAGACTGGTATTATATCGCTGTCATTAGTATCTGATTCGAATTTCGGCGCCGAGGAAAGGTTTTTCTGCCTCAGGAGGTTACTCTTCATATTCGTAACTTCACAGCGGCTCGGTAAATCTATCCCCCAGATGCTTACCGCCTTTACATTACCGGGGCCGAAATGGATAAGGCCGTTTGTGGTAAGAACCACGCTCGCCGCGGCAATCTCCTTTGTATCGCACAGTTTGGCGACAAGCTCATCGCTGTAAGAAATTTCCTGCGGCGCCTGAAGAACTATATCGCCCAGATAGTCGGACGAGCTTAATTCAATCGCCTCGATAAAGGCTGTAAAAAGACTTGCAACGGTCACAAGCAGCGCCGTCGAAAGGGCAACTGCAGCGATACTCAGAAGAACTATTTTTTTCTTCTTCAGATACCGCAGAGCCAAAAAAAACTTGAGCATTTATTCTGTCCCGCAGATTATTTTTCCGGTTTCAGTAATGGAAACAGTATGACGTCTCTTATGCTTGTTGCACCGGTAAGCACCATTACGAGTCTGTCGATGCCGATGCCCAGTCCTCCTGCCGGCGGCATACCGTATTTAAGGGCGGTTATAAAATCCTCATCAAGACTTCGGAATACGTCTTCATCTTCATCTTCGCCTTTAAGCTGGGACGCAAAGTTTTCATACTGCACCTGCGGGTCGTTCAGCTCGGTATAGGCGTTTGCAATCTCCATCGTGCCGATATAAAGTTCAAATCTTTCGGCATATTCGGGATTCGTTTTACTTCGTTTCGTCAGAGGACACAGCCGGGCAGGATAGTCGAACACAAAAGTCGGATTGACCAGATTTTTTTCCACCGCAGCCTCGAAAACCTCGTTTATGACGATTTCGTCGGCCTTTTTCGCCTCTTCAATGGCCATCGCTTTGGCTTTTTTACGGATTGAAGAAATATCGTGTATATCGCAGCCGGTGTATTCCTTCAGCAAGTCGCTATACGAGGCTTTTTTCCATGGACGGGAATAATCTATCGTGAAATCGCCGAATTTTACTTTCGCATCGCCGCAGTGTTTTTCGACAAGCACCGATATCAGCTCCTCGATAAGTTTCATCATTATATTATAATCGCCGTACGCCTGATAGATTTCCATCATCGTAAATTCAGGATTGTGACGGGTGCTCAAACCTTCATTGCGGAAATTGCGGTTTATTTCGAAAACTTTTTCCATACCTCCGGCGAGCAGTCTTTTCAAAAACAATTCCGGCGCAATCCGCAGATATAAATCGATATCGAGGGCGTTATGATGCGTGATAAACGGTTTTGCCGCCGCACCTCCCGGTATCGGCTGCATCATCGGGGTTTCGACTTCGTAAAAACCTTTTTCCTGCAGAAAACCGCGAATAGTGGATATTATTGCGATTCGTTTTTTGAATCTGTCCATACAATCAGGGTTTGCCCACATATCAACGTATCGCCTCCGGTATCGAAGGTCGATGTCGGCAAGGCCGTGAAATTTTTCAGGCGGCTGCAGTAGCGATTTTGCAAGGATTGTTACTTTTTCAACCCATATCGTCAGTTCCCCCGTCTTTGTAAGACCCAGCTGCCCTTCTGCCCCGATAATGTCGCCAAGGTCGAGAAGCTTTATCAGCTCCCACTGGCTTTCAAGCAGTTTTTTACTCAGTCCCAGTTGAATTGTTCCGCTGCTGTCGCGCAGCGTTATAAAAATAAGTTTGCCGATATCGCGAAGCAGAACTATTCTTCCCGCACAGGTCGCTTTCTGCTGCGGCTTTTTCTCATCAAACTTATCTCTGACCGACTGTGTCGATTCGACATTATCAAAACTCCCGCCGTAAGGGTCGATTCCGAGCTGTTTTATTCGCTCAAGTTTTTCCCTTCTTTGCTGTTCGAGTTTGCTCGTTTCCTGCGCTTCTGTCATTGTGCAAGTTCCGACTCAATCAATTTTGCTCTTGATACAAGAATTGCAACAGCAAGCTGAGGGTCTGACTGCAGAGTTTCCGTCAAATTGTGTTTTGTCAGCTTTGATTTGTTTTTGTTGTGTCCCGCCGAAGTCAGCACGTCGTTGTCTCGCTGAGCATCAATCATTTTTTTGATTTCGTCGCTGCGCCCTTCAATTTTCACGTTCGGCATTATACCCCAGTCTTTTCTGCCGAGCTTTTCCATAGCGAAGTGGTCTTTGACTTTTTCGCCGCTCGGCAGATGATAATAAGCCATTGTGTATTTTAGCTGTGCCCCGCCGCCGGGATAGCCGCTAATCGTTTGGACGCTTCCTTTGCCGTAGCTTTGCTGACCGACCAGTGTCGCCCGGTCGTATGCCTTGTCTGCAAGAGCGCCGGCAACTATTTCAGATGCGCTGGCAGAGGCCGAATTAATAAGTATCACAAGAGGATAATATGGATGTGTTCCTTTTTTATGCGCGGCCTCCCATGTCGGAAGACCGACTCTCGGCTGCATACTTACCATAATACCCTTATCTACAAACATATCTGTAACCTCTGCCGCAGTCTGAAGATAACCGCCGAAGTTATACCTTAAATCCAGTATCAGCGCCTTAATGCCCTGGCCTTCGAGCATCGTCAGAATTCCATCAAGGTCCGTTGCGGTGGTTGCCGAAAAATTCGTGATGCGAACATAACCGATATGGTAATTGGGGTCCACAAAGTATAACCATCCGCCCGAATCATCCCTCAGCCAGCCGCGGGTCGTTGGGACTACAATCTTGGCCCTTGTAATCTCAATATCATGGGCTTTCTCTTCATTGTCGCTGCGAATTGAAAGCACAACTTTTGTGCCGGCCGGTCCTGTAATTTTGCTGACCGCGCAGTTAATCGGCATATCTCTTGTCTTTTCACCGTTAATAGCTTCTATTATATCGCCGGCATCTATGCCCGAATTATATGCCGGTGTGCCGGGCAGTAAGCTTGCCGCCCGCAGCAGGCCATCGGCCTTCGAGATTTCAACGCCGATGCCGGTAAATTCATTGGTCATATTTTTCTCAAAGTCTTCTTTTTCCTTCGGCCATATAATCACTGTGTGCGGGTCCAGTGCGTTCAGTGCCGCCTCGGCAAAATGCCGGATTACCATTTGCTCTGGCAGTTTTATCGTCTCTGAATTCAGCATCAGAACCTCTCCGAACAGTTTGATAAACTGGTCTTTGCTTAATCCGGGAGGTTCCGAACTGTATTTTTTTCTCAACGTATCAAGCCCTGCGGCAAAGTCAGACAGCCTGTCTTTTAAAAAGTTAATCGTAATCCTGCCGCCAGCTGCAGGTTCGGTCAGTTTCTCTCCCGAAGAGTCAACCGTAACCATAACGTTGCTGTCGGAACTGTTAGAGAACCGTAATACATCGACAAGATTGTGAAAACGGCTGAATACCTCGTTAGCCATATCGCTGTAGTAAAAAGGCTCCACATAACCGTATTCAAGCACATCGAGACTGCGGGTAAACATCTCAGGCTTTATCTTCTGATAGCTCTCGCCGGTCCCCTCGCAGGATGGATTATCCGCCATGGTCGACTCGATTATTATCTTTTCCTCAAGCTCTTTCTTTTCATCGGAGATTTTCTTGTCGTCCTCATAAAGTGCGCTAAGCCAGCTGTAACAATAAATAAGCGAATCGAGCCACTTGCCTTTTGACTCAAACTCCGCAGCTTCCCGGCGGGCTTTTGCTGTCGTTTGTTGAACGAATTTGTCGGACAGAATCTGTTTTTTCTGCTCTTCATCGGCTAACTCATACGCCCTGACAACAACCGGAAAAATCTCCAGCAGATTAGGCTCATTTGTTTCCGGCTGCGCCTCCAGTTTCTTAAGTTCGGCGAGCCGCTCGTCAAGAGACTTCTTCTGCGATTGCTGTCTTGCAAGCTCAATTTGTTTGTATTGTGAAATTACATCTCGAAGTGCGGCAATATTCGGACTGTTTGTCTCGACCCGGCTTAAAATCTGTTCGGCATCGCTGAAATTGCCGTCGCAGATTTGCTGCACGGCTGATTTTATCAAAACTGCCGTATTGCTGTCCGCCGGCTTCTCGACAGAAACCTTCGGCGGCGGTTCTGAAATCTCCACCGGCCTCGACATCGCAAAAATATCCCCGGCCGGCACAACAACAGATAAAACAAATACAAAAATAAATAGCACGTTCTTTTTCATTTACGACTTTCCCGTTCAAATAATAAACATGGCCGCAAAGACACTAAGAAAAATTTTGAATTTTTAATTCTATAAATTCGTGTTCATTCGTGGTTAATTTCTTTGGGCCTTTGTGCCTTGGTGGCTTCATCTACCTGCACTCTGCCGCTTTGCCGCTGCATCCGAGCACGTCGATCTTATGCATAACCATTGCTTTTATGGCCTCCCTTGCGGGGCCCAGGTAATTTCTCGGGTCAAACTCGGTCGGCTTTTCGGCGAACACCTGCCGAATCTTCGCTGTCATAGCCATTCGAAGGTCGGTATCTATATTCACCTTGCAGACCGCCATCTTCGAGGCCTTTGTTATGGCCTCTTCCGGCACGCCCATCGCGTCAGGCATTTTCCCGCCGTACTTGTTAATCAAATCTATGAATTCCTTCAAAACACTGCTTGAGCCGTGCATTACCAGCGGAAAGCCCGGCAGCTTGTCGGCAACTTTTTGTATTACATCAAAAGCAAGTTTGGGTTCGGTTTTGAATTTGTAAGCGCCGTGACTTGTGCCGCAGGCAACCGCGAGAGAATCACAGCCGGTTTTCCCGACAAATTCAACTACCTCATCGGGGTCCGTAAGATGTTTCGAAATGTCGTCATGACTAACGCCTTTGACATCTTCTTCAATGCCGCCCAATTGTCCCAGCTCCGCTTCGACAACAACGCCGCGGGCGTGAGCGTATTCGACAACCTGCTTTGTAATTTTGACATTTTCCTCGAAAGGATAATGTGATGCGTCAACCATCACCGATGTAAAACCATCATCGACGCACTGCTTGCAGACATCGAACGTATCGCCGTGGTCAAGGTGCATACAAATTGGAATATCCGGATTTTCCGCGACTGCAACGTCAATTATCGCCCGCAGGTAGCTCATAGACGCATATTTTCTTGCGCCGCGCGAAATCTGCAGGATAACCGGCGCCTTCTTCTCAGCAATCGCACTTATGATACCCTGCGTGATTTCCATATTGTTGACATTGAAAGCCCCGATTGCATAACCGTTTTTATAGGCCATCTTGAACATCTTCTTGGTATCAACTAACGCCATAATTGTGCTCCCTATTTAAAAAACTACTGCTCAATATTTTAACATAATGAGTCGTGAATGTCGTCTGTGCTCTCGATTTCGGGCTAATCATTCCGGTCCTGCGGAGAATCCAGGCCCATAAACCTCCTTGAGCCGATAGACAATTCGCTGGCTCCTTCCGGCCATATACTAAGGACTATTGCCTGTCTGTCAAGAGATTCGTCCATGCTGAAAGTCAGGCCGTAATAGAGCCTGTGATACCGCCTGATAAGCGAAACCTGGCTGCCGATTTTGTGCTTGAGTCCGAAATCGTATTGAGTGGCTAAAGTAATGGTGTAACGCGGATTGATTTTGTATGTGACTGCAAAGGTAAAAGC
>Ga0315276_10006693_pt1 | contig 10635 bp, 10 predicted proteins | sample YL17G05_0_MG_FD_204542 | JGI IMG/M metagenome (GOLD analysis project Ga0315276, IMG submission 204542) | Sediment microbial communities from Yellowstone Lake, YNP, Wyoming, USA - YL17G05_0 | ecosystem: Environmental > Aquatic > Freshwater > Lake > Sediment | place: USA: Wyoming | collected... | reverse complement strand
AGCATCGGCCGGGAGACCCATAGCCCCGGTGAACGGACTGAGCTTCCGCCAAAGGAGGCGGGAGGCCTTGGCCCCCGCCCCGTCCACGAAGAAACCAGCACCTCATGGTTCCAAGCGGACCGCCCGGACCCCTAAGGCCATGGAGGCCCTTTGCCTTTACGCCGAACCTTCGTTCAGAGCGAGTACCCACCCGTCACTGAAGGGTTACGTGCCGGATTTCCTTTGGGAATTTGGAGATTTCCTGGAACCATTGCCCTTCGGAAACCCAAATGTCTCTCTCCGCCTCGACAGAGGAAGGGTGGAGGTGATACGATAGGGGCAAGGATTAAACCCAAAAAGGGCATGAGGAGTTTTAATCAAATTTCTTGGGAGAGGCAAATGGCATATATTCGAGTAGCCTACAAGACAAAGGATGGCAATTTTGACTATGTTCCTGGCAATCGGCTCGATACGTTAATCGCTCAGGATGAAATCAGCCATTTTTTCCGGCCGGAAGAAAAGCGATGGGTCAGCATCAAATTCGATGCGGTCAGGGGCGAGGGGGGAGATGCGTATCAAGGCCCGGAACGCCGAAGAAATGACAATCCGCTCCGGGCAGCGGGCAAAGAAGCCGAAAATTATCCTTCCAGCGAAGAAGCCCCGGACAAAGATTGGCTCGAGGGGTTATGGCGCCAGATTGAAACCTCGTAGTTGTCGGAATCTGGGCTGCTATCTTCCGGTTTATTCTGAATAATTTCCCTTCAGGCCCCACCCTCCCCGGCTCTCACTTTATTCTTCAGATCTTCTTCCCGGCATCTTCATTGCGGACCCGTGTTTTTTTCCGGACCCAGCCCTTCTGTCCAGCTCACGATATATTCGAGGCCCCTCTGCGGAGGGACATCCGGCATTATTTGCCAGCTGCCTTTCCGGCCTATTTCCTGGGCGGCAACCTCGAAATGGCACATGGCGATTCCCATGTCGATATCCTGTAAACTGACATCCGGAAAAATTTTTCCATACCCCGGCGTTCGCCTGACGAAAAAATGGAAAAAAATTTCACCCTTGTCTTTTACGACCCTCCACGGCTGCCGGTTGCTCGCCGAGGGGCCGATCCGTACGCACTCAAGCGCCGGGGCATAGGGCCCGGCAACATTGCGCTGAAGAGGACTGCGGTCGTCCCCGTGGAAAAATAATTCCTCCCAGGCCTTCCGGCTATGGGATTTGGCGATGAACCGGACGGCCCTGTCCATGACCGCCCTTCTGTCGCCCGGATACCCGACTGGCGTTATGGCCGGGACCACTTCGTCATCGCGTTTGCCGATTCTCGAGGCCGAAGCGCTGCGGTTGAATGTTCCCCCCAGCCAGCAGGTTCCCAATCCCATGGAAGTGGCCTCCAGGATGATCCTTTCCAGGCCATAACCGTAATCTTCCATAGCCCAATCCCCCTTCGCCACCGCCCCGACAATGAAGACTTTCGCGCCCTTAATGAACCCGTAGGCTCCCAGGGTTTTGATTTCATCCTGTTCCTTCGCCGCCAGGTCGACGATCTGGAATCTCATCTTGTTCCCGAACGGCCCCCGGATATCTGCGCGAAGGAAATCTTTGAGCTTCTGCCGGTCGACATCCTGCAAGGGGCAACTTTTATATGTCCGGCAGGAAATTCTTTTTTTTATCACATCGATTGTAAGCATAATGACCACTCCCCTCAACGGTTCTTGCTGATCCTCTGACACATTTTCCCCAATCCAGGGGGGACAGTCCAGTATGAAATGACGGTAGATCTAAAGTGAAGGCCGGGAGGTCTTCTCTATTGACTTTTCCTCTCATCCTTGTATATCTTGCATATCCGGACCAATGGAGGTTATGAAAATGACCCACAAGGAAAGAATCCTCAAGGTTATGCGCGGGGAAATGGTGGATGTAATCCCTTTTGTCCCGCGGCTGGATCTGTGGTGGTTGGGTAACGTTTTCAAGGGGACCCTGCCGAAACAATTTGCGGGGATGAAGCCGGATGAGATATCCCGGGCTCAGGGATGGGCCTGTTACCACATGGTCCCGAATTTCGCCGACGTTTCCGGCGACCAGGATGTCCTCCACCGGTCCATCGGACTCTTCAATTTCAAACAATCGGTGTATGGATGGAAGTTCAATCAAAATGTTGAAGTCAAGTCGGAAAAACGGAGCGGGCAGCAGATCGTTGAGTACCATACTCCTCTCGGCGTAGTGCGGACCGTGGGCGGACTTACGGAGGAGATGAAACGGGCCGGCGCCTCCCTTGGCTGGGTCCAGGAACACCTCATCAAGAAGCCTGAAGACTATAAGATTGCCGGATATATTTTTGAGAATATAGAAGTTTTCCCTCAATACAAGGAAGCGCAGGACTATATGGACCAGATGGGGGAATGGGGAGTCGTTGCTGCCGGCGGACCTTCCCTCGGTGCCTCCCCCATGCACCTGATTCAGAAGGAACTCTTCGATGCCACGAGGTTCTTCTATGAATACCGGGATCATTATCCGGAGATGCGCGAGCTGGCGGAAAAGATCGAAATCTATTTCAATAGGGTTCTCGAAGTCATCGCCGGCTCTCCGGCCGAGGTCGTGCTCTGGGGGGCGAATTATAATGATATGCTCACTTACCCCGCTTATTTTGAAAAAGAAATAACGCCCTGGCTTCGGAAAGCCTCGAAAACGCTGGAAGCGAGGGGCAAGATTGTCGCCACCCACACCGATGGAGAAAATTTCGGACTCATGGATTTGATCCGCGATTGCGGCGCCCATGTCGCCGAGTCGGTGACACCCTACCCCATGACCAAGGTGCGGATCGAAGAGTATTACCGGCGATGGAGGGATAAGCTGGTGATCATGGGGGGCATTCCGGAAAGCATCCTCCTAAAGGAGACGGCGAGCGAGGAGGAATTCGAAGCATTCTTCGACAACCTCTTCCGGTCCGTATCTCCGGGCGACCGGCTGATTCTCGGCCCTGCGGATTCCACCCCGCCCAATGCCGTATTCGAACGGCTCGTCCGGATCGGGGAAAGAATCGAAAAGGAAGGAAGGCTCCCTTTGACCACGGGAGCAGCCAGACCCGTTTCCGCGGAACAGCTGGCCCAGGCGGCGGATCGGGCCAAACTCCGGCCGGCGGTCGAGGGGGTGTTTGCCCTGATTCGCCAGGACGTCATTTCCGGGGATGAAAACCTCTTAAAAACTCATGTCCGGGAGTATTTGGAAAAAGGGATCAATGCCCTGGACATTCTGCACAGCGGCATGATCCCGGCCATGGAACAGATCGGAGAGCGATTCAAAACCGGGGAGGCATTCATCCCGGAAGTGCTCCTGGCCGGCCGGGCCATGAACGAGGCCCTTTTGCTCCTGGAGCCTTACCTCGCGGCTTCCGGAAAAGGAGGGGGAGGAAAGATCCTCATCGGGACCGTTCAGGGCGACATGCACGATATCGGGAAGAACATGGTTGTCATTATGCTCCGGGGCGTCGGGTATGAAATCCGCGACCTGGGGATCAATGTTTCCGTCAAAGAGTTCGCCAATCAGGTTTCCGCATACAATCCACAGATCCTGGCGCTTTCGGCCCTGCTGACCACCACCATGCCGGAGATGAAAAAGGTGATCGACGCCCTCAAAGAAAAAGGGATAAGGGAAAAGGTAAAGGTAAAGGTAATCGTGGGCGGCGCCCCGGTCAACCGGAAATTCGCCGATGATATAGGCGCCGATGGATATGCCCCGGACGCCGGGGAGGCCGTGCAGCTTGTCAAGAAACTCCTGGCAAGCTAAGCGCTGAGGAGAAGGCAGAAATTTTCTTCCCCTTTCCTCTATGCTTTCACAGAGCATGGGGCGATCATGCTGGCGGCCGTTCTGAATACGCCGCAGGCTATCAGGGTTAGAGATTAGATATGGATTTTCATGGTTAAAAAACCTTCCCCTTCAGATCGATAGCCCCAACCAAGACTCCCTCCAAGCCCTTTACCTTCTGCCGTATCCCCCCCGGCCATCCAAGGCCGGGGGGGATTCATACTTATTGACTTTTCCCTTCAATTTCAGATATCTTTCGTATATCTGAATCACGGTGGAAGAATGCACAGTAGACGACATTGGCACGCTCTATGCCATTTTTCTATTGACCGAAATTAGAGATTTTGATAATTTGGCATCGTCGTTGTCCTACCCGTAGATGAGCAAGCCAACACCCTGCCGTACACTTCTGGAGGATTTATGAAATGGACTTTCCAGAAGGATCGAATATGAAGCCTCCAAAGGGCTTATGATTTTCCTTTGGAGGCGCCTTCCCAATTTACCCACAGTACCCCAAAGCGAGTTCTTAATCAATCAATTCAATTAGGTTAAGGAGGGTAGCCAATGCACAGGATCTTAGGTTTCATGACCACCATCATTCTTATCGGCGTTGTTGGTTTGTTTCTCGTTCCCTCAGTCTGCGCAGAGGGAGGGTATTCTTTCTCGGGGATGTGGGGCACCCATGGCTCGGGTGTGGGGCAGTTCTCCGACCCGCATGACATCGCTGTTGACAGCGAGGGTAACGTTTATGCCGCTGACACGGATAACGACCGCATCCAGAAGTTCGACCCTAATGGCACATTTATCACCAAATGGGGCACCTCCGGCTCCGGCAACGGTCAGTTTTCCTGGCCGGTAGGGATTGCCATTGACAATTCAGGTAATGTCTATGTCGCTGACGTGGGCAACATGCGCATCCAGAAGTTCGACCCTAATGGCACCTTCATTACCCAGTGGGGCACCACCGGCTCCGGTAACGGTCAGTTTTCTTGGTTGAGTGGAGTGGCCGTTGACAACGATGGCAGTTTTTATGTCGTTGACATGGGTAACAACCGCATCCAGAAGTTTGACTTGAATGGTACCTATATTACCCAGTGGGGCGCCCAAGGCATACGCAACGGCCAGTTCAACGAGCCGGGTGGCGTGGCCGTTGACAACGCAGGCAACGTTTACGTCGCTGACTACGGCAATAGCCGTATTCAGAAGTTTAACCCCAATGGCACCTTCATCACCAAGTGGGGCACCTATGGCTCGGGCAATGGCCAGTTCATTGGGCCGTGGGGAGTGGCCGTTGACAACACAGGCAACGTTTACGTATCTGACTGGGACTATAACCGCATCCAAAAGTTTGGCCCGAATGGCGCCTTTATCACCAAGTGGGGCACCACCGGCTCCGGTAACGGACAGTTTAATGGGCCCGGTGGAGTTGCTGTTAACTCGTCTCGTGATGTCTTTGTGGCGGAGGCGGACAAAGAAAATAATCGCATCCAGGTCTTCTCTCCCGACCGCTTCGCCGATACGCCGTTGGACTATTGGGCAACCCCCTATATTGAGGTGATCTATCAGGCGGGGTATACCACAGGGTATGGTGGGACTACGGAGTTTAAACCGGAGTATGAAGTCACCCGGGAGCAGATGGCTGTATTTATCACCCGGGCACTTGATCAGGTGCCTGAAGATGGGTATTGCGGGAGCACGGCTCCTTTTACGGATGTATCCCCAGACAGGTGGTCCTGCAAGTATGTCAAGAGGCTGGTCGAGTTGGGGATTACCGTAGGGATTGGGCAAGGATTCTTTGGACCGGAGGATACGGTGACCCGGGAGCAGATGGCGGTGTTTCTTACCCGAGCCCTGGATGAAGTTCCATCCGATGGGTATTGTGGGACGGAGGACCCGTTCACGGATGTGCCCTACAGTTGGTGGAGCTGCAAGTACGTAAAGAGGCTGATGGAGCTGGAAATTACGGCGGGGATCGGTGAGGGGCTTTACGGACCGGGAAATCCGGTAACCCGAGCCCAGATGGCGGTTTTCTTAGCAAGAGCGTTTCTGGGGATGTAAATGATAGAAAGGGCAGGGTCAGAAATGATCCTGCCGTTTTGTTTCAGCGATCTCTCCACAGTGCATGAATCTGCTATTTTACAGTCAATAGAAGTTTCTGAGCCAAATTGCATATATGTTTCATATCTCCTAACCCACCATTCTCCAGAAAGAACTGTGAACTGCCCTGCTCTTGACTCTTGGGAGAGAAAGGGCGTTGCAAACGTGGCGGGGGTCGAATCTTTATTCTTGAATTTGCCCTTCCATCATCCTCCCCAAAGAGGGAACGTTTTTCTGGATGAACTTGTAGATCTAGCCCGCCTACCTTCATAATTCCCCAAACGGCCAGGCCCAAGCCTGGGGGGCTTAAGGAAAGCCGAGTATCTCCGGGAGGGATGACATACCCCTTCAGGGCCCGCTCCGGAAAATCTTTGTGGAAATTTTCAATGCCTTTGATTGTTTGCGGCGAGGGGGGGGGAGGATTAGATTGTCTGGAGGTACGAAGTTATGGGAAATGATCCTGCAAGGCCGTTTTTGACAATGGATGCTTAACCCGCAGGGATAAATCTTGACAGAAATGGCACAATATCTTACACTTAAGTAAGAATAAGTATAAATGGTAAGAATTCTAAGGAGGCTGCCATGCCCACCTCTACTCTAACCAGTAAAGGCCAAATGGTCATTCCGAAAACCATACGGGATCGTTTAAAACTGGAGCCCGGAGACCGGCTTGATTTCATCGTCCGGGAAGACGGGGATATTTTGATGCGCCCCATATCCGGGGATGTTCGCAGCTTGAAAGGTCTGTTGCATCGCCCCGGCCGTCCGGCCGTTTCCGTGGAAAAGATGAATCAGGTCATTCGCGAACGGAGAAAAGGCAAATGATCAAAGGTCTGGATACGAACGTGCTGGTCCGTTATCTTACGCAGGACGATGAGAAGCAGGCGGAAGCAGCCGCCAAAACCATCGAAGGGGCCGCTGCCAGGGGCGAAAGAATGCTGATCCAGCCGATTATTCTTTGCGAATTGGTATGGGTCCTGGAAAGCGCATATGATTTCCCCAAATCCGACCTCCTTAGGGGGCTTGAGGGCATTCTCCAAACCGCCCAGTTTGAGATTGTCGAAAAGGATGTCATCTGGCAGGCCCTATCGGACTATCGTCAGGGGAAAGGGGATTTTTCGGATTATTATCTGGGACGGGCCAATGTAAAGACAGGAGCGGCCATTACGCTCACTTTTGACAAGATGCTGAAAGGAACCCCGTACTTCCAAGTTCTTGGAGCCTAATCTTATATAAAATGAATTGCAAAATGCAAATACCCAATTGATAAGCTCTTATTTGATTTTCTCCGGGAACCCTCTCTCCCCTCGCGGGAGAAGGCGGGGGTGAGGGGAATGAGGGGTGGGGGATAAATGGGATTTTAGGCTGGAAATTAATTTGAGCCAAGTCCCTTTCAGAGGGTCTATCTCCAGAATGAATAATCAGCCGAAAATTTCCGTAGGAATCATGGACCGGCAGGACGGGGTCTCGGGCTGTTTCCACGGTGCCTTCCACGGCAATGGGTTTGGCGCGGTATCGGGACGGTTTTCCGCAAAGGCAAGGCCGGACCTGATCGTATTCAGCGATGAAAGCCGGCGGGAAATCGTCCGGCTTCCTTCGATCCGGCTCACGGCCGAGGAAAATTCGACTTTTGAATTATTTCAGGTGACCATCGGGACCCGGTTTCACTGGGAAAGGAAGGAAGATCAGACCTTTCGCGGAAACCTGATTCTTTTGCCGCGCGAGGACGGCACGATTACAGCGGTCAATGAAATACCTCTGGAGGATTATCTCCGCAGTGTAATCTCTTCAGAGATGAGCGCCGATGCCCCGCTGGAATTTTTGAAGGTTCACGCGGTTCTTTCCCGAAGCTGGCTCCTGGCCGCGCTCGCCCGCAAAAAGAAAATGGCGGGAGCACCCCTGCCGGCTCCGCAGATTCCCGAAAAGGAAGGCGAGATTAGCCGCTGGTATGATCGGGAGGACCACGATCTCTTCGACGTCTGCGCCGACGACCATTGCCAGCGCTACCAGGGAATCCAGAAGATCGTATCCGCCCAGACCGAAGAGGCTGTGCGGGAAACCTTCGGGAGGATTATCGCCTATCAGGGTGAAATCTGTGATGCCCGATATTCCAAGGCCTGCGGAGGATTGACAGAAGATTTCGATACGGCCTGGGAGGATAAACGCGTTCCCTATTTAACTAGCATTTCGGACGCTCCGACCCCTTATCTCCCGATCGGGACAGAGGAAGAAGCGGACCGGTGGATCCTTTCAGGTCCGGAGGCTTATTGCCATACAGAGGACGAACAACTTCTCGAAAAAATCCTCCCTTCTTTTGACCGTGAGACGAAAGGCTTTTTCCGCTGGACCATAGAGTATTCCCGGGGGGAGCTCGAAGAAATCCTGCGGGCAAAATCGGGCCTTGATTTCGGCGAACTGAAGGAAATCGTTCCCCTTCGCCGCGGTCCTTCGGGGCGAATCCGCCAATTGAAAATCGTCGGTTCGAAGAAGAGCATGGTCGTGGGAAAGGAGCTGGAAATACGCCGCTGGCTTTCCCGAAGTCACCTTTTCAGCAGTGCCTTCATCGTGGAGGCAAAACGGGATTCCCGCGGAAAAGCCGAAAGGTTCATCCTTCGGGGGGCGGGCTGGGGACACGGCGTGGGGCTCTGCCAGATCGGCGCCGCGGTCATGGCCAGCCGGGGATTCCCAGTGGAAGAGATCCTGAAGCATTATTTCCGGGGAGTGGAAATAAAAAATATCTATTGAGTAATTTGGCAATTTTTCCCTCGCCTTGAAGGGAGAGGGAAATAGCTTATAAGAAGAGAGTTGTGATTTGACCGGAAGACGTTTCAAAACCGCCTTCATCCTGGGCGCCGGATTGGGGATGCGGCTTCGCCCGCTGACGGAACGGTGTCCGAAACCGCTCCTGGAGATCGGAGGACGCCCCCTCATCACGTATGCGATGGATCACCTCCTGGGCGCGGGGGTGGATCGTTTCATCGTAAATACCCATCACTGCCCGCAAGTTTACGCGGAGAAATTTCCCGGCAGGGAATGGCGGGGTGTGCCCATTATTTTTCGTCATGAACCGGTTCTCTTGGACACGGCGGGAGGATTAAAAAACATCGAAGATCTCCTCTCCGAAGACGAGGCCCTCTTCTGCTACAACGGAGACGTGATGACCGACCTTCCCCTTCAAAGGCTCATAAAAGCCCAGGAGGAGATGCGGCCGGAGGCGACGCTGGCCCTTCGAAGCAGCGGCCCCCTTTTGAACGTAAACCTGAATGAGCGCGGTGAAATTTGCGATCTTCGCCACGTCCTAAGAAATCGGGGCAGCCGGAGTCTCCTCTTTACGGGGATCTATGCCGTCGAGAGAACGTTCTTCCGTTTCCTGGAAGCAGGAAAAATCGAATCCATCGTTCCTATTTTCATCCGCAGAATCATCGAAAAAGCGGGGTCGATTCGGGGGGTCGTGATCGATGAAGGCGAGTGGCAAGATATCGGCTCCCTCGAAGCCTATGAAAATCTGAAACGGTTAGAAGGGGTCGATGAAATCACGGGATGAGATGATCGGTTTTTGTCGGGAATCCCTGGGACTTTCAGAGTCCGTTTCCATCGGTTTTTCTCCCCTCGCAGGAAGAGGGTCGGACCGGACCTTCTTCCGGCTGAAATGGGACCGCGAGAGTTCGACCATCCTGGTCCATTACGATCCCAAGCGCGTAGAGAACACCTATTACGCCGAAATTGCCGCCTTTCTTCGGGAGATCGATATCCCGGCGCCCCGGCTGATCCGCCATGATCCCGCCGTCTGTCTCGTCCTGATGGAAGATCTTGGGGATGAGGACCTCTGGTCTTTTCGGGAAGCCTCCTGGGAAAAACGACGCCCTCTTTATCAGAAGACGCTGACGATCCTTAACCGCCTTCACTCCTTCCCCGAAAAGGACTTTCCTTCCGGCCGGGTGAAACTCATGGAGAGCTTTGGCCCCGATCTCTACCGGTGGGAGCGGGATTATTTCCGGGAACATTTTGCCTGGAATTTTTGCGGGATGAAATGGGAGCCCACTTTTGAGCGGGCTCTCGAATCAGAGCTTTCCGCCCTGGGAGAGCGGCTTTCAGGAACAAGGCGGTGCCTCGTGCATCGGGATCTGCAATCCCAAAACGTGATGATCCGCGGCGGAGAACCCTTTCTCATTGACTTCCAGGGGATGCGTTTCGGAAGTCCCTTCTATGATCTTGGCTCGCTCCTTTGCGATCCCTATGTGGCTTTTGCCGACCGGGAGCGCGACGAACTCCTGTCCTTTTATCATGGGCTGTCGAAAAGAGAGCTCGATTGGCCTGGATTCCGGAATTCTTTCTGGGAAGCTTCGGCCCAGCGTCTCATGCAAGCCCTGGGAGCCTATGGATTCTTGGGCCTAAGGAAAGGACTCAAGGCTTTTCTCGAACATATCCCGGCCGGGCTCCGCAATCTTCACCGCGCCTCCGCGCAGGCGGCGTCCCTCCCCCTTTTGCGGGAGCTCTCGCTATCCTGCCAGAGGGCAATCGAACAAAAATAAAAAGGGGGGGCCCTTGAGGCAACGGGCCACCCCCCTAAATCGCAATAATCAAAATGACATCTGAAGATGTGACCCCAATTGTCGCAGCGGAAGCCCTGGGATCTCCGTGAAAGGTTATTTTTTGAACACTCCGAAGAAGCATTCCAGGGCGCTTTGCTCAAGTTTGGAAACCGTTTCCAGTTCCCCCGCATCCAGCCAGACCCCTTCGCACTCCGAGCATTTA
>Ga0315276_10006691_pt1 | contig 10636 bp, 11 predicted proteins | sample YL17G05_0_MG_FD_204542 | JGI IMG/M metagenome (GOLD analysis project Ga0315276, IMG submission 204542) | Sediment microbial communities from Yellowstone Lake, YNP, Wyoming, USA - YL17G05_0 | ecosystem: Environmental > Aquatic > Freshwater > Lake > Sediment | place: USA: Wyoming | collected... | reverse complement strand
CCCAGCGGATCGGCACGAGATCCTCCATGCGGCCTTCATCCTGGGCGCGCAAGAGCGCGATCGGGTCGGGGCGGTCGGCGGCCGGAGTCCACGAGCCGTGCGAGGTGCGGGGCGCCGCCTTACGCGCCTCGCGCCCAGCCGTCCGGCGCTCCTCGACCGTCATGTGGTGCTTCTTGGCGATGGTCATGGGTGATCCTCCATCTTGAAGAAAGCCTACGTGGCCAGGCGGCCACTTCGTTAGCGCATCGTTACCCAGTTCGGTCACGGCGCACTCACGCGTCGACGTGCCCGCTCTCTGTCAGGACGTCGGTGGGGCCGAAGGCGGTGGGGCGTCGAGCTGACGGCCCGCCCCACGGGACCTCCTGCCCATCAATCCTCGTCGGCCGTCTTACCCCGGAACCAGCGCCAAGTCAGCCGCACGACGATGAGGAAGCTGAGGATCAGGGCCAGGGCGAACCCGATGGGGGCGATGCGGGCGAGGAGATCCCAGATGCCGCCTTTGAGGTCGCTTGCGGCGATGCCGTACGTGGCGACGGCGGACCCCACGAGCATGCCGACCAGCATGACGGCGATGACGATCTCGCGCCCGAGCCGCGTCAGCTTGTTCACTTCCTTGGAAAGTTCCGACGTGTCGATGGTCACCTCGAAGCGGCCCTTCTGGTACTGATCGAGCCACTTCGTCGTGGCTTCGGTGAGCGTCGGGATACGCTCCACCACCTGACCGGCCACGCCCATCAGCTGCTTCTTTGCCTCATCGATGATCTTCTCGCCGGTGATCGCCTCGAGTGCCATGTCCCGCAGCATCGGCACGCCTTCGGAGAGGAGGCCGCTGTCTGAGGACAGCGCGCGGGCCACGCTCTCGGTCTGCACGAGAGCCTTGACGGCCAGCGTCATTCCGGCGTCGAGGCGCAGCCCGTGGGCGCGCAGCAGTTCGAAGCCCTCGCCGGCGACCTGCCCGAACGAGATCGCGCCACCACCACTCATGTAGCGCCCCACGTGGCGGGCAAAATCGCGACGGAAAGCCTTTTCGTCGACGTCGCCTCTAAACGCCGTGCTCATGCCGCGGAGCGCGTTTGCCATGCCGTCCACGCTCCGTTGCTGCATGACGAGCATGAGCTGCGCGAGGCGCAGGCGCTGCTGCATGTCGATCTCGCCCATCATCCCCAGGTCGATGAAGGTGAGCACGCCGGTGTCGAGGTCGACGAGGAGGTTGCCGGGGTGAGGGTCGGCGTGGAAGAAGCCGTCGACCGGCAGCTGCTTGATGAGCGCGCGCAGCGCGTTGCGGGCGATCTCTTCGCGGTCCAGACCAGCCTTCTCGATGGCCTCCACGTCGCTGACCTTGACGCCGCGGACGAACTCCTGGGTGATCACCGCGGACGTCGAGAGCTCTGCGTAGACCGCCGGGACGTGCACGCCGGGGAGGTTGGCCATGTTCTCGGAGAGGCGGAGGGCGTTGTAGGCCTCGCCACGGTAGTCGAGCTCCTCGAGGACGCCGGAGGAGAACTGCTCGAGCATGCCGACGAGGTCCAGGGCGCGTACCGACTCGGACCTCGTTGAGACGACGCGCGCCGCGTTCTGCATGATGCCGAGATCGGCGCGGATCATCTTCGAGATGTTGGGGCGCTGCACCTTGACGGCGACCGCCGTGCCGTCGTGGAGCGTGGCCCTGTGCACCTGCGCGGTGGAGGCCGCCGCGAACGCCTGCGGTTCGAAGGAGGCGTAGAGCTCCTCGGGCGGGGCGCCGAGCTCCTCGATGATGCGTTCGCGCACCTGATCGCTGGGGAACGGGGGCACGGCGTCCTGGAGCCGCGAGAGCTCGGTGGCCCAGTCGGTGGGGAGCACCGAAGCCTGACTCGAGACGATCTGCCCGATCTTGACGTACGTGGGGCCGAGCTCCTCGAGCATGAGCCGGAGCTTCACGGCCGTGCCCGGCTCCTCCCAGCCCTTCGGCATGCGCCAGACCCACGACTGCATCGCGTGGCGGAAGCCCCCGACGAAGTCCGAGTGGTTCAGTACCCCGTCGTATCCATACCGCAGGAGGGTGTTGTACACCTGCTGCAGGCGCAGGTCCTCGCGGAACTTGTCGAGTGACGAGCGCCTCATGGCGTTGCTCCCCCCGGCCGATCCGCGTCGGCGGGGTCCTCGGCCAGCGCGGGGACGTCCTCCGCCGTGGCGGCGAGCAGCTCCTTCTCGAGCAGCCCGTGCTTGTGCCGTGCGATCTCCTTCTTGAGGGCGTCGGGGCCTCCCTCGACGATGGGCGGCGTGAGCCCGAACAAGTTCTGGAGGAGGCCCTCCAGCATGCCGCAGACGAGCCCGCCGACGAACGCCCAGAGGATGTGCTGCACCTGGAAGCGCTCCGTGAAGATCCAGGCAAGAGTCCATAACAGGACAGTGTTGATGAGCACGACCACGAGGCCGTATGAGACGAAGATGAGCGGCAGCATGATGATCTGCAGCAGCGGTTTGAGAAAGGCGTTGAGGAGCCCGAAGACGGCGCTGATGAGGAGCCACGAGAGGATGCGATAGTCGCCGGCGAAGAAGATGTGCGGCACGATGATGGCGGTCACGGCCAGGGACACCGCGCTGACGAGGAAGCGCAGCAGGAGAGGCCGCACGCGGAAGTGCAGGTGCAGGTGCGCCACGGAGTGTTGCCTGGGCATCAGGCCGCCCTCTCGACCAGGACCAGATCGGACATCGTCCCCCTCCACGTGCAGTGGTGCCCGAACGCTGCCGCACCGGTGGCACGGTCGCGGGCGCCGATGACAATGTTACCAGATGGTCACGGCTGCGTGATGCGTTCTCCGCGCGTGTAGTATCTTCGGGAACCGCCGCACCTCAGGCGGGGAGGCGAGTCGGGAGGGCCACACGATGGTGGCTTTGGCGACCATCACCGTCATCATCATCGTCTGGGGCGCGTTCTCCGCGCCGCTCGACCGCCGCGGGGTCACCTCGGCGATCGTCTTCGTGGGCGCCGGCTTCGTCATCGGGACCTCGGCGCTGGGCTGGCTCGACGTATCTCTCGAGAGCAGTGTGGCCGAACGCGTGACCGAGGTGGCCCTGGTGCTGCTGCTCTTCAGCGACGCCGCCCGCCTCGACCTGCGCGCCCTGCGCCATGAGCTCGGCTGGCCGAGCCGCCTTCTGCTCATCGGGCTGCCGCTGACGATGCTCGCCGGGACCGGCGTGGGCGTGCTCGTCTTCCCCGGCATGGCGCTCGCCTCCGTCTTCTTGCTGTCGACGATGCTGTGCTCGACCGATGCGGCCCTCGGCCAGAAGGTCGTTACCGACCCATCCGTGCCCGACCGCGTGCGCCAGGCGCTCGACGTGGAGAGCGGCCTCAACGACGGCCTCGCCGTACCCTTCTTTCTCGTGGCCCTCGACCTCGCCAACGCCGAGCTCACGACGGGGGTCACCTGGGCGGTCGTCAGCAACGCGGCCGAGCAGATCGGCTGGGGGCTGGCGGCCGGCGTTACCGCGGGCCTGCTCGGCGGGCTGCTCCTCCGGTTCGCCGAGCGCCGCGGCTGGATCAGCAGCGAGTGGCGGCAGATCGTCCCGCTGGCCACCGCGCTCCTTGCCTACGCCTTTGCCCTGACGCTCGGCGGCAGTGGCTTCATCGCCGCTTTCATCGGTGGCCTGGCCTTCGGACGCTTCTCGGACCAGCAGGGCTCCGCCGTCACCCTGTTCACCGAAGAGATGGGCGGCGTGCTCGCCGCCGTCACCTGGATCGGGTTCGGCGCCCTCGCGCTGGGCTGGGCCATTCCACACATCACATGGCAGGTCGTCCTGTACGCGGCACTCAGTCTCACGATCGTGCGCTTGCTCCCGGTCGCTATCGCCCTGGCCGGCCAAGGTACGCGGCGACCGACCGTGGCCTTCATCGGCTGGTTCGGACCGCGCGGCCTGGCCTCGGTGGTGTTCGCCCTCCTCGTCGTGGAGCGGGGCGTGCCCGAAGAGCAGACGCTGCTGACCACGGTCGTCGTCACCGTGGCGCTCAGCGTGGTCCTCCACGGCCTGACCTCGGCGCCCCTCGTGCGCGCCTATCACCGCTGGTACGAGAGCCACGCGAAGGCCCATCCGGCGGCTGCAGAGGCGGCGCCGGCGACGATGCCACGCCGGCGGCGTCAGCTCAGGCGCCGTGACGCCGAACGGCTTCAGCGGGGGCAAGACGGAGAGTGACGATCGATCGGGCGCGGAGCGCTCAGATGCTGGTCAGCAGTCCGCGCCGCGTATGCGCGTAGCAAGAGCCGCGACGACCTCGGCCCGCAGATCTTCGTCCGGCACCGCCGCTCCGCGAACATCCACCTGCAGGCCCGCGGCCTCCACGACCCGGCGGATGAGAGCGACCGTCCCCCGGTAGGCCCGGCTCCGTCCGCCGCCCTCGGGCCTTAGAAGGCCGGACGTTTGGAGCTGCTTCAGATCCTGTGAGGCCGTGACCTGGGGCACGTCGGCAAGTCCCCGGTAGTAGCGATTCGTCACTTCGCGCCCGAAGAACGCCTCCCACAGGGCATTCACCACCCGATGTTTGGCGCCGAGGTCGTGGATAGCGATGTCCTCGAGCACCGTCCAGAGGATTTGCTCTGCACCGTGTCTGAGGGACAGCGCTTCCGCCTGACGTTTCTGGGCCGACACATGCGCGGCCACGAACGGCGTCACGTCCGCGGTCTCGTCCCACTGAGGACCGAGGCAGGCGAATGCCTCGTAGTACTCGTCAGAGTGGTGACCCCACCACTCCTCGAGACTGGTGAACTGCGGATGCCTGAGACCGCCGCGGTACATGACAAGAGAGGCGACGATCCGCGCCGTCCTCCCGTTGCCGTCGGCGAAGGGGTGGATCGCCGCCATCATCACGTGCGCGAGCGCCGCCCTGACCAGCACGGGCGGGTCCGAGGAAGCTTGGGTGAGCCACGCCGCCAGATCCTCGAGGAGGTGTGGCACCTCCTCGGTCGGTGGCGGCAAGTAGACCTGCTCGCCGGTCCGGCTGTCCTGCAGCCGGTTCTGCCGTTCGCGAAGAAGACCGGCGCGCGAAGCCCAGGATTGCGCCATCACCCGTTCGTGGATGCTGCGGAAGATCTCGGCGGTCCATGCGTAGTGGGGGTCGTCGGCCCGACGCAGGACCAGACGCATCGCATCGCGATACCCTTCGACGAGGCTTGCGTCCCCTTGGCTCACGCTTGCCGGCCGATCGCCCGCCAGGATGCGACGCACGTCGTCGACGGTGACGGGCACACCTTCGAGCGCCACCGACGCGCCGATCGCCTGGGCCTCCAGGTCCCGTCGCACATGGCCTGACCAGGTCCTCGGCAGGGTGGCGAGCACATCGAATCGGCGAGCGAGATCGTCGAACCTCGCCAGGTCGGCCTCGATGCCGGGAGTGAGAGTATAAGGAAGCATGAAGGAATCTTATATTCGTATGTAAGAATGTCAAGGGGATCGAGAGCAGAGCGCAGGCGGCTACTGGGCTGGCTCGGGCTCTGAATCGATGATGAGCCTGACTGCGGTGCCCTTCGTGCGCGCCGATCACCGCACGCGCAAGCGCCACGCGAAGGCCCACCCGGCGGCGGCAGAGGTCTTTCTGGGGATCGCGGGTTCTGCTAGTGTGCGGGTCGCGGCGAGGCTCAAAGCGTGAAGCAGGCCACGCCTGAACCTTCTGTCGAGAGTGAGGATCGCGAATGAGCGAAGAAGCTAGCTCCAGGGGGCTTGAGGGGGGAGCGCCCAGCAAACGGCTGCCGCTCCTGCTGGCGATGGCGATGTTCGTCCTCGTCGTCGACACCTCGATCATGAACGTTTCTATCACCGCCGTGGCTGGTGATCTCGACACGTCCGTCAGCAGCGTCCAGTCCGCCATTGCGCTCGAGGCACTGGTCTCTGCCGCGTTCATCCTCATCGGCAGCAAGCTGGGCGACCTCATCGGGCGCAAGCGTGCCTACGTGTTGGGTCTGCTGGCTTATGCGATCGGCGCCCTGGCGATGACGCTCGCCCAGAGCATGACCGCTGTCGTCATCTTCTGGGCGCTCATCGGCGGGTTCGGTGCATCGCTCCTGCTGCCCGCCATGCAGTCCCTCATCCACGGCAACTTCGAAGGCCTCGCGATGAAGAAGACCTACGCTCTGGTCGGGGCGTCGGCGGCGGTCGGCGCGGCGATCGGCCCGCTGATCGGGGGCTTCATGACCACCTACCTGTCGTGGCGCGTCGGCTTCTTGATGGAGGTCGTCATCATCGCGATCGTGCTGGTCAACATCAAGCTCGTACGCGACGTGGCGTACACGGGTCTACGCAAGATCGACGTGGTCGGCGCCGCTCTCTCCATCGTCGGCATGGGCGGCATCGTGCTCGGCATCCTCGTCTGGCAGGAAGGCGGCGAGTTCGTCCTGCTGATCATGGCGGTCGGTGCCGTTGCGCTCGGTGCGCTCGCCTACTGGCTCATCAGGCGAAAGCGTGAGGGCAAGGTGGCGCTGCTCGATCCGGACCTGTTCAAGGTCCCGAACTTCCGGGTCGGTGTCTCGCAGATGGTGCTCCAGCAGATCACCATCGGCGGTGCGATGATCGCACTCCCGCTCTATCTGCAGGTGACGCTGGAGTACAACGCGATGCAGGCCGGCCTGTCCATGGCCCCGCTCTCACTCACCATGTTCGCCGTCGCACTGCTCGCCGGGAAGAGGGCGGGCAAGCGACGCCCGGCCAGCCTCATCCGCCTGGGGTTCGGGCTCGCGCTCGTCGGGATGGTGGCGATCATCCCGGTCATTCCCCGCGGCGAATCCGGGTTGTCGCTTCTGGTTCCACTCCTGATCGCCGGAACGGGCCTTGGCCTTCTGGTCTCGCAGCTCAACAACTACATCTTGGCCCCCATCGAGGAGGAGCGGGTCAGCGAGGCCGCCGGAGTCAACTCCGCCGGCAACTCCTTCGGGCTGTCGTTCGGATTGGCGATCGCGGGTGGCATCCTCCTGGCGGCTCTGTCGATGAGCTTCGTCAGCATGACCGAGTCGAGCACAGTGATCCCGCCGGCGGATCAGGAGCAGATCGCCACCGTGCTGGAGGACAATGCCGAGTTCGTGAGCACCACTCAGCTCGAAGAGTTGCTCGCCGACCAGCCCGACGAGATCCAGCAGGAGATCATCGACATCAATACCGCGGCAGGCAACCGTGCGCTCCAGGTGGCGATGCTAGTACCGATCCTCGCCTGTCTCCTCGGGTTCATGAACTCCTTCCGCATGATGCGCCTGCCAGACGTGAAGCCGTCGGCCGCCGTCGAAGGAGCAGCCCTGGGCTGACGGGCGCATCAGACGGTCTTCAGCGCCGGCGTGCCGCTTCGTGTGAGCGTGCTCCAGGCGTCACTCCACTGCCCGCGGCTCGCGCGCGGCGTCCGTATCCCGCTCGGGCACACCCGCGCGCCGCCTTCCCAGAGCCAGGCTCACCTCCAGGCCACCGAGCAGCGTGAGGTCGAGGATCCACGCCCACACGAGGAAGGCGATCACCGTGCCGAGCACGCCGTACACGCGATCGTATGAGCCGAAGTGCGCCAGGTAGACGCTGAAGCCGGCGGAAGCGAGCAGCCATACGGCTACGCCGAAGCAGGCGCCGACGAGGTCGTCGCGGACGCGCCGCCGGTGGCTGTGCAGCCCGGCGCGGTACAGCAGCAGGAAGACGCCCACGGCGAGGGCGAAGAAGAACGGCCAGTCGACAGTCGTCCAGAAACCGAGCGCCGCTTCGTCGACGCCCAGAAGCTCGCCCAGCCACTGGGCGAACGGGGTGGCGAACAGCACGACCAGCGCGGCCAGGGCGACCAGCACGGCGAGCAGGAGCGCGAGTCCGAGGCGCAGGGCGAGGCCGCCAAGCCAGGGCCGCGTCTCGCGCTCGCCGCAGATCTCGCCGGCGGCCCACATGAAGGCCGCCACATATGCAGAGGTCGTCCACAGCGCCAGCAGGACGCCGGCGCTGAGCAGCAGCGGCGTGCCGCTGCTCGAAAGGACGCCGTCCAGCACGCTGCTCACGAACGCGACGGCCCACGGCGAGCCGAGCTGCGTGACGGCCTCGAGCAGCGTCTGCAGCGCGGCGGGCGTGAGCCCGACCAGGCCGAGCAGCGCTGTGGCCACGATGAGGATCGGGAAGACGGCGAGGACGAGGTAGTACGTGAGGGCCGCGGCGTGCCGCGGGAGGTCGTGTTCCATGACGAGCCGCGCCCCGGCGGCGACGGTCGTCAGGACGCGTGACTTCATCGGCTGCGCGGTCGCGCCGCGTCGACCCGCGCGGCCGGCCGCCGGTCGAGGCGCGGCGTGAACGTGCTCGAACCGAACTGCACGACCAGGAACAGCAGCGAGAAGACGACGCCGATGAACGTGACAAGGCTCGCCCCGATGGCGAACAGCATCTGCGCGGCAGGGGTACGTTCCGCACTCATACGACCCTCCTTTGCTTCGTCCCAGGGGCACTTGGGACGCCGTCCGCACCCGGTCGCCTACGCCGGGCGCATCCCGTCCCAGAGGAGTGAATCGACTTCCAGGACCGCCTGTTCGTGAGAGAGCCCGGTGGCGCTCAGGACTCGTTCGCTGCGCGTCACGAATGAGATCCCCCTGAGTACCTCTGCAAAGAAGCGGATGTTCACGGGCCGGACCTCCCCCGCGGCCTCTGCAAGCCGGACCAGTTCGACGAACCGGTCGAGATAGCGTTCCACTACGCCGGTCCACCACGCGAGCCGCGTGGACTCGTAGCGTTCGATGTCGGCGTAGAACGCGAGGGACAGGAAACGCGTGCTCTGTGCTCCGGCGCGGAAGTACCTGCGTGCACGCTCCGAGGCGGTCGTGCCCCGTTGGGCACTTACCTCGAGGCTCGCCAGCGTCAGCTCGCCCCAGCGGGCGAGGGCGAGCAGCACGAGGCTATCCTTGCTCGGCGCCATCCTGTAGAGCGTCGCCACCGAGCAGTGTAGCTCGTGGGCGATCTCCGAGACCAGAACCACCGAGAATCCACGCGCCGCGATGATCCGCATAACCCCATCCAGCAGTTCTGCGCGGCGCTCCTCGTCCAGTCGTCTTGGCACTGCCGTGGCCTCCCGAGCCGATTCGATCCGTATCTTCGCAGAATGACGGCCGACCGGCTCATTCAGCGCGCTCCGCCGTCATCATGTCAGATATTGAAGTAACATGAACAGTACTGAATTACTCTGTCCAACACTCGATAGCTTCGCAGTCAGCACGAGGAGGATGCCATGCCCAAGACAGTCGCCGAGATGATCGCGGAGGCCAAAGCCCAGATCGAGAGCGTATCGCCGAAGGACGCGGCCGCTGAGGCAGCCGCGGGCAACGTGGTGCTCCTCGACGTCCGTGAGCCGGTGGAGTGGGAGCACCACATCGCGGGCGCCGTGCAGGTCCCCAGGGGACTGGTCGAGTTCGTCGCCGAGCGCGCAGAACATGCAGTGCGTCAAGATCGGCAAGGACTTCATGTTTAGCCACGGCTACATCAAGAACGACTTCGACGTGGACGAGTGGGCCCGGCCGGAGTTCCTGGAGAAGGCGTTTGAGGAAGTTCTCAAGGAGGAGTGGGCGGTCAGGAGCTGGAGCAAGCTTCCAGCGGGCGGCGGGCTCGAGGTAGAGGGCACGCGGCTCGGGTAGTTCGGCCCGACACCACCGGCGGCGGGATTGCTCCGCCTCGATTCCGCCGCCGACCTCGTCGTTTCCTCGCGAAGGGCCCCGTAGTTTCCCGAGGTCACAGCCTTCCGCATCAGGGCTAGCCTCTACGTGGACGCATGGCGTGGAGTCGGGGCGAAGCGCATTGTACGGACACGTGACCGTCTGGTAACGTGCGCTTCAATCGCGTGATGCAATGCGAAAGGGCGACGGGCACAGCCGGCTGGCGTCCCGCCGCACAAACAGAACGGAGAGAACATGCCTTGCTGCCTCTTGACCGTGCTCGTCCTGCTCGGCGCGCGGGCCGTCGACATCGTCTGGTGGATCGCCCAGCCGGGACGCTGGGACGCCGCCTTCAGTTCCGTGCTCTGGCCCATTCTCGGCATCGTCTTCGTGCCGTGGACCACGATGATGTATGTGCTCGTGTCGCCGGGCGGCGTGACGGGCTTCGACTGGATCTGGGTCGGGCTCGGCGTGCTCGTCGACATCGCCTCCTACAGCGGCGGGGCCTACGGCAACCGCGACCGTATGCCCGGTTCCTCTCAGACGGCCTGATCAGAGAGGCAATGACGCCATCAAGACTGGAGTGCCCATGAACGACACAAGCGTTGAAGAGTTGGGCCCGATCGACTATCTGGTCGTTGAGTTCCCCGCAGGCAAGGCCGCCTTCACGGGAGAGATGGGGGACAAGCTGAGGTCGCTGGTCGAGGGGGGCATCGTGCGCGTCCTCGACCTGCTCATTATCACCAAAGACGAAGACGGGGCCGTCGACGCGTTCGAAGTGGAGGATTTCGAGGACGGCGCGGCCGGCGCACTGCGTGATTTCGGCTTCGAGCTCGCGGAGTTGCTCACCGAGGAGGACGTCGACCACATCGCCGCGGCGCTCGAGCCCGGTACCGTCGCCGCGGCGCTGGTCTGGGAGAACTCGTGGGCGGCGCCGTTCGCCTCGTCGATCCGCCGCTCGGGCGGCCAGCTCGTGGCCAGTGGTCGCATCCCTATTCAGGCGATCCTCGCTGCCCTTG
>Ga0315276_10006689_pt1 | contig 10639 bp, 8 predicted proteins | sample YL17G05_0_MG_FD_204542 | JGI IMG/M metagenome (GOLD analysis project Ga0315276, IMG submission 204542) | Sediment microbial communities from Yellowstone Lake, YNP, Wyoming, USA - YL17G05_0 | ecosystem: Environmental > Aquatic > Freshwater > Lake > Sediment | place: USA: Wyoming | collected... | reverse complement strand
CGTCAACCGCCAGCTGCAGCGATCCCCAGAACCTGCCGTTGATCTCCATCAGGTACGGCACGCCGGTCGCCACGTCCACCTTGTACTCCACCATGGCCACGCCCTCCCAGCCAAACGCATCGAGCAAGCCGCGTGACTTGGCCACCAGCCCTGGGTCGGCCGCGATGCTCTCGCGGTAGACGCTGACCCCACCGCTGGGCGGCTTCTCCCGAAGCCGCCGGTGCGAAAAGACCGCCCGCGTCTGCCCCTGCCAGACCAGGAGGAAAACCCCGATCCCCGGCCCCACGATCCGCTGCTGCAGCAGCACCGGATACGCCGCCTCCGGCAACGGAACCAGCGCCCGCTCGAGTCCGGCCCGGTCGTCCACGAAGCGTACGCCGACCTTCATGCGCCCCGCGGGGCCGTCCACGACCGAGCGAGCCGGCTTGAGGATGAGCGGGAAGGCGAGGTGGTCGTCCCCCGCCAGCGCCGCGAGTGCGGCCCGGTCCGGCAGCACGACCTGTCCGGGAATGCCGATGCCGGCTTGGACCGCCATCTCCATCACCAGCCGCTTGTCGGCCACCGCACGCACCACCTCGAGCGCCGGCCACGGCAAGCGGGCGGGGGCCAGGCGCTCCCGCCGCGGCAGCAGGGCAAAGAGGCCGGCATCAGTGACCGGAAGGACAACGGCGATTCCGTGCTCCGCCACGAGCCGCTCCACCCCGTCGGCAAAGGACTCCGGCTCCGTCAGCGGGTCCGCCAGCCGGTGTTCGCGCGCAGAGCAGCGTGATGCTCCCGCCAGCGACCGGCCGGTCGCTGAGACGACGTGACACTCGTGGCCGGCGCGTCCGAGCGAGCGAACCACGGCGAGCGACGCCCGCTGTTCGCCATCGGTGACCAGCACCGGAACCGTCACTGGCGGAAGGCCCCGGATACGCGGAGCAGGAATCCATCCGCGGAAAGCCCGGACGGAATGTTCATGCGGGCCACGGCAAAGGACGGCTCTGCGCCGCGGGTCAGCCAGCCACCGCTGACACGGAGGCCGCCGGCGTAACCCGCGGCCTCGGCGGCCCGCTGAACGGCCGGAGATTCGAGCCCGTACGGGTAGGCAAGCCACGGCACCGTCGCCCGGGGAAAGCTTGCCCGCAGCCACTCCAGTGGCCGCCTCAGTTCATCGGAAAGAGCCGCATCGGGTAGCGCGGCGAGGTTCGGGTGGCTCCAGGAATGTGCGCCCAACGTCAGCCCGGGATGCAACGCTACCGCGTGCGCGAGCTCCTCCACCCGGGCCGACCGGGCCGCCGGGGGTACCAGGTCGGGGCGGAGATCGACACCTTGCCCAGCAAGCCAGTGGCGCACCGCGGGTGCTTCGCCGCGGCAGCGCTGCAGCGCCTCATCGCGGCAGGCGGGGTCCAAACCCTCGGGCGATCCCGCCGCGGCCTCATCCCACCAGAAGGGCTGGTCGCCGAGCAGGCCGGGGGCGACGAAAATGGTCGCGGCCATGCCCCGTTGGGCAAGCTCCTCGACGCCCCAGGTAACCGCCCCCCGGTATGCATCATCGAAGGTGATTGCGACCCGGGGCCGCCCGGAGGATGCCCGAGGCCCGAACGCATCATCCAACGCGACTACGTCGCACAGGCGCGAGAGCGCGTCGAGCTGTTGCCGGAAATCCTGGAGCGGCAGGTGGAGCGACCGGTCACCGACCGGCGACTGCCGGTCGGGCACCACGTTGTGGTAGGCAAGGATCAAGGAGCGGGACCCGGTGCGTCGCGCCGCGATGCCCGCGACCCCAGCGCGGACGAGCACCCGCTCGACCGCTCGCTTGAGCCCGGGCAGAGGCATCGGGCTATCGGCCGAGCGCGACGGACCGGCGATAGGACACCTGACGGCCACGCGGCCCTGCGCTCGGCACGACCACTTGCTGCTGGCCACCGCCCTGAGCAAGGCGTCCCGCCACCGACACCTGGAGCCCTGCCATAAAGGCCGCAAGAATGTACACGATGTCAATGTAGGCGAAGGTGACGAAGAACGAAGTCACGAGAAAGCCCACCATCGCCACCACGAAATAGGTCGTGGAGTGGTGAAGGAACCGCTCCTCCTCGTCGCCGTGCAGCCACTCGGCAGGGAGCTGCCTCCTGAGCCGCAACATTCCTAGGATTCCACCCAGCGTCAGCATGAGCCAGAGGGTCAGGCCCGGGATGCCGAGTTCCGCGGCCGCCTGGAGGGTAGAGTTGTGCGCCGGGGTACAGCGGATGCCGGTGCTGGCCTGGTGGAACCTGACCTTATCGGACACGGGGTCAATGCACTCCGCTCGCACGAAGTTGTTGATGCCAAGTCCGAACACCGGATAGCTGAGCATGTAGGAAATGCCTCGCAGTGTAATTTGCTTCCGGCCTTCAGAGGAAGTCCAGTTGTAGTCTTCCTTGGGGCTCAGCAGCGTCGCCATCTGGTCCCAGTATCCCTGGGGTGCCGCGAAGACCAGCGTGACCGCTGTGACGGCGACGATCGCCACGCGCTTCGCAATTGGGATGCCCTTGGCCAGCACAAGGAGCGCGGCACCGGTCACCAGGAGGCCCAGGAAGGCGCCCCGCGAGCCCGACCGCGCGATGGTCACACCGATGCCTGCGAGGATCACGCAGGCCGTCATCCTGGCCCACCCCTTCGAGGACTGAATGATGAGTAGGGTGAGCGCAAGCCCTGGCAACAGCACTGCACCGATATCGTTGGCGTCGAAGGTATAGAGGTCACTGAGGCGTACCGTGTTGCCCGCCTTGCTCATGCCGAAGACGAAGATTCCCAGATACGAAAGGATGCCGCACGCCGCGACATAAAACCACACCAGCGTATACAGATCGCGAGTGCGCCGGATTCCCGCAACAATCAGGAGGGCGGCGAGGAGGACCTTCGAATAGCTCTCGAGGATGAACTTGGCGCTGTTGCCGAACGAAAGCCCGAAAGGCGTGGACATGCAGGCGAAGAGCCCCAGGGCAACTATAAGGCGGGCCTGCTTGGTGCGGAGCAATCCGTCGGTCGATAGATATTTCGGGTTCAGGAACGCGAACAGGCCCGTCAGCGCGACCAGCAGCAGCGCCGGCCGCAGCAGGGCCACGATATGGAAGTGCTGGTGGATCCGGCTGACGTTGAGGACGATAGTCAACCCCAGGAGGACGCGCAGCACGTCCAGCCCCACCCTGAGGGTGGCGGGCTGTGGCCGGGCGCCGGCACGGTCGGCAAGGATGGCGGTGGTCACTGGGTCTGGTCCCGGGTACTGAGGGTTCATTGGTCGAGTCGCCCGGCTCTACTGGTGCAAGAGCGAGGCCCCGGACCCGCATTGCCAAAGCTCGATACTAGGCCAATATTGTTGCGTCAGTCCCACAGGGATGGCAAGTGGGCCACGGTCGCGCTGACCGTAAGATCGCTCCGGGGCAGAGCCGGGGCAACGCTGGCGGCGCAGGAATTGCCACGTCACGCGCCCGAAACTACCCTCCTCTGAGACCGGAATGCCGAACGAAGCCGTCCCCGCACAAGAGCCAAGCCGCCCGCTGCGGGTCGCCATCGTCGGCGCCGGGAAGACGGCCGTCAACCATGCCCGGGCCATCGGGCAGACGGAGGGTCGAGGGACTCTCATGGCAGTTGCCGAACCCTCGGAGACCGCCCGGGAGCGCTCGAATTCTAAGGCGTCTGGACCCCATGCCGCGCTCGGGGCGCTTCTCGCGGCCGGCCAAGTGGACGTACTGCAACTCGTCATTCCCTCCCAGCCACGCGTCGAAAACGGCGCGGATCTGCGAGCAGGTACCGGACGAGCTGCGGCGGGCGGAGGCGGCTGCACGGGCAGTCACGGTGCCGAGGTCGATGGGTGAGCGCGGCGTGCTGGTGACCGGGGGCACGAGTTCCTGGGCCAGGCCCTCGTGCGCGAGCTGCTAGCCCGCGGTCGGCCGTTGCGGCTGCTGGCCCGGCGCGAGCCGGCCAGTTCGGAGCGCATTCCCGGCGCCGAGTACGCGGCGACAGGCCTGGAGGCGGGCATGCCGAGAAAGCGGTTCGCGACGATCGAAGCGGTGATCTACTGTGCGGCTGAGACAGCCGACGGGTGGGAGGAGCACTAGCGGAACTCCCTCGACGCCACGGAGCGCATGGTGCGTGGCGCCGCGGCGGCCGGGGTACGGCGGTCATGCTGTGAGTAGCCCGGCCGTCCCAGCTAAAGGCGGCAGTACCAGATCGGGAACGACCGACCTTTAGAGCCCGACAGCCGAGGATCGGGACCATACGTTTGGGGTAAGCCCGAGTCCGGACGGCTGGCGGTCTGCCTGGGGCGGGAGTTACGGGTGGACCTCAACGTCAGCAACCCCGATCTCACGGTGCTCGGCTGCCGATGGTCCTTCTCCTGCCACTCTCGAGATGCGATCGTCCTGCGGGAAGATCCCGGGGCCCCGCCGGCCGGCGATTCAATGCGGTTCGGTGCAGGATTATCATTCGGCGGGCGTGGTCCGGTTGGCGGGCACAACAGAGAGCCCGGCGATTCGCCCCGCCGGCCGCAGTGACTTTCTTTCGGGTCCTTAGAGCAATCAGAACTTCTGACAATGAATGGGAACACCTTGAATGATCATTTCGCACAAACACAAGTTCATTTTCATCAAAACGGAGAAGACCGCAGGAACGAGTATCGAGATTGCACTCTCAAAGTTCTGCGGGCCGGATGACATCATTACGCCGATAGGTAGCACAGATGACAGCAAGCGCAGCGAGCTCGGATACAGAGGACCACAGAACTATTTCATTCCATTCAACAGGTACTCGAAGAATGACCTCATAAGAGCGCTTTCCGCCAAAGAGCGGCTACGTTTCTTCAATCATGCTGGTGCTGGCTTTATCAAACGGTACATTGACAAGGACATCTGGCATTCCTATTTCAAGTTTTCTTTCGAGAGGAACCCCTGGGATAAAGTCCTGTCATGGTACTACTGGCGGTACAAGGTCGACCCCCGACCATCGATAACGGACTTTGTTCAGTCTCGAGAAGCAAACATCATCAAAGGCTTTGAGCTTTACTCAGTCGACTCCGAGATTGTCGTCGACAAAGTGTTTTTCTTTGAGCAACTAGTTCAGGCAATGGAGGAGGTTTCTCGTCACGTCGGGCTACCTGAAATACCCGTCCTGCCAAGCGCAAAAGCAGGGCATCGGAGAGACAAGCGTCATTACCGGAATGTTCTCTCTGATGAGGATAGACGCAAGATAGAAAAGGTCTACGCGAAAGAAATCGCGTACTTCAAGTATGAATGGTGATCCGATGTGGTCCTGAGGTCTGAGGTCTGAGGTCTGACGTCTCCCCCAATAACTTGGGCAGTTCAGAGCTTGAGTAAGTTGCTTCTGACGTTGGTCCCGCTTGGTCATCGTCCAGGTACTGCAGTAACAGAGACAGCAACCAGGATGTATGACTGGGAGGTTGTTGGAAGGGGCATGAGTCAGCACTATTTCAGATTTGTGACTCCGAACTGAGGCCTTCGGAAACGATCCTCCATAGGCCGAAGAGCTTCCCGGCGCTTATCGCCATGGAGTACCATGGAATTACTCAACACGCCGTGCCCACACAGAGATCAACTGTGGAATTCACGATCCCGCGTTGCGTCTGCGTTACAGCCTCAACACCATTTGTTGGTCTGTTCGTTGCGTAACAGGACTGGTCCCGTTCTTGCCCGACAGGCTCCCATCACCAGACAAGGTGGAGAAGCAAGGTGCAACTGAAAGCCCGGACCCGTGCCACTGCGTCCTTATCGATTGTGGTGCCGGTCTACAATGAGGAGGCAAGCCTGCAGTCGTTGCACGAACGGGTATCGGCTGTTGTGTCTGGCATTACACAGCGCTACGAGATAGTTCTGGTGGATGACGGAAGCGCCGACGACTCCCCCAGCATCCTAAGGAGGCTCGTCAGGACAGATCCACATGTCCGGAGTATTCACCTCGCAAGAAATTTCGGCCACCAGGCCGCCGTAACCGCAGGGGTCCGGTATGCCGCCGGCGATGTCGTCGTAATCATGGACGCCGACCTGCAGGACCCACCTGAGCTTGTTGGAGAAATGCTGACGAGGTGGGAGGAGGGCTTCGACGTTGTCTATGCGCAGAGAACAGCCCGAGAAAAGGAAGGAGTATTCAAGCGATGGACAGCCTACTTGTACTACCGGCTGCTCGGGCGGGTGACCGACATCAGCATCCCGAAGGACACAGGTGACTTCTGCTTGATGGACCGCCGGGTCGTTGACCTGCTCAACTCGCTTCCGGAGCGGAACCGTTACATCCGCGGGCTTCGAGCATGGCTGGGCTTCCGCCAGACCGCGGTCACGTTCGAGCGCCCCCCCCGTTTCGCCGGGGAGCCAAAATACACGTTCACGAAGTCGCTCCGGCTGGCGATCGATGGCATCGTCTCCTTTTCCAAGACACCCCTCAGGATTGCCACTTATCTGGGTCTGACGGTGTCTGCAGGCAGTTTCCTGCTCGGCCTCTTCTTCCTCCTCGAAAAGCTGCTGGTCGGCGTGCCCACCCGCGGGTGGGCCTCGCTCATCCTCGTCGTTCTCTTCCTGGGGGGCGTTCAACTATTGACGATTGGGATCATCGGCGAATACCTCAGCAGGGTCTATGACGAGGTCAAGCAGCGGCCGGTCTTTGTCATCAGGGAGGACAGCCACGCAGCGGTGATCGAAGGCCCCCCTTCGAGGTTCGTTCCCGGGCAGGGAACAGCACACCCGGACCGGGTCGATTAATGGAGCGTCGCTGGGTAAGCCGCTGGAGCCTGGCCGGATTGTCGGCACTGAATGTCGTACTGCTCCTGAAGAACATCGGGACGCAGAGCCTCTGGCTGGATGAGGTGACCAGCCTGACGGTAGCCAAGGCATCCCTGCCAGCCGCGGCCCGTTTCTTCAGGCAGTTTCCCGAACAGCACCCGCTCTACTACATCATCCTGAAGGCGTGGCTCCTGCTCGGCTCGGACGAGGCGACGCTCCGGGGCCTTTCGGCGATCTTCGCGGGATTCTGCGTCTGGGCGGTTTTCGGGCTTGGTGCACGACTGTACGACGAGGACACCGGCCTGGTGGCGGCCGCCCTGATGGCCGTCTCTCCCTTCATGCTGTACTATGGCCAGGAGGCACGGATGTACAGCCTCCTCGGACTGTTGTCGATCGTGGCAACGAGTCTGCTGTTCTGCTGGTGCGCTTCGCCTCGTGGGCGGTATGCCGCAGGCTATGTGACCGTGGCCATCGCAGGGCTATACACCCACTTCTTCTTTGGCTTTCTTCTCATCGCGCATCTTGCATGGGCGTACGGCACTCGGAGGGGGTGGAGGACGCTCCTTGGTCTTCAGGCGCTCGCTGCAGTAGCGTATGCACCCTGGGCCATTCTCATTTTAACGCACCCTCCCGCTCAGCAGAGTTGGAAGGGAATCCAGAATGTCGTATTCGGGTTGCCCTATACACTGTTGCGCTTCTCGCTGGGATATTCAGAACTGATCGCCAACGTCGGTTGGAAGCAGGGCATCACGGGAGAGGTAATCCGCAACGCGCCGCTCCTGTTTCTGTCATGCCTGGGCTTCGGCACTGCGGCCCTCCTCGGCCTGAAGCGTGCTTTTCGAATGAAGGGCGCCTCCCTCCTGGTTGGCTATGGCCTCCTGATCCCACCCGTGCTGGCCATCGGGCTGTCCGGCGTGGTGATTCTTGTCGGGGAGCGGTATCTGATGGTCTCATACCCCTTCTACGTTCTTGCTGTCGCCGGAGGCATTACGCAACTCGGCGCACGATCGCGCCAGTGGCCGGCGCTCGCTCTCGCCGCCACCGTGGCCCTCGTGACCGGACATTCCCTGTACCGCTACTACTTCGACGGGAGTTTCGGAAAAGAACAGTGGCGAGAAGTGGCTGCATTCGTGCAGACCAGAAGACAGCCCGGTGACGTCGTAGTAATCCACCGAGGGTATCTGAAGGACGCTTTTACCTATTACTGGCGGCGCTTTGGCACCGAGCTTACGCTCCTCAGTTCGGACGATGACGTCACCAGCGCGACAGCGAGTTCGCGAGTCTGGATAGTCGTTTCCCACGCGCCCGACTATGAGCCGGTTGAGCGTACTCTGGCACTAACCCACGAGCCGGTCTGCGAGCAGCTGTTCCCCCACGAGACGGGCATCCGTGTCGTGCTTATGACCCGGCGAGAGGCCGGTGGCCACGCCACGGCCGGACCCTTGCCGCGTTGTGATGCACAACACCAATGAATCGAACGCAACGGCCACCGAACCATACGCTTCAGCATAGCACCTCAGCCCCGCACGGACCTCCGGAACCTGAGGCCAAAGCGGTGGTCTCGGTCGTGATTCCGCTGAAGAACAAAGCAGCTTTCGTAGGGCAATGCCTGCTCTCGGTCGTCGAGGCGGCCGCCCGGGCAGGCCGTGTCGAGGTGATTGTGGTTGACAACGGGTCCACCGATGGGTCCCTGGAGTTGGCTCGGGCTGCCGCGCCGGTGATTCGGACAGAAGTCCACACCGGGCGGTCAATTGGAGGGGTCCGTAACCAAGGAGCCCTCCTCGCAGAAGGCACCATTCTCTGTTTTCTTGACGCGGATGTCGTCGTCCCAGAAGACTACTTCATTCGAATACGACGCGTCTTTGCGCAGCCATGGATCAAGGTCGCTGGATGCCACGTTGCGCTCCCCACAGATCGGACGTGGATCGAGCGAACGTGGTTCATGCTGCACGACCGCGGGGTGAGCGGCTTTCGCCCGTACATCAACTCCGGCAACGTCGCCTTTCGGGCCGATTTCTTCCATGCTCTTGGTGGCTTCCGAGAGGACTTGCCGACCGGGGAGGACGCCGAACTTGGCGCACGGGTAGTGAATGCAGGCGCGGAAAACGTGGAAGTTGCGGATCTTCAGGTCCTGCATCTGGACAACAGCACGTCGGTGTGGGGGTTCTTCAAGAAGGAGGTCTGGCATGCACAGGGAATGCTCGCGACGGCAACCCTGAAACCGGTGGACAGGCCACTCCTTCTCACGCTTTGCCATGCGGGCACCGTCGCTTGCTTGGTGGCAGCCGCGCTTGTGTGGCGATGGTCGCTACTGCAATCGTTGATACTTATGTCAGTGGTTGCCCTCTGGATTCCAGCGCTGTCAGTTGGCTATCGATACGTACTGGCCCGCTCGGCCCCACCCCTCCTTTCTTCAGTTGTACTCTACGAGGTCTACTACCTGGCTCGGCTGGGTGGGCTCACACGGTCCCTGCTTCCCCGATGGCTGGGCGGCCGCTGGTAGGGCAGGTTCCGGATGAGGTGCAGCATGACAGGAGCGAAAGCTGAAGGGGGCAGAGGATGAGACCAAACCCGCTTGGGCACCGAGGCTTTCTTCTCGGACACCCTGCGAGTCTGGCTGTTCCTTTGCCGGTGCTCGCCCTACCGGATGCTGGTGTACCACTGCTTGACGTCGAACCAGATATCGAAATCCGGCACCGGGTTGTTTCCGATGCTGTACGTCGGGTCGACCCACAGATAGTCCCACCGAGGGGTCTGCCCTGCCCCGAACCACATGATTCCGGGCTGGGTCCATCGGAGAACGCCATCAATGGCAACCTGGATCGAACCATCTGGTGCGCCGGGGGTGTTCGGTCTGATCAGCCATTCGAGGAGATACCAGCGGCCGCGATCGAGGTACACGCCGGCCTTCTTGCTCGTCCAGGACATGGTCTGCCAAGTCGATTGGGTCGCCACGTGGAAGTAGAACCGCGGATCGGTGGCGTCTCCCCGAATAAAGCCGAACTCGTGGTTTAGGTCGACCGAGTTGTTGCGCGGCCACAGGAACTTGAGCTGATAGTTCCCGTTGTACGTCCAGTTGGCGCTGCCCCTCCACCACATCCGGACGTACAGAGAGCCAGTGTTCGGCCCGAATGTCCCCGCCAGGTAGCGCAGCGGAGAGCCGCCGGCCAACTCTGTTCCGGCAGGGAACATGTGCCGGTACAGTGTCAAGGGTGTCCCGACCGGCCCCGCCTCCTCGACCACCTTCACGTTGTAGTACTGCGTCGGGAAGCCCTTGTGGGGATCATCGAAGCCCTTGAATCCATACGCGTTCGGCTTGGACGTCAGCGGGTCCGACATTGGATTGTCATAGACTTTGATGAACCCTGCCGGTTCGATTGAGTCATTCTGTGGGGGTGGAGGGGTAGAGCCGATCACCACGGTGGCCGTGTCAGCGAAGCTGCCTGCGACTTGGGCAGCAATCACCCGATAGGTCCCGCTCTGCGATCCCGCCGTGTAGGTGCTCCCGGACATCGTCCCGCCGGTCTGGGAATACGTCACACTGACCGGAATGGTGGAGCCATCGGTCATCCGACCGAGCGCCTGGAAGGCCTGGACGTCACCCGGCAGCAACGTCACCGACGCCGGCGTGAGCTCGATGTTCTTGAGCGTCGGTGCCGGGGGCGGCGCCACCGCCGACGCAATGTTGACGGTAGCCGAATCCTTCGGCGACCCGGTGTTGCTCACCGCCTTGACGTAGAACGTCCCCGCCGTGCTACCGGCCGTATAGACACCGCCCTGGGTAACCGACCCACCGGTCGCGGACCAGGTCACGCTCGGCGTCACCGGCGTGTTGCTGCCCTGTACCCATCCCTGGGCGACGAAGGTGAACTGTTCGCCCGTCTTCAGGT
>Ga0315276_10006688_pt1 | contig 10639 bp, 12 predicted proteins | sample YL17G05_0_MG_FD_204542 | JGI IMG/M metagenome (GOLD analysis project Ga0315276, IMG submission 204542) | Sediment microbial communities from Yellowstone Lake, YNP, Wyoming, USA - YL17G05_0 | ecosystem: Environmental > Aquatic > Freshwater > Lake > Sediment | place: USA: Wyoming | collected... | reverse complement strand
TAGTTTCTATTATGGTAGTGGCCAAAGAAAATCGAACATTGGTTTTTCAATTTAATAATTCGTAGAAAAAACATATGTTATAGTAGAAGAGAGGGTATCTTTGAAACATACTCTTCTCTTTTTTTTCCTAGGAGCGAAAAATGGAAAGTAAATTTCAATCCGAATTAATAAAAGATATTAGAGATCTATTTCCTGGTTGTATAATATTAAAAAATGATCCTAATTATCTTCAAGGTTTTCCAGATTTATTAATTCTATATAAAAATAAATGGGCATCGTTAGAGGTTAAACGAAGTTCAAAATCTAATCACCAACCCAATCAAGATTATTATATTAATTTGGCTAATGAAATGTCTTATGCTAGTTTTGTATATCCCGAGAATAAGGAAGAGGTGTTAGATGAACTTCAACAAGCACTCTGATTTACAAGATCAACATGCTTTTCTCGGTGGAAGTAAATATCATTGGGTTAATTATGATGAAGAAAAGCTTGACTCTACTTATGTTAAATTTATGGCAATTCAAAAAGGGATTGAGTTACATGATCTTGCTAGAAGATTAATTGAATTGGGTGTAAAACTTCCAAAAATTAAAAAAGCTTTTAACTTGTATGTTAATGATGCTATTGGTTATAGAATGACACCGGAATTAACACTTTTTTATTCGTATAATGCTTTTGGAACTACTGATGCTATTTGTTTTAGAGATAATCTTTTAAGAATACATGATTTGAAAACTGGTATTACTGCTGTATCAATGCGTCAATTAGAAATCTATTCAGCATTATTTTGTTTAGAATATAGTGTTAATCCAGTAGATATTAATATTGAATTAAGGATATATCAAACAGATAATGAAATTGTTGTTCATAATCCATTAGCAGAAGACATTGGTTATGTTATGAATAAAATAATTCTCTTTGATAAAAAAATTGATAAACTAAAAAAAGAGGAGGAGCGATATGGCATATGAGATAAAGCACATAGGTACTCCTCGTCATTCTGGTAGATATCCTTGGGGATCAGGTGATGATCCATATCAAAGAGGTAATGAGGATTTTGTAGGTGCTGTTAACGAATTACGCAGGCGTGGAGTAAGTGATGTTAATATTGCTAAGGGTTTTAAATTAAAGAATACATCGGAATTAAGAACAAAAATTTCCATAGAAGGCTATAAAAGAAAAGCGGCTGATGCTGCAATGGCATATCGATTAAAAGAAAAAGGATATTCAAATGTAGCCATTGGAAGAAGAATGGGGATAAGTGATCATACTGTAGCAGATTTACTTGATCCTTCTATTAGAGAAAAAGCTCAGATTGTAGAACGATTAGCTAATACTTTAAAAAGTGAAGTTAGTAAGGATAGATATATTGATGTTGGATCGGGTGTTGAGATTGGTCTAGGAGTTAGCGATACAAAAAAGAAACTAGCTGTAGCTGTACTTAAAGAACAGGGTTATCAGGTTTTTACTATTGCTCAAGAACAGCAAACAGGAAGTGGAAAATATACTTGGATGAAAATACTTGCTCTTCCAGGTACAACTAAACAGGAAGTTTCAAGAAATCGTGAAAGAATTAAACTTCTAGGCGCCCATAGCGATGATGGAGGAGAAACTTTTGAGCCTATTCGCCCTCCTGTAAGTATAGATAAAAAAAGAATTTTAGTTCGTTATGGTGATGATCCAATAAGCGGAAAAGATAAAGATGGGCTTATTGAACTTCGAAGAAATGTTGAAGATCTTTCTCTAGGTGCAAAAAGATATAATCAGGTAAGAATTGGTGTGGATGGCACTCATTATATGAAAGGAATGGCTATATATAATGATAATATTCCTGATGGATACGATGTTATCTATAATTCAAATAAAAAGCGTGTAGACGCTGATAAAGTATTTAAAACTGTTGAGACCAAAGATCCTGAATATCCTTTTGGCGCAGTAATTAGAGAAAAATTTTACATTGATAAAGATGGAAATAAAAAACAATCGGCTATAAATGTAGTTGGAGCAAAAGAAGGTACAGGTGAAGAAGGAGCATGGGGCGAATGGTCAAAGAATTTATCTTCGCAAGTATTGTCTAAACAAACTCCTGCTCTTGCTAAAAAGCAATTAGATTTAGCATATAATTTGAAAAAAGACGAATATAATGAAATAATCTCATTAACTAATCCCGCTGTAAAGCAGGCTCTTCTTGCGCCATTTGCAGATGGATGTGATTCTGACGCTGTCCATTTAAAGGCCGCGGCTCTTCCAAGACAATCTACAAAAGTTCTTATTCCTGTCACTTCTTTAAAACCAAATGAAGTTTATGCACCGGGTTATTTATCCGGAGAGCAATTGGTTCTTATTCGGCATCCTCATGGGGGACTTTTTGAAATTCCTGAAGTAACAGTAAATAATAAAAATTCAGAAGGAAAAAGAATTATTGGGGATGGAACTGATGCTATAGGAGTACATCCTAAAGTTGCGCAAAGATTGTCTGGTGCTGATTTCGATGGTGATACAGTAATAGCTATTCCAAATAAACATGGATTTATTCATACATCACCTGCTTTAAAAGGTTTAATAGATTTTGATCAAAAGGAAGCTTATCCATATTATAATGGTATGAAAGTTATGGATAAACATACCAAGGCTATAAAGATGGGTGATATTTCCAATTTGATTACCGATATGACTATTAAAGCTGCTAATCAAGATGAGATAGCTAGAGCAGTACGTCACTCAATGGTGGTTATCGATGCGGAAAAGCATAAATTAAATTATAAGCAATCTTATATTGATAATAATATAGCCCAATTAAAAAAGAAATATCAAGGTGGTACTACTGCTGGCGCTTCAACCCTTATATCAAGGGCTGGTTCTGAAGTAAGAGTTCTTCAAAGAACTGAAATAAGAACGAAAAAAGGTGATATAGTAATAGGAGATAAACTTTATAAGGATACAGGGCGAACCTATTTTAAAACAAAATTTGTAAAAGACCCTATTACAGGCAAAAAAGTATATCTTCAAGGTCAAGGAAAAATTGTTAGTAGGAAAACCATGACTACAAAGATGGCTGAAGAAAAGGATGCATTTAAATTGTCATCAGGTACAGCCATAGAAGAAGTGTATGCAAGACATGCTAATGCTTTAAAAGATTTAGCTAAAAAGGCAAGAATTTCTTTATCCCATATAGAGAACATGAAGTATTCTCCCTCTGCTAGAAAAATTTATGATAAAGAAGTAGAATCTCTTATGTCACAGTTAAGGCTTGCCTATAGAAACAAACCTTTAGAAAGACAAGCGCATTTAGTAACATCAAAGATGGTACGTGCTAAACGTAGAGCAAACCCCGATATGGATAAAGATGACTATAAAAAGATTAAAGGTCAAGCATTAGTTAATGCACGGCTTCGTTTAGGTGCAAAGAAAGAAAAAATTGATATCACAGATCGAGAATGGGAAGCAATTCAAGCAGGCGCAGTTAGTCATAACACGCTTAAAAATATCCTTAAAGAATCTGATTTAAAAGCTCTAAAGCAAAGAGCAATGCCTAGACTTTCTACTCCTTTATCAACAGGTAGAACATCGCGTGCTAAAGCAATGAGGAATGAAGGTCACACATATGCTGAAATAGCAGATGCATTAGGTGTTTCTGTTTCTATTGTAGAAGATGCTGTTAAGTGAAAGGATTGTATAAACTATGAGTGATAATACAAATAATAGTAGTGTTGTCTATAATAATAGTATGCTAACTACATTAGATAATCCGTACAATCCTTATACACAGTTCGATGAATGGTATGCGTATGATAATGAGCAAGGATACTATACATTAAATTATTTAGCTCGTATTGGTAAAACTTCTGATGATTTAAGTGAAGAAGATGAAGCTTTAGCAATTGAGGAGGCAATAGATAGAATAGTATCAATGAATACTCTAGGAATTTATATAAAAGTTACTCCAGATACTTTTAAAGATAGACCCAAATCCGTTAAGTAATGTATAAGTTGGTACTAGAGGGGGGGTGTCGCAAAAGGTACCCCCCTTCTAAATCGCGCGGCTCCTAAAAATTTCCCCGGGGGTTAAATTTGAGAAAGTGTTTTTAGAAGAAGCGTCGAACGTTTTATAAGATCTGATCAATTGATCCCTTTATTGGTTAACTTGATCCCTTTATTGATCCCTTTATTCCGATCAGATTCCAGTGTCGACGCTTCTTCTAAAAGCATTTTCCAATTAATTAAGGAGAATCATATGACTGTAAAAGATTCAGCTACTTTAAAATCTTATTTTAATTTAACTAATGTTCTAACTCCATCTAATTATGTAGATTTAGTTGACACTATATTTGCACAAGGTGTTGGGGGAATTGGTGGTGAGCATGATCATGATGATCGTTATGTTCAGCTTTCCATTGCGAATACTATTTCTGCAGTTCACATATTTAATCCTTCTGTATATAGTCCGCCATTTATTATTGGGTCAAGTGCCCAAGGGCAAACTGTTATCGGTTTAAAAGCAGATCAATTAAATAAAAGTATTTCAGTTTCTGGTCTTGGTTTAAGCGGTGGTGGTGCACTGACTGATAACCGAACGATTACCTTAACCAGTAGTAGTAATCCAAACAATACAGCCAGTATTCTAGCATCGGATTCTAGTGGTTATTTATCATTACTTAGACTCAATGTTGATATTTTAGCTGATAGAAGTGGTAGCAACCTAACTCTTTTTCCTGCTGGCAATATTATCCTTGATCCTACTGGTGCAGATGTACTTCCCTTTTTGGGTTATGAAATTAATCTAGGTTCACTTCAAAAAAAGTATCTCACCTTGCATGCTGCTGAACTATGGGTAGAGACTCTTGTAGCTGCGGATACAATCGCTACAATTGGTGGACGTATTCTGGTAGGACCGACGACTGTTCTTACTACTGCGGATTTAGGTTCTACCCAAACTAACATGGTACTAAATCCCGGCTTCGAGACAGCTGGTGCTGGTGGTGCAGATGTATTCGCTAACTGGACGGAGACAGCCGGGAATGGTGCTATTACTCGAGACTCGGTAGATAAGCATACTGGTACCTATTCTTTAAAGATTACATGTGGTGTAGGTCTCAATACGTGGATAGAGCAACCAATTACAGTTGTGGCTGGACGGGGATATTCTCTAGAATTTTGGACACGTGGCGATGGTAGTGCGAATCAAGGAAGGTATGGTATTTGGGATTACACTCATTCCGCGTGGATTGCTCCATACAATCTTCCTACAGGTGTCACTGCTACTACTCCTTGGGTAAGAGTTAGAAACTACTTTGTAGCACCGGTTGGAACTACATCAATAGGTGTGGTTTTTTATCCACCTCAAGTTAATACTGCCTTTGCTCAGTTTGACGACGTTGCTCTTTATTGTGATACTATCATTGTCAAGCATAATGAGATGGCCGGTGGTGACGTAGTTTACATGGAGGCCAATGGGCAGTACGAAGCCATGCTGGTACTCAGCGGACCAACTGGATCAGCACCTGCTTTTACTTACTGGGTATACAGAGACTGGGATGGTTCTGGTCTTACGGCTTGGTATATGGGTGATGCTGTATTCAACACTGGTACTACTACAGAAGGGTTTATAGATCTTTACTCAGTACATGGTATAAAGTCCCAAACTCAGTACGGCCCGACTATTGTAGGTAATATTCGTAATTCCCTATCATCGTTCGATTATAGCGAAGCTTGGGCTGTGGGTAATTTAAAAGGTCTATATGGATATGGTAGTAATACCTATGGTTTTGCAGCTGGCAAGTATGCAGATGACAAATCGTTTATTACTGCGGATGCCACGAATGGATTTAGGATTATATCGAGATCGGGTGGATTAGATACAGTCCGTGCAAAATGGGACGTATTAGGTAATATTCTGATTGGTCGGGCAACTCTTTCGGAAAGTAATATTTATATTACCGCGGGTCTTCTTTCTATTCGCAATAATTTGATTGAACGAATCGGACTAAGTTCTGCTGGTATTCTCACCATAAAAGATGGGGCAGGTAATCCAGTCTTCACTTTCAACTCTTCCACGGGTGCAGAGTTTACTTTACCGTTAACGTTGGCTTCTGGAGGGGGCATATACCAGGGTACTACAGGGACGTTCCAAAGTCCAGGAACAGGTTTGAAAATATGGAATGAAAGCAATGTTGGTCGGATTGCTGGTTATAATGCAGGTGTTCTTCAGTGGGGTGCTGGTACAGATGGTATTCTCTATGCTGGTGCCGGCGAAGTAAAGTTATCTTCAAATGGAATTGCTATTACCGCTGGTGGAGGAACTCTATATACAAAGAATACTATTTCTTGGTACATAGGTTCTACTCAAGCTTTCTATATAGATGCTCAAGACTACTATCCTGGAGATAGTACTGTAACAGCTAATATCAGAATGAATCAGTTAAGTGGTCGAGATAACGCTGTCCTTGCCATACGTAATGATCTTGCCTCTGGTAAGTCTGGTTCAATCCAGATCGGAGTAACCAATAATGGAGCAGCAAGTACTAATATTACTTTTCAAAATAATGGTATTATCACTTATTCTGGTAATAATACTTTCTATGGCGATGCGCGTATAGGAGGTGGGCTATATATTGGTGCAACGAATCAAGATCCGGCAGCTGGTACCCTTACAGTAACTAATATTGTTAGTATTCTTCAAGGAGGACGATTAATTTTTCCTCATGCTAATCAGATTGATAGTAGTGATGGAAACATAGCATCTGGTTTTCATGCTGAGGGTTTGAATATTGTAGGCACTCAAACAGTTGGCGGAAATGGGCGTAAGATACAATTTTGGGGTGACATTATCCATAATGGTTCTATTCGATCAAGTACTGCTCTTGGGTGTACAGCTTACCACAATGCTGCCCAATCTATTCAGACAGCAGTACTGACCTATTTAAGCTTCAATTCGGAGTATTGGGATACGGATGCCATTCACGATACATCCACATACAACAATCGTCTGACTTGCAAGACAGCAGGTGTGTACTTGATCATTGGGCAAGTTCGTTGGGCTGCCAATGCTACAGGTCAACGCCAAGTCAATATCACTTTAAGTTCAGGTAGATCGGTTATCGCTGCACAGCACGAGCATGGTAACTCTGCCAGCATCGCTACGAACATGAGCGTATCGTGCATCTATCCTCTGGCGGTGAATGACTACGTTGAGTTGGCTGTTTATCAAGATAGTGGCGGTAACCTTGACATAACCGCCACTGCATACTGGAGCCCGAACTTCCAAATGGTACGAATTGCCTAGGAGGAATAAAAGAGATATTATATGGCTACTTATTTAGAACTATATGAATTACGTAGTGACGAGGTTTTATTAAGTAAGGTTCTAGTTGCCTGTATTATTTCGGCTGAGATAATCAGGACAAATGGAGATATAGGTATACTTTGGGATGCCGCTAACCACGCCAATAGATTAATCTGGGCGAGAAAGGTTTTTGCTGATCCAAACACGGAATCGACTAGAATGTATTACTGTATTCTGGCTTCTAATAGGGCGGTAAGTAAAACGGTAATTCAAAGTGCAACAGATACGATTATACAAGAGCAGGTTAATTCGCATGTAGATTTGTTTGCTTTATAGAGGAATTATGAAAATTATAGATTTAATAAATGCACAACCAGTTATGCAAAGTCTTATAGAACGTAAAATGCCAGCAAAATTAGCTTATGCAATAGCGAAGAATTTTCGTTTGATCACATCTGAATTGGAGGATTATGATAAGACAAGAATAAAATTATTATCTGATAATTGGAAAATAGATGAGAAAACGAATAGGTATGATATTCCAGATAATGAGCAAGTAAATTGGAAGAGGATGCATGATAACCTTATTCAAACAGAATGCGAATATCAACCTTATAAAATTGAGTTAACTCTTACGGAACAAGTGGACTGGTCACCTAGTGAACTTTTATCTTTATGGTTTATTTTTAAAGGTGATGGTTCATCTGATCTAGCTCCTGCAAATAGCAAAAAAGTTGAATAGCTAAAAGATTCCAAGCATTTTTAGAAGAGGTATCAAATAGTCTAACAAAAAATTTGACGGTAGTCGTTTTTCTCCTTTCAAGAAACCATCTCATTGGTTGCCTGGACTATGCGATATCTCTTCTAAAAGTGCTTGGAATCTATTAAAAAAATAAGGAAATTCTTATGAAAACCATGGATGCGTCCAAGAAAGGTACTATAGAGCCAAAAAGACGTCGTCCTCCTGCAAGAACTCCTGAGGCACGTGAAAATCAGTTAGTACAAGCAGCCGTTGATTTGGCCGAAAAGCAACTTTCTGATGGAACAGCATCAGCACAGGTTATTACCCATTTTCTAAAACTTGCTACCACTAAAGAACGATTAGAGAAAGAAAAGTTGAGTAATGAAAACGAACTTCTCAAAGCAAAAACTGAAGCTCTTCAATCTGCTAAACGGATTGAAGAACTTTATGCTAATGCTCTAAATGCTATGCGTGCTTATGGTGGTACTAAAGAAGAGGAAGATGATGCCGAAGATTAGATCTTATAGAGAGTTGCGAAGAATATTAACATTTGAAGAGCGTTTTAAATATCTTAGCTTAAAAGGAAATGTAGGAGAATCTACGTTTGGCTTTGATCGATATTTAAATCAGATGTTGTATAGATCTAGAGAATGGAAACGCACTAGATATATAGTAATTGAAAGAGACCAAGCATGTGATCTTGGTATAACTGGTTACGAGATTGAATTTCAGATTCTCATTCATCATATGAATCCTATTAGTATTGAAGATATTGAATCTGGTAATCCAGATATTTTTGATCCTGAGTTTCTTATTTGTACAACATATAATACTCATCGTGCAATTCATTTTGGTGATGAGTCTCTACTTCCTAAACCGCCTATTGTTCGTCGTCCAAATGACACGACTCTTTGGCGCTAAATTGCTAAAGGAGTTTATATGGATAGTATATTAAACACAATTAAAATAGCACTAGGCGTTGAGGCAGATTATAATGGGTTTGATACTAATATTCTTCTTGATGTTAACAGTGCTTTATCAAATTTAAATCAATTAGGTATTGGGCCATTTGGCGGATTTGTTATCAAAGGCGAAAATGAAACTTGGCAAAATCTTTTAGGAACATCAATTCAACTTGAGTCTGTTAAGAGTTATATTTTTCATAAAGTTCGTTTGTCCTTTGATCCTCCAACTAATTCATATTTGGTGGATGCAATTCAAAAACAAATTCAAGAACTAGAATGGCGACTCATGGTTCAAACTGATCCTCCATATAGTTTAATTATGGAAGAAATAGTGTTAAGTAAATTAGTTTCTAATAATATATTGGAGGATATATAATATGCCATATCCTAATGAACATGCAGCTAGAATAAGAGATCCTGGTGTTTTCGATATCAATTCTTTTCGAAGTAAGGATCTAAAAAATGGAATTCGAATAATTGTGGGTAAATTAAAAGGCGGAACTACCATGGTTGTTCAAACTTATCGATTCTCCATTGATAAGTTTACTACAGAGCAAGCTAAAAAGTGGTTAGAAGATAATAAAGTTAGGTATATTAAATTTGAATCAGCTCAATCTGAGTCTGGGATTGGAGAATCAGTGGATAATGAATTAAAACATGTTGGTGTTATGGGTATGAAATGGGGTGTACGAAGAGGTAGTCCAGAAGCTGGTGGTAGGCAAGATCAAAAATGGGCAAAAAATGTTGCGAGTAAAGTTAGAGCTAAAGTCGATGTCTATAATTCAGCAGCTGGAAGAATGAATGCAACTGAAATTAAAAGAATTAATGATAAATCTGAGTATAAAGGAAAAAATTTATTAAAAGATAAAGTTCTAGAAAAAAAATACATGAAGGAATATACTGATACTTTTACTAAAATTATTAACGAAGAAGCGCATAAAAAGTATGGTACAAGTCCTTCTGGTACTAGAAAAGTTAGTGTTGGGTTTAATGAACAGGGTTTGCCCATATTTCAAATTGATGAGGTTGAATCATGAGTAAAATAATCTATGTAGCTACTAGAGATGAAAATGGTTTCATTACTTCCTTGTCAATTCAAGATGAAGAATTAATTCAAACCGAATTAATTGACGAATATTTGCAACACGTTGGTGTTATGGGTATGAAATGGGGTGTACGAAATAGGAGAGACATGCCTGGTAAAACTGGTGGGAAAAAGGCTAGAAATCTAAGTGAAGATCATAAAATAACGGCTGCTATAAAAGCAAAACATTTAAGTGAAATGAGTAACGACGATATTGAGAAAATATCAAAACGTATTCAACTTGAAAAAAGGTATAAAGATCTTAATCCCAACAAAGTTGCTAAAGGTAAACGAACTGTCGATTCTGTATTTGCGGGAATTGGTAAAGTATCTGCTGTAACCGCTTCAGTAATTGCTTTAGTAGCAGTTGGAAAACCTATTTTTGAAAAATTAGTTAAAATGTCCAAAAAAGCTTAAGTGTGATAGAAGGAGGATTTATTTAAGTGAATAACGATGATGAATTAAAACATGTTGGTGTTTTGGGTATGAAATGGGGACGTCGTTCTGGTGGTGAAAGTGGAGGTAGTTATCCCACGCATGTTATAACTACTAAAACTGGAAAAAA
>Ga0315276_10006687_pt1 | contig 10640 bp, 8 predicted proteins | sample YL17G05_0_MG_FD_204542 | JGI IMG/M metagenome (GOLD analysis project Ga0315276, IMG submission 204542) | Sediment microbial communities from Yellowstone Lake, YNP, Wyoming, USA - YL17G05_0 | ecosystem: Environmental > Aquatic > Freshwater > Lake > Sediment | place: USA: Wyoming | collected... | reverse complement strand
GTCGGCGGCGTCACCGCACAGGACGATGGGGTTGCGCAGCTGCTCGGAGATGCGCCGGGCGCGCGTCGGGTCGCGTTCGATCACCTTGACCTGGTTCGATTCCTCGAGCGTCTGCGCGAGGCGCAGGCCGATGTTGCCGCCGCCGGCGATGACCACGCGCTTGACGGGATCCTCGAGCTTGCGGATCTCGCTCATCACGGCACGGATGTCCTGCGTGGCTGCGACGAAGAAGATCTCGTCGCCGTCCGCAATGATGGTCTCGCCGTCCGGCTCGATGCTCTCGCCCTTGCGGTAGATGGCCGCGACGCGGGCGTCGCTCTTCGGGATGTGCACGCGCAGTTCGCGCAGCGGGCGCCCGACCAGCAGGCCGCCCTTCAGCGCGCGCAGGCCCACCAGGCGCACGCGCCCGTCCGCGAAGTCGACGACCTGCAATGCGCCGGGGTAGCGGATCAGCCGCTCGATGTACGCCGTGACGGACTCCTCCGGGCTCACGTACATGTCGATCGCAAAGCCGGCGAGCTTGTCGGGGGTGGTCGTCTCGGTGGAGATGAACAGGTCGGGGCGCGTGGCAAAATCGCGCGAGCGGATGCGCGCGATCTTGGTCCTGGTGCCGAACAGGGTCCACGCGACCTGGCAGGCCACCATGTTTACTTCGTCGCTGTTGGTGAGTGCGACGATCATGTCGGCGGTCCGTGCCCCGGCCATCTCGAGCGTATGCGGGCTGGCGGCATTGCCGGCCACCGTGCGGATATCGATGCGGTCCTGCAGGTCGCGCAGCAGGCCCTCGTCGGTATCGACGACGGTGACGTCGTTCGCCTCCTCGCGTGCCAGGTGCTGTGCGGCCGTCCGGCCGACCTGGCCGGCCCCTAGGATGATGATTTTCAAGGCTCTCGACCTGTGGGGCAGGACGGTATTCTAGCCCTAGACGACCTCGAGGTTCGCATAGCCCATCATCAGCCACTTGGTGCCCTGGCGCTCGAAGTTCACCTGCACCCGGGCGTTCGACCCGTGTCCTTCGACGCTCAGCACCACGCCGTCGCCGAATTTCTGGTGGCGGACCCGCTGGCCGAGCTTGAGCCCGCCCGGCGATTCGTCCTGGTAGCGCTGCCGGCCAGTGGCCGGGCCGGATGAACCGGACGGGCCGGAGGAGCCGGATGGACGGGACGGGTAGGATCGCGACGACGGGACATACGCCGGCCGGCTGACCTGGACCTTCGGGCGTACCTCCTCGACGAGTTCAGCCGGAATCTCGGCGATGAACCGCGACGGGGCCCCGTAGCTGTCGATGCCGTGCATGCGACGCTGCTCGGCATACGTGATGTAGAGGTGGCGCATCGCGCGGGTCGTCCCCACGTAGCAGAGACGCCGCTCCTCCTCGAGGCCCTGCACGTCCGTGATCGACCGCTGGTGCGGGAACAGCCCGTCCTCCAGGCCGCACAGGAAGACGACCGGGAACTCGAGGCCCTTGGCCGAGTGCAGCGTCATCATCTGCACGCAGTCCTCCCAGGCTTCGGCCTGGCCCTCGCCCGACTCGAGCACGGCGTGGGACAGGAACGCCATCAGCCGCGACATGTCGCCGTCCTCGGGCGCGAAGCCGCGCGCCGCGCTCACCAGTTCGTCGAGGTTCTCGAGGCGCGCCTCGCCCTTGTCGGTCTTTTCCTTCTGGTAGTGTTGGATGAGCCCGCTAGCCCGCACCACGTGATCGACCTGCTCGTGCAGCGGCAGGTCATGCGTGTCGGCATCGAGCCGCTCGATGAGTGCGAGGAACGCCTGCAGGCTGGCCGCCGACTTCGTGCCGAGCTCTTCGGTGCAGGCGCCGCAGGCGCGCCACAGCGAGATCGCGTTGGTGCGGGCATGTTCGCGCAGCACTTCGAGCGTGCGCGCGCCGATGCCGCGCGTGGGCAGGTTCACGACCCGCTCGAACGAGGCGTCGTCGTCGCGATTGGCGACGAGCCGCAGGTACGCGAGAGCGTCCTTGATTTCCTGGCGCTCGAAGAAGCGCGGCCCGCCGTAGACCCGGTACGGGATCCGCGACGCGAGCAGGTACTCCTCGAAGACGCGCGACTGCGCATTCGAGCGGTAGAGGATGGCAGTGTCCTTGCGGGCGCCGCCGCGCGCCGCCCAGTCGCGGATCATCGCCACGACGAATTCCGCCTCGTCGCGCTCGTTGAACGCGCGATACAGCCGGATCGGCTCGCCGCGCGCGCCCTCTGTCCAGAGTTTCTTGCCGATGCGACCGCTGTTGTTGCCGATGATCGCGTTGGCGGCGGCGAGGATGTTGCCGGTGGAGCGGTAGTTCTGTTCGAGGCGATAGAGCTGCACGCCGTGGAAGTCGCGCTGGTACTGGCGCAGGTTCTCGACCCGGGCGCCCCGCCAGCGGTAGATCGACTGGTCGTCGTCGCCGACGACGTACGGAATGCTGGTCGAGCCCACCAGTGACTTCATCCACTGGTACTGGATGGTGTTGGTGTCCTGGAACTCGTCGACCAGCACGTGGCCGAAGCGGGCGCGGTAGTGCTCGGCGAGGCCCGGCACGTCGCGCCACATCTCGCAGCTCTTCAGCAGCAGTTCGGCGAAGTCCACGACGCCGGTGCGGCGGCAGGCTTCCTCGTACGCCTCGTACAGCTTGATCATCTGGCGGCGGGTCGGGTCGCCCTCGTCCTTGAGGTGCTTCGGGCGCAGGCCCTCGTCCTTCTGGGCGTTGATGAACCACGTGACCTCGCGCGGTACCCAGCGGGCCTCATCCAGGCTCAAGCCGCGGATGATCTTCTTCACGAGGCGCTGCTGGTCCTCGCCGTCGAGGATCTGGAAACCCTGCGGGAGGCCCGCGTCGCGCCAGTGCGTGCGCAGCAGGCGGTGGCAGATGCCGTGAAAGGTGCCGATCCACAACGGGGCAGAGGGCAGGCCCAGCTGCGTCTCGATGCGGTGACGCATCTCGCCCGCCGCCTTGTTGGTGAACGTGACGGCGAGGATGCCATGGGGCGAGACGCCCTCGACCTGCACCAGCCATTCGACACGGTGAGTGAGCACGCGAGTCTTGCCGCTGCCGGCGCCGGCGAGCACCAGCGTCGGCGCGAGCGCAGTCGTCACAGCTTGCCGCTGCGCGTCGTTCAGCGGGGCGAGGATGTGGGAGACGTCCATGGGAAGGGCGCGGATTCTACAGGAGTCCCGCAGGCCGTTGGCGTAGAGTACGACCCCTTCCGAACGCTTCATTTCGATAGGTATTGCCGATGATCCGCAAGGTATTCCTGGCTGCGGCCGCCTTAGCCGGTGTGCTGTGCGCCCCCCTCGTGCCCGCCGCACCCGGCGACGCATCCTGGGACGCCCACGTTGCGCAGTTCGTGGAGAGTTACTTCGCGGCGAATCCCTCGGCGGCCGTCTATGCCGGCCGGCACGAATTCGACGGCCGACTGCCCGACTTCAGCGCTGCGGCACTGCAGGCCGAGGCGACCCGGCTGCGCGAGGCGCGCGTCCGTACGTTAACGTTCGATGCTGCCACGCTCGACGCGGATCGCCGGATCGAGCGCGACTACCTGCTGGCCGTGATCGACAAGGCGCTGTTCTGGCAGGTCGAGGCGCAGTGGCCGCAGCGCAACCCGGCGTTTTACGTCGACGCCATAGATCCCGAGATCTATCTAAGCAAGCCGTACGCACCGCTCGAGACCCGGATGCGGGCGTTCATCGCCTACGCGAAGGCGGTGCCCCACGCCACGCAGCAGATCCGGGCCAACCTGCGCACGCCGCTGGCGGCGCCGATCATCGATTACGGCGTCAACGCATTCGGCGGCTACGCGGATTTCTTTGCCAGCGACGTGAAGGCCGTGTACGCGGCAGTGAACGACCAGCGGCTGCAGGCCGAACTCGACGCGGCGACGCGCGAGGCGTCACGCGCCATGCGCGATCTCGCCGACTGGCTCGCGGCGCAGCGCCCGCAGGCGACGCAGGATTTTGCAATGGGGCCGCAGTTGTTCGCGCGCATGCTCGAGGCTACCGAACAGGTCACGGTGCCTCTCGACCGGCTCGAGGCGATCGGGCGCGCCGACATGGAGCGCAATCGTGCTGCGCTGCGTGACGCCTGCGCGAAGTTCCTGCCGGGGCAGAGCCTGCGCGCGTGCGTGGACAAGGTCGGGGCGCGCAAGCCGACGGGCGGTACGGTCGAAGGGGCGCGCCGGCAATTGCCGGAACTGAAAGCGTTCATCGCGCAGCACGATCTCGTGACCATCCCGGGACCGGAGGAAGCCCTCGTCGCGGCGGCGCCGCCGTACAACGCGCAGAATTTCGCCTACATCAACACGCCCGGTCCGTACGAGAAGAACCTGCCGGCCGTGTACTACATCACGCCTCCGGACCCGCACTGGACCCGCGAAGAGCAGGAAAAATACCTGCCCGGGGAGAGCGACCTGCTGTTTACCTCGGCACACGAGGTGTGGCCGGGTCACTTCCTGCAGTTCCTGCATGCCAACCGCAACCGTTCACGCATCGCGCAACTGTTCGTCGGCTACGCATACGCCGAAGGCTGGGCGCATTACAGCGAAGAAATGATGTGGGACGCCGGCCTGCGCGCGGGCGACATCGAGGCGCACATCGGCCAGCTCGTCGGGGCGCTGAAGCGCGATGCACGCTACCTGTCCGCGATCGGATTGCACACGCATGGCATGACGGTGGCAGAGTCCGAGAAGCTGTTCCTCGACGGCGCGTTGCTCGACCCGGGCAATGCACGGCAGCAGGCGCTGCGCGGCACGTACGACCCGGCTTACCTGAATTACACGCTCGGCAAGCTGATGATCCTGAAACTGCGGGGCGACTGGACCGCGACCCGCGGCGGGCGCAAGGCGTGGAAGCCGTTCCACGACCAGTTTCTATCGTACGGTGGGCCGCCGTTGCCGATGGTTCGCCGGCTGATGCTCGGGGATGGCGCGGGCGATCCGTTGTAGGAAAACGGAACCCCCACTCGTTTTAGGGGAGATTCCGCTTTTCCGGCAACTTCTCGGAAAAGCGGAATGTCCCCTATTTGTTCCGAAAAGCGGAATGTCCCCTACTATTCGGCATCCAGCGCGCCACGACCACCGCGGCAGCGCCGGCGATCAGCACGTCGACCCAGCCGAAAGCGGGCGCCGGCGCACTCAGTTGCAGCAGTGTCAACAACACCACCAGCAGGAAGGTGACGCCGGCGGCGACCTGCGGCAGCAGTCCGGCGCTGGCCAGTAGCCAGCCGAGCGCGACGTAGCTGAACGCCTTGCCAGCCAATTGCACCACCGACGGCGGGTTGCGGGCGATGAATTCCGCCAGCGCAGGCACGTGGCCGGACATGCCGGCGGAACCCTTCAACAGCGGAGCGACCGCGATCCATGCGAACCATGCCGCGAGCAGCGCCGCCACGACCGCGGCACGCGCAACGTCCCCGACGCGGCTGAGCAGGACCAGGACCGGCAGCAACAGCGCGATTGCCGCGACCTCGGCGGTCACAAGCGTGTTTCCCGCCGTGAACGTGCGTCCGACGAGCACGACAGAGATCACGATCAGCAACACGTCCACGGCACGTTGGCGTCGAGCGAGGTGGAAAACACTTTGGGCGACGACCAGCCACCCCAGCAGATACGCGCCGAGCTCGGCTACGTCGACGCGTGGAGAAAAGAGCGGCCGGACCGCAGCCTTCAGTTGCCGCAGGCCCGGGTCGGGAATCAGCGGCCAGAGCCGCGTCAACAACCACAGCACGACGACCAGCAGGGCGACCGCGCGCGACCGGCTGCGGGGATCTGTCTGCGGAGTCATGCGCGCGCCGAGCATGTGCCACGCGGAGCCGAGGATCGCGCCCGCCAGCGTCCCCAGCGTGTTGAGCGAAAGATCCGTCAGGCTCGGCACGCGCGGCGCGATCGAAGCCTGCAGGAGTTCCATGCACGTCGAAAGCGCGGCGCCCGCGATGGTCGCCGCAACGATTCCCGCGACGCGCCCGAAGCGCGGCTCGATGAGCAGCGCGCCGCAGAACCCGAACGGCAGGTACAGCAGCAGGTTGTTGAACATGTCGCTGTGGGACGCGCGCGCCCAGGTGAGCAGGTGCAACGCCTCGATCATCGTCGGTTGGTGCGGGACCACCCGGAACGGGTAGAGGGAGACGTAGACGATCAGTCCGACAAAGACCGCCAGCAGCAAGGGTGCAGCAAAATGCGAACGGCTCGCCATGGCAGTCCGCTCAGAACCACCGCTTCATGTAGTGGTCCGCGAGCAGCGCCGCGAACAACAGCATCAGGTAGTTGATGGAGTAGCGGAACACCATCATCGGCAGGTGCGCCGCCGCGCCCGGGCGCCGCAGCAGGATCGCGTAGCGCGTAAAGAGCACACCGAGAATGACCGCGGCCAGCAGGTAGACCGGCCCGCTCATGCCGGTGAGGTACGGTAGCAGCGTCGCGATGAACAGCAGGATCGTGTAGAGCAGGATGTGCAGTCGAGTGAACTCGACGCCATACGCGACGGGCAGCATCGGGATCGCGGCCTTCGCGTAGTCGTCGCGCCGTGCGATCGCGAGCGCCCAGAAATGCGGCGGCGTCCACGCGAAGATGATCAGGAACAGCAGCAGCGCATTCGGTTCGACATGGCCGGTCACGGCGGTCCAGCCGAGCACCGGCGGGGCTGCACCCGCGGCTCCGCCAATCACGATATTCTGCGGCGTCACGTGCTTGAGCCACACCGTGTAGAGCACCGCGTAGCCGATCAGCGAGGCAAACGTGAGCACGGCGGTGAGGGGGTTGACCCAGAACCACAGCACGAGCATCGAGGCGACGCCGATGATCGCCGCATAGGTGAGCGCCTGGCGTGCCGTCAGGTGACCGGTCGGGATCGGCCGATTCATCGTGCGCGACATCTTCAGGTCGAATCGGCGGTCCACGACGTGGTTGATTGCCGCAGCGCTCGATGCGGCCAGCCCGATGCCGACGGTGCCGAACAGCAGTGCGTCGAGCGGCGGCAGGCCGGGCACGGCTAGGAACATGCCGACAATCGCGGTGAATACGATCAGCGCCACGACCTTCGGCTTACCGAGTTGATAGTAGTCGCGCCAGCTCGCGGGGCCGGGAACGGCGTCGGTGGCAGGTGTGTAAGGCACGCGGTTGGGTGGTTGGCGGCGGAGCCGCGATTTTACAGGACTGTCAGAGACTGTGCGGCGGTGGCCACAGGAACCTGAGCATCGCGACCATCGCCAGCAACAGCAGCGCCGCCACCGCATTGTGCGCAGTCGCCAGCGGCAGCGGGAACGTCTTCAGCACCATCGTCGGCCCGAGAATCAACTGTGCCACCAGCACGACGGCCAACGCCATGCCCGCCATGCGCACGCCCCGCGACTTGGCGGTGCGCATCGCCTTGATGGCAGTAAAGCCCAGTACCAGCGCGGCGACGATCGCCCCGAAGCGGTGCACGACGTGGATTGCGACGCGCGCGGGATGGTCGAGCACGCCACCCTCATAATCTATGCCGAGGCCGCGCCACAGCACGAACGCATCCTTGAAATCCATGTCGGGCCAGAAGGAATTCTGGCAGGTCGGGAAATCCGGGCACGCGAACGCCGCGTAATTCGTGCTGACCCAGCCGCCGAGCAGGATCTGCAGCGCGAGCACGACGAAGGCGAACACCGCCAGCCGGCGCAGGCCCTGCTCTGTGGCCGGTCGCGTCGTGCGTGTCGGGTGCAGGGACATCCACCACAGCAGCGACATCGTCGTGAGTCCGCCGACGAGATGCGCGGTGACGATCAGCGGCTTCAGGAGCAGCGTCACGGTCCACATCCCGAGCAGGCCCTGGAATACCACGAGCAGCACGAGTGCGATCGGCAGGCGCAGTGGTTGCGTGCGGTCGCGCCGGTTGCGATACGCGAGCACCGCCAGCACCACAATCACCAGCCCCAGCGTGGAGGCGAAGTACCGGTGCACCATTTCCTTGATCGCTTTCCCAGCCTCCAGCGGACGCTGCGGATACGCGGCATTGGCGGAGTCTGCATGTGCGACAGCCTGACCGACCGTGAGGTGACCATAGCAGCCCGGCCAGTCCGGGCAACCGAGGCCGGCGTTGCTGAGGCGCGTGTAGGCGCCGAGCACCACCACGCACAGGGCAAGCACGGTGCCAACGAGGGCGAGACGGCGGAACAAAGAGAGACGCATGGTGATTTACCCTATGTGCGACAAGCGGAGCAGCTTTTCCAGATCTGCGAGCAGCGCCTTGTCCGGCGCGCCCGGCGGATAACTCATCATGAGGTTGCCGAGCGGATCGACGAGGAAGATCCTTCCGGAGGCGCCGGTCGGCTGATCGTACGCCGGAAATTGGGCAAGCAGGCTGGCACCAGCCGGGCCGTCGAGCAGGGCGACCACCAGATCCGGATGCTCCGACGCGAGATACGCGTGATCGCAGCAGTCGCCGGTTACCAGGAACACGCGCTGCAGGCGGTCCATGTCCTTGTTGAGCGCGAGCCGCGACTGGCGAGTGAGGTAGAGTACCTTGCGGCAGCGCTCGTCGCAGCGGCCGTCGCCAATGAACAGCATCGTCCACTTGGCGCGCAGCAACTGCGCATCCGTGGACGAGCCGTCGGGACGGATGAGTACGACGGCGGGCAGCGGGCGGGCCGGGACGATCAGCTCCCCTTTGTTCGTGCCGCTGACCGGGTGCGAACCCGACGCTCCGTAATACAGCCAGAACGCGATCGCCAATGGCACGAAGAACAGCGCTGCCAGCGCCACCAGTTGCCGACGGCCGCGGTTACGCGCGTGCTGCGGGTCCTGCAAAGTGCTCATTGCGGCGAAGTGCCTCCTGAGGGGTCGGGCTTGAGGCTGAGCGCGACGAAAATGACGAGTGCCACGATCGCGAGCGCAAACCACTGCACAGCGTAGCCGAGGTGCCGCTCGGGCGGGAAACCGAGCGCGGGCCGCCACACGCGCTCGAATCCGTCCGGGCGCGCCGCATCCAGCAGCACGATGCGCGACTCTAGCGGCTGACCGAGCACGTTCTCGAGGTCGGCCTGCGTGGGAAAATTCAGCACGCGCGGCCAGCACGTCACGCCGGGTGACCCCGCGGGGCCGACGCGTATTCCAGGCACGGGGAGCTGGTCCAGGCGTCCAGCCGTGACGCGCTGATCGCTGCCAACGTCGATGGCCGGCAGCTGCTCGCGGCTCGGCCCGAGCGGGACCCACCCGCGATCGACGAGCAGCAGCCGTGAGTTGCCGGGCCGCACCAGAGGCGTCAGCACCCGGTAGCCCGGCTGGCCGGTGCTGGAGGGCATGTTGTCGAGGAGAACCTGGCGCTGCGATTGGTAGCGACCGGTCGCCGTGACGTGCTGGAAGCGGGACAGCCCGTCGACACTCGCGCTGCCGAGTGCCCGGTCGGTACGCATGCCGCGCTCGAACGAGGTCAGCATTGCGCGCTTTTCCTGGGAGCGCCCTACCTGCCATGCGCCCAGCGAACCGAACGTGATGATGGCCGCCAGCGTCAGGAGCGCGGCCCACGGCTGCGGGGCGAATACGCGGTTGGCGATCTTCAGCCTCATTTATACTGCCTGCGTACCGTCAGCACCCGCCACGACATGATCAAGCCGCTCATCCTGCTCGTACTCGTCGCCATTGTCGCGAGCCTCGGCTCGGGACTGTTCCACCTCGTCAAGGACGAGGGACAGTCGAAGCGCATGGTCAACGCGCTCACGGTGCGCGTCGCTCTGTCGGTGCTGCTCTTCCTGTTGCTGTTCGTCGCGTGGCGCGCCGGCCTGATCGAGCCGCACCACGTCAGGTAGTGACTAGGGACTAGCGGATAGCGGATAGGGGAAGAATGAAGGCAGGCAATTCCGACCTTCTTACTATCCGCTAGTTCCTATCCGCTAGTCCCTATCCGCTATCCGCTCTCCGCTCTTCTTCAGAGCCAGTAGACGAAGATGAAGAGGCCGAGCCATACCACGTCGACGAAATGCCAGTACCACGCCACGCCCTCGAAGGCGAAGTGGTGCTGCGGCGTGAAGTGGCCCTTCATCGTGCGCAACCAGATCACCGTCAGCATGATCGCGCCGATCGTGACGTGCAGGCCGTGGAAGCCGGTCAGCATGAAGAACGTGGAGCCGTAGACGCCGCTGCCGAGCGTGAGGTTCAGCTCCTGGTAGGCGTGCGCGTATTCCCGTGCCTGCAGGTAGACGAACAGGAAACCGAGCAGGAACGTCGCCGCGAGGAAGACCTTCAGCACGCCGCGGTTACCCGCCTTGATCGCGTGGTGGGCGATGGTGATCGTCACACCGGACGTGAGCAGGATGGCGGTGTTGATCGCCGGGATGCCGAACGCCGGGATCGTCTCGAAACCCCCGCCGACCGTCGCCGGGCCGTTGGTCGGCCAGGCCGGCACGTAGTCCTTCCACAGCATCAGGTTGGTGAGGAACTTGGTGCCCTCGCCGCCGAGCCACGGCACGGACAGCTGCCGCGCGTAGTAGAGCGCGCCGAAGAACGCGGCGAAGAACATCACTTCCGAGAAGATGAACCACATCATCCCCATGCGGAACGACTTGTCGACGCCGTCGTTGTACATGCCGGCCTGGCTCTCGCCGATCACGGTGCCGAACCAGCCGAAGAACATGAAGACGACCGCTAGCAGGCCTGCGAGCAGGATCCACGGACCGATGCTCACGCCAT
>Ga0315276_10006686_pt1 | contig 10640 bp, 7 predicted proteins | sample YL17G05_0_MG_FD_204542 | JGI IMG/M metagenome (GOLD analysis project Ga0315276, IMG submission 204542) | Sediment microbial communities from Yellowstone Lake, YNP, Wyoming, USA - YL17G05_0 | ecosystem: Environmental > Aquatic > Freshwater > Lake > Sediment | place: USA: Wyoming | collected... | reverse complement strand
GTGAGATCAGAGGGAAGGAGGGGAACGTCGCCTTCCAGGCCATGCAGACGGGCATCCCTGTCATGGCGACCTTCCACGCCGCATCCGTCAAGAGGATGATACAGAGGTTCACCGGCGACCCGATCAACGTGCCCATCACGAGCATGGACAACCTTAACGTCGCGGTGTTCCAGGCAGGGGTCTACAGGGCCGGGAAGATGATCAGGCGCACCCTGTCCATCGAGGAGATCCTGGGATACAGCCATTCCATGGGAGGGGTGATGACCAGGGCGGTGTTCGTCTGGAATCCCGTCTCTGACGAACATCTGTTCAGGGGCATGAACAACTCCTTCATCCTTGAGGAGAAGATCGCGGTCAAGAGGGGGTACAAGGACAAGAGGGACATCTACAAGGAGCTGGCCGTGAGGACCAAGATCATCGAGAAGATGATGGAGACAAACCTCGTATCGTACAAGACCGCGAACGATGCGATCAAGGCGTTCCAGAAAGAGGGTGTAGCAGGGCTCCCGTTCTCAGTTCAGTGACCCTGACAGCCGACCCTCAAGTGGCCGCCGAGTGCATGCCAGTGATAGTCAGGCATGAGAATTGAGCGCCAACGCTTAATAGAGCATCCCAGGGATGGCATACCGAGGCCACCGAGCATGCGCTCTGCCAGTATGACCGCCCGACTGAGCGGTCTCACGAGAGTGTGAGAGCCTCGCGCTATCCGCCCGATCGCGAATGAAAGGGGTCTAGGGATGCAGCAACCTGACGAAGCGGGCCTGAAGAAGGCCATGCGGAAGAACCCGCATCTGATGACCTACGTCCAGGAGTTCGTCAGGTTGAACAAGTCCCCCCCCAAGTTCTACAAGGCCCTGACCAGGGACATGGACACGCTCATAGAGATCAACATCGTCTACCCCATCGGCGACCCGCTGTTCGTCCACATATACTCCACCAAGAGCATCCCAATCAAGTACACCTCGATCCAGCCTCTCCTGACCGAGGAACTCCTCCCGAGGTACAAGACCGTCATACAGCAGGTCTACAACAAGGCGGTCTACGAGAAGCCCCACGAGACGGTCAAGCAGTTCGAGGAGAATCTGTTCAAGCTCATCGAAGCCTCGACGACCATCGTCGCAGACGGGAAGTCACCTAAGAAGAACCTGTTCGGGGACCTGTTCACCGAACCGAAGGTGCCGGTCACCAAGGAGGAACTCAAACTCGTCAAGTACCACGCGAGGCAGAGCATCATCCTGAGCGGCCCCCTGGAACCGCTCCTGAAGGACCCATACATTGAGGATATCCACTGCATCGGGACCCAGAACATATCCTTGGTCCACAAGATATTCCAGTCGGTCCCCACGAACGTGAAGTTCAGCTCGGAGGAAGAGCTGGACAACTACGTCAGGTCCATGAGCGAGAGGATAGGGAGGCCCGCGTCCATGGCAAGGCCGATCGTGGACGGCACGCTCGAGGACGGCTCCAGGATCAACCTGATCTACGCTGATGATGTCAGCGTCCGGGGGCCGAGCTTCTCGATCAGGAAGTTCGCGGAGGAGCCGATCAGCGTCACGCAGCTGATAGCGTGGAACACGATAAGCGCCCAGGAGGCGGCATACATTTGGCTCTGCCTCGAAGACGGCATGAGCATGTTCCTGTGCGGGGAGACCGCATCTGGGAAGACGACCACCATGGGGGCCACGCTGTCGTTCATCAAGCACGACAGCAAGGTCTACACGGCAGAGGACACGATCGAGATGCAGGTCCCTCAGAAGGTCTGGCAGAGGCTCGCGACGAGGGACTTCGGGCCGGAGGAGAGCAAGGTCGACACCTTCGCCCTCCTCAAGGCCGCCCTGAGGTCCAGGCCGAACTACATCATCGTCGGGGAGATCAGAGGCAAGGAAGGGGGCGTGGCGTTCCAGGCGATGCAGACCGGCCATCCCGTGCTAGCCACATTCCACGCTGCGTCGACCAGGAAGCTCATCCAAAGATTCACCAGCGACCCGATAAACGTCCCGATCACATTCATAGACAACCTGAACGTTGCCTTCTTCCAGGGAGGCATCTACCGAGGAGGCAAGTTCCTCCGGAGGACCCTGTTCATAGACGAGATAGTGGGGTACAACGAGGCCCTCGGGGGCATCATGACCAGGACGATCTTCGTCTGGAACGCGGCGGACGACACTCACGTGTTCAAGGGGATGAACAACTCGTACATCCTCGAGGAGAAGATAGCAGTCAAGAGGGGGTACGCTGACAAGAGGAGGATATACGACGACCTCGCCCTGAGGACGAGGATCCTCGAAGAGATGGTGAAGAGGAACATATTCAAGTTCGCCCAGGTGGACCACATAATCGAGGAATTCCAGAAGAAGGGGGTGAACGGCCTCCCGTTCCCGGTGTAGGCCTGACATGGCGGACAACAAGATCAAGAGGATGTACCAGTCCCTCGAGATGCCCGTCGAGACTTACTTCACCAGGTATGCCCTGCCGATGGTGATCCTGGGGGTCGTCGCGGCAGCTGCCATGGTCGTCCTGTTCCCGGAGCTCGTCACGGACCCGATCTTCCGATACGTGTTCCTCGCGGTGCCCGTAACATGCTCGACCGTCGCGATCCTCCTCCCGCTCATTCTGGGCGAGCGGAAGAAGATGCAGATAGACCGCAACATGCACCTGTTCCTCATACGGATGAGCGTGCTCGCGACCTCGAAGCTCCCCAGGAAGAAGATGCTGGAGATACTCTCGCAGGTCAAGGAGTACGAGGCGCTCAGCTTGGAGATCGAGAAGATCTACAAGCTGATGGACTACTGGAACATGGGCCTGTCGGACGCTGCGAGGACCGTCGCGAGAAGGACGCCTTCACCCCTGCTTGCGGACTTCTTGGACAGGCTCGCCCACTCCTCCGACGCCGGCGAGGACCTCGAGGGCTTCCTCGCGAAGGAGCGCGAGGTCGCGATGAGCACCTACCTGAACAGGTACGAGACCGCCCTCAAGGACCTCGACCTGCTCGTCGAGATATTCGTTGCCGTGCTCATCGCGCTCATGTTCATACTCGTGTTCATCGCGCTGCTACCAGTGTTCGTGAACATCTCGATCTCGATGCTGCTACCGGCCGTGGCCCTGTGCTTCGTCGTCGTCGAGGCTTTCGTGGTGTATACCGTGAAGTCTCTCCTCCCGTCAGACCCTGTGTGGCACAACATGGAGGAGAGGACTCAGGTCGACAAGACCCTGAAGCAGGTGCTCCCAGCTACGTATGCGGCATGCATCGCGCTCGGCGTGTTCTCGATACTCGTGAGCCTGCCGCTGACCGCCATCGTGGCGCTCATAGTCACCCCCCTCATCTACCCGGGCATATTGATACGGAGGGAGGAGGCGAAGATACACGCCAGGGACGAGAACTACGACTCGTTCATGAGGGCCGTCGCTGGATATTCCGCATCCTCCGGGGCCGCGGTCACGGAGGGAGTCGGCAGGCTGCGCAAACACGACTTCGGAGAGCTCACATCAGGCATAACCACCCTATACAAACGACTCCTGACCAGGATAGACCAGGTCCGGGCATGGAACCTGTTCGCTGCCGACAGCGGCAGCAACCTCATCTCGAAGTTCACCGAGATGTACGTCGTGGGGCTCTCGGTCGGCGGCAAGGTCGACCAAGTGATAGAGATCATCAGCACGAACTTCGTGAAGCTCATGAACGTCAGGAGGAAGAGGTACCAGTCGGCCGACAACATGCTCGGCACCCTCTACGGCATGTCCATAGGCATCACCTTCACGCTGTTCTCGGCGCTCAGCCTCATGCAGTTGCTGAACCAGATGAACGCGCAGTTCGCCCTGTCGCAGACGACCATCTCCCTGCCGATTGCCCTGCAGTCGTTCGACCTCAGCCTCGCGGAGGCGATATTCCTGTTCATCGTGATGGTCCACTCTCTGATCTCCGCGAACCTCGTGACCTTCGCGGGAGGCGGCCACAAGCACAGCTTCTACATCAACTTCGCCATCATCACATGGATCAGCACCGTGACCGCCATCGTGACCACCCTTCTGCTCGAGAGGATGCTCCGCCTCAGTTAGTTCCAGTGGAAAAAAGGAAGGGGGGAGACGCCCGTGCATGGCCTCGGATCACCTGCCAGACGAAAAGATTGGCCACCGATTTCGCCTTTTCGCACGTCCCGTTGGGGGGGGACTACGCATGTCTGGAGGCATCCCATGAGGTCCTGCAACAGACGCTCAGCTGAGGATTCCTGATGAGCGTTGATAAGCGTTTGTCCAGGAATCTCCACGCTGAGAATCGCGCGAGATTCTATTCAAGTCCGTAAATTCAAATGCTGGCCGTGTTTCGGGGCGTCTTGCAGCGATGATAGTCAGCTCCGAGAATTGAGCACCAACCCTTATGAGTCGAGTAGCCCAGTTTGAATGCATGGCCACCGTGGGACGGGCGACGCTCACGGCTCTTACTATAGGCGTCCTGCTCCTACCAATGACGCTGATGCTCCTGCTCCAAGGACCTAGCGTTTCGCCCGCCCACGCATTTCCGACCGACGACTTCGGGGACAGCATAAGGGTCACGTTCGACCCCGCAACCTCGGTCAACATCTCCTCCACGGTTGACAATGCAGGCAATGTGCACGTCGTATGGGAGGACTACCGTTCTGGGGCTGGGGATGTCTACTACGTCAAGCTCGACCCCGAAGGGAACAAGCTGACGAACGATGCGAAGATCACCAACGACCCCACCACGTCCAGGCACCCGACGGTCGCGGTCGACCTGTCGAGCCACATCTATGTGGTCTGGGAGGACCAGAGGGACGGTTCGTGGGAGCTCTACTTCGCCAAGCTCTGGTACTACGACGGCAACATCACATTCCTGGTGAACGGCCTCCGGGTCTCGGACCCGGATCCCGGGAACTCGACCGAGCCGGACATCGAAGTGGACATGGAAGGGAACATAGCGATGGTCTGGACGGACGACAGGGACGACGCCGGGGACGGGAACCTCGAGATATACTACAAGCGCCTCGACGACGACGGAACCCCCATCACCGCGGATGTCAGGGTGACGACCGACGTGGGCCAGTCGGAGCACCCCAGGCTGGATGTCGACTCTGCCAACATGGTGCACATCACATGGTACGATTTCAGAGACTCGGACAACGGGATCGTCGTCAACCACGGGGTCTTCTATCGGAAGCTGTGGGTGGTCAACGGGACCGGGAACACGATAGAGCGGAGAGTCACATTCGCATCGCCCTCGTCGAGGCCGGATATCGCCGTCGACACGGACGGGAACGTGCATGTCGTGTTCGACGACGACAGATACGCGAGCTTCGACGTGTTCTACACGCTCCTGGACAACGACGGCATCACCATCGAGGATGACATCAACATCTCCCCGAAGGACGAGTCCGAGTCACGCCTTCCGAGAGTGTTCCTTTCGGATTCCAACGCCATCGACGTGGCTTGGCAGGACCAGGCCACGGGCGCATGGGCGATACACTACTCCGCGATGGCCTACGACGGCACGCTCGAGGTCTACGACCAGGCCCTCACGGACGATTCGTTCGGGAACGCCACGGCGCCCGTCGTCATGTGCGCCAGGGACAACAACACCTTCGTCCTCTTCGTCGGGGAGCTCGACAACACCGAGATATTCTTCCAGAGGACCCACAGGCCGGACCCTGCGCTGTTCGGGGGAGACATCTCCCTCTCAACCAGCCAGCCGTTGGTGGACCAGACGATATGGGTGAACGCCACGGTGCGCAACCTCGAGGGGGACGCGGTCTTCGGAGTGATCGTACGGCTCCTCGGGGGCGCTGAGACCCTGGACGAGGCATCCATCAGCTCGATATCCTCCGCGGGCACGGCCCGCGTGTCATTCGCGCATGTCGCCGTCGCTGGCGAGACCGGGTTCACGCTGGTCGTCGATCCCGACCAGGCGCTCAGGGAGATAGACGAGACGAACAACCAGGCCTCGGTGCCTCTCACGGTCCGTATCCCCGCAGTTGATGCTGCGGCTGAAGAGACGAGCCTGCCAGTGGTTCCTGGCGGCACCGCAGTGTTCAACCTGACCATCTCGAACGACGGCAGCGACGACTTCGCATACGAGATGGCCGTATCCGGGGTCCCCGACGGATGGAGCGTGGTGATGGGAGGCACGCCGGAGGGGTACTTCCTCGTGCCGGCCGGAGGGACGAACACGACCCAGGTCGGGATCACGGTCCCCGATGGCACGGCGCCCTCGACTCAGTTGTTCAATGTCACGGTCGAGTTCACGGAGCGCGAGAGCGTCAACCGCACCCTCACGCTCATGGTAGACGTGCTGAGGGTGGGCGACATCACGGTGACGCCCCCGGCAGGTGCGACCGTCGAACCGACCATCACATCCACATTCATGTTCTCAGTCGCCAACGTCGCCAACGCCAATGAGACTTTCGTGGTCGAGGCCGTTGACGATCTGGGCTGGGTCCTCACGCCTTCCGCGACGATCATAGACCTAGCACCTGGCGAGAGCAAGGAGATATCCGTGGAGGTGCTCCCCGCCAGGTACGACCCTCCCGGGGCGATCAACGAGGTCTCATTGAGACTGACCTCCCAGAACGTCACTGCCAACATAGGGGAGGGGACCCTGCTCTGCGTGGTCGGGGACCACAGGGAGGTGGACCTGGACATCGTCGGCCAGTCGTTCATGAACTTCTCGGTCCCCGAGCTCAGGCAGATAGCATACCGGATCGATGTGACCAACCTGGGCAACTCGAACGACACCTACAGGATGCGCCAGGTGGGGCTCGAGGACTTCTGGGCCGTCCTGGACACATCGTATGTGTTCCTGGACCCTGCCGAGGCGAGGACGGTCTACCTGTACATGACCCCTGGGAGCGCGGTGCTCGCCGGGGTCTACGAGTTCAACGTGAGCGTCACCTCGGAGTCCGACCCAGGGGTCTCCTGCACCCTCGACATGGGAGTCAGCATCCTCCCCTTCTACGACCTGCAGGCGACGGTGGACTACGGGTCCTCGGTCGTGCGTGCGGGGTCGACGGTCTACATGAACATCACGGTCGAGAACACGGGCAACTCGCTCGACGCGTTCAGCTCGTACGTCTACACCGAATCGTTCAACGTCTCGAGCGTGTTCGTCGATGGGGAGGAGATCGATCTCGAGACCGATGTCGTGCCCTCGATCCCCCTCGGGCCGGGCGAGAGGGCCACCCTGATGCTTACGATATTCTTGCCCGAGGGCACCCCGGAGGGCACCTACAGCCTGTACGCAGACTTCTACTCGAACAGCGACCCGAGCATGGGCGATTCGGCGTACTTCGACATAACGGTCGAGGGCAAGGGCACTTGGCTCACGATATGGGTCATAGCCGGCATAGCCGGAGGGGCGGGGGCGGGAGTGCTCGTCCTCTTCATGTTCCTGCGCGTGCGCGGCATAAGGGCGCAGGAGGAAGAAGAGGAGGAGAGGAGGCGCATGCAGCAGAAGAAGCCCCTGAAGCGCCCGGCCGTCAAGGGGACCTGAAGGGGAGCCAGTGTCCCCGGGAATGATGTTCCGGGAACCGCAAAGCTTTAAGTACAGTACCTGTTATCTTGGAATCAGGTGATTTAATTGATGAAACCCCTGGCTGTTCTGAACAAGGCGATAAACCAGCAGGTCATCGTCGAGCTCAAGGGAAAGAGGGGGTACCGGGGAACCCTCGACGGCTACGACCCGCACATGAACTTGGTGCTAAAGAGCGCCGAGGAGATCTACGACAACCAGGTCGCCCGCAAGCATGACTCTATCATCGTTCGCGGGGACAATGTGATATACATCTCACCGTGAGGTAGGGCACTATGACGAAGGGCACCCCGTCGATGGGAAAGCGAGGCAGCAAGAAGACGCACATAGTGTGCAGGCGCTGCGGAAGGCGCGCATACCATGTGAGGCACAAGACATGCGCTTCGTGCGGCTTCGGCGCGACGGCAAAGATGAGAAACTACAACTGGGCGAAGCAGCACTGATGAGCACGTTCCTAGCAAGGGGGAGGTCAAGGTCGGTGGAACCCGAGCACCCGCAGGATGAGTGCGGCGTTTTCGCCATAGCTGCGATCTCGAACGTGTCAGTGGACATCTTCTACGCGCTCAGGGTTTTGCAGCACAGGGGCCAGGAGTCCGCTGGCATCGCGGTGTACAACAACGGCATCAAGGCCATCAAGGGCATGGGGCTCGCGCATCAGGCCCTGAAGCCGGACGACATCAAGAACCTCAAGGGCACCCTTGGCTTAGGCCATGTCAGATACTCCACCTTCGGATCCTCCACCATAGAGAACGCTCAGCCGATAGTCGTGTCCACGACATACGGCGATATCGCGCTTGCGCACAACGGCGAGATAGTCAACGCCGACAATATCATGGACGACCTGAAGAAGAAGGGCTGGGCGTTCATCACGTCCAGCGACTCCGAGATCGCGGTGAGGCTCCTTGCCAACGACATCGCGAACACGGGCGACCCCGTCCGGTCGCTCAAGAACCTGATGGGGATGCTCCAGGGCTCGTACTCGATGACGGTCATGATAGACAACAGGATCTTCGCGCTCAGGGACCCGTTCGGCGTCAGACCTCTCTGCATAGGCAGGACCAAGGTGGGTTACGCCGCCGCCTCCGAGAGCGTCGTGTTCGACACGCTCGGGGGGGAGTTCCTGCGGGACGTGGAGCCCGGGGAGATCGTGGAGCTCACTCCCGGGGAGGTCAGGCCGGTCAAGACGGGGCTCTCGAGGGGCAGGGCGCACTGCATGTTCGAGTGGGTGTACATCGCGAGGGCCGACTCGTGCATCGACGGGAAGCTCGTGTACGAGGTCAGGCACAGGATAGGCCAGAGGCTGGCCAAGGAGCAGCCCGTCAACGCCGACGTCGTCGTGCCCATCCCCGACTCGGGGAGGTCGCACGCCAACGGCTATTCGGAGGCCTCCGGGATAAGGTATGCTGAGGGCCTCATGAAGAACAGGTACGTCGAGCGCACTTTCATCATGCCCGAGCAGTCGGAGAGGACCACATCGGTCATGCTCAAGCTCAACCCGCTCAAGAGCGTCCTCAAGGACAAGAAGGTCGTCCTCGTGGACGACTCGATCGTCAGAGGCACGACCATGAGGCAGATCGTGCAGCTCGTGAGGAACGCCGGAGCGAAGGAGGTACATGTCCGGATAGGCTCCCCGCCCATCAGGGCCCCCTGCTACTTCGGCATCGACATGAAGACTAGGGAGCAGTTCGCGGCCACGGGGAGGACCGTCGAGGAGATCGGGAAGATGCTCACGGCGGACAGCCTCGGATACCTATCCGTCGAGGGGCTCGTCGAGGCGATCGGGCACCCCGCGGGGGACCTTTGCCTCGGATGCCTCACCGAGGAATATCCCATGCCCGTGCCGGGCGAGAAGGTCAGGTACCAGAAGAAGCTGGACTCGTTCGTCTGAGGGCGCCCAGGGCCGAGGGCCGCTCAGGTACCATGGTGGGTCCTTCTGACCCGCCAGATACGTTTCTACAATTGTGCCATTCTTTGAGCATTGTTCCACAAAGCACTTACCCCATACACCTTGGTGACAGGATACAAGAGATTAGACTGGCTCGGCGCGCGGCGGTCGAGGACGACGCCTGAGGGGACTGCGACGGGCACGACAAGAACCAAGGATGTGAGGACATGAACAAGGAGTTCGAGAGCGAGTTGGCGAAGAGAGTGGCAGGGAAGAAGAAATCCAGCAAGGCCTGGGTCGTGGTGGCGCTCTGTGCCGCCGTACTGATGAGCGGAGCGATGGCCGTCACGGTCGTCGCGGCAGACGGCCAAGACCGGGACAAGGACCAGATCAAGGAGAAGCTCCAGGACGGTTCGTGTGTGGACCCCGTTGTCGTGATAGACAGTGACGGCGACGGCATCTGTGACTGCGACACCGACGGAGACGGAATCTGCGACTGCGCCGAGGACTGCACCTGCGTAGACTGCCCGTGCTGCGCGGTATAGGGCTGCTTACATCTGACGCATGTAGCCCGAATACCACAAGTGCCTGCACCCGTCCGGATACCTACACCGTCGACGGATGCAGGCGAAACCCATTCAGAGGCCCGTCAGGGGACGACTGTCTCCTGCGGGCAACCCTTATTCTCATAAGTCTGGCCTTCCCGGCCCATCTGAGGTGGCCGAGGGACGGAATCCGGCGATTCTGACTGGGCAAGTTTTAATTACGCCTACCATATACATCGACCGCCCGGATGGGCCGGTAGATCAGCGGAAGATCGCTCGCTTGGCATGCGAGAGGCCGCGAGTTCAAATCTCGCCCGGTCCACATACCTTCCTTCTCGGCGGTCTCTCCTGAGATGTTGTATTAGAGCTGAATCGGAGCTCGCGCACGATTCGTCGGACAATAGGAAGACGAATGACTCGATCCCCGACTTCACAACGACCTGCGAGCAGTATGCTCGACATGCTTATGTCCTTCGAAAGCCTCACTCGGCCAATGGTAGGGGAGAAGGCGGCCGATCAAGAGAAGGGCTCCGGTGCGAATCGGATCCATGTTTCCGCAAAAGATGTGACCGTCAGCTTCGGTCCAGTGATGGCTCTTGACGGATTCACTGCGGATATTCCCCGAGGCATCGTCGGCCTTTTGGGACCGAACGGGGCCGGAAAGAGCACCTTC
>Ga0315276_10006685_pt1 | contig 10640 bp, 10 predicted proteins | sample YL17G05_0_MG_FD_204542 | JGI IMG/M metagenome (GOLD analysis project Ga0315276, IMG submission 204542) | Sediment microbial communities from Yellowstone Lake, YNP, Wyoming, USA - YL17G05_0 | ecosystem: Environmental > Aquatic > Freshwater > Lake > Sediment | place: USA: Wyoming | collected... | reverse complement strand
GGGTGCAGGAAAAGGGGACAGGCTACTTTACCGGAGTCAAATGCCTCTGTCAGGAGCCTCTGTCAGAGCGTGACCGGAAGGGAGACCGTCCCTTTGGAGAAGAAGGCCTATCCCAGGTAGTCGATCCATGTTCACGACTAACCGGCCTTCTGGAGAAGGGAAGCTTGAAACTTTTCTCTCCGCGGAATACACAGGGAAAGAAATGGGATTGGGTGTCACTAACTCACATAGCGTATAGCCGAAGGATCTGATCTGTATGTCCGACCAACGTCTGACCCAATCATCGGAGAAGTCGAAGCAGCGGATTGCCCGCCGCGAGTCTCGCCCAGATTCTGCCCCGTCATTGCAAGGGGGAATCCATCCTATTCTCCAACTGCAACGGACATTGGGCAACCGACATGTGACGGAGTTGATTCACGCCAAGCGGCTGACGCCACAAGGCAAGATTCTTGGCCTTCAACGAAAGCTGACCGTCGGGGCTGCGAACGATCAGTACGAGCAGGAAGCCGATCGCGTGGCCGATCAAGTCATGCGTATGCCCGACCCGGCCTTGGCTAGATCGAGCATTGATCCTACCCTGACCCGCGCCTTGTCGCTCCAGCGCAAGTGCCAAGGCTGCAAAGACGAAGAAGAGTTACAACGCCAGCCGCAAGACCCGCAAACTGAAACCCCCAGCTCCGGCCTCGACCGCGGCGCCGCCACTTTGAGTCAGAGTGGCCAGCCCCTTGATGCCAACACTCGCGCTTTCTTCGAGCCACGCTTCGGCACCGACTTCAGTGCCGTGCGCATCCATACCGACACCCAGGCTGCCGAATCAGCCCGATCCGTCAATGCGCTGGCCTATACTGTTGGGCACAATGTGGTGTTCAACAGCGGTCAGTACACCCCGCAAAGCGATAGCGGTAAGCGCCTCCTGGCTCATGAGTTGACGCATGTAGTGCAGCAGGGTCAAGCCATGCTGCGCAGACAAAGCCTTGGGGAGCCGGACGACTCGGATGCCGCGGCGGAGCGCGAGTATGGCGACAAGGGCGCACCGAAAGCCCTGTCTTGTGGACGACCGTCCTGGTGTCCGGCGGGTTTCTGTTCACCGTATTCAAGTGCGCCGTTGGCGGAATATTATAGAAGCAAGAAAGCACCGTGGTTATTGGCGGGCATCGCGGCGGCGGTCGATAGCCGGGTGGTCCCGTTGTGGCGTGAGTATTTGTGGGGCGGATCGCCAGCGAAGAATCTAAGCGGAACGTTTGGCAGTGACTTTACCAAGTCACCCACTACCAGGAAAACCACTGAATATCTCTACAAGGAACTCAAGGCCAGTCTTGCCGCTGCGCCGCCGTTTGTACCGATGTTCTCAAACAACTTTTTAGACCTGAAGACGCTGATTCCAATGGCTATCTCGGCGCTCGGGGATCCCGCCAGTCCTAAGCAGATGAACTTCAATGTCCCCAAGGACATTCCAGGAAATATTGCCGGTGGTATCGGTGTTGACCAACTCGCTTGTCCAGCCGGGGCCCAGCCATCGCCGTTTAATGACGAACGTCATGCGCACGGCATGGTCAACGTGGCGAGGACATCGGAAACAGAAATCGTTGTCATGCCATCGATAAGCTACACCGTAAAAGATACCATTGATCTGTGTCCGGGCGATTGCGGAACCTTCTTGGAGCAATTAGCAACGGTGCCATTATCGCAGTTTGAGGCCACCGGAATTTCCGGGGACGTTCCATTTACGGTGGACTTCCCTGCGCCATCGCTGGGGTCCTTTACCGTCGCCGCACCACTCCCCAAGGGTCCTTAGACATTAGGGGTCGGTACGAGGGTTGGACTGGCTTAAACATTATTTCGGATGTCTTTTTAGCCGCTAGAGGTAAGGGTCGATAAACGGAGGCGCATATCATGCCTGCCACCACTATGAAAACCGATCGCCGCCCTAAGACTAGGTCCCCCGGCGCTACGCGGGTGTTTGCGACCGCGACGGCGGCACTGTGCCATCTTCCTGCCGCTCTTCACCAAACATCGGGCGGTGTGCCCCTGCAACAGCCGTGGCACCGGCACAGGCTCCAGGCCAAGCTCACCATCAGCGATCCGAATGATATCTATGAACAAGAAACCGATCGCGTCGCCGATCAAGTGATGCGCATGCCCGAGCCCGCGGTGTTGGGAAGCCGGGCGATCGCGCCGAACGCCTTGCTGAATATCCAGCGCCTGTGCTCGGCCTGTGCCGAAGAGCAGGCGGAAGACACGATCCACCGCAAACATCACACCGCCGAAACGCCGGACCTCGCCCCGGAGGCGGAAAGCCATATCGGGTCATCGAACGGCCGTGGCCAGCCCCTGCCGGATTCGATCCGCGCCTTCTTCGAACCACGCTTCGGGGTCGACTTCAGTAATGTGCGGGTACGTACGGATTCGAGGGCCGCCGAATCGGCCCGGGCCGTCAATGCCCTAGCCTACACAGTTGGACGTGATGTGTTGTTCGGGACCAGTCAATATGCCCCGACTTCGCCGAACGGACGTCGGCTGATGGCACATGAATTGACGCACGTGGTGCAACAGGGACCTGAGCGCCGCGCATCCGGCTTTCCGACTACAAACCTGTCTGGTCGGCAGTTGGGACCCATTGCGAGTTCCGTTGGGCCGATCATGCAGCGTGATCTGGCTCGACCGCCTCGCCGTGCGCCGGATCCGCTGGTGGCATTGACGCCGGTAGAAATAGCAGCGGCGACCGCGTTCAATCTGGCACGTTTCGCTGATCTTTATTCAATACGCGGCATTCGCGATGTCGTCGGACTGGAACCCGTTCCGGCCGTGGTCGACGAGGAATTGATCCAGATCATAGTCGAGTGGCAGGCCGAACGGCACGAAACCCAGGACGGAAAAGTCTGTCATGTCACTACGCGCTCGCTTTACTTAGAGCTTGTCGCTGAATCCGAGTTTCGCGACGCTATCCTGCTGCTAATGGATTCTTACCGCTTGCCGGGAGACTTGCGTCTCAACGACGTACGTATCAGTCTCGGCGCGAGTTGCTGCGGCACCGATGGTGGTGCCGCAGCAGTAACGTTTGGTGGACCACATTGTCTACCTGTTGGCGGGCCGGTGAATATATGTTTCTGTCGGACCGCGATTCCGCGCGATGTTGCGGGGTGTGACCATTTTGTCCGTATCGCTGGCCACAAGCTTATTTACATACCTCAATGTGCCGCAGGCACGGGTGACGTTCATGTTGATGAGTTTGAAGCATTCTTTTTCAAAGCCTGTGCTGGGGATGTATTCCACGCCTGGCTGCGACCGAACGAGTCAATCACGCAAACATCGCCATGATGAACTTCGCCGCTATTCCTGTCTGGCTGCGAACCGCAGTTCGAATTGCGATGCGGGATCAACTGACGGGATTGGCTGCAGCGGGAGGTGCCGGGCCATGCTGACAATCGGGGCGAGGCATCATCTCGGGTTGATATCTTTGCTTCGCGCGATGCTCTTGTGGAATTGTGACGTTTAGCAACGGTCGTGGGCGAGCAGCAATTTTTTCTTACCGTCGACGGAAAGCCTAATATGTGGGGCTCCAAGTGATCATTGGTGTGAGCCGTGCGGCGATCGGCGACGGACAAACACGGACAGGAATCGGGGTAGCTGTTTCCGGGAGGTTGGCCTGACTCCATTCCTCGATTTTGTCGTTGCCGAGTCGGATGGCGTGACGGTGACGGATACCAAGAATGAGGGGCGCTGAGGGTTGGCACACAATGGGCACAACACTGACGAGTGGTGTTTTATGGAGGGCGTGAGATGGCCAAAAGAGCGAACATGCGCAATGGCATGACGAAGGAGAGGGCGATTCGGCGTTGGCTTTGGGCGGCCTGTGCTGGGCTGCTGCTGGTCGTCTGCGTGGCGGAAGTGGCCCGGGCGGCCGATGATCCGCTCGTGCTCCAGCAGCGCGCCGTTGACCGGATCGAGGCATTCATCGATCACTTTCGCAAGACCGGCGACTTCCGCTCTCGCATCGCCGATCTCCGGCAGGCCGAAGCTGAGATTGCTGCCAGCAACGCAGTTCTAACTGTTCGCGGCGACTGGGTTGGCGTTGCGCACGGGTTCGTACGACTCGGACAAATCGCGCGCATGCAGAGCAACTGGGACGCAGCCGCGGCGCATTATCGCAAGGCGGAGGCAGCGGCGCAGCGCGCCAGGGATCCCGTGTTGCAGGCGCGCGCGCTCACCGGGTTCGCGCAAGCGGAGGTGTCGCGTCGCAACCTCGGTGCCGCGGCTGGCTATGCCTCCAAGGCGATCCCGCTCGCCGAGACCGGTGGCGACAGAAAATACCTGTTTGATGCATTGGATATTGTCGGGCAGATCCAGATCGCCCAGGGCGACCTGAGCGCCGCGGCGGAAACCTTGAATCGCGCGCTTGCCGTGGCGAACGAGATTCACGACGAATCCAGGCTGTTTTACGGTTATCTCGATCACGCCGATGCGTACCTGAAGCGTGCCGAGCGCTGCGACTACGAGCGCGACTTTACCGTCTGCCTTGAAGCCGTCGGACTTGCCCGCACCGATTACACCGAAGCACTGCGTCTTGCACGGCAGTTGGGCTACGTGGGACTTGCTGCGATGACAGAGAGCTTCTTGCAGGACATCGATCTACGTGAGCAGCTGATCCACTCCCGGGCTGAGTCCCACCGCCTCGTCAGTGAAACTGGAGTGTTCGCACCCAAGGTGGCGAAGGACGTGTTGGTGACCGAGCGCTTCGCGCCCGAAGCGGGGACAATTCCGGCCGGTTTAGAGGCGCTTTATCGCAAGTCGAATGCCGAAAGGGCGCAGGCCGGGGGCTTCGCCTCAACGTCGCTCGCCCGCAACTGGTTCATTGATGGCCTGATGCAGCAGTTCCGCGGCGAGAATGATTCTGCTCTCGCCTCGTTTCTGGAAGCGGTGCAGTTCCTGGAGCGTGACCGTGGGAAGTTGCGCGATGAGCGTGACCGCGGTACTTTCTTCGAGGACAAGGTCGAGTTCTATCACGCCGCGATCCTGCAGCTTCTCGAACGGGGTCGCCATGCGGAAGCGTTCGAGTTGATGGAGCGCTCTCGCTCCCGCGTCATGTCCGATCTCATCGCCAGCCGCAGCCTCGGCCTGAGTCGGCCGGAGGATCGAGCGCTGTACGCCGAGTCACTGCGGCTGCGCAGCGAGATTGCCACGCGGCAGGGCAGCCTCCTCACGCTTGCCACAGACCCGAAGGCCGGCGCGGAACGCGCGCAGCTTGCGCAGGAGAGTGGGAAGCTCGAGAGCCAGTACGAAATCTTGCTCGCACGTATCGCGCGCGAGGCGCCCCGCGTCGGCGAGCTGCTGGACTCACAACCTGTGTCGCTGAGCGCCCTGCAACAGTCGATGCGGCGTGAGGGCTACGAAGCGCTCGAATATCTGGTGTTGGAGCACGCCGTGATCCTGTGGCACATCAGCGCCGACGCGGTGCATGTGCGCAACGTGTTCCTGCCGCGTTCCCAGTTGATGGAGAAGGTGAAGAAGCTCGGCGACAACCTCAGCCTCTCGGACCGCGGCACCCTGCCGTTCGACGAGCGTACGGCCCGTGAGCTTTTCTTGTTTTTGGTGCAGCCGGCGAAGGAGTGGATCAAGAGCGATCGGCTGGTCGTGATCCCGCACGAGGACCTGAACTACCTGCCGTTCCAGGCGCTGTTGGACCCGGCCGACGGCCGCTACCTGGGCGAGGGCTACGCGATCTCGGTTGCGCCGAGTGTGACGGTGCTCCTCGCGTTGAAGCGCGCGGCGCCCACGGCGGGCGCATCGGCGCTGGCCGTGGCCGACCCCGGTCTCGTTGCCGGTCAGGATGAGGCGCAGGCGGTGGCTCAGCTCTATGCGCCGCGCAGCAAGCTCGTGGTGGACCCGCTTGCCCGAGAAGCGGACCTCAAGCGCTGGGCCGGCGAATATGATGTTTTGCACCTGTCGGTGCATGGCAAGTTCAAGGAGTCGGAGCCGCTGCTTTCTTATCTCAAGCTCGCGCGCGGCGGGGCCGATGACGGCGAGCTCACGGCGGCCGAGATGTTCGGCCTGCCACTCGCTCATTCGCGCTTGGTCGTTCTCAGCGCCTGCGAGACCGGCAAGGACCGAGCAACACACGCCAACGAACTGCTTGGCATGCAGCGCGCGTTGCTCTACGCGGGCGCTTCCACGCTGGTGCTGTCCTATTGGCCTGTGGATTCGGACGCGACCGCGGCGTTCATGCAGGCGTTTCATCGCGCGGCGCAGTCAACCGCGCCGCCAGCTGCGGCGCGCGAGGCGCTGAAGGCGGTGAAGGCGAACCCGGCTTACGCGCATCCGTATCACTGGGCGGCCTTTATGGTCGTGGGAAGGTAAGTCATGGCGGATCTCGTGCAGGGTTTCGCCGATCGCGTCAAGGCGATCGGCGGCAGTTGGACCGCCTATACGGCGGTCGGCAGCTTCGTTCTCTACGTGCTTGGCTACCTCGCGCTGCGCTTCCACCTCACGGCGCTCGGCATCGGCACCGATCTCGCGGTTCTCGACGAGCGCTATCTTTTCACTGGCGCACGCTTTCTGGTGTATCTTGCCGCAAGTGCGACCAGTGCCGTTCTGGTCGGGTTGCTTTTACTCATGTTGCTGTATCTACCGTACCGGTTGCTGTCAGCCGAGAGGCGCAAGCGGCTGGCAGGGGCACCATCCACATTAGCTGCGTCCCACCCGGGGTGGCTGCTCTTTGTCGGCATCGTGTTCTCGGTCGCGATGATCCAACTTGTGATGCGGAATTGTTTCGAACTCAGCAACCTGCTGCTGCGCGAAAAACTGCCCGTATCGGATTTAAGTGGCTGGCTGCTGCACGGGGACGAGAGCCGGATCTCGCTCTTTTTTGTCGCTCTGGCAGCCGGCTGCGCCGTGCCCTCGGTCTTGCTCCTTGCCCTGCGTGCTCAGGCTCTAAGCGCAGGCGTTGCCGCACTGAGGAATCTGCTGTTTGTCCTATTTGTGGTGCAGATACTGCTGCTGCCGATCAATTATGGCTATCTGGTGCTCGATACCACTCTGCCACGCATCGCCTCGCTTGACGGCCTGAAGCCGCTTCCCGAAGGCAGCACGGCTTGGCTGGTGTGGGAGGGCAAAGACGGGATGACTTTTCTGGTGCGTGCCCGCGAAGGCGACAAGATGGTCAAGTCTTTGCTGACGCTCCCGCGCAGCGAGGTGAAGCGGGTGGAAATCCTTGCCTACGATAGGATCTACGAGGAGCTATTCGCGCCCAAACTGGAGAAATCGCTATGAACTTCAGGCTACACTCTTTCCAGCTCGCCCTGCTCTTTTCGGCCCTGGCTGTTGTCGGCAACGTGCACGCCGACTGGGTCGATACCGTAACCAGAGCGCTCGGCATCTCCAAGACTCCGAGCGCGATGAAAGGCCCCGGTGACGACATTCGCGACGGCGACATCGAGGTCGTTGTGCTCGACGGTTTTGGGCGGAAGACCCTGACCACTGGCGGCAGCTACCGCTCGCCGGTGTTCGTCGCCGGCGATGTGGCGCTGCTTGCACTCGAGGGAGAACAGCTCGTGCGCGTGCCCTTCGACGGCGGTGTACCGATGTGGGTGCACGCCGTCCCTGACGCCGTCAAGTTACTCGGCGTTGATCGCAGCGATGCCGACAGAGTTCTGCTTCTCATTGCGGCCAGCGACGGCAGCAGCGAGTTCGCAGCCTTGTCGCTCAAGACCGGCAAACTCACGCGCCTGCCGCATGTGCGCACGAACAAGGATCAGCGCCGACTGCTCAGCCACTTGCGTGGTGAGGACCGTGAGTACGAAGGCCTGTTGCTTGAAGTCAGGACGCAATCCAAACCCGGTCTCGGGGGCCGTCTCGAATGGGAAGACGTGTTTGTGAAGCGCGGCAACGATCCGTCGGTGAATCTGAGCCGCTGCGATGGCACCGACTGCCGCCAGCCAACACTCTCGCATGACGGGCGGCGCGTCACTTTCATTCGCGCTGAGAAAAGACGGTAGCAAGGTATCGAAGTGCTAAAGGTGGGAATAGCGATGACGAATACGTCGATCCATTTACTCAAGTCCCTGGGCATAGGGTTTATGACGGCATGCACCGTGCTTGTCGCAATGTCGCCAGCCCGCGCGCAGCAGGAGACCGAGCCTGTCCTGCATTTCGACACTGGCATGCACACGGCGGCTATAAATCGCATCGCGACAGATGCGCAGGGCCGCCGGCTCGCCACTGCCTCCCATGACAAGACCCTGCGGATATGGGAAATCGCGAGCGGGCGACTGCTCCAAGTGCTTCGTCCGCCGATCGGCAAAGGGAACGAAGGCACGTGAATCAAAGAGGTCGGGAGTCTGTGTGCTACGAACGCAACCATCTCTGTAGGGATGGACGCGATGTTTCACCCACGATGAGGGTGGGTCCCTCGAAGTCGGCGTACAGGCGCAGACTTCACACCATCGCAAGCGGCGTGGATGAAGAGTCGTCGTCGTGAGCGTTGCCGGAAAAGGCGGAACGTATTCCGTCAGGTACGAATCAAGAAGACGAACGAGAGTGAACCGCTGATGACGTGTCGAAAGACCTTACGCGACGTCAAAACCGGGACCGAGACTCTGTCCCGCGAAGCAGGTGGAGGGTTGCCTGTGTACGGCTCCACTGGCGTCCGGCATGAAGGCGGCGTGATCGTGAGTCAGGCGTGGGTGAGGAACGTAGGAACCTGTCGTCCCGGTGCAAAGGGAGCAGCGCCAGCTGGCAGCCCCCGCAAGCGCCATAGTATCGAGGCGGGGCACAGGGGCGGAGCCACTCATAGTAGGAACGAAGGGTCTGTCATGGAACCGGACAGAAGGGGCGGCGGCGTCCGGTGTTATCGGGCGGGCAACTCGCACGAGGAGGACTCGCATGGATAACACCAAACCGTTTGGCGTCACCGGTTGGACGATAGGAGCCGGATGAATCGAGAGGTTCACGTCCGGTTCTGGGAGGGCCTGGCGGTGAGATTCCGCTGGGCTACTCAACTTGTTTGTCGCGATCGCCAGGGTGATGGGACGGACAATGTAAAAGCAGCCTATGATGTCACAAATGTCCCGGTGCGGGCTGCGCTGGTTGGAATGCGTCCTCGGGGAAGGTGGAGACTTATTGTCGAAGATAAGGGTCGAATAGACGAAGAGCGAATCCTTCAATTGCGGTTACGCTGAGTTTTTAGTTTCAGGGATTGTAGTCGGTGTTCTGCGAGGCACTATGTGGCTGAGCTATTCTCTGTCCAGAGGAGGGTGTCAGACATTGGCTAGGTACGCCTGAAAATGCAATGAGCAAAGTGCCAGGGTCATATTTAGGAAGGGAGAAACCACATGATTATCTCGGTCATCAACCATACGAACGGTCAGATCAGCGACGAGCAATTGCACGAGGCGATCCGGGCGATCAACCGCCAGCTTGCCGAGGATTATACGCCGTACTGGAGCATTCAGGCGCGGCTTCGGGTCGAGGGCGAGAGCGGCGACAAGCCTCGGAAACAGAACTTGGTCGATATGAGAGGCGACGCGGTGCTGTACCTCTGGGACCAGGTGGATGTCGAAGATGCGTTGGGCTATCACGACACCAACCATCGAGGGATTCCCTGCGGCTATGTTTTCACAGAGTTATCCAAGAAATTGAAGGAAAACTGGACCGTGACTCTCTCGCACGAAGCCTTGGAGTTGGTCGGCGACCCTGAAGTCAATCTCCTCGTTGCCGGTCCGCATCCGGATCCTCAAGAAAAGGGCCGCACCGTGTATCACTGGTTTGAGATGTGTGATGCGGTCCAGGGTGAAGCCTATGCGATTGACGGCATCGAGGTCTCCAATTTTGTCTTGCCGCTCTATTTCACCAGCGGGGAAGAGAAGGGCGGGCGCAACGATTTTCTGGGCCGAAGTCACAGGGGGAACAGTCTCCGATCATTCGGAGTTAATCCGGGCGGCTATGTCGGCTTTTTCGATCCGAGCACTGGCAAGGACGGGGACTTTTCCGCCAACGAACGTGCCCGCAAGCGGTTGGCCGTCAAGCGGGGAGCCGGCCGGGCGCGCCGTGGGACTCGCTATCAGCAGTTTACGGCGAAGATCAAAGCCCGATGAGTGTGATCGCCTGGTCGGCGAGAATTGCGGGAGGCGAGTTCTTTATAGCCGGGCCCGAATATAAGGGGTCTGACCCCTATAATAATTCTTCAACAGCCTTGTGAAATCGGCGGACAGAATAAAGGGCCCTGGGTGCGGATCGACATGAACGGGCATGAGGGAGCCGATTGTCCGTGATGCGCGGGGTTTGTCAGCTTTGTCATTGGCCAGGCATGCGACGCCATGGGGCGGTCGCGCCCTTTTCCTTCGACTTTTTCCTGTGATGAGCTTGCACGATATGCGAGCGGAGAAGGATTATTTGTGCATGAGGCTGAAGTCGCGGCAGGAAAGAGGATTCCACCAGGATCAATTTTCCTCGTGCGGGCCACTCCGTCAGACTGGCCCCATACGGGGACTGTTGTGGAAGCGGCCTCGGAGAGTTTCGAGACCATCGAGGGAAACACGAACGACGACGGTTGTCGCGAGGGCTACGAAGTCTGTCAGCGGACGCGGGGCTATGGGAGCAAAGATTTCGTCGTCTTTGCATAAGCGAAGAGATAGTCGGCCAATTCG
>Ga0315276_10006684_pt1 | contig 10642 bp, 7 predicted proteins | sample YL17G05_0_MG_FD_204542 | JGI IMG/M metagenome (GOLD analysis project Ga0315276, IMG submission 204542) | Sediment microbial communities from Yellowstone Lake, YNP, Wyoming, USA - YL17G05_0 | ecosystem: Environmental > Aquatic > Freshwater > Lake > Sediment | place: USA: Wyoming | collected... | reverse complement strand
CCTGATCGACCAAAAGCCCAGGTTCGCTACGGTACGGCTTCATGGAGAATTTATTCAAATTGCCGCGGAAGAGGTTCAGGTTGGACAAAGAGTGGTGGTCAAAGCCGGAGAACGGATTCCGGTAGACGGGCTTGTGGTCCAGGGAAAAGCTCACATTGATCAATCGACGATTACCGGAGAAAGTATACCGGTCCGGGTAACCACGGGTGATCGCGTCTACGGTGGAACAATTAACCAGAATGGTTTTCTTGAAATTCAGGCGGAACGGACCGCCGGGGATTCCACCTTCTCGAAAATTGTAGAATTGGTATCGCAAGCCCAATCCCAAAAGGCTTCTCAACAGACCTTTATTGAAAAATTCGCTCTGTATTACACACCGGTCGTACTTTTTATTGCTTTAGGGATTGCCCTGATCCCGCCCATATTTTTCAATGCCCGGTTTCCGGATTGGTTTTATCGGGCCCTGGTCATACTGGTCATCGCCTGTCCCTGCGCCCTGGTAATTTCTACACCGGTTACCATAATCAGTGGTCTGACCGCAGCCATGCGCCACGGGATCCTGATCAAAGGGGGAATCTATCTTGAGAATTTTTCACATCTGCAGGTCATGGCCTTTGACAAGACCGGAACCCTGACCGAAGGCAAACCCCGGGTCCAGGAAATCTATCTCTGTGCAGATCGTTCATCGGAAAATGTTCTGTCCATTGCTGCTTCAATTGAACAAAGATCGGATCACCCCATTGCCAGGGCTATCTGTTTATATGCGCAAAGTCAGAAAAGTAAAACGTATGAAGTGACCGAATTCAATTCAATCGACGGCAAAGGGATCGAAGGTAAAATAGATGGTCATCTTTATGTGATGGGGAACCATAAACTGTTTGAAGAACGTAATTTGTGTAATGCAGATATGCATCAGTTGTTGACAAAGATCGAGGACCAGAATCATACAGCGGTACTGGTGGGTAATCAATACACCGTACTGGGCATTATCAGTATCGCCGATTCAGTCAGGACTGACGCATGGGAGACTTTACAACTTTTGAGAAAAGAAGGAATCCAAAAACTGATATTGTTAAGCGGAGACAATCATCGTACGACCGAGGGAGTGGCACATACACTGAAAATGGATAAGTATTATGCAGAATTATTACCTCAGGAAAAAGTCCGCACCCTGGAAGAATTAAAAAGTGAATTCGGCAGGGTAGCCATGGTCGGTGACGGGGTAAATGATGCCCCGGCGATTGCGGCGGCTGATATTGGCATTGCCATGGGAGCATGCGGCTCTGAGGTGGCGATCGAAACGGCTGATATTGCTCTGATGGATGATAATCTTATCAAGTTAATCACTCTGAAAAAGATAAGTAATTTTACCCTGCGCTTGATCCGGCAAAATATTGTCATCGCTCTGGGATTGAAATTTATTTTCCTGATCCTGGCCACCTTAGGTCTGGCCACCCTATGGATGGCGGTATTTGCCGATATGGGTGCCAGTCTGATGGTGATTGCGAACGGTATGCGGGTATTAACACAGAAATAACATAATTGGAAGGTATCCAATACTCTGAATAAGCGGTTTAAGTCTGGTGATATGACAGGATGTGACAAACGAAAAATCTTATCTATATCTCTGATTTTGACGTATTCACCGTATCACTAGATTCTTTCATAGATAATTCTATATTATAGTCCTTTCATGTGGTTTTCTATATGTCGACGTTATGGACATGTTTTTATTACGTGTCCAAATAATCAATCTATTTGGACACATAGTTTATGATATGTACACAGCCCGGACATGTCATTTTGTCAGTAGTGTATATAGTTTTTTATTTAAATACAAATTTTCTTTACCTATTTTATACTTCTTAAGTACACCAGCCTTTTCCACCAATGAAGAGTCCCTAATTTTCCCTTGCAAAAATTTTGATATTTTGTTAGTTTTCTTTTCTATGTTTTGACTAAATATAACTTACTGCAATTGATAAAGAATATGTATGCCGTAACAAGGAGGAAATTTGAAAGTCTATAAATCGGATCAGATCAGAAATATTGCCACAGGTGCACACGGCGGGGCAGGAAAAACAAGTCTGGTGGAAGCCATGCTGTTCAATATGAATGAGATAAACCGCATCGGATCGGTCGAACTGGGAACCACGATTTCCGATTACAATGAAGAAGAGATGGAACGTCAGATCTCCCTTGGTACTTCTCTGCTGCATGGAGAGTGGAATAACCATAAAGTGAACATGGTGGATACACCCGGTTACACCGATTTTTTCGGCGAGGTGGTGGGCGCCTTGCGGGCAGTTGACAGTGTCCTGGTGGTCATATCTGCAACCGGTGGCGTGGAAGTGGGAACCGAGTTGGCCTGGGAAGAAGCAGAAAAACAGAAATTATCACGTATCCTGGTCATCAATCGCCTGGATAAAGAGAATGTAAGTTTCGATGATACCGTCACCATAGTTCAGCAAAGTTTTGGACATAAAGTTGTCCTGGCTCAATTTCCGGTTAAAGTCGGACCCGGGTTTAACCAAATTGTTGATCTGGTTCGTATGAAAGTATTCCATTATTCTACCGATGGAAGTGGGAAATATACCGAAGAAAATATCCCGGCTGATCTACAGAAAAAAGCCAGTGAATTACATTTAAAACTGATCGAGGCTGTGGCTGAGAGCGATGATACCCTGATGGAAAAATATTTTGCAGCCGGGGAATTAACCGAGGAGGAGTTTAAAAACGGTCTGCGTAAAGCCATTCTGCGCAAAGAAGTATTTCCCGTATTCTGTACTGCGGCAACTACCAATGTAGGGGTCAAGAGACTCAATGATGTAGTGGTGAACTTTTTACCTGCCCCCACCGATATGCCTCCGGTTGCCGGGAAAGACGGATCAGGAAAAGAAATCAAGCGTTCTTGCGATATCACGGCTTCAACCTCGGCACTGGTATTCAAAACGGTTTCCGAAGCGCACGTGGGGGAACTTTCCTACTTCCGGGTTTTTTCCGGTGCAGTTAAAACGGGTGATGATCTGTATAATGTTGACCGTGGCAGGACCGAACGGATCGGGCAGATATTCATCCTCAATGGAAAGAATAAAAAGAACGTGGATCGTATCCTGGCGGGTGATCTGGGAGCAGTGGTAAAACTGAAGGAAACACACACCAGCAACACCCTTTGTGATAAGAGCCAGATGATCGCCTTCCCGCCCATTGACTTTCCGAAACCCAAGATCCGTACGGCCATTATTCCAAAAGCAAAAGGGGATGAAGATAAGATCAGTACCGGATTGCATAATCTTCACGAAGAAGATCCAACCTTTATCGCTCAGTATGATCCGGAACTAAAACAGACTATCGTTTCAGGCCAGGGTGAACTTCATTTGCAGATCATCCTGAAACGGCTGAAGAATAAATATCATGTAGAAGTAGTGGAGGAAGAACCTAAAATTCCCTATCGCGAAACCATTAGGGGAAAATCAGAAGCACAGGGTAAATATAAGAAACAGTCCGGAGGCCGCGGTCAATATGGTGATTGTCATCTGCGCATGGAAAAAATGGAACGGGGCAAGGGATTTGAGTTCGTCGATGGGATCGTTGGAGGTGTCATTCCCAATAAATATATTCCGGCCGTGGAAAAAGGAGTAGTCGAGCGAATGGCCAGGGGGGTGATCGCCGGATACCCGGTGGTGGATGTACGGGTAACCTGTTTTTACGGCAGTTATCATGCCGTTGACTCCTCGGAAATGGCTTTTAAGATCGCCGGTTCAATGGGTTTCCAGAAGGCGTTCATGGAAGCCAGGCCGGTACTGCTCGAACCCATCTACAATCTTACCGTCAAGATTCCGGATGAATATATGGGTGACATCATGGGGGATATCTCCAGCCGGCGTGGGAAGATTATCGGAATGGACACCGAAGGACGATTCCAGGTTATCAAAGCCCAGGCACCCCTGTCCGAATTGCACAAGTATTCGACCATGCTGCGTTCCATGACCCAGGGGCGCGGAATTCATAACCAGTCCTTTTCGCATTATGAAGAAGTGCCTTCCGAAATTTCTGAGAAGATAATCACCATGTCCAAGAAAGAAAAGGAAGAAGAGGAAGAATAAACTTTTTTCGTTCTGTAGATTATCGTATTTTTAAGCCCGCTACCAGAAGCATCGGGCTTTGTTCATCTTAAACGGGGATTGGCATGGATCATTTGTGGGCGCCCTGGCGCATGGAATATATCCTGGAGTCGCAGGAACCCAATCCGGTTTGTATCTTCTGTAGTAAACCGGCTGAAAAGGATGATGAAAAAAATCTAATTGCTTATCGGTCCCGGCATTGCTTCGTAATGCTTAATAAATTTCCCTATAATAATGGACATCTGATGATCATCCCTTTTAAACATGAGGCCGATTTGACTCAACTCAATGACGAAATTGTAATCGATCTCCATCATACCCTCAGTAAATCGATCCAGGTCTTACGTCAGATCATGCATCCCCACGGCCTGAATATTGGCGTCAATGTGGGCAGAACGGCGGGAGCCGGGATTGAAGATCATCTGCATTATCACCTGGTGCCAAGATGGAATGGGGATACGAACTTTATGCCGGTACTGGCCGGCACGAAAGTACTTTCCGAAGCACTGAGTAAAACCTGGGAAAAACTGAATCAGACCTTTTCTGGATTTCCGGTTGAAAATAAATAGACTGATTATTTATCCTGAACATAACCCTCCCCATACTGATGATACCGAATAATTATTATTTGTAAATAGACCATCAAGAACGGACTATGGCAACACTGATCCGGAATATTTTAAAACTGTATACTCCCGATGAACCGCATGGATACGGGGCGGTAAAAGAAATTGTAAATCCTCAAATTCTGATCCAGGATGGAAAGATCAGAGAGGTTTTTGCAGGTACAGAACTCCCGTCAGAAATAAAAGCAGATACCGTACTGGATGGCGGAGGATGCTGTGTATTACCGGGTTTTGTGGACGCACATACCCACCCGGTGTTCTGGAAAACCCGTGAACAGGAATTTATGATGCGCCTGGCCGGAAAGTCCTACGAGGAAATTGCTGCTGCCGGGGGGGGAATCCGCAACAGTGCCCGGAATTTTCAGAATGCCGGTAAAGAAGATATTAAACAAGTTACCGTCGGACGTCTGGGAGTGTTCCTTGAATATGGTACGACCACCATCGAAGCAAAAAGCGGGTATGGATTATCCCTGGCCGATGAATTGAAATCGCTGGAAATCGTTGCCGAATTGAACCGCGAACAACCGCTGGAAATGGTACCGACTTTTCTGGGTGCTCATGAGATTCCGGACGCCTATCGCGATAGGCGTGAGGCGTATATCCGGTTGGTGGTGGAAGAAATGATACCGCAGGTGGCCCGTCGTGGATTAGCGGAATACTGCGATGTATTTTGTGAAAAAGGCGTATTCACGGTTGAAGAATCCCGCACCATCCTGGAAGCGGGTCAACGCTCCGGTCTCCGGTCCAGGATCCATGCCGATGAGTTGCATGCATCTGGTGGGGCAGAGTTAGCCGCTGAAATTCATGCTGTTACAGCCGATCATCTTTTGAAGGTCTCGGAGCAGGGGATCACATCGCTGCTCCATGCCGGTGTAATCGCAGTTCTGTTACCATTAACTACGCTTTTTCTGCGTAAGAATAAGTTTGCACCCGCCCGCACTTTTATAAAGCAAGGATGTCCGGTAGCACTGGCTACCGATTTTAATCCGGGCAGTTCCATGTCACAAAACATGCAACTGGTATGGTCGATAGCAGCCCTGAAGATGGGATTATTCCCGGGTGAATTGCTGTGGTCGACCACCCTGATTCCGGCCCGTAGTTTAAATCGGGCTGACCAAACCGGAAGCATTGACCGGGGGAAACAGGCGGATTTAATATTCCTTAACATTCCCAATCTGGAATACCTTCCGTATCACATGGGAATCAATCACGTTATGATGACCATGAAAAAGGGAAAAATTGTTTTTAATAAGAACCAGTAATTATAGAATTGTGACTTTTCGGCAGAGTTACTTTATTGACTTTGTGCATCTCATTTGTTAATTTAATCAGTTAAAAATAAATAACTTAAATCATCTGTCTCAAGATGGGTATGGATAACGATCCAAAATATAACGACATAAAAGCACAGATTGGATTCTATGGGGCATCTCCTGAAGTAGAGGAGATTATCCGGATTCTTACCACCATCGCGCCCACGGATATTTCGGTGCTGATCACAGGTGAAAGCGGTACGGGTAAAGAACTGGTGGCCAGGGCTATTCACCGTTTAAGTAAACGTGCGGATAAACCGCTGATTTCGGTTAACACCGGTGCTATTCCGGAAGGGATACTGGAGAGCGAACTATTTGGCCACGAAAAAGGTTCATTTACCGGTGCAATCGGACAGCGTAAAGGGTATTTTGAATCAGCCAACCAGGGTACTATTTTTCTGGATGAGATAGGGGAAATGTCCCTGAATACGCAGGTCAAGTTACTGCGGGTTCTTGAAGAAAATGAATTCATGCGGGTGGGTGGTACACAAACTCAGGTGGTTGATGTTCGTATAATTGCGGCCAGTAATAAGAATTTGGAAGTGGCCGTGAAGAACAATGAGTTTCGCCAGGATCTGTATTTCCGGTTAAAAGCGATTAAAGTTGATATACCACCTTTGCGCCGTAGAAAAGCGGATATTCCGGTACTGGTGAAGAAATTTGCCCTGGATTTTTGTGCGGTTCAAAATATATCTTTCAAAGGATTTTCACCTGATGCCCTGCAGAAAATGCAGGAATATGACTGGCCCGGAAATATTCGTGAACTAAAAAATTTCGTCGAGACATCCATCATCTTTAATAAAGGGGAAGTGATCAATTCGGTATATATTCTGGCCAACCTGCCGATCCATCGGGATGACAGCAGTTCCAGAAATTTACCGGTGCCGCTGAATATGCCGGCGGACCGGGCCGAGCGGGAAATTATTTATCGCACTTTGCTGTCCCTTAAACTGGATATATCCGAGGTTAAGAAAATGCTGATGAATATGCAGCCGGATTCCATCCCCGGTCAGGCCTATGTAATTCCGGATAAACCGGATGGGGTGTCCCTGGATGATAAAAATGAATTAAAGCCAACGACTCTGGCGAATATGGAAAGGGAAATGATCAAACAGACTCTGAAAGACTATAGCGGTAGCCGACGAAAAACTGCCCGTGTTTTGCAAATCAGTGAACGTACCCTGTACCGGAAGATAAGAGAATATGGCCTGTAAGCGGAAAAATATTTTAGTTTTTCTGATCCTGGCGGGAATGATGGCCGGTTGCGCTTATTCCTTCAAGGGCTCATTGCCTTCCTATATCCGGAATGTGGCCATACCGTTGTTTGACGACAATACCGCATATCCTAACGTCCGTGAGAATCTAACCAATTCGGTGATTGCCGGTTTTACCGGTGATAATACGCTGAAGATAACTTCGGAGACCAATGCCGACATTATCATTATCGGAACGATCCTGTCTATTACAACCCGGGCTGCTGTTCTGACTCAAGGTGAAAATGTACAGAGTTACCAGGTGTATGTGAATGTCAAAGTAAAGTGTGACGATATCAAAAATAACAAAGTCCTGTGGGAAAAAAACCTGAGCGCGTATGGCACCATGTCCGCCTCAGCATCGCAGGATGAACGGGATGCAGCAATTAATCAGGCCGTTGAGAAGATATCGGAAGATATTTTAAACAACACCTTAGCCAACTGGTAAAGACATGTTAAGCGATATCATATTGAACCTCTATCTACTGGCCCTGTTTGTCGTGGGGGTATTCAGTCTGGAGGCTCTGTATCTGGTGTATCAATATCTGCGCGGCAGGAAGAAAAAGAAAAAGTGTCCGCCGGTTGATGATTATCCGCAGGTTACGGTTCAATTACCCATTTACAATGAAGTGTATGTTGCCCAGCGTCTGATCAATTCTGTATGTGAAATGGATTATCCCAGGAATAAACTGGAGATTCAGGTGCTGGATGATTCCACCGATCAGACCGGTGTTATATGCCGGGAGCGTGTGGAATTTTACCGGGAGCAGGGATTTGCTATCCAGTACCTGCATCGTCCAATCCGTACCGGTTTCAAAGCCGGTGCATTGCAGGACGCATTACTGCTGGCTCAAGGGGAATTTATCGCCATATTTGATGCCGATTTTGTACCGCAAAGGACTTTCCTGAAAGATACCATTCCATTTTTCAAGGATGAAAAAGTGGGTATGGTTCAAACCCGCTGGGAACATTTAAATGAGGATTTTTCCTTTATCACCCGGGCGCAATCATTTGCACTGGCCGGGCATTTTGCCATCGAACAGAACGGTCGTAATGCCGCGGGATATTTTATTAATTTCAATGGCACCGCCGGCATCTGGCGCAAATCCTGTATCGAAGATGCCGGAAACTGGCAATCCGATACCCTGACTGAAGATCTCGATCTCAGTTATCGTGCCCAGCTGAAAGGGTGGAAGTTTTTATTCCTGGATGAAGTGGTCACCCCCTCTGAACTGCCCGCCGAGATCAATGCTTTGAAGAGTCAACAATATCGCTGGACCAAAGGTGCCGTGGAAACAGCACGCAAGATTTTACCCCGCTTGTGGAAAAGCAAATTGCCGCTGGGATTGAAGATCCATTCAACCCTGCACCTGACCAGTAATATGAGTTATCCATTCATACTCATTCTGGCTTTACTGAATTTACCCCTGGTCATAGTTAAAAAACATCTTCCGGAATCTGCCTTGTATTTTCTGATTTTCACCTTCTTTGTTGTTTCATTCGGCGCCTCTTTTATTTTCTATGCGGTCTCACAAAAATCCCTTTACCGGAATTGGAAAAAGCGTCTACTGCTGTTCCCGGTATTCATGTCAGGAAACATGGGATTTTCGGTCAATAACACCAAAGCGGTGGTGGAGGGTTTATTCAAACGGCAAACCCCGTTTATCCGGACACCAAAATACAAACTGATCGGCCGCGATGGTTCCATTCATGACAAGTCTTACCATGCGGTGCTGGATAAAACGGTGATATTCGAAGTCGTCATGGCGATCTATAGTTGTGTCGGAATTGTTTATTCGGTGTATTATCGCGAGCTGGGCATTCTGCCGTTTATGCTTATGTTTTTTGTCGGGTATGGTTTAATCGGATTCCTGTCGATTAAACATGCTTTAAAACATTAACGAATGGGAGAAATACTGTGCAAAACCGTGTCGAAAAAATAGAGAAAATTCTGACCAGTAAGAATCTGGAGATCATGTTCGCGCGGGTGTCCGCCAATCTTCTGAAAAGGGACAATATTGAAGAAGCCATTCATATTTGCGAGAATGGTATGAAAAAATTTAGCACCTATGCCCAGGGGCATTATATCCTCGCCCGGTGTTATCAGAAGAAAGGATTGGCTGATGAAGCGCGGGCTGAATTTGAGCGGGTCCTGAAATTTGATCCCAATCATATCAATGCCTTGCGGGAACTGGCCCGGATCTATAACGCCGCCGGACTGGAAGACTATTATAAGGACTTTTTATTAAGGCTGTTTACGATAGACCCCCTGAATGACGAGATCGTCAGGGAAGTTAAGAAAATCGGTAAGTATGAAAATTGGGTTATTCAGGATGACTCGCTTCTCAGGTCAACCATCCAAAAGATGAACGAGGAAGCAAGTGAAGTTAGGCGTAAAGAGGAGGTGGCATCCGGAGCCAGCGGGGCAATGGCTAAAAAAACCACCCGGCCTATGAATAATCTGTATGAACGCGATAAAGTCGATCTCAGTCAGTTCAGAAATCTGCAGGATGATTTTACCACCATTTTGCAGGGAAAAGCGGCCGGAGCAAGACCGGATGAGCCGCAGGCCGCCGCTTCCGGTCCGGTTGAAACAAAGGAAAAATCGGAGTGGGTGGATGATATCACCTATTCTTACAGTGATGATAAACTACCGGAACAGCGGGAGACGTCCGCTGCTACTAAAGAGGAAGAGGAAATTGAAACCGCCCTGAAGGATCTGACTTTTGATGAAGAATCTGATAAAATCATCGAAGCTGGGCAAAGGCAGGCTGAAATGAATCCACAGGCCCAGATCAGTCTCGATTTTCCTGGTGGATCGATTTCTGCCCCGTCTAATGAATTGAGCCAGGCGAAGAATTCAGAGGAGGCTGGTACTCCAACTTCTGCCGGTTACAGGGTAAAGCCGCAAGTAGAAAAAATCCATTCCTCGGAGCCAGAGATGGAAATCGCCGATGTTGAAGAGAAGAAGTATACCCCTGGCCCGCACAAAGAACTCTCCTTATCCGCAGAAGAAGAGGAGGACGGTTTACCTTTTAAGCCGCCGAAAATCGTCAGTCAGACGCTGGGTGAGATACTGGTATCTCAGAAGAAATACTCCGAGGCACTGGAAATATTCAAGACTTTGAAACAGAAAAATCCGGGAAACAAAAATTTTGATAAAAAGATCGAATTTCTGCAAAAGATCATAGATCTGGAAAAAGAACCAAACCATTAACCGGATCCATGCCAGCCGGTTGAGTGCTCCCGGTATACGATCCGGGAAAAGAAAGGTGATGCAGTTGAACCGTCCGATTCGAATGAAGAGAATTGTCAAGTATCTGGAT
>Ga0315276_10006681_pt1 | contig 10646 bp, 8 predicted proteins | sample YL17G05_0_MG_FD_204542 | JGI IMG/M metagenome (GOLD analysis project Ga0315276, IMG submission 204542) | Sediment microbial communities from Yellowstone Lake, YNP, Wyoming, USA - YL17G05_0 | ecosystem: Environmental > Aquatic > Freshwater > Lake > Sediment | place: USA: Wyoming | collected... | reverse complement strand
GTGGAACTGCGGTAGGGGAAGTGGAGGCTGTTGCCGGCGCCTGCATGATGATCCGGAAAGAGACGTTTGAAATGGTCGGAGGGTTTAGTTCCAACTACTTTATGTATGCAGAAGACCTGGACCTCTGCTTCAAGACGCGGCGAGCCGGTTTCCGTAATTACTACATCGGCGGGGCGACGATCGTTCACCACGGCGGTGGATGCACGAAGCGGGCGCGCAGCGATTTCTCCCATGTGATGATGCGGGAGTCGGTTGGGCGGTTTCTGCTCGAATCTCGGGGCATCTATTACAGCAAATGCTACCGGTTGGCGCTGAGCGTTGCAGCAATAATCCGGCTCGTGCTGCTGGTTGTATTGTCCCCCGCATGGATGGCCCGACGCAGAGTGGCCGAATGGTATTCCATATGTGGGAAATGGCTGGCCATTCTCGGGTGGGGCCTCGGGCTGGTCCGCTGGACACGCCAGTACGGCGGATTCGAAATTCCAGCCGTCTGAGGGATTTTTGAGAAAATGTGCGGTATTTGCGGAAAGTGGAACTTTGATCCCAACAAATCTGTAACGGATACAGAGGCCATCCTCCACCGTTACGAGGAGTTGGGTGTAGAAGCCGTGGCACGCCTCAGGGGCATGTTCTCCTTTGCCCATTGGTGACGATCGCAAGTTGTTCCAAAGACGTGTCTTGCCTGGTTGTACTTCAATTATGGCGCAGGCCATTCATCGATGGGCCGACCGGGCAGCCGAGTGCGATATAATTCGATGCGACAATTTGGAAACGGATGACATCCAAGAGGCAGTTTGAGGAGGGAGGACGTGGAAAAACATCCCATCATCAATTTGTCAGACCCTGTTGTTGCGAAAATAAAAAGGTCGATCTTCCTGGTGACGCTTGTGATCTTGCAACTAGGCTGCTCCACAGGGAGTAATGCTCCAGCGTATGAATACAATGGCAAGATGGTTTATCCACCCAGTAACGCGAATTGGTATGTTCGCCCCTCCGGCGGATCGGAGTCAGGCACGAGTTGGACGGCGGCCTGGAATGGTCTCAACGGGATCGACTGGTCGGCCGTTTCATGCAGTGATACGATATGGGTGGCGGGGGGGACATATGACAAGGCCCTTGTACCGAATAAGGATTGTTCGGGAAATAACCGCCTACACATCCGGAGGGCGAGGGTTGATGCCATGGAATGCGTAGGTGCTGACGGATGGAAAGCGTCATTCGACGATACGATCAATCATACCGCATCACCTGCCATCAGTTTTTCGTATGGCTATACGAACAGGAACATCACGATATCCGGCAGGAGTACGGCCAATCCCGGACATTGGGCTGGGTATGGGTGGTACTTGAACATGAAGGGGATTACCGGAGGCACAGCGACTTCTTTTGTAAACGGAAAAACGGACGATGTGACCCTTGAATACATGGAAGCCGAGGGGCCGGGAGTAATATACTATACTTCCGAGGGCACGGCCATCGACCTCCTTCAATACTCCGGCACCAATACCAATCTTTTAATAAGCCATTGGAAGATCCACGGATTCTCGTCGGGCATTTATATGTGCGGAGTACCAATCAATCCAATCTTTGAATACATAGATATGTACAACAATCGTGCGGAAAATGCATCTTCCTATCACCCCGACGGCTGGTATTCGTGCGGAATCAACGGGTTTACGGTCCGGTATTCAAAACTCCATGGGGTAACCGACTCTGCCGGGTTTGCTCACGAGGGCATCTTTCACGGCAATTGCGGCGGGACCACTTGGATCTACGGGAACCAGTTCTACGATCAGACAGATTCTACGGCAAAATCCATTGAAACGAACCCAAACTCCTATCCGTCCTGCACCTTGAAGATACTCAACAACACCTTCTACAACGTCTACAACCCGATATGGAACAGCCACGCGGACTGCCTCCCCGGTTCAGAGGTAAGGAACAACATCTTCTACAACTGCACAGGCAGAGTGGATTCGTGCGGAACGGCAAGCAACAACCTCAGGATAACCTCTCCAAACCCGTTCGTTAATGCCAACGCGAATGACTTCCATATCATTTCAACCACCGGCACAAAATACCCAAGGAACGCAGGAATGGACCTGTCCGGATATTTCCGGACGGATGGAGACGGAGTCCCATTCGGGGGCGACGGTGCCTGGGATATCGGGGCGTATGAATACAATGGCAAGATGGCTTATCCACCCAATACGTCAGGGGTCCGATAGCCAGGGAAAATCATGCGTCCATTAGCATCCTGCCGCATTGTCCCTTTCGGGAAGACGATAAAGACCCCAACCGTGTTCCCGTCTGCAAAGGGACAACCCAAAGCGCGTACGTGAAAACCATCGGGATAATCCCACAACTGAAGTCTCCGGGCCTTCGCAGGACACTCGATTGCATGGGGGAGGTCCTGGGTGTTCGTTTCGAGGAACGAACTTCTCTGGACGATTCGGGGATCGATGCGTGGCTTCTTGCGGAAGCCTCCCCGCAGACCCTGCTCGCGATGGACCATTGCCGGCTTCCCTTCTACCTCGTATTGCCCGATAACCAGACTGTTTCGTGCGGAGAATCCCCCCGCGTTTCCTTTTCCCGTCACGATGTTCTTCCGACTGTAATAAGCGGGAGACACATCGAAATCGACAAGGCTAACGGGTTGAAGGGATTGCCCCAATGGCTGCAGAACACCACGGCGCTTGCTTCCAACGGAGGGACTCCGTTCTGGGCGGTGCAAAAAGCGGGGGTACACCACAATCATTTTGTCGCATTGCCTATTCCGGAGATGAACGATGGCGAGGCGCTGTTCCAATATTTTTACGGGGAGCAATTTTTATCGCTACTTCCATTGCTCGTCTTCTTGCGCGTTCTGACAGACGAACAGCGTTGGGAACCTCCACCGCTGCAGGCATGCTTCATGTTCGACGATCCGAACCTGCATTGGCGGACTTACGGTTATATCGATTTTGCGGAAATGATGCGGCATGCCCGATTGCACAACTATCACGCATCTTTTGCGACGATTCCACTGGATGCCTGGTACGTTCACTTGCAGACGGCTCATTTTTTCAAGGAAAACCGGGAACATTTGTCGCTTTTGATCCACGGCAACGATCACGTCGCCCAGGAGATGGGGCAGGACTATTCCGAGGAAGAACGCTTCGGTATATTGCAACAAGCGCTCATACGCATTGGGAAGTTGGAACGACGCTCAGGCGTGGAGGTTTCCAGGGTGATGTCCCCGCCCCACGGTGCGTGTAGGGAGGAATTTCTTGGAACCATGTCACTCTTTGGGTTGGAAGCTGCCTGTGTATCAAAATGGTCCCTGCGCAATTACAACTCCCGGTCAACTTGGGTCCGAACATTCGGCATGAGGCCTTCGGACGTGGTTGCGGGCCTGACAGTCATTCCCAGGTTACGGATGTCCAGTAATTGCCACAACAACATCCTGGTGGCAGCCTTGTTGCATCAGCCCATCATCCCCATGGGGCATCACGATTCTCTGTCGGAGGGATTCGATCTGCTTGGCAACCTTTCGGCATTTGTCAATTCACTGGGATCCGTCAAATGGACCGACATGAAAAGAATCTCGAGGTCCAACTACGCACGAAGGCACGATGGGAACATCCTTCGATTGCGCATGTTCACAAAACGCATTGAGATTCTCGTTCCAGAAGGAATCAGACAGCTCCTTGTGGAAAGGGCCTGGCTCAAAGGGACAGAATATGAACCGCTGGCTTGGAGAGTCCCTGGTGGAAAAATGGAGTGGATTTTCGTCAGGCCGGAAGAATCGTTTTCCGTTCTGCCAGGGCAATTGATCGAAATTTTATCCGGTCCTTCAAACCCGCCTTGCATGAATGCCGAATCCATCAGGAAACTTCACCTTTGGCCTGTGATTCGAAGAGTTCTCACGGAGGCACGAGATAGAATAACCCCCGCGCCCCGGAGATTTTCGGGAAAGGCGATTCCAAGTGGAATGATGGCCAGAAGGAAGATCTTAAGTTGACCGGCAGCAGGATTTTTTAAGAACAGGATGATGAAATCCGATGGTTGATGCCCGCATAGATGTCTTGAGATCGATACCCGAGGTCGAAAAAATACGAACCAAGTGGCAGGAAATGCAGTGGCATCCCAATTCTGACATTGATAATTTTCTAATGACTGTTGGTTCGAGAAAAGAAATTATCAACCCCTTTGTGATAATGGCTGCAGCAGATGGCCACGAAGCGATTGTTGTCGGCCGGATCGAGAATACTGTTTCTAGGGTGAAGTTTGGGTACAAAACGCTCTATCAATTCCCCGTCAGGCAATTGTCCATTATCCATGGAGGATTGTTGGGCACTTTTGGGGAACGAAATACTCAAATGGTGATCTCTGCCATTTTCAATGCTCTACGAGAAAAAGAAGCGGAACTGGCTTTTTTTAACCACATCCCGGTCAACTCGACGCTCTATATTCCGTTAAAGAGCAGAACTTCAGTTCTTTGGAGAAGCTACCCGGTAGCACAAGACGTACATTGGAAAGCAACCCTGCATGGAAATCACAATGATTTTCTAAAAAGGCTATCCTCAAAAAGCCGATACAATCTCCGCAGGGTTGAGAAATCGCTTGAAAAAGAGTTTCCCGGGGACATTCTCATTCGAAAATTTGACCAAGAAAACGATGTGGAATTCCTGATGAAAGACGCAGAACAAGTGGCGAAAACAAGCTACCAGAGGGGATTGAGGGTAGGATTTGCCGATAACCCGGACATGCGTGTTCATCTCACGCTGATGGCTGAAAAAAACTGGCTCTGCGCCTATATATTATATTTAGGGGGTGTCCCCTGTGCTTTCTGGATGGGGACAAAATACAATAATACGTTTTTTCTTGATTCAACCGGATACAATCCTTCTTATTATAGATATGAAATAGGCACGATACTCTTCCTTAAGATGATTGAAGATCTGTATCAAGATAAATCCATACAAGAAATTGATTTCGGATTAGGGCATGCTTCCTACAAGGAAAGATTTGCCGACAATAAATCAGAAGATTTTACGATGTATATATGGGGTCCTACAGCCAAAGGAGTCTTATTCAATATGTTCCAGACCACTGTTTCCATAACCTCGCGGTGCGCCGAGAATATTCTTTCAAAAACAGGTTTGCACGACCGTATTAAAAGGAGGTGGAGATCGCTCCTTCAAAAGAATAACGCGGAGCCCGAAGGATAGGTCACGATATTCAATTGGTTTGGGACATATAAATTCTCATGTGTGGGACTTTCTGCAGTATGAAAGCGCCTCCAGGTAACGGGATTGCCCATCGGTTCATTTGTGACCTTCGGAGCATCGCAAACGATGTTGCACGGGATTGCTGGCGGGAGGTTTACAAAAGCAGCTCATCACCATGAACGATTACGGTCTGGCATTTCTGTCGGTCAATCTGGTTCTGCTGCTGGTGCTGCCACGGCGTTGGGCTCCCCTCCCTCTATTGGTCGGGGCATGCTACATCGTCCGTGAACAGAGCGTCGAGGTTGGAGCATTTCATTTCACTCTTCTCCGCTTGCTTTTGGCTGGAGGAATGTTGCGTGTGGTTATGCGGAGAGAGTGGCCGACTGGCGGAATCAACAGCATGGACTGGTGGATGTTGGTTTGGGCAGGGTGGGCATTGACCAGCAGTTTCTTCTACAAAAACCCTTCGGCGGAGATCATATTTCGGCTTGGGCTGATTTACGATGCGTTTGGCATATATTTTCTTATTCGCATCTTCTGCCAGTCCTTCGAGGATGTCGAGTTGTTGAGCCGGATGATCGTGATCCTCCTGATACCGGTTGCGGCTGAAATGATCTACGAAAAACTGACGGCGCATAACCTGTTCAATTTGCTTGGAGGCGGTTGGCAAGAATCCGCAATTCGCGACGGCAAAATACGCGCTAGGGGACCATTTGCACATGCCATCCTCGCCGGGACTATTGGTGCAGTGAACCTGCCGATGATTTGTTCCCTGTGGCAGAATCATCGCAAACTGGCGCTGGCGGGATTTTTCGTCTGCTTCACGATGATCTATACCTCTACCTCCAGTGGACCCATTTTGAGCGGCATGGCCGGCGTCGGAGCCTTGTTCATGTGGCATTACCGGGACCGGATGAAATGGATTCGATGGCTGGCGGTATTTTGTTACATATTTCTGGATTTCGTCATGATCGATCCGGCCTATTACCTATTGGCGCGTATCGATCTGACGGGCAGTAGTACCGGTTGGCATCGCGCCTATCTGATTCGGTCTGCCGTTTCCCATTTATCCGAATGGTGGGTTGCCGGAACGGATCACACGCGTCATTGGATGCCAACCGGCGTCTCCTGGAGTCCGGATCACTCCGACATAACGAATCATTATCTTCAAATGGGGGTGATAGGGGGTCTGCCGTTGATGTTTTTATTCATCGCCATCCTGTTCACGGGGTTCTCCCTGGTGGGGAAGACACTCCAACAATTCCCTGAACTGCCTAAGAATCATCTGTTTATGATGTGGTCGCTGGGGGCCTGTCTGTTCGCTCATGCCATGACGTTTGTCTCTGTTTCGTATTTCGATCAGTCGTTCATGTTCATCTATCTCACTCTCGCAATCATCGTCTCCGCATGGTCGAGCATCGGCACGGCTCCAGTACCTGTCATCGAGGCGGACAACATCGAGGGGAACCGGCCGGCTTCTTTTGCCGAATGATTCAGGCGAGGCGGTATCTCTCTTGACTGAATTGCGAGAGCCTTCCGGCAACGGTACCCATTCCAGTCCCATTGTGGAAATCAGCGATCCGGCCGTTTTTGGCGAAAACCCCTTTGGTGAGCGTCAAAATGATGACGTACAACCATGAACCGTATATTACCCAGGCAATCGAGGGGATCCTTTGTCAGAAAACGAGTTTTCCGTTCGAGCTGCTCATCGGCGAGGACTGTTCTACGGATCGAACCCGGGAAATCGTGATGGATTTCCAAAAAAAAAATATCTCCATGTCATCCGTGTTGTCACGTCTGAAAAAAATGTCGGTGCACACAAAAACTCCGAGAGAACAAGGAAGGCGTGCCGCGGTAAATATATTGCTTTTTGCGAAGGCGATGATTATTGGCAGGATTCATATAAGTTAAAGAAACAAGTGGACTATCTTGAGGACCATCCGGAATGCGGATTGGTGTATTCCAGTTACGATGTACACCATTGCAAGCATAATAAAACAATCAAGGATTTCATTAGACATCGAAAGTGGCATATAACCGAAAACCCGAAATTATCCGATTGGTTCGGGAATATCAAGCCGGTTGGTGGCAGCAGGGTGGGAATCTTGACCTGTACCGTTATTGTTCGAAGAAATCTGTATGAGCAGATAATTGAGTCGGATCCATATCTGTACAATAACGAAAAGTTTCTGATGGGCTCAAATGTGGGCGGAAATGATGAATATTACTTCGGTTCATTATATCCCGGAGTTCATGTCGACATATCGGATAACGGAAGAAAGTGCCACGCGAAGTAAAAATATCGAAAAAGTGTTTCGGTTGCGTGTATCAGCCGCGGAAATCATGATCTATCTGTGTTATAAGTACAATCTTCCCTCGGATATCCGGTCAAGATTTGAAGGATACCGGAATTCGAATTTATTGGATTTGGCTTTCCACAATAAAAATATGGAATTGGCCGAGGAGTTGAGAAAATCTAAGGTCAGATGGAATTATGCAGAATGGTTAAAGTATTATGGCGTAAAAATTCCTAAATTGTTCAATATATTCCATGCGGCTTGGTCGTGCAAGAATCTGTTTCACAAGAAATATGGAGATTGGGGATAAATCAGGTCCGGATAATTACCGACACAAACTTGTACGACCCATTGATAACACCTCCCGGCATGACCAGTTGCGGAATTCGACTTCTGGAGCCTCCCGTGCCTGTTTCTGACAGCGCGCAGTGGGTGTGCATGGGGGCGTCAAATGGTGACGGCGAGGCACGACACGAACACCGGCACGGGCAGTTCCCGCGAATACCGGTACGCGCCGGCAGACGTGACGAAGGACGCGCTGGGTAATGACCGCCTCGCGTGTTGCACAATCCGCTGGACCTTGCCCCCCCTTTCGGCCGCCATCGCCCCGGGGGGGGGGGAACAGCGGGGAGGTCGAGGAAGGAGTGGCGGCATGAACCATCCCCCGAAGTACGTCATCGTCTCCCCGGTCCGGAACGAAGGGAAACACATCCGGAACACCCTCGAATCCGTCACCCGCCAGACGGTGCAACCCGCGGAGTGGGTCGTGGTGGACGACGGCTCCCGGGACGACACGCCGGACATCGTCCGGGAATACGCGAAAACGTTCCCGTGGATCCGCCTGGTCGAAAGGAGGGACCGTGGGTACGCCGAGCCGGGGCGGGGCGTCATCGAAGCGTTCTACGCCGGGTACGAGAGGATCGGGCACCGCGACTTCGATTTCATCGTCAAGCTGGACGGGGACCTCACCTTCGGCGAGCGGTATTTCGAATCCCTCTTCGACCGGTTCCGCGAGAACCCGCGCCTCGGGATGGCCAGCGGCGTGTGCTACGTGGAGATCAACGGCGGGCTGGAGCGGGAGAATCACCCGGAGTTCCATGTGCGAGGTCCTTCGAAGGTGTACCGGAGGGAGTGCTGGGAACAGATCGGGGTGTTGGTGAAACACCTGGGCTGGGACTCCCTCGACGAGATCAAGGCCCAGTACCACGGGTGGGACACGCGCAGCTACAAGGATCTGGTGATCATCCACCACAAGGTGACCGGGAAGAACACCGGCGTGTTCCGGTGGGCAATCAAGCTGGGGCAGTCGGATTACTACTGCGGATACCACCCGCTCTTCCTGCTGGCCAAGGGGTTGCGGCGCCTGTTCCTCCCTCCGTACGTCGTGGGGGGAGTAGGAATCCTGTGGGGGTATTTCGGGAATTACCTGCGCGGAGCGGAGCGGTTCCCGGAGGAGGACGTCGTCCATTTCCTCCGGAACGAGCAGTTGAAGCGGCTGACGTGGAGGGGGGGGATCTGGAGGTGACCGCGTCCCGATGCAGATCCCTGCTGTCGGCTGAGACAGAAGGGATGCAGGACCTTCAACCGGGGCTTGGGCCTGGAGCGGTGGGCGAGGGGCAGGCCGCCGGAACGACCGCCGCCCCGAGGCCGTGAGGCAGAGAGGCGAATAGAAGGGCATGTGCGGGATCTGCGGAAAGTACTCCTTCGACGGGGAGTTGCGCGTCCGGAAGGCGGAGATCGGGCGGATGATGGAGACCCTGGAGCACCGGGGGCCGGACCAGAGCGGCCTGTTCGTCGACGGCCCCGCGGGCCTCGGGCACCGGCGGCTGAACATCATCGACCTGGACTCGGGCCGCCAGCCGATCCTGAACGAGACCGGGGACATGGCGATCGTCTTCAACGGCGAGATCTACAATTACCAGGAACTGGGCGCCTCCCTGAAGCGGCGGGGGCACGCGTTCCGGACCCGGTCCGACACCGAGGTCATCCTCCACCTGTACGAGGAGCGGGGGGAACGGTGCCTGGACGAACTGCGGGGGATGTTCGCCTTCGCCATCTACGACCGGTCGCGGCAGCGACTGTTCCTCGCCCGGGACCGGGTGGGCATCAAGCCCCTCTACTACACCGCCACGCCCCGCTCCCTGCTCTTCGCGTCGGAGATCAAGGCCCTCCTCCGGGACGAGGAGGTGTCGCCGGCGGTCAACCCCGCCGGGATCTCCGATTTCCTGGCCCACACTTACACGCCGGGGCCGGCCACGGTGTTCCGGAACATCTGGAAGCTCCAGCCGGGACACTACCTCGTCGCGGAGAAAGGGGGGTACGAGGTCCGGGAGTACTGGAGTCTGCTCCCCCATTTCGGCCGTTCGAACGGGATGCGGATTCAGGAGGCGGAGGAGCGCCTCGCCGAACTGATGCGCGAGACGATCCGGATCCACGAGATCAGCGACGTGCCGATCGGTTTCCTCCTGAGCGGCGGCGTGGACTCCACCGCCACCCTGTGCTTTTCGCAGGAGGAGCTGAACAACCGGCTGAAGGCGTTCACCATCGGGTTCGAGGGGCAGGAGTTCGAGGACGAGCGGGTCTACGCCCGGATCGCCGCCCGGAAATACGGGATCGACCATTACGAGACGACGATCTCGGCGGACGACTTCTTCGACTGCCTGCCGAAGTACGTCTGGCACATGGAGGAGCCGGTCTTCGAGCCCCCCGCGGTGGGGCTCTACTACGTGACGAAGATGGCCCGGGAACACGTCAAGGTCCTCCTCTCCGGGGAGGGGGGGGACGAGTGCTTCGCCGGGTACCAGACGTACCGGAACCTGGTGTTCCTGGAGCGGCTGAAACGGGGTCTGAACGGGAACTGGGAGCGGTTCGCGCGGATCCTCTCGAAGGTGAACCGGATTGCGGGGAGCGAGGCGGTTAAGAGGTACCTGCCCCTGCTGACCTTACCCCTGGGGGAGTACTACTTCAGCCGCTCCTCCAACCCGGGCTCCCCCTGGAGGCCGGTCTACGACGACGCGTACTCCGCCGATTTCCGCTCCCGCCTCGCCGGAATTTCCCCGTCCGACCCGTTCCGCGGGTACCTCGCGGCGGCGGCGTCCTTCAGCGACCTGAAGAAGATGCTGTACGTGGACACGGT
>Ga0315276_10006680_pt1 | contig 10646 bp, 8 predicted proteins | sample YL17G05_0_MG_FD_204542 | JGI IMG/M metagenome (GOLD analysis project Ga0315276, IMG submission 204542) | Sediment microbial communities from Yellowstone Lake, YNP, Wyoming, USA - YL17G05_0 | ecosystem: Environmental > Aquatic > Freshwater > Lake > Sediment | place: USA: Wyoming | collected... | reverse complement strand
AGCCCCAGTTCCTTCAGGGCATCAATGAGGCGGCCGGTGTTCCAGTCCAACTCCTCGATGACGTCGCCGTAGAGGCCGCCCTTGGACTTGCCGCGGAATTGCTCGGAGGCGCCGATCTTCACGTGCGGCATATTGTGCGGCAGGTAGAGGAGGAACGGCCCGTCCTTGTGCTGGCGGATGAAGTCGATGGCCTCGTCGGTGTAGCGTTTCGTGAGGCTGCCCATGTCGTCGGTTTCGCCGGCCTTCTCCTTGTTGCGGTAGAAGACGACGTGGCCCGAGTCGGTGGCGCCCAGCGTGCCGAAGTAGTAGTCAAACCCCTGGTCGGTCGGCAGGCGACCTTCCACGAACTGGCGGCCCGAGAGGTCCCACTTACCGAGGCAGCAGGTGGCGTAGCCGGCCGACTTGAGCACCTCAGCCATCGTGATCTCGCTGCCCGCCAGCGTCCACTTGCGGATGACCCGGGTGGGGTAGCATCCGGTCATCAGGGCGGCGCGCGACGGCCCGCAGACCGGCTGCACGTAAAAACTGGTCAGTTTCAGGCCTTCGCGGGCCATCTGGTCCAGCCGGGGCGTGTTGATGGTCTTGGAGCCGAAGCAACTCAGGTCACCGTAGCCCTGGTCATCGGTGAGAATGATGACGAAGTTGGGCTTCTTCACCTGGGCGGCGGCCAGCAAACTTGGCCACACGGCACAGGCCGCGGCACCCACGCCCAGGGCTCCCAGAAACTGACGACGCGTGACGGACGGCATACGTTTCTCCTTTCCGGTTAAAGTACCTGACACGCCCGCGCCACCTTCCTTCTTGGCGCGGCGGGTCTCCGCACCCGCCGCGTTCAAGACGCAACTGGGCCAGCAGAATCGCCTCAACCAGCAAGGTGTGGAGCAAGGTGCTCTTGCCGCGCTTGAACTGGCCGAGCACTGCTAGGCGAAAATGTCCTTGGCTCAAGCAGTCCCCGCAACTCTCCGTCAGGCGATTGGCATCGGCGGCGAAACCTTCCCCAAGCCGCAAGGCAGGGTCGAGGACCTTGTCCAGAAGGACAGGGAGATTCGCCGGCTGTCCATCACAGACGAGTGAGCCGAGGTTTGATGTGGCGGGGATGGCCCTCCAACAAGCGGCCGGATCGAGGCCGGTCGGACGTGCCATGAACAGAACTCCTTTCGGGCCTTGCCCCGACAGGAGCCTCCAGCGACCGTCCAAGTTGCCCCGGCCAAGGTTCAGCCCTGGTAGGAGTCATCAGCCCTTACGGGCGGTTGGGATCGGTGAACTCCATCACCGCTTGGCCAACGACGTCAAGTATTCCAACACGAATCCTAAACTTCGGCTCGGGGCATGTCAAGGTTCCTATCGGCTCCTATCGACTCTGGCTATCGGCTCTTTGCTTATCGGATCAGCGGAGGCGCGAGCGACCCATCCGCCTTAAGGGCCAAGACGACTGGGCGCCCCCTGCCGAAAGCGGGCGCACGTCGTTCGTGTGGCATGAAGACTTCATAATATCACTGTGACTGGTTCGTCGATTCTTGCGGCGTCCTAACGACATCTAGAAGGTGAACACATCGAAGTGGGCCACGGCATGCGCCAGCGCCCAGAGGATGGCGGAGACCGCCAGCAGAAAAAGGAGATAACGACGCAGGTGGGTGGTCGAGGCAGGTTCGCCTGATGCCGTCTTGCCCCTCAGTTTGACAACATCCAGGAACCGGGCTGCTCCCAGGCAAACCACAATGGCCCAGAAGATGGCGTCGGCCACGGAGAGGAAGCTCCCCCGGTGCTTTAGAATGGCGAAAGCGCAGAAAAGCACCGCCACATTGCCCAGGATCATCCAGAATGCGCGCACCAGGCAACCGCCCAGGTGCATGGAATCAGGCGAATTAGGACTGCCCTGAGGAACAGGCTTCGACATGGCCGTCTCCGGGAATCGCATGGCGATTCACCGGACGGCGGCCCGACCATCCGCGACACCTGCGACGGCACCTCGCCGCCGCACCCTTTCATCGACTTCGGCCTGATTCTAGAGTTTCCCGTTTGACCTGTCAATGCCTTGTTGGCACACGCCTTGTTGGCACACGTGTTGTTGGTGGACACGCTCGGCCTGTCGTGGTCGCCGAAGCTGAACGAATCGCGCGGCGTCCGTCGCGTGCGCCTTCTTGGGGGCAGGAACTTGTGCTCGATCCGCCTTGTCAGCCGATGCCGCAGACGGGCATGGGGTCACAGAATCAGGATCGAAGCAATCGCGCCGGCGAGGACGACCCAGAGGATGTCAACCTTGAGGCGAAGCGCCACAAGAGCGGCCACCGCCAGGATCGCCGCCGGGATGCTCCACGAAATGGCCAGCGCGAAGTTCACGGTCACGGCAGCCAGAAGACCGACGAACGAGACCAGCACGCCACGCAGAGCGCGGCGAAAAAACAGAGAGCGCTGAAGGCGGTCGAAGTACGGAACCATCGCCAGGACCATCAAGAATGAAGGCGTAAAGATACTGACCGTGCCCACCACCGCCCCCGTCAGCCCGGCCACCTGATAGCCGACGAACGTCGCGGTGATCACGATGGGGCCAGGCGTCACCTGCCCCAGGGCGATGCCGTCCATGAAGGTCTGGCTGTCGAGCCACGCGCGGGCGTCCACCACTTCATGCAGCATCAACGGCACCGACGCAAAGCCGCCGCCGAAGGCAAAGAGGTCGATCTTCAGCATCAGGAGCGCCAGCGCAAACAGCATCCGATCCAGGAAGAACAGCGTCGCCAGGCCCGCCACCACGCACACAAACAGTCCGGCCACAAACCGCAGCGGCCGGCGCGGGCCGTCAGCGGCCCCGGCGCGCCACTCGGCCTCAGGACTCGCGACGCCGCGGTACAGGAGCAGCCCCAGCGCCGCTGCCCCGACGATGGCGATGATCGGGCTGCCATGCAGGACCAGAAACGCCGCCACGCACGCCGCCAAGAGCGCATCGCGCCAGTTTCGCAAGGAACTGAGGCCGAAGTTGAAGGCGGCGTTGGCGATCAATGCGACCACCACCACGTGAAGCCCGTGGAACGCCGCCACGACCGGGGCAAGGTCGCGGGTCTGGTGATAGACCGCCGCCAGGACCACCATGAGGACGAACGCGGGCAGGCCAAAGCCCGCGAAGGCCGCGAGCGCCCCCCTTGGGCCGCCCGCCCGCAGGCCCACATACGCGGCCGTCTGCATCGACGTCGCACCGGGGATCGACTGGCACAGGGCCACGCCCGCTTCAAACGATTCCCTCGTGAGCCACCGCTTCTTCTCGACGGCCAGGTGGCCGATGTAGGCCACCATCGCGGATCCGCCGAAGGCGGTCAGCCCGAGCCGCAGGAAGGCCAGAAACAGCCGCACGGGAGACGGCCGCGTCTTGTCAGCGGCGGGGGGCACGGTCTCTTGAGTTTGAGGCAACTGGTCCACGCGGCCTCCGTTATTCGTGGCAGCGGCAGAACGGCCCGCCGGGCTTGACCTTGCCCACCAGGAACGCCTGCACCGCCTCCTCAGGGGATGCCTCCATGTCCAGCACGAACGGCTGGATGCCGGCGCGCTTCAGGTCTTCGGCCGCGCGCCATCCCATGCCGTAGCACAGGACGACCTGGCAGTCGCTGAGGGCGTTGACGATGTCGGCGTGGCTGTGCGGCTGGGCATGGTCATGCGCCTCGTGTCCCTCGCACTGACCCTGGGCATGGGCGGTGTACGAGTTCTGCCGCACCTCGCGGCCGGCGATCTGGCCGTCGGCCACGTCGAACACAATGAAACACTTGCTCCGCCCGAAGTGAGGGGAGATGGAAACGCCGTCGGTAGAGGCAACTGCGATCTTCATGGAATTCTTCCTTTCGTTGGCAATCACATAAGATACCGTGGAATCACTCTTTCGTTTCCGGCGGCGCCTCGGGCTTCGGCCCCGAGGCGCTGCGTCCGCCACGGTGGCACCGGCCGCGACCTCCGCCCCCGCCACGGCCCCCGCCCGCACCCCTGTCCTCGGGCGCGCGGCGGATGTTCAGCCCCTTGCACTGGGGGCACTTCTGCGGTCGCCCGGTACCGAAGGGCGCCTCCCAGGCATGCTGGCAATCGTAACACGTGAAACCTTTTGTCTCGGCCATCTGAATCACTCCTCCTTCAATCTTGAGGGCCTTTCCCTGAACGAGGGTTTCGGCCACTTTCCTGTGGGCCGACTCGATGATCCGGCCAAACGTCTGCCGCGAAATGTTCATCTGTTCGGCGGCCTGTTCCTGGTACAGGCCCTGGAGGTCCGCGAGTCGGACAGCCTCCAACTCATCGACGGTCAGGATAACTTCCTCAAGCGAGCAGGCAGGTATACCAGCGGGCTTGAACACCTTGCACCGCGGCAACCCGGCCACTCTTCGGCAACATTTCGGTCTCGGCACGGCACGCTCTCCCGAACCGCCCCATTATAGGCATATGCCCAAAACCTGTCAAGGGGTGTCGCGACACACGGTAGCAACGGCGGCAAAACAGTTGACCCGGCGGCCCGGCAAACGTAGCCTGATACGGCATGAAACAGCGACGAATCGCCTTTGCGTGTCTCGTGGGCGCCGCCTTGCTGCTGGCCCTGGCCGGGGCCGAAGCACGGGGCGCCGCCGTAAGCGACATTGCGGACCAGGCCGGCCAGAAACTCCTTCCTGCCCTTCGGGCCTCGGACCTGCTGGTCGAGGCCGGCCAGGAGGCCGCGCTCGAAGCCAGCCTGGGGACGGGCCTGCGCAAGGAAGGCCTGGACGGCAAACGCATCCAGTTCTTCCTGGGCGAGCAGTTGCTCGGCGAGGCCGGGACCGACGGCGCCGGCACGGCGACCCTGAAGTGGAAGGTCCCCCGGAAAGCGGCCGATTACCGCATCCGGGCGAGCCTGAACCCGGCCGACCAGACGCAGGAGAAGGTCGCCGACGCCGACATCTTCGTGGCGGCCCGTGCCAAGGACGCGACGCTCGTCGTCGTGGACCTCGACCGGACGGTCGTGCAATCGGGCTTCTTCAGCGTCCTCGTGGGCACCGCCAAGCCGATGCCCGGCGCAGCCGTCGTCCTCGGCCGGCTGGCCAAGGACAGCACCATCGTGTACCTGACGCACCGGCCGGACTTCCTCGCCCCGACCAGCAAGCGTTGGCTTACCGAGAACGGGTTCCCGCCCGGGCCGGCCCTGACGAGCACGATGACCACCCTGCTGACCGGCAGCGGCCCGTACAAGGCCGCACGCCTGGCGGCCGTAAAGAAGACGTTCCCCAATGTCCTCGTCGGCATCGGCGACAAGATGTCGGACGCCAAGATTTACATCGAAAACGGCGTCCGCCCGATCCTCATGTTCCAGCCCGACTGGTCGGAGCACGAACCGGAGAAGTTCGATAAACTGGCCGACGAACTGGCCGCCCTGCCCGACGCGGTGCAGGTCGTGAGCAACTGGCAACAGGTCGCCGCGATCTGTTTCGAGAAGGCCGCGTTCCCGAAGCAAGACGTCGAGAAGCGCCTGCGCGACACCGCCAAGGAACTCCGCCGCAAGGGCAAAGATTGAACAGGACCGATCCGTGCGAAATGCGCTGCTGATGCCGGCCCTCGCCGCCGCAATGCTCTGGTGCACCCCTGTAGCGTCCGCCGCCGAGGCCAAGGCCGAAGAGATCGTCGTCATCATCTTCCCGTTCAGTTCGCCTGACGGCGGCGCGGCAGCCGGGAATTCGTTCGCCGACAGCCTGAACCTGCGCGCCAAGCGCCTCGGCCTCGTGGTCGTCGACCCCCTGAGTTTCAGAGAGGCGATGGCCGGGGCGGCGCCCGTGACGCTCGACACGCCTCCGGCCGAAGTGGTGAAGATCATCAAGGAACGTTTCGGGGCACGCTACGGCCTCTGGGGCAGCGTTAAACCTGAAGGCGCGGGCCTCTCGATGGACGTGCGCGGCGTAGATGCCCAGGCCGGAGACAAGCCGGTCATCTCGGGCGTCTACAGCGCAGCCGAGAAGCAACTCGTCAATCCCGTGCAGGATAACCTCCTGATGGAACTGACCGGCCGCAAGAAGAAGCCCGTCCAGGAGGCCACGCCCGAGGCCGACGCCAAGGTGCCGACCACGGGGGCGGAACTCGTCAAGAACGGCGGCTTCGAGACCGGCACGAAGAGCCCCGATAATTGGCAGCGCGTCGATGGCCTCACTACCTTCTGGCCCGCCGAGGGACGCACCGGCAAGGGCCTCAAGGTCGTCACCGACGTGTACCACGACCAGTGGGTCGAGTGGCAGAAGCAGTACAAGGCCGGCGCGACCGCCGACAAGGCGCCCAAGGCCGCGCAGACGTCCGGCAACAAGTACGATACGGTCGCCGGCATCTACGGCGTCGCGTACGACAGCGACCCCATCCCCGTCACGCCCGGCAAGTCGTACAAGATCACCATCAGTTACAAGGGCAAGAGCGACGATTTCTTCTTCCCGAAACTCTTCATCCGCGGTTGGGCCAAGGTGGACAACACCGACCAAGTGGTGTACGATGCCTACCTGGCGCTGCGTTGCGCAACCGGCGGAAAAGACTGGGAATCGAACGTCCGGATCATCGACGTGCCGAAAGACACGCAGTCGCCCATCAAGTTCATAAAACTCAAGATCTACGCCTACTGGCCTCCGGGGACGTTCTACTTCGACGATGTGTCGATGAAAGAATGCGAGCCGCCGCCGGCGAAGAAGTAGAAGGCGGCCGGTGACGGCACTGCGGAGGACGCATACGAAGAACATCATGGCCCCCCAAGAAAAGAAGAGGCAGCGTCGTCTAAACGCCGCCCCTCTGATTCGTGGTCGGGGCGAAAGGATTTGAACCTTCGACCTCTTGGTCCCGAACCAAGCGCTCTAGCCAAGCTGAGCTACGCCCCGATTTCAAGGAGGGGCATTATAACCGGGGCACCGCCCAAATCAATCGCATTTTGCGCGGCCTTTCTTAGGGTCCAAGGCCACGCGGCATGGCATCCCGTGGACCCTCGTCCACACCGAGACCTTCGCGACGCGAGCGGAGGCCGTGCGGCGAGAACGCTACCACAAGACGGGCCGCGGCCCGCATCATCTCGAATAAAATATTGACGCACCTGTCACCCCACGTTACTTTGCCCTCGCAGGTCGCGCGGCACGGCACGGGAAAAGAGAAGGAGACCGGCATGTCTAGTCACGCTACTCATGGCAGCAGGTGTTCTTCGGGGTGCTGCGGAGGCGAGGCAGCGGGTCCCTTGGCGCTCAGCCGCCGGGGGTTCATCGCCGCCACGGCGGCGCTGGCTTCGCAACTGGCAGGGCTGGAGGGCGCCTCGCACCTCTTGGCCGCGGAACCTGAGCCCGGCGGCAAGCAGGGCGCCACGGTGCGGGTCGCGTTCCTGTATCCTCCCTCGAAAACCTTCGCCGACAAACCCGACGGCTGGTGGAGTTGGCCGGGCAACGACTACGATGCCGAGGGCCGCCAGAGGCAATACACTGAGGCCCTCCGGAAGATGGAGAAGGCGCTCGGTCTGAATCTCACGATCGAGCCGCAGCCGCTCGGCGCCGCCGCCGATGCCCAGCGCCTGGCCGAGGAGGTCAAGGCCAACCGTCCGGACGGCCTCCTGCTGGTCGTCTTCTACAACGGAAGCCTGGCCCACGCCGACGCGATTCTGAAGGCGGCCGCGGAGGCAGACGTGCCGGTCGTTCTGTACGTCGGCCTGGGCGTGCATCACGGCAGCGTAAGCGGGTACCGCCGCCCGGGGGTCTACTTCATTCAGTCGCTCGATAACCTGGATGCAATCGAGTACGGCCTGCGGATGATCAACGCCCGCAAGGTCATGAGCCAGGCGCGCCTGCTGAGCATCACCGAGGCCAAGGAGCCGCGCGAGGGCCGCGAGGCGTTCTTCGGCATTGCGGTCCGCGTCATCCCGTTCGCCCGCTACGCCGAAGAGTTCGGCAAGGCCGCCATCGGCGAGGAAGCCAGGGCGTTCATCGCCCGCTTCACCGCCGGCGCCAGGGAGCAGCGCGGCATAACGCCCGAGGCGCTGGAAAACGCCGCGCGGGCGCACCTGGCACTCAAGAAACTCCTGGCCGACGAGCAGGCCGACGGCCTTACCATGAACTGCCTGCGCCGGGGGATGCTCAAGCCGTGCATGAGTTTTTCGGCGCTCAACAGCCAGTTGATCCCCGCGGCCTGCGAGAACGACCTTGCGGCCGCCTACACGCAGTTGCTGGGGCAACTGCTGACCGGTCGCCCCGGCTTCCAGCACAACCCGTGCTACGACACCGAGCGGAACCAGTACTACGCATCGCACTGCACGTGCGCGACGAAGATGTACGGCCCCGACGGGCCGGACCTGCCGTACATGCTGCGCCGCTTCGCCCACACGAACGAGGGCAGTTGCGCCATCCAGGTCTTCTGGAAGGAGGGCGACCCTGTCGCCATGCTCCGGTATTACCCGGGCAAGGAGCCGGCGCTCGACGTGTACGCGGGCAAGGTGGCGGGGTCGCACGCGATGCCGCCGGCAGGCGGCTGCACGACGAACGTGGCGATCGAGATCACCGACCGTCCCGATGCCGGCATGGTCCGGGGCCACCACAACCTGGTGTTCTGCGGCGACTTCGCCCGGCGGTTCCGCCTCTTCGCCCAGTTGCACAAGATGCGCCTGGCTGAGACGGGCTTCAAGTACCCCGAGGCCGTGGACCCGGTGTGACGGGAACGAAAAAGAGAATGCCCACCGCGCCGTAATGCTACAGGCTCCACCCCTTGCGGTACTCGGTCCGCACGAGCCGGTTTGCCTCGGGTGAGTTGGTCACGCGCAGGTTGGCGGCGTCCCACTCGATGCGGCCGTCGATGCGCTTGGCCGCGTTGCCCAGAAGGCACGTCTCGGTCAGCGGGCCGGAGTAAGCGAAGTCCGCCCCCGCCGGCTGGCCGCTCTTGCAGGCCCGCACCCAGTCCTGCTCATGCGACCCATTCACGCGCGGCAGCGTTTTCTCGGGCAGTTTGACCTCTTTCATCTTGCTTTCGGGGATGATGCGCGGGCTGTTGCCGTACACGCCGAACATGATCGTGCCCTTCGAGCCCTTGATGAGGGCGCCGCCCTCATCGGGCATCTTGCGATCCTGTTCGAGGTCCTCGGGGCGCGGCGGCCGCGTGCCCTCGTACCACGTGAGTTTCACCGGCGGCAGGTCGCCGCGCGCGGGGAACCGGAACGTCACGATCGCCGACAGGGGGTGCACCTCTTTCGTATTGCCGCAGGAGGTGGCCTCGACGCTCGTCGGCGCGCCCAGTTTCAGTGCCCAGACCACGGGGTCGAACGTGTGGGCGCCGCGGTCGCCCATCATGCCGCAACCGAAGTCCCACCAGCACCGCCAGACAGCCGGGTGATACGCCGGGTGGTACGGCCGCACGGAAGCCGGGCCGATCCAGAGGTCCCAGTCGAGCGTCTCGGGGACGGGCGGCGTATCCTTGGGCCGTTCGGAATACTTCGAACTCCAGCCTGCGTGGCCCCACGGGTAATACGAGAGGCTGCACCATGCGTCGACCTCGCGGACATCGCCCACCAGGCCCGCCGCAACCCACTCGCAAACCAGCCTCGCACCCTCGCCCGAATGCCCCTGGATGCCCATCTGGGTGGCGACCTTGTTCTCCTTGGCGGCCTGGACAAGCATGCGCGCTTCGTAGACGTCGTGCGTCAGCGGCTTCTGGCAGTAGACGTGTTTGCCGGCCTTCATGGCGGCCATCGAGATCACGGCGTGCGTGTGGTCGGGCGTGGCCACGAGGACGCCGTCGATGTCTTTCTGCTTGTCGATCATCTCGCGGAAATCTTTGTAGGTCTTGGCGCCGGGGTACCGCTTGAAGGTATTGGCGGCGTAGGCAAAATCGACATCGCAGAGGGCCACGATGTTCTCGGATTCAAGGTTCCTGAGGTTCCCCGCGCCCATGCCGCCGACGCCAATGCCGGCGACGTTCATCTTCTCGCTCGGCGGGATGTTCCGCGGCCCGCCCAGCACCGCTCGCGGGACGATGGTGAAGGCCGCCGCTGCCGCCGTGGCCCCCAGAAAAGTACGCCGCGTAATGTTGCCGTGCATCATGGGTCGAGTCTCCTTTCAGATGTGCGCTGGCAGCGAGCCAGAAGGGCCGTTGCCCCATTGCCGTTCATGTAGGGTGGGTGCTCTGCACCCACCATTTTAACGTGAAAACAACAGCATTGGTGGGTGCAGAGCACCCACCCTACATATTGGGTAACAAGCCCAGGCAACCCGCCGTGCAAAGTGCCGATACAACCTTAAACACTTCGCCGGGCCAGGAGTTGCGAGAACACGCGGCCGTCGCGCTCCAGGCCGTCTCGGACAATGAGCGGCTCGAAGCCCTCAAACGCCGCCGCCAGTTCGCCGTTCTCCAGCGTGTGACCGGGCTTGAGCGCCCTGCGCCCGTCCCCGGCATCCCGCCGGTGAAACGCCTCGTACACGACAAACCCGCCCGGAGCCACCGCTTGCCCGATCGCGGGCAGCAGCGGCCGATGCAGGAACCGTATCACGGCCACCAGGTCGTACCGCTCCGCAGGCAAGACGGGCGAATGCCTGAGATCCTGCTCGATGGTCTCCAGAGAAACGCCGCAGCGCCGCGCAAGGTCCCGCGCACGCGCGAGCGCATCGGGCAGTATGTCGATCGCCTTGACCGCATAGCCGCACATCGCAAGGTAAACG
>Ga0315276_10006674_pt1 | contig 10650 bp, 7 predicted proteins | sample YL17G05_0_MG_FD_204542 | JGI IMG/M metagenome (GOLD analysis project Ga0315276, IMG submission 204542) | Sediment microbial communities from Yellowstone Lake, YNP, Wyoming, USA - YL17G05_0 | ecosystem: Environmental > Aquatic > Freshwater > Lake > Sediment | place: USA: Wyoming | collected... | reverse complement strand
CCTGGAGCCAGCCGGTGCTCGTGGACCAACTGGAGCAGACATCGGATGCGAGCCTGCTCGACGTCGGCGGCTCGCCGGCGGTGGTCTATTACGACACGGTCCTGTCGGCACTGAAGTACCGCCGCGCGCTCAACACCGAAGGCACCGCCTGGGGGCTGCCGGTCGTGCTCGCCCCTTCGGCAGACAGCGAGTTCGCCGCGATTGTGGCCGGCGGACGGCCGACGGTCATCTACCGCGACCGCATCGACGACCTGGTCAAGCTGGTAGCCGCCAATGATCTCCAGGGCAGCCGCTGGGGAGTCTCGACGATTGTCCCGAACTACCCCAGCGATTACCCGTATGTCCAGGACCGGCCGTTTGTCAGCGTCAACGGGCTGCCCGCGTATGTCTTTGTGGAGCAGGTCACGTTCGATGCAACCACGCGGGAGTCGCAGCTGCACTACGCAAGCTACTACTAACAGCGGCAGCGAGAGCTGCTGCGGTGGTGCATGTCGCCAGGCGGGGCGGTAGCGGCGAATCCCATTCGCCGCTCGGGGCATGCCGCAAATAGGATTCGCGGCTACCGGGATGGCGGGCAATGTACGCAGGCACGGCGGGGCTACTCGCCCCAGACTTTGCTGAGGTCCACGCCGTGCAGGCGCAGCAGCGTCTGCAGCGCGCCGCGATGGCCCGCCTCGTGCACGCTTAAGCCCATCAGCACGCGCATGATGTTCGCCGGGCCGCGGCGCAGCACGCCGCCGTCGGGCTCCTTGCCCTTCTCCTTGCAGCCGTCGAGGTATTTCTGGTACACCTTGCGCGTGCCCTCGCTTTCCGCCAGCAGCTCGCTCACCGGCCGCGCGCCCCAGGGCTGCAGCTCCTCGCGCGCCGCCGCCAGGCTGGCGACGATCGCCTGCTTGCCGCCGTGCGGCTTGAACTGCCAGACGTCGTCCTCGCCCGGGCCCTCCGACCAGTAGCCCTCCTCGCTGTCGCTGCCTGCCAGCTGGCGCGCGAACATGCTGCGCGCGTCGGCGATGTGCATCGCCAGCTCGGCGAAGCTGAAGAAGAAGTGCCCGCTGGGATCGGCGGGCCGCGTATCCAGCAGCTCTTCGGGCAGCAGCTCGACGAGCTTGTCCGTGTAGTCCAGCGTCATGCCCAGCCAGGGCAGCGCCTCGTACACCGTCACCGGTGTGCTCTGCGGGGAAGCGTCCATTTCAGTCTCCTGCTGATAGTGTGCCCAGCGCGCGCCGCCACCTCTCAAGTGCGGCGGGCAATGCAATTCTACACAGCGGCGGCGGCTATCATTTCCGCCATGTTGAAAAGCCGCCTCGCCATGATCGTGGCCGTCACCCTTGGCGCGCTGTGCCTGTCCGCTGCGCCGGCCAGGGCGCCGTTCACGCTGGAGCAGATCTACACCCCGCCGTATCCCTTCGGCCTCACGCCGCGCATGCTGGCGCTGTCCGACGACGGTGCGTGGCTGGCCTGCGGCTACAACGCCGCGGGCTATCCCTGCCGCGACCTGTGGGTTTACAGCGTTGCCAGCCGGGCGTGGTTCCAGCGCACCGACCTGTGGCCCGACAAGGAAGCGCGCCTGCGCCGCGACTTCGCTTGCGAGCTGCGTAAGGCGCGCGCGGAGTGGGAGAAGGCGCATCCGCCGGAGAAGCAGGAGAGCGGTCAGCAGGCAGCGGGTAGCGGGCAGGAAGAGAAAAAGGAGAAGCAGGAGTTCGACGAGGCCAAGCGCATCGAGGACTTCGAGAAGGAAGTGCGCAAGCAGCGCCTGAGCTTCGGCGGGGTGGGGCAGATCCTCTTCCGCCGCGCCAGCCATGAGGTGCTGTATGTCGTAGACGGCGCGGTGTTCAGCCTGGAGCTGGACGCCGCCGCCGCCGAACCGTTCGAGCGCCTGCGCCATGAGCAGGGCTTCGGCAACTTAAGCCGTATCGACGACTGCGACGCGCTGCTGCTGGAAAGCGACGCGGACCTGCTGGAGTGGTGGCCCGACGCTGAGGGCGGCGCGACAGCGGGCCGCCTGCGCCAGCTCACCAGTGGCGGCTACGGTGACCTGACGCACACCGAGGGCTACGCGATCAGCGCGGCGCGCGAGGGTGGCCGCGCGGGCCGCTGGCTGGCGTACGCCACGCGCGACTACACCGCGGCGCGTAAGACGCAGATCCCCGATCTGCTGCCCGCCGACCCGTCCGTAACGCCGAGCTATCACGTGCGCCCCGGCGACACGCCCGAGCGCTGCAGCCTGACGCTGCTCGATCTCGATGCGCAGCCGCCCTGGCCGGTGGAGGTCAAGCTGGCCGACGAGCCGTACTACTACGTCGCGGCGATCGCCTGGACGCCCGCCAGCGCCGGTGGCGGCACGGGCAGTGACCGCTTGCTGCTGGGCGTAGTCAGCGGCGATACGCGCGAGTACAAGGTGTACGTGATTACGCCGCCGGCAATCGACGAGGCCGACCCGGCGGTCGAGCTGCTCTACCGCGAGCACGACGATAAGTGGCTCAACTGGGATCGCACGTCCGTGGTTTGGTCGGCTGACGGCCGGGTGCTGCTGCAGAGCGAGCGTGACGGCATGTCGGCGCTGTACGAGCTGGTGGAGAAACAAGCGGCCGCTGCCGATGCCAGCGCCGACGCCTATGCCGCAGGGGCGACCCATGGTTCGCCCTCCTCCGATGGTGGCGGCGGCGTCACGCCGCCGTCTTCCACGACGCCAGCAGCAGGCGGCGAGACGCCGCCCCTACCGGATCAGACGGGCGAGACAAGTCTCGCCCCTACAGAAGAAACGCAAGCTCCTGCCGAGGACTTCGGCACGCGGGAGCCGAAGACGCTGCTGCGCCTGGCGCACGAGGTGCTGGGATTTACCCCGCTGCGCCATTCGCCGCGGGCGCTGGTCAAGCTGCAGGCGCCGGATGCCACGGCGGCCGGCTGGGGCGTGCTCAGCCTGGAGAATGGCAGCTTTGCCATGCTCACGCCAGGCGAGGGCTGGCGCGGCGACGAGCTGGCATGCAGCGAGGATGAGTCGCGCATCGCCTACCTGGCCGGCGACGAGCGGCATATGTTGAGCCTGGCAATGGCGGAGCTGCCAGCCGATCAGCCGCGTAGCAGTGCTCAGAACGTTCCGCAAGTCGCTGCAGATGCAAGTAGTTCGCCGATGCCGCTCTTCGATCCGCTGCCGGTCACCACCGAAAAGATCATCCTCGACCGCACGCAGCCGCAGTGGCAGGCCTGGGCGGACAGCTGGGACCAGCAGTTCATCGACGTGCCGGGCGACGGCGGGCCGATACCGGTCAAGCTGCACCTGCCGCCGAAGTGGCGCGCGGGCGCCAGCTACCCGTTGCTGCTGTGGGCGCACGGCGGCGGCTACTACCAGGCCGACTGGCGCCAGCCGGGCTTTCTGGAGCTGTTCCATCCCTGGCTGGCCGCCGAGAAGGGCTGGATCGTCGCCGAGGTGGACTACCGCGGCTCCAGCGGCTACGGGCGCGACTGGCGCGTCGACGTCTGGGGCGACCTGGGCCATCATGAAGTCGATGACCTGGTGGCAGTCAAGCATTACCTGATGGACAAGTACGGCGCGGACGCTAAGCGCACGGCGCTGTGGGGCTGGAGCTACGGCGGCTACCTGACACTGATGGCGCTGGGGCTGAAGCCCGGCGAGTTCCCCGTCGGCTGCGCCGTGGCGCCGGTGACGCGCTGGGAGAACTACTTCGCCTACTTCTCGCAGTGCCGCCTCGGCCTGCCCGCCGACAATCCCAGGGAGTACGAGCAGAGCAGCGCCGAGACGTACCTCAAGGACGTGAAGGACCACCTGCTGATCATCCACGGCCTGCGCGACGACAACACGGTGTTCCAGAGCGTGGCGCAGTACCTGGAGAAAAGCCACGAGCTGGGCGTCGACGTGGAGCTGGACCTGTTCCCCAGCGACAGCCACGGCATCGGCAACGAGCAGCATTACATCCGCGTGTTCCAGGCCGTGGTGGAATACTGCGAGGCGAACTGGGCGCGGTAGGCGAGGCCCTCAAGCCCACGGTGGGGCAGGCGTCTTGCCTGCCGTCCTTTAGCCATCGTGGCGACGCGATGGCGTATAATCCGAGTGTCCGAACCTAGAATCCAGAGCGAGGGTCGAGTTGGCTGCCAGGTTCTCCGATATCGAAATCAGCGCGATGATCGCTGAGCGAAAGGCACTTCCACCCGATTTCTGGAGGAGAGTGCAGCTGAGACGCAAGCGCGGCCACAGCGAGCGTGAGATCACTTCGACTGGCATATCTGGATATGAGTACAGGCTAATCCTCAGGCAGAGCAACCTTAACCCATTGGATTTCTCAGTCATCGTTGCTCACTTTCCACAGGCGAGCAACTTGCTCTTCCGGCTACGCCGCTACAACGGCAGACACGAGCATTCCAATAAGATCGAAGGAAGCAGGTTCTACGCTTTTCACGTACATCTGGCGACTGAGCGGTATCAAGACCTTGGGATGAAGGAAGACAGCTTTGCTGAACCATGCGAGCGTTATGCTGATTTCAGCGGCGCTCTCCGTTGCGCGCTTTCCGACTGCTGCTTCGACGTTTCAAGCGGGGGACAGCAGCACATTGAGGAGATGCTGTCATGATTGAGTCGACCATCGAGCAGTCCTTCAAGGAAAAAGTGTGCAACGAGATTCGGCTTGCTGAAGAAGGTATTGGACGCTATCGCGTCATTACTCCTTTTATGTTCGAAGACGGCGATCACCTCGTAATTGTTTTGAGAAAGGAAGCTAACAAGTGGGTGATCTCGGACGAAGGCCACACCTATATGCATCTAACCTACGACCTTGATGAGAAGCTGCTACAAAGTGGCAACAGGTCGAGGATCATCTCCAACGTCTTGTCAGCCAACTCGGTTTTAGATCATGATGGTGAATTGCAGATCAGCATAGCTGATGGCGGATTCGGCGATGCACTGTACTCCTTCGTTCAAGCTTTACTGAGAATCAGCGATGTTTCGTTTCTGACACAGGAACGTGTGAGATCAACTTTCATGGATGATTTCCACACGCTAATGAACGATTCGCTGCCAGCGGGCCGCATGGCTTTCGACTGGTTTGACTCATCGAACGACCCAAGTGCTAAATACACTGTAGATTGCCGCGTGAATGGTATGGCACGGCCGCTGCTAGTATTTGCTTTGCCTGGAGACGACCGAGCGCGAGACGCAACGATAGCTTTGCTGCAGTTTGAGAAGTGGCAGCTGACATTCCGTAGCCTTGCGATTTTTGAGGATCAGGAATCTGTGACTCGCAAGGTGTTGGCTCGGTTCAGCGACGTCTGTGAGAAGCAGTTTTCCAGCATAGGCTCAAATAGGGAGCGGATTCAGACTTACTTGCGTGAAGCAGCCGATGTCAGTTAGCTGCACTACAAGGCGGTGAAGCGGATTCGCCGCTACCCGACGATGTGGGCCACGTCGAGGATCAGGGCCACGGTGCCGTCGCCGAGGATCGTGCCGCCGGCGATGTACTTCGTGTTCAGCAGGTAGCGCCCGAGGCTCTTGATCACGATCTCGGTCAGGCCGATGGTCTCGTCGACGCACAGCCCGACTCGCTGCCCGCCCGAGCGCACTACGACGGCGAACCAGCCGTCCCGCTTGCCCGCACTCCCGTCTTTATCGCCCGCGCCGCGGGGTCGCTCCGCCTCTGGGCTCTGCAGCAGCTTGCGCAGCCACACCAGCGGCAGGATGTCGCCGCGCAGCAGCACCACGTCCTGCTGGCTGATCTTCTGGATCTGCGCCGGCCGCAGCCGCAGCGTCTCCTCGATGTAGGCCAGCGGGATGGCGAACTCCTCGGCGGCGACCTTGACCAGCAGCGCTTGGACGATCGCCAGCGTCAGCGGCAGCTTGACGGTGAACGTGCTGCCCACGCCCAACTCGGTGGCCAGCTTGACCTCGCCGCTCAGCTCGTGGACCTTGGTGCGCACGACGTCCATGCCGACGCCGCGGCCCGAGACGTCGGTCACCTGCTCGACGGTGGACAACCCCGGCAGAAAGATCAGCTCCAGCGCGTGCTCGAAGCTCAGGGCGGCGGCCTGCTCGGCGCTGACCAGGCCCTTGTCCACGGCCTTGCGGCGGATGCGCTCGGCGTCGATGCCCGCACCGTCATCGCGGATCTGGAGGAAGACGTTGCTGCCCTCGTGGTAGGCGGCCAGCGTCAGCGTGCCGGTGCGCGGCTTGCCGGCCTGCTCGCGCACGTCGGGCGGCTCGATGCCGTGGTCGACGGCGTTGCGGATCAGGTGCACCAGCGGGTCGCCGATCTCGTCGATTACGGTGCGGTCAAGCTCCGTCTCGCCGCCCTGGAGCACCAGCTCGACCTGCTTGCCGCGGCTTTTCGCCAGGTCGCGGATCATCCGCGGGAAGCGGTTGAACACCGTCTCGATCGGCACCATGCGGGTCTGCATCACCAGGCCCTGCAGGTCGGAGATGATGTGGCCGACCTGCTCGATCGCCGAGGACAGCTCGCTGTCACGCACGCTGCGCGAGATCGAGGTCAGCCGCGTCTTGCCGATCACCAGCTCGCCCACCAGGTTGAGCAGCGTGTCCAGGCGCTCGGTGTCGACGCGGATCGTCTGCGACTGGCGTACCTTCTCCACCTGCCGGGCGGGTCCGGCTTCAGGCTTCAAGGCTCCGGCGCCGGCGGGCACGATGGCCGCGCCGGCCTGCGGCGACTCAACTGTGCCGCGCTTGCTCTTGACTGCTGATGTGGCGGCAGCGCGCGGGGACTCGGCAGCCGCAATGGCCTCGACTACCGCCTGCTGCGCATCCAAGCGGTTGATCGCGCGCAGCGGGATCGCGGGTTTCTCGTTGACGCAGATGCTGCTGATTTCGCTGATGCTCGCCAGGCCCTGCGCCGTCGCGCCTTCGGCGGCCTTGGTGAGCAGCAGGAAGTCCAGGTCGCGATCGAAGCGCTCGAACTCGATGTCCTCAACATCGGGGTGCACGGAGATGATCTCGCCGAACTCCTCCAGCCGCTTGTGCACCATGAACGCGCGCGCGCTTTTCAGCGTGCAATCCTCTTCCAGCTGCACGTGCGCGTGGATCACGCGATAGCCGTCGGCGAGCGCCGATCTGATCAGCTGCAGGTCGTACTCGTTGAAGCCGAACACCGAAGCCGCGTCAGGCGCGATGACCACGGCGGGCGCCGGTTCGCCGGCTGCCACAGTGCCCAGCACCGCCGCGCTGGCGCTGTCCACCTCGAGCACGGACGTCGCGGCGCTGCGCACCGCCAGCGCGTCCTGGCTGCTGGCGAGCAGCACGTCAAAGCTGCGGCCGAAGTCCTTCTCCTTCAGCGATTGCTCGTCGGGCGTGCTGTGGATCAGGCCGCCAAGCTGCTTCAGCTCGCGCAGCACCATGAACGCGCGCACGTTGCGCAGCTCGCAGTCGCCGCGCAGCGTGACGTGCACGTGGATCAGTTGCGCCCCGCCCGCCTGGGCGGCCTGCGCAGCGCGCACATCGTCAGCGCTGAGCTCACCCGGGTAACCGTTGGTAGCGACTGGCGCATGCGCCTGGGGCTGCACCGCAGCCGGAGCTGGACTAGCCGGCGCGGCAGCGGCCGGGGCTGTGGCACCGCCTGCGGCCAGGCGCACCAGCTCAGACACCAGGCCGTCAATCTCCACGGCATGCTCGCTGCCGCCGATGTGCGCTTCGACCATTTCCTGCAGGGCATCCAGGCACTTGAACAGCAGGTCGACGATCGCTCCCGAGGTTTTCAGCTGCCCCTGGCGGATCGGCGTGAGCAGGTCTTCCATTTTGTGGGTCAGCTCGGCCACTTCCGAGAAACCCATCGTCGCCGACATGCCCTTTAAGGTATGCGCCGAGCGGAACATCACGTTCACCAGCTCGGGATTCTCCGGCTGCTTTTCGAAACCCAGCAGCGCCTGATTCAGCGCCTGCAGATGCTCGCGCGCCTCATCGGCGAACATGTCCATGTAGTTTGAGAGATCAAGCGACACGGTGTTACTCTAGCCCTTGCCGGGCTCCTTAAGCCCGATGCAGACGGCAATCCTGCCGACGGTGGTCTTCAGCGGCAGCTTGATCACAACCGGCACAGCAAGCTTCATCATCGCATGCTCGGCGCGCAGCACGTAAGGTGGCAGCAGGTTGCAGGTATGTCCCAGCCCGGCGAGTTGCGTCATCGTCGTGCCGGCGATCATGTTGCCCAGCTCGGCCAGCGCGCTGGCGCAGAGGTCGTCGAAGGCCGGATAGTCCTGATTGTTCATCATGTTGCGGGCAATGCCCAGCGCACTCGGCGTTGAGCAGCCCAGCAGGAAGTGCCCTTCCAGGTCGCCGGTGATGCCCAGCAGTACTGTGACTTCATCCAGCGCGTCGTTGCCGCGGATGGCGTGGGGTGGTTCGCTTTGCTCGATGTCGACGTGGAAGTGGTCGTGCAGCACCTTCACGGTCGCTATCAGGAACTGATTGATCACCACTGCATCCACGCTATGCGCCTTCGAGCCTCGCGCTGGGCAGTATACATTAGCGTTACAGCCAGCAGCGCCAGGACACCCAGAGTTAAACGAGACTTAAGATTCCCTGTTGCGCAAACACAATGTCGATGATCCGAGGTAGTAACAGACGTGCGCAGTACGCAGCACATTGCCGAATTACCCAACCCTTTCAACGGGGCGCTGCTGGGCGGCCAGTTGCAGTGGCCGCTGACGCGCGTGTTTGACACCGTGGCACGACTGTGCCGCGAATTTGGCTGCCACTGCCTGGCGGAGCGCTTCTCCTGCAAAGGCGCCCAGTGCTGCGGGACGGCTAATGGCTGCAGCGCCACCGTTGGCGAGCGCCAGCGCCCGACGATCCACCTGATGGCCAAGCTGGCGCCGCTCACGCGCGTGCTGCTGGATGCCGGCTACTATGACATCGCGCTGGCCACGGTGCAGATCGCCCTGGCGCTCGAACCGACGCTGGATCTGGCGCTGGCACGGGCCTACCTGCACGTCGTGCTGGGCGACATGGGGGATGCCAGCCGCATCTACCGCGACGTGCTGCAGCGCATCGGCACGATCCCGCCGGACGAGCTGAACCGCCTGGCCGAGCTCTCGCGCACCCACGCCCAGGAAGAAGACATCGCCGAGCTGGTGGACCAGCTCCGGACCTACGCCACCGCCTGATTCCGGAGAAAACGGACTGCCGGCCGCAAAGACTATTTTTTAGACTTGTTGTAATTCTCCCCGGCTAACGGTAACCTTTTGCCCGTCAACTTCATCTATTGGGTACGGCGAACTAATGGCTTCACAGCATGAGCTCACGGATGCGCGCAACGCACGCTTCCTAGCTCTACTGGAGCCGGTGTATGCCGACTGTGAACGGTGGGCGCTGAGCCTGACACGGAATGAGCCTGACGCAGCGGATGTGCTGTCGGAGGCTGTCATGACCGCCCTGCAAGGCATCCACCTGTTGAAAAAAGACGGCGCCTTCAAGTTCTGGATGTTCCGCATCATCATGAACGCCTACCGCATGCAGCTCCGCAGCCGCAAGCGGGAGCCGGATGCGGTGGACCCGGAACTGATGCCAGCGCTCGGTCCGCGGGATGACCACTGGGTCGAGCGGGGCGAGCAGGCCAAGACGGTGCGCTTAACGCTGGAGCAGCTCTCGCCGGAACAACGCGAGGCGCTGGTCCTGTTCGAGGTGCACGGGCTCAGCATCCGCGAAGTCAGCGAGGTGCTGGGCAAGAAGGAAGGCGCGGTGAGAGTGTTGTTACACCGCGCGCGGGAACGGCTGGAAGAGCTGCTGCGCAAGGCGGGGATCAACCCGGCGGAGAGCCGCTAGCGGGTTGAATTGAAATGGCGTGAATATTTCAGCCAGGGCATCAGCCCTGGTGACAAGTGGCCAAGCCACAGGAAGGGATGACGAAGGCGATGTTGAACTGGAGCACAGGCGGGTCAGGAAGCGGAGGCGCCATGCCGCCGCGTTCCAGCCTGCGCGACCTGCTCCATGCGGCCGAGACTGGCCGGCCAGTGCTGCCGTGGCAGCAGGTCGAACAGCTCGTCGCCACCGCCCCGCCGGTGCGCGTACCGTGGTACGCGCCACTGGTCACTCCCGCAGCGCGTCCGCTGCGCTTCGCTGCTGCGACGCTGACGCTGTTGGTGTGCTGCGTCGCTGTGCTAGCCGCCGTGCCGGCGCAATCGGATCAGGTGGGCACGCTGGTGCTCAGCAGGCTGCCTTCAGGTTGGGAGGTGGGAAGCCCGGCCTTCGAGGAAGCCAAGCTGGCCGCACAGCAGCAGTTTAGCCAGCTGGCCGTGCCGCAGGGCGAGCTGGTTACGCTGGTTAGCGACCGCCACGGGCAGCAGGTGCTGACGTTTGCGCTGCTCGGCGCCGGGCGCGCGCAGGCCAGGGAATTCTACACAGACTTCAGCACGGCTTATCCCGCGCTGGCGGCATATCAGGCTGACTTTGAGCCAATCGACAGCGGGCGCTACGGCAGCGCGCTCAACGAGCTGCTGGTGAGAATCACCACGGCTGGCGGCAGCGCGCGGCAGAGCGATTCCGAGCTGACCGCGGCAGTTCTGCGGGCGATGCGGGACAGCGGCCTGACAGACATCGGTGTGACGATCAAGCGCAACGCTGATGGCAGCGTGACTGTCGAGATCGAAGCTACTTTGAGGATTTCCGTAAGTGGGCACTCGCCGGAGGAATTGGAAGCG
>Ga0315276_10006672_pt1 | contig 10651 bp, 9 predicted proteins | sample YL17G05_0_MG_FD_204542 | JGI IMG/M metagenome (GOLD analysis project Ga0315276, IMG submission 204542) | Sediment microbial communities from Yellowstone Lake, YNP, Wyoming, USA - YL17G05_0 | ecosystem: Environmental > Aquatic > Freshwater > Lake > Sediment | place: USA: Wyoming | collected... | reverse complement strand
CGGCGCTGGCGAAGGACGGCGGCATCAAGCACGAGTTCCTCTGGTGGTTCCACCAGGGCAACCGCGCGATCCGCATGGGCGACCTGAAACTCGTCTCCGCCGGCGCCGAGGGGCCGTGGGAACTCTACGACCTGCGCTCCGACCGGTGCGAATCCAGCAACCTGGCCGAGAAGCAGCCCGAAAAGGTGAAGGAACTTTCCGAGCGGTGGACCAGTTTCATGGAGGACTGCAAACGCCTGGCCACGAGCGACGGCCAGGCCCCGGCGGCCGCCGAGGGGAAGCGGAAGGGGAAGAAGGCATAGGAATATACAGCCATTTGCGCGGTGGGTCTCCTGACCCACCGCGCCGAAGTTCGCAATCTCGTCCCTGTGGCGCAAGGTCGTGCGGCGGGTCAGGAGACCCGCCGCGCTATGTGGTGCTCTAGACGAAGGAACAGATCATGGCATTACCTGAAGCCGCGGCGCGCGGCGTGACCCGCCGGCAATTTCTCGCGTCCGTGGCCGCAGGCGCGGGGGCGATGGCACTGGGGGCGACCTTGCCGGCGCGGGCCGCGGAGGCCGGCGCCAGGCCCAACATCCTCTGGATCGTCAGCGAAGACAACAACCCCTACCTCGGCTGCTACGGCGACAAGATCGCACGCACGCCCACGCTCGACGGCTTGGCCCAGCGCGGCATACTGTACGAGAACTGTTTCTCGCAGGCGCCGGTGTGCGCCCCGTCGCGGTTCACGCTCATCAGCGGCATGTACGCCACAAGTTGCGGCCCGGCCGAACACATGCGGGCGCAGGGCAAGATCCCGGCTGCCTTGCGCGGCTTTCCGGCGTACCTGCGAGAGGCGGGCTACTACTGCACCAACAACGCCAAGACCGACTACAACGCCCCCATCAGCATCAAGGACGCCTGGGACGAGTGCGGCAAGACGGCCCACTGGCGCAACCGGCCCGCGGGCAAGCCGTTCTTTGCCGTCTTCAACCACGAGGTGACGCACGAGAGTTCGCTCTTCTCGAAGGGCGACAAGCCCGGCGGCACCGACCCCGCCCAGGTCCGGCTGCCGGCGTATCATCCGGACACGCCCGAGTTCCGCACAGACCGCGCCCACTACTACGACCAGATGGCCCTGCTGGACGGGCAGGTCGCGCGGCTCCTCAAACTGCTTGACGACGACGGCCTCTCCGAGGACACCATCGTCTTCTACTACGGCGACAACGGCGGCGTCCTGGGGCGCAGCAAGCGGTTCTGTTTCGACAGCGGCCTGCACGTGCCGCTCATTCTGCGGTTCCCGAAGAAGTTCCAGAACCTCGCGCCGGGCGCGCCGGGGTCGCGGGTGGACGGGCCGGTATCGTTCGTCGACTTTGCGCCGACGGTGCTCGGCCTGGCGGGCGCGCCGATCCCGAAGTACATGCAGGGCCACGCCTTCGCGGGGCCGCAGGCGGCCGGGCCGCAGCCGTACGCGTTCTCGTTCCGCAACCGCATGGACGACCGATACGACTGCGTCCGCACGGTCCGCGACAAGCGGTTCCGCTACATCCGCAACTACATGCCGCACCTGATCTACGGGCAGCACGTGGCCTACATGTTCCAGCAACGGTCGGTGCAGCAATGGTTCGACATGTATCAGGAAGGCAAACTCGTCGGCCCCCAGAAATTCTTCTGGGAAGAGAAGCCCGAGGAGGAGTTCTACGACTTGGCGGCGGACCCGGACGAGGTGAAGAACCTCATCGCCGCCCCCGAGCACCAGAAAACTATCGGCGAGATGCGCGTTGCCCTGCGGCAGCACATGCTCGCCGTCCGCGACAACGGTTTCATCCCCGAGGGCTCGCCGCTGGAAGGCTACGACGCATCGCGCGACCCGAAGGCCTACCCGCTGGAGCGGATACTGGACGAGTGCGACGTCGTCACCAAGCGCGACCCGGCCAACCTGCCGAAACTCATCGCGTGGATGGACGATGAGAACGAGTGCATCCGGTACTGGGCGGCGCTCGGGTGCGTCATGCTGCGCGGGCAAGCCGCGCCTGCGGCCGAGGCGCTCGCGAAGCGCCTGGCCGATACGTCCGGCCAGGTGCGCGTTGCGGCCGCCGAGGCCCTCTGCCACGCGGGCCAGGAGGCGAAGGGCGTGGCGGCGCTCATCGCCTGCCTCGGCGACGAGAAGAACCCGTGGGTCCGCCTCCAGGCGGCCAACGCGCTCGGGAGCATCGGCGAGAAGGCCCGCCCCGCGCTGGCGGCCCTCGAAAAGGCAGTGGCCGACGGGAACAACTACGTCCAGCGCGCGGCGGAGTATACGGTGGCCGTCCTCAAGGGCGAGACCACGAGCGGCGCGAAGCCCGCGAAGGCGGCCAAGGCGGCGAAGGCGGCGAAGAAAGGTAAGTAGTGCCGCAACACAGCATGCGCGGCGGGTCTCCTGACCTGCCGCGCTAATTTGCCGCCGGGGCTGCGGCAGGCTGAAGTGCGGCGGGTTCGGCGTCTGCGCCCTTTTTGCCGGCGCGTTTGCCGCCTGCCTTGCCTGCACCCGCCTTGCCACCGCGGACTCCTCCAGGCTTCTCGGCCGGCGCTTTTTCGACCGGCTTGGCGGCGGGCTTTGAGAGCGGCTCGCCGTCGAGTTTCGGCTCGAACTTCGCCAGGTCCAGCCCGAAGCGGTCCAGGACGGTCGGCGCGATGTCGGCCCGCGTGCCGTCGCGCATCACCTTCTTATCGTTGGTCGCCACGAAGACGAACGGAGCGTAGCGGTGGCCCTTGGCGCCGACGTTGAAGCCGTGATCGGCCACAACGTATATCTTCGTCTTCTCGTAGAGGCCGAGGGCCTTGAGTTTCTCGACCAGCCGCCCGAGTTGCGTGTCGCCGGAGATGACGGCGTCGTTGTACTCCTTCGATGGTTCGCCGAACTTGTGGCCGCTGTGGTCGACCTCGGCCAGGTGGACGAAAAAGAAGAACGGCTTGGCCTTGTACTTATCGAGCATCTCGATGGCCTTGTCGCCGACCACGGAGTCTTTCGCAAGGCCGAAGAACCACTCGTCGCAGGCCTTGTGCATCGTGTAGTACGGAGAGCCGCCGAAGACGAGGAATTTTTTGCCGTTCTCCTCCACCACCTCGCCTTTGGGGATTTTGCCGCCGGCCGTGGCGCCGGGGTCGAGCGGCTCGGCCTTCTTCGCCTGCTTCTCATCCGCGCCCTTGGCCTCGTCCAGGGGTTTCTTGGACGGCGGGTTGATCTCGCCGCAGTGCTGCCGCTTGCCGATGACGGCGACGGCGGCAAACTTGTCGGCCCCAAAGTGGGCCTTGAGGCGCTCGAAAACGCTCAGGCCCGCCGGCACGTCGTGGTACCGGCCGTTGCTGTACACGCCGGTCACTTCGGGCCGGTAGCCGGTAAGGATCTGCGTCCAGCCGGCCTTCGTGTCGGTGGCGCCGGAGGTGACATCGACGTCAACGAGCGTGCCCTCGGCGATGAGATTCTTCGTGTTGGGCAGTTTGTCTTCCTTCAGCAGGGCCTTGACGTGGTCGCGATGGCAGCCGTCCCAGCCCATGAGGATGATGTTCTGCGGCTGCTCGGCCGGCGGGGCCTCGGCGCCCATCACCATCGTGGCCCAGATCGGACTCAGAACTACGAGCCAGAAGATTGCTTTGCGCACAGGACCGCTCCTTTCGGGTTATTGCCGCGCGATTGCGACGTGTTACTTGTTTTTCTTCTTGCCGCCCTTGCCGGCCTTGTCGCCCTTGACCTTCGCCGCCGGCACGGAGGTTTGGGTGTCCCATGCAACGGACGTAATAACTGTGCCATCCTCGGCCACCTTGATGCGGCCGGTCAGGCCGCCCTTGGCCAGGACGCCCTCGTAGGCGGTCCTGGGCTTCTCGCACTTGACGAGTTTCGGGATGCCGCCGTCCTGCCTGACCTCGGCCCGCATCTCAACCTTCATGAACTTGCTGACGATGGCGGCATCGTCGGCGCTGCGGACGGCCTTGGCGGCGGCCTCCGGAACGTCCTTGACGTCCACCGGGGTCTTGACGCCGGCAATCGTGCCGTCGAAGGAGACCGTGGCGGCTTTCTGGGCCGAGCCTTCCCAGAGTTCGACGGCGTAGAGCAGCACGCCACCATCGTTCTCCATCTTCACGGCGCCCGGCGTGGCGGTCGGAAAGGCTTCCTTGATGGCCTTGGCGGCGTCCTCGGGCAACGTAACCTTCTGGTCGGCCGTCGCCTGCGCCCCCCTGTCCCTCTTGGCGTACGCCGGCGAGGCCACAAGCGCCAGGCCGATCAGCACCGCAAGGCCTACTGCGAATCCGTGTTTGGCTGACATGTCGTGCTCCCTTTCAATTGGTCGTCCTGGCGCCGAGGCCGCCCTTCGGCCCGCGCCGGTTACGGCATTACAGAGTTTAACGTGCAAGACGGGGTTTTGTTGGCGGTTTTCCGCCGACCGAAGAAGGCCGAAGCGGTCCCATCGGCAACTTCGGGGCGGTGAAAGACCGGCGGCAGGTCACGGCCGCTTGCCTTTGACCGGCCGCGGCCCGGCGCTTTTCTTCGAGTCCTCGCCCGCGGGCTCGGTAATGCACTTCCACCTCAGGACCTCTTCGACGGCGCCCCCGGGAGCGACGGAGACTTCAGCCGCCAGTTCGTCCTTCTGGAATTCCGCCCAGTAGAAGACCTCGGCCTTGGGGAGTTCGACGAACTTGCCGCCTTCGAGTTCTGCGCGGGTTTCGTCTCTGCCGAGTTCCGTAATCTGGGCGCCTTCGGCGGCCTTCCGGATCGCCGCCAGGGCGGCCTCCGGCACGTCCTTGGCCTCAAGTTCGTCCGACGTTTCAACGACTGTGCCGTCGGGGGCCACGGTGATCTCGCCGGTCAGTTCGCCCTTGACAAACTCGGCCCAGTAAGCGGTCCGGACATTGTCGAGTTTTGCGAACGTCCCGCCTTTGGGCTCCGCGTGGGTTTCTTCGCGGTCGATCTCCGTGATGCGCGCCCCTTCGGCGGCCTTCCGGATCGCCGCCAGGGCAGCCTCCGGCACGTCCTTCGCCTCGATCTCGGTCGCGGTTTCAACGATCGTGCCGTCGGGCGCCACGGTGACTTCGCCGCCCATGCCTCCCTTCTCAAACTCGGCCCAGTAGGCGGTCCTGGCGGCCAGAAGCCTGGCGAACTTGCCGTCCCTTACTTCCGCGTGGTCGCCGACGATGTCGAACTCCGTAATCTGCGCCCCTTCGGCGACCTTGCGGATCGCCGCCAGGGCGGCCTCCGGCACGTCGGCCGAACTGATTTCGATCGAGACTTCCACGACCACGCCGTCGGGCGACGCGAGGACTTCCACGTACTTCTCGCCGACTTTCATCTCGACCGCAAACAACGTTACCCCGTCGTCGTCCTGCATGGTCGCTTCGAGGATGGCGACCTTCGGGAAGATCTCCCTGATCGCCTGGAGCGCCGCTGCAGGGAGCCGCACCTGCTCTTTGGCCACGCCCTTCTTCAGGAGAAAAGGCGAAAGGAGGAACAGGGCGCCGACGAGGGCGGCCGACAGGCCCAGCCACAGGGCGCGCGCCCGCCCCAGGCCGGACCTTCGGGAGGTTGCAGCCGGCCTCCCTGCAATCGGGCCGAGGCGCAACGGGCTCACCCTTCCGCTCCTGACAGAGGAATGCAGTCTTCTACTCCAGATAATACAGGTAGATTTCGTATGCCACGAGCAACGCCTCGACCGCCAGGATCGCCGCGATAACGATCTCGACGACGTACTCGCGCCGGAAGTGGTGGTAATCGCTCATCCGCTGGCCGGCCAACTCGTAGATGTACTCGTACACTTCGATCCGGCCGTCGAGGGTCTCCAGGCGGGTCTCAACGTCGCTTTCGTCCCGCAGTTTCTCGCCGATCCTGCGGGCGGCGTCGCCGAGGGCGGCCGGCGGCGCCAGCAGCCTCGTCTCCAGCCGCGCACAGCGCAGACGGCGCAGGGCGACCTGCGTGCCCCGCTGGGCCACCTCGGTCTCGCGGGCCAGTTCGGCATTGCCCACGGAATTCATCAGCGGCACGTCGGCCTCGGCCGCGGGCCAGTCGGCGTCGATCTCGGCTTCCAACCGGTGGAGTTCGTGCTCGTGGAAGGCAAAATCGACCACGGCCAGCAGCACGGTGTCCATGCGGTCGGCCGGGGCCTCGATCACCGCCCTCCCCGGCCGCCACCTGACCGAGCCGCCCTCCAGCGCAACGTGCACCGGCGGAACGTCGTCGGGTCCGGGCGCGTCGAACCACGCCTGGGCCTGCGAGCGCCACGGCGCATCGCGCGGGGCGCCGGCCGGCGCCTGGAGCACGAGCAACTCTTCGCCGCGCTGACTCGGCGGCGCCGCCGGCGGGGCCGCCGGCACGAGCGGCGATGCCGCAGCCACGGCCGGTTGCGGATCGGTGAAAGTCATGACAGTGCGCTCGCCGGAAGCGGGCGACTCGACGAAACGGATGCGCGTCAGCGTTGCATTCATGGGGCGGATTTCCTGGCCGGCGGCCGCCACGGACGGCGGCCGGTCCCGGCGGCTCTCAGTTGATTTCAATCGCCGGCCGGGCGCCCAACAGCGGAGGGGACGCGGGGACGGCCGGCGGTAGGATACGCCGCGACGCCCCGTCAATCAACTCGTATTCGTGCACGTGGGCAAGCGTACGGAAGGCCCGCAGGTAATCCTTCAGTTCGTGCGTAAGGTAAACCCCCGGCTTGGGCTCGCCATCGGCCAGAACCATGGCGGCGGCGGCCACACCCGCGGCCACCAGGGCGCAGGTCGCGTTGGTGTCCGGCGGGATGGCCGGGGAGTTCTCGAGCAGGCAGTACTGGCCGCGCCATTCATCCTCGAAGCGGCAGGCCACGCCGACGATGTCGCGGCCGATCAGTTCTTCCTGCCCTGTGCGCAGGAGCAGTTCCGGCTTGACGCCGTAGCCGGCGGCGCGGATGAGACGCATGTTCTCCGGGTGGAACCCGTAGACGAACTTGGCGGCCGTGTCGTGCCGCCAGCCCATGTAAATGCACTCCTCGTGGCCGATGAGGAACCCCTCGGCAAGTTGCGGCACCGGCACAAGGTCCATCGGGACGCCGGCCTTGCCGAGGCCCTGAAGCGGCCAGTCCATCGCGTCCTCGTGAAGCAGGACGGTGCCTTCTTCGAGCACCTCGAAGTTCCAGTCCTCGGTGATCTCGGCGACCGACTCCGACGGGCACCAGGTGATCGACGGCCCGCGGAAGTGGCCGCACGCCGGCATCGTGTCGTCGTATTCCCAGTAGACGATGGCGTCGGGCTGCTCGGTCTGGCGGATGATGTCCTCGGCCATGGCGTTGAGTGCCCCCGGGTTCATGCCGGAAGCGACGATGTGTGGCCGTCGCACGGCCTGCGGCCGGTTGTCGAGGAAGTTATAGGCGGCGATGTGGATGTCTTCCCGCCAGTCGACCATGGTGGAGTTGATCAGCGAGACGCCCAGTTCGTCGCAGAGCGTGACGGTCTTGCGCTTGTCGAACGTGGGCGCCAGGTCGATGACGGCGTCGAACGTCTCCGCCCGCAGCCGCGCGTGAAGATCATCCAGCGTGTACTGCCGCTCGGTCCAGCCCTCCAGGGCGCCGCGCAGGGCTTCGTCGTGCACCGGCCAGTGCTTCGGCCGGCGAGGATCGACGACCGCCGCCTTCCAGCCCAGGGCCTTGAAGAGATGCAGGAGCGACACTCCCACCGCACCGCCGCCGCCGATGACCAGGCACTTCATGCTTCACCTCGCGCCACACCGTGTTGGACCTGCCCGAAGACGCCGCCACGGCAACTTTCCGCCGTGCCGCGCCACAGATGATACACACGCCCCCCGCAACTACAAGACTGAACGAACCTGTGTGAAATTCGTTGGTGCATCTCGCCGACCGGCGCAAGTCGCGCGGTGGGCAGTCTTGCCCGCCGCGCTTGTCCGACTCACAGTTTCAAGGTTGACGGACTATTAGCCGACCGGCGCACCGGCCTCCGCTACCGCCCCTCCGCCGCAAGGCTGGCGCAGACCAACTCGCGGTCGTTGCGGGCAAAGATGCACCTGGAGGCCAGCGCGGGCGGCGACCAGCACACCCCGCCGCGCTGGGCGAGTTGCTCGCGGGTCGGCTCCAGCAGTTTCGCGCGGCTGATCACGGTAAGGCCCTGCGGCGAGAGCGTGGCGATGAGGAGTTCGCCGCGCTCCGTCAGCATCCAGAATCGGTCGCCGCTACGGGTAATGTGGATCGTGCTCCAGCGGGCCTTCGGCACCGCGGTGAGGTCTTCCCACACGCGGTCGCCGTTCTTGGCGTCGAGGCAGCGAAACTCGCCGTAACTGTCGACGCCATAGATGTGATCGCCCAGGAAGACGGGCGTTGAGATCATCGCGTGCAGGGCGTCGGTCTTCGTTTCGCTTTCGCCGCGGCGGCTCCACAGCAGTTCCACTTGCGGCTGGTCCTGGCGGAGGCGGAACATGTACGACCCGTCGTAAAACGCCGACAGAAAAAGGCGGTCGCCGCTGACGACCGGCGGGGGAACATTGATGACCATCTTCGCGGGTTTTATGGTGTGCTGCCAGAGGACCCTGCCGGAGGCCGGGTCGAGGCCGGCGAGGCTGTCGCCCGTCCAACACACGAGCACCCGCCGCGCGGCCTGCGAAATGATGATCGGGGCGGAGTACGATGCCCGGTCCTCCAAGGCCCGCCACTTCTCTTTGCCGGTGGCGGCGTCGAGCGAAACGATGCAGGCCCCCTCCTCCGATGCGCCGATCTGGACGATAACCGCGTCGCCGTCCACCAGCGGCGCGGCCGCGATGCCCCAGATGGGCGGCTTGACGCGATAGTCCGCGCCGGGTTCTTTCTTCCAGAGGACCTTGCCGGTTGCGGCATCGAGGCAGTGCAGGTGCCCCACCGTGCCGAGGGCAAACGCGCGGCCGCCCGCGACCGAGACGCACGCGCGCGGCCCGGCGGGGTAGCCGACCTTGCCGTAGGCGGCGTCGTAGGCGAATGTCCAGACGGGTTGGCCGGTGGCGGCGTCGAAACAGAGGACGCGCTCGCCCTCGGTCGGCTCCTTCCGCCGGTCCATCAGGTACACGCGGCCTGCGGCCACCGTCGGGCCGGTGTAGCCGCTGGAGACCGGGGCCCGCCACTTGATCGGGATCTGGTCGGAGGCGAACTTCTGGAGGAGGCCGGTTTCCTTCCAGACGCCGTCGCGCTCGGGGCCGCGCCACTGCGGCCAGTCGTCGGCGAAGGCTGCGGCCGCGCTCAGGCAGACTGAACCGTAAATGGCGCAGAGCACGCAGAGCACAACAGGGGCTTTGTTTGGGAAACTCCCAGGTTCTTTGGTTGCGATCTCTGCGCTCTCCGAGGTCAAAGCGTGGATAGCCGGGGCACGGCCCGGACTGCATGATCCGCCAGCAAGTACTCCTGGTCCGTCAACTTTGATTATGCGGGTGCCACGGCTGCGCCTTGTGCAGCCGTGGTCGTCGGCAGGAAAACACGGCTGCAAACTGCGCAGCCGTGGCACCCACAGATTCAATTGTGACAGGCTACTCCCGACCCGCCGCGCAAGACGGCGTTGCGATGTTAGAAGCGCTTCTTGGGGGGGTCTTTGGTCTTGTCGCCGGTCTTCATTTCGGTCTGGACGGCCTTGATGCCATCGACGGCGGCCTGGTTCTTCGGATCGATCTGGAGAACCTTATTGTAGTAGCCCGTGGCCTCCTGCCACCGCCTGTTGGCCTTGGCCGCATCGGCCAGTTCCAGGAAAATGCCGATCGCCTTATCGCGGTTCGGCTTGTCATACTGATCCAGGAAGGCCTGCTTCTCGTCCTCCTTGAGCGTGGCGGCGGCGCGGTTGGCCGCAAGGGCGGCGGCGACGTACATATTGGCCGCTGCCACCTTGAGTCCGTCGGCCTTTTTGGCATCTCGCTTGCCGTCCGGCTTGGCCATCTCATCCGAGGCTTGCTGGAGCAGTTTCTCGGCCTTGGCCATCTGCTCTTTGATGAGGGCGGCGGCCTTTTCGGCCTTGTCGACCTTCGGATCTGCCTTGGGGGTGGTGCCCGGCGCAGGCGCCCCGGGTGTTTCCCCGCCCCAGGCGGTGATGGTCAGACCGAATGTCAACAGGAATGCGGCAGCCAGACATCCAATAACGGCGGACTTCATGCGCGGTCTCCTTTTCCTTTGGCCTTGCCCACAAGGGATACTGCTTACTAGACTTCCGAAGCGGCGATTTATTGCCTCGATTTGCTTTCTCCTTGACGCCAGGCACGCGAGATGCTGATTTATGTGCACGGGCCTCACCGCCGGCCCCTACTTCTTGCAGAACCACCCGCGGGTCGTCGTGTCAGCCTTGAAGAACTTGAGCAACTGCTCGCCGACCTTCCGCTGCCCGCTGGGCGACTCGTGCGTGCCGTCGTTTTCCGTGGAGTCGCCCTGTTCCCACGAGAATCCATCGGCCCGCTTCGTCGCGCCGGCGGCCCACAGATACGGCCCCCAACTCAGCCATGGGGCCTTGACCGGGCCCTTGGCGGGGTCGAAATTCAGGTCGGCCTGGCCCTTGATCTGCTTTTCGATGAGCCACTTGACCGAGAATCCCGACTCCAGCGCGTACGGCTCGGGGTTCAGGCGGCTCTTGGCGTAGCCGCCGTAGGTGCGGCTCGAAAGGTAGACGAGTTTCAGGTTCGGGAACCGCTGATGGAGGACCTGAACGATGCGCTACA
>Ga0315276_10006670_pt1 | contig 10652 bp, 11 predicted proteins | sample YL17G05_0_MG_FD_204542 | JGI IMG/M metagenome (GOLD analysis project Ga0315276, IMG submission 204542) | Sediment microbial communities from Yellowstone Lake, YNP, Wyoming, USA - YL17G05_0 | ecosystem: Environmental > Aquatic > Freshwater > Lake > Sediment | place: USA: Wyoming | collected... | reverse complement strand
GTCGTCTTTCCCGCCCCATTAGGGCCCACAAGGCCGAAGACCTCACCTCGAAACACGGAAAAAGAGATCCCCTTAACGGCGGCGTAAGAGCCATAGTTCTTCTGAAAGCCGGTGACCTAAATGGCCGCGGTTCCACCGGCATCTGATTCCATTCATTCCATCTTAATGGAACTTCCCTTGACAAATCAACGCTGGCTTATCACCATGATTCAATGATACTCGCGCCGCTCGCCTTATCTGTATGTTGATTCTTAAGAAGAGTTGTGTCATTTACATAGAAACGGAGCTTTATATCAGAGGGATAACAACCCTGGCCAAGCCGCGAACCTTGAAAACGATCTCCGGCCTCCTCCTGTGCGTGTGTTTCTTTTGCTGCGGCGGCACGCTGCCCCGGCTCGGCAGCCTCATGTCCTTCGAGATGGAGGACCAGTTCCGGAATTCGCACTCTCACGCGGATTTCAAGGATCGTGTGCTCATAGTCATTGGGAGCGATCGTGAAGGGGCGTCTGCGGCGGAGAATTGGGGGAAAGCCCTATCACAATCCCTGAAGCCGGAAAGGGACTCCGGCAAATTGAACCTGATCGGCCTTTCAAACCTAAAGGGCGTCCCTTTCTTCCTCAAGGGTTACGTCCGGGGCAAGTTCTCCCAAAACGCAGGCGACTGGGCTCTGATGGACTGGAAGGGGCTGTTCGCCGAAAGCTACGGTTTTATTGCCGGAAATGCCAACGTCCTTGTCTTCGACAAAGAAGGCATATTGCTCTATCAGGCCCACTTCAGCGAATGCCGTTCCGACCAGGTGCTGTCTTTGACAGCGATCATCCGCAGCAAGCTGGACGGACCCCCTCACGTCCTGGAAATATGACCTGAATCCCTCGCTGGGCCGTCCGTGAGCACAATTCTGAGCACACCTTCTAAAAGCTGTCTTTTAAGTCGTTTATCCTAAAACAATTAGGGAAGTGAATCAGCTGCCTTCTAAGCAGCGGGTCGGGAGTTCGAGTCTCTCCAGGCGCGCTCCCTTATTCCCCGAGAAAATGGCCTTTTTGGGCATCATCTCGGGGTCTCCAAGGTGTCGCAGTATTGTACAGCTTTATGCCGTTTTAGGCATTTGCTGAGCACACATTTAAGCACAGTGGGCTTGCAGGGCTGAAAGGCTACGGAGGAACGCCGGAAGGGGCAATAGGCGACCATAGTCAGGGTCTGGTCCCAGGAGGATTATCAACCATCCGTGATAAGGTTTCTCGTAAGGAGAACGGGCGAGGGACAGACAAACTATCGCCGAAAATTTCTGAAAAATCCTTTTGGGTTATATCCCGGTAATCCTTGCAGTGCTGACTGGCCGCATGGGTAAGCGGGATATTTCGCAGGGCATATGAGGCCTCCCATTGACCGGCCCCCCCCTTTATTGTTAACCTTGGCCCAATCAGGCCGGAACCCGAAAGCAGGAGAGACGATGGGCACATCAAGCGGGGGGACGGCTCCTTCCGGGGATAAGAATAGGGCGTCTTTCCGTGAATTTTTCCAGAAACTTCGCAAGCGCCATATCATCGAAACCCTTGCCGCCTTCATCGGCGGCGGGTGGCTTCTTGTCGAGGTCGTCGAGCGGCTTCTTGTTGGCCATTACCGTTTTCCTGAGGAAACCATCGATCTGACGGTTGTCTCGGTCATAGGCGCCCTCCTCGCGACCCTCGTCTGGCGCTGGTTCCGGAGCGCGGAGAAGAAGCCGGGAAACGTCAAGCTCGAGGTCCTGATTGTTCCCTTGATCTTGCTCGCGACCCTGGCCATTGATCTAGCTATTCTTTTAAAGATCCTCGGCATTCCCGGCAAGACCCTGCTTGTGGCGGCTGTCGCCCTCTGCCTCGGGATCGTCTGGGTCATCCTCAAGCTCTCGCAATGGGCGTCGGCCGTCCCCCCATCTTCTATTGAACGCATCCAGGCTCCCGCCGAATCCCTTACTCCCACCCCTCCTGTCCCAGAAAAATCCATCGTGGTGCTTCCCTTCGCCGACCTCAGCCCCCAAAAAGACCAAGAATACTTCTGCGATGGGATGACCGAAGAGATCATTACCGATCTCTCCCATGTCCATGATCTTCTAGTCATCTCCCGCTCGTCGGCGATGACGTTCAGGGGGAGCTCAAAGACGGTCCGCGAAATCGCCAGGGACCTGAACGTCCACTACGTCATGGAGGGCAGTGTCCGCAAGGCCGGGAACGATCTCCGGATCACCGCCCAGCTCATCGACGCCACGAATGATGCCCACGTCTGGGCCCGGAAATATTCCGGCACGCTCGACGACGTGTTTGACATTCAGGAGAAAGTCTCCCGATCGATCGTCGATGCCTTTAAGATCAAGCTGAGTTCGGGAGAGATCGAGAAGATCTCCGAACGGCTCATCGATAACGTCCAGGCCTACGACTACTATCTCAGGGCGAAGCGTGACATCTTCGAGTGCACGCCCGATGCCCTCAAAAGGGCGCTCCGCGACCTCGAGGCCGCTCTCTCCGTCCTTGGCGATAACGTTCTTCTGAATCAGGGCCTGGCGGAAGTCCATCTGCATTATTATGAGTATGGGTTTAAATCGGACGAAGAGACCCTGCAAAAAGCTGAGGAATATACGAGAAAGGTCGTACGCCTGAAGCCGAAATCCGCCGAGGGATATTACCTGCTCGGGCGGATCGAGCGGTTTCGGGGCAGCGTCATCAAAGCCATCGGATACTTCAGAAGCGCTCTGGCGACGGACCCGAACCATAGCAGTGCGCTGCTCTTCCTGGCCAACGGGCTCGGCCTCCATGCCGGCAAGCCCCGCCTCGCGGAGCCCTTGCTGGCCAGGCTTCGGGAGATCGACCCGCTCACGCCCCTTTTTCTTTTCGTGTCTGGATACATCCAATTATTGGATGGCAAACCTGACCACGCCCTTCTGACATTCCAATATATGATAACCATGGAGCCGGACCTCGCGACATTTGGCAAGTTTGCGGTCGCCATTTCTCAAGCCTGGCAGGGGCGTTACGATGAGGTCTTCAGGCTGGCCGACGAAATGATCTCGCGCTGGCCCGATGACAACGTCGCCCTGTGGACCCTGGCTTTTAAATACGCCCTGCAAGGCGAGAAGAAGAAAGCCTTAGATACGTTCACCGATAAGGCGAGGGAGTTCTTCTGGAATGATCCGGAGGTGCCGTGGTTCGGCGCTAGCCTATTCGCGCTTGTCGACGAAAAGGAGGAAGCCGTGCGCTGGCTCGAACACTCCGTCGACCGAGGGTGGATCAACTACCCCTTGTTTGCCGAGCGAAACCCCTTCTTCGCCAACATCCGCGGCGAGGAGCGCTTCAAGAAGCTCATGGAGCGAGTGAAGTACGAGTGGGAGCATTTTGAAGCATAGCAAAGGGAAAAATATGTTTGCCGGGAGCATGTGCGAACCTTTGTTTTGGAGGGGCTAAGAAGAACCGTGCCGTTTATGCGGAGGCGAAGGGGAGACCGGCCCCTGAAGGTCATTCGCATGAGGAGGGAACCTATGAAAGGCAAATGGGTCCTTGTATCGGCCCTGGCAGTCTTGACCTCTCTCACCGCCATTGGAAAATTCGGCCTGATCTTCGCCCGGCAGACTAGCCCGCCGGCGACGCTTGGTGCTCACAAGGTTGCGGAACCGCCCCGGTCTTCGGGCGTGGTGGTTGTGCGCGGCATGGCGATGCCCTATCTCGCCCAAGGATCCGGGATTCCCTGCCTGGTCGCCGGCTATTCATCCCTGTATCAAGCGGTCTTCTCGGACGAGCTCATGAAGCATTTTCAGTTCATCTTTGTGGACTGGAAGAATTCGTTCGCGGCCGATGATCCCTTCCCGCAGGCTGCCAAGATCACGATCGATACCCTGGTGGATGATCTGGACGAAGTCCGCCGTCAGCTCGGTCACGAGAAGATCGCGATTCTCGGGGCCTCATATCCGGGATTCCTTCCGCTAGCATACGGAAAAAAATACCCGGACCATGCTTCGCATCTGATCAGCATAGGAACTCCGCCCTATGCGAGCAAAAAAACGGATAAGGCGAGCGCGGAATATTGGGAACAGGATGCATCGCCCGAAAGGAAGGCGGCGCATCGGCGCCATCTTGAAGCGCTGTCGAAAAGCCTTCTCGAAAAGCTCGAGCCCCTTGAGCGTTGGGTCATGCAATACATCAGGGATCGGGCGATCTGCTGGGCGAACCCGGAATATGATTGTTATTGGCTCTGGCTGGGCAAACGCTTCAGCTTGGACTTCGAGCATCAATATTACAGCGTCCTTTTAGCCGACTACGATCCGACGCCTGACTTCCAGGCGATCACGGCGCCGGTCTTTATTGCGAACGGCCGCTATGATTACTGGACGCCGCTCAAGCTGTGGGAAGCCGAGAAAGGGAAGCTGCCGAACCTCACGTACCATTTGTTCGAAAACAGCGGGCACTGGCCCATGTGGGAAGAGCAGGAGCTTTTTGACCGGAGGATGATCGACTGGCTGCAAAGCATAAAAAAACGATGACTCAACAGCGGGAAAAACGCCGACCCCGGCCTGCCCGAAATCGAGGATGCTAGAAACTGGAAACGGATATTTCCCCATATTCAACTTGACTCGGGCCGGTCCCCGACGTAAATATTGGAGCAGCAACAGCGATTGGATTGCAGTCGGAAAGGGGTATCAAATGTTCATTGGCAGGTACTCGAAGGTGGTCGCCGTACTGGCCGGTTGGACCGTTCTCTTCCCGATTCTTGCTTTGGCCCAGAAAGCCATCATCATCGACGACGATCTCAGGGCCAACGCCGACGTCCTGAAGGTCAAGATGGGCACCCAGGCGCTGGGAAAGATATGGAAATTCAAGTTCGGCGAATTTGGCATCGTCTCGAGCAAGATGGGCGCTGCCAGGACCACAACAACGAGTGCGTTTCTCAGCCCGGTGGAGAAAAGCCGGACCACGCAGAAATTCTCGTTCGTCCTGAAAGGGGCTGGCCCCGAGACCGTCAGTGTCAAAGCGGCCCAAAACCTCAAGTCCGAAGACCTCAACGAGATTGCGATCTCCCCCAGGGTCTCGATGAGTGTCGTGGACATATCGGGGACATCCGACAATCTCGTAGCCGAAATAGCATTCGACGGCGAATCCGCGAAACCCTGGACTCTTCTCCTTCAGGTCGCCAGCAGCCTGGCCATCCTCAAGGAGAAGACCCTGTCTTCCTTATTGACCGACGGGACCCGGGAGATCGTCATCACTGCCGTGACGTCGGACGAACCCGGCGCCAAGCCGAAGGCCCTTCCCGCCCGCGGCTACGAATTTTCCGAGGCTGGACGGGCCCTGGGCGCGGTCCAGTACTGGGGGGGCGGGATCTTCGGGCTCAATAAGAATGTCGTCCACATGCGCCGGGACCTGGATACGAAGACGAAGCTCCTGCTGGCGGCGGCCATGACAACCATCCTGCAGGTCAAGGTCAACGCGCAGACGTCGTTGGACTGATCGTCGCCCCTGGCGACCGCAGGTTGACTTCCCCCCGGCCGCCTTCCAAGCAGCGGGTCGGCAGTTCGAGTCTCTCCGGGCGCGCTTTCTTATTCCTTGGGAGTCAGTCCGCTCGCGCCGAGCCTGGTGATTTCGCGCTGACCGTAAAATCCCTTCCCAGGCGATAGGCTTGGTCGAGCCAAGCGCGCCTCATCTCTAGTGTCGAAACGTCTGCGCCATAGAAATAGACGTGCTCGACCTTCTTCACGCCGGGGTATCGGAGTCCCCAATTATCGATAACGCTGGCCATCGCTTTTCCGAATTCCCCCTGATAGGTCTCTTCGGTGAAGTGGGTCGTGTTGATGATCAAGGCCTTTTCGTGATGGAGAAGCGGTATCCGGCCGGAGGATGCCCCGCGCCACCCCTCCGGCGTCAGACCGTACGCAAAACCGGGGGCGAAGACCCGTTCGAACCAGCCCTTGAGGATCGCGGGAAAATTCATCCAGTAGTTCGGGGCGACGAACGCCAGCCCCTGCGCCCGAGTCAGCCTCTTCTGCTGAGCGACGACGTCCTTGGGCATCTGGTTCCGGATGATCTTCACGAGCTCCAGCGGGCTCTTTCCCTTCAGCCAGCGCTTGGCCACGAACCTCTGCACGGGGCCGCCGCAAAAGTCCATGATGCTCCGCATCAGGTCCATCTGCTCCAGCATGTCGAGAGGCATGCTCTCATGAATGTAGCTGGCGAAGTCCTTGGTCCTGAACACGGGGTCGAACCTGATCGCATGAAGGTCGACGATGTCGTTGGTGTGCCCGGCCTCCCTGAGCCCCGCGTCGAACTGACGCAGGATGGCGTGGCAAAACGACTTCGGGTTCGGATGGGCGATAACGGTCATGATATTCATGGCCGCCCTGCTCATGAGGCGTCGGGCCTGCCGGCAGGGCTTTCCTTGCCGGCGGCGGCCCTAAGGACCAGCCCGAGACCCAGGATGATCAGCAGAATGGGCACAAGCGGAAGCTCTTGACCGATGATGCGGCCGATCCCGGCCGCCAAGGCGATGAGGCCCACGATGATGCCGAAGCCGCTCGTCCTGAGGCCGCGGATGCGCCGGGCGGCGTTGAGTCCGAGCAGGATCAACCCCAATCCCGCCAGCCACGTGCCTTCCGGGAACATCGCCCTGGGCGCCAGCCACAAGCCCCCGGTCATGATCAAGACCAGGGCCATGGCGATCTCATCGAGCCGTTGGCCGTGCCGACGGCTGATGGACCGATCGGCAACTCCGCATTCGTTCATTTTCGTGTTCATTTCAATTCCTCCAATCTGGATATCTCGGGTACGGGGGACCTCAGGCGCGCGGCTTGGCCTTGGCGCTGCGGACGCCAAGCTCCGCTTGGTAGAGCTTCCAGCCGGGCCACCAGGTCGCGTGCCACCTATGGATGCGCGCCAAGAGCGACCCGAGCTTTCGCGACGCCTTGCGTCGGATAGGGCAATCGGCGCACTTGTGAAGATTCATCAGGGATTCGATCATTTCACACCTCCAGTTCATTTGATCCTTATCATTCTTCTCGTTCATGGCCTTCCTCCTTCTTAGCTTCATGTGGTTCCTCTTTGCTTTCGCGCCTCCTCTTCGTCATGGATCTCATCATGGCTTCACAAAGAGAGCCGATCCGTTCTCCGCCCACGATCTTCTGCATCATCTCTGCGCAGGACGACCCCTCGAAGCAGATGCTGACTTTTTTCGGCTGATCCTTGTTCTCGTCCATTTGATTTAACCTTGTCACATGTCCATTTTGCAGGAAGCATGCCATGATGAAGCCGAAAGCGAAAGAAGCAGATAACTTATTGATAACTTGAACAATAGGGTCGTCAGGATTGATCTTGAGAAGAGGGGGAATCAAGGTTAGGTTACCAAAGGTAACATGCGCGGTTGTCTGAAATTACCCTTGGTAACAGGGCCCGCTCACGACTTTGGGCCGGGAAGGCTTGCGCTTGGGAGCCTCGGCCTACTTATTCTTTCCTGACCTTCGGAGGTTCCAGCGCTTCCGCTTCTCCCACAGGTTCTTCCGGCTGATCCCCAGGATCTCCGCGATCTGCTCTTCCGAATGGTCTCCCTGCAGCATGGCGATGGTTTGTTTGGCATATTCCTCAATGGAGACGCAATCGCGGGGGCCCCATGAGGCCTCCGCTTCCGCGAATAATTTGGGGGGGAGCTGTTCCGGGCGGATGGGGTTCCCCTCGTCGGTGAGGTGCAAGGCATATTCGATCGCGTTCTCCATCTCTCTCACATTTCCCGGCCAACGGTAATTCATGAACGCCCTCAGGGCTTCCGGTGAGAGCCCGGTGACGTTGCGGGAATGGGCATCACAGAGACGTTGGAGAAGGTGGGCGGCCAGCGGGGGGATGTCCTCTTTTCTTTCCCGGAGCGGGGGCAGAAAAATGGGGATGACGTTCAAGCGGAAGAAAAGGTCTTCGCGGAACGATCCGTCCTGAACGGCCTCTTCGAGATTCCTGTTCGTGGCCGCGATGATCCGGACATCGAGCTTCCTGACCTTGGTGTCCCCGACCCGGCGGCTTTCCCCTTCCTGGAGAAAACGGAGCAGCTTGACTTGCGCCGCCGGAGGCACCTCTCCGATTTCGTCAAGAAAGGCCGTGCCGCCGTCGGCGGCCTCAAGGATGCCTGGATGGTCTCTAACGGCCCCGGTGAAAGCCCCTCGGACGTGGCCGAACAACTCCGATTCCAGCAGGTTCTCCGGGATCGCCCCGCAATTGACCGTCAGATAAGGCTTGTCTTTTCTATCCGAATTGAAGACGATGGCCCGGGCGATGAGCTCTTTTCCCGTCCCGGACTCCCCGGCGATCAGGACCGAGCTCGTCGTGGAGGCCACCCTTTCGATGAGCCGAAAGATCGCTTTCATCCTCTTGGACTGGGTGACGATATTATGGAACTGGGCCTGGCGCTCGATCTCCCGGCGGAGTGTCAGGCAGGTCTCCGAGAGCCGCATCTGTTCCGTCACGTTGCGGACGACTTCGACGGCGCCGACAATTTTGCCTTCTCGATCTCTGTAAGGCCCCGCAAAGACCTCCATCCAGAGGATATTTCCGTTCGGCAACTGGATGTCCCGGAGCGCGCTCTTGGGTTTTCCGTCTTTAATGACATCCAGGACGATGCAATTTTCGCAAGGCTCCCGGCGCCCGCGATAGGCCTCGTAGCACGTCTCGCCGACCTTGGCTCCATAGAGCTTTTGGACGGCTTCGTTTTGGAAGATGACCTTCAAGTCCTTGTCGATCACCGTGATGGCGTCGCTGACGGTATTCAGCACGGCCTCGAAGAGCGCCTCTCCGTGGAATGACAAAATATCCTTTTTCATTTCATTTTCCGGCGTCGCGGCCGGGCGATCGTCGTTTTTCTGGTTTCGCTGCAACGGAAACCGCCGGTGTATTCGACAAACAGGACATCGATTTTCCGCTATCGGAGTATAGGGAGAAGAAACTTTCGTGTCAAGGCAGCGGCTCCTTTGAGCACATCATCCCCGGTGTGCGCTCCTATTCCCTGCGACGGAGTGCTTCCGAATGCATAAAGCTATGCGGGGCGACCAGGGCAAAAATAGATGAGGGTCAGGGACAAGCAGGAACAACTCCCCAAGAATCCGGATATAGCTCAGGTGTCCGCCAAAAAGGGCTTGACAACCGGAGGGGGCTGTACTATATTATTAGTACAGTAATACGGAGGTCAAGCCGTGATCAGGGTCGACGCGTCAAGTTTCATTCCGATCTACGAACAGATCAAGAAGGAGATCGTCCGGCTTGTGGCCACGGGCCAGCTCAAAGTCCATGATCCACTGCCGTCCATCCGGGACCTGGCGGCCGAGATCATCGTCAATCCGAACACCGTGGCCCGGGCCTACCGCGAGCTCGAACAGGACGGCCTCCTCTCGACCCAGAAAGGCCGCGGCTCGTTCATCGCGGACGGGGCCGCGCCGGAGGCCTCGAGCAAGCTCAAAGCTTATCTGGGCCGGATCATGGACGAGGCCATCGCCGAGGCAAAGACGTTCGACCTTGGAGGGGACGCCATCCTGGGGCTCTTCGAGGACAGGCTCCGGAGAAGCGCGGACAGAAGGAGAGGAGGCCGGCATGAGTGAGCTATTGCGGATCCAGGGTCTCTCCAAGAGCTTCGGCCGGAAGCGGGTGCTGGAGGATCTCGACCTGGCCGTCGAGAGCGGGCGCGTCTATGGCCTTCTCGGCTGCAATGGAGAAGGCAAGACGACGCTGGCCCGGATCCTCATGGGCATCATCCCGGCCGACGGCGGGGACGTTCTTTACAAGGGCCGGCGGATCGCTTTCGGGGAAAGCGCCTACAAGCGGGAATTCGGCTACGTCCCGGAAGACCCCTTTTTCTATGAGGACATGACCGTCCGGGGCCTGCTGGACTTCAACGCCCGCTTCTATCCCCGCTGGGACCGGAAAAGGGCCGCCGCCGACCTCGAACGCTTCGCCCTGGACCCGAAATCCCGGGTCGGGACGCTCTCGCGGGGCATGAAGCTCAAGCTCGGCCTGGTCGTGGCCCTGGCCGCCGCTCCCGAATTCCTCATCCTCGACGACCCGACCTCGGGCCTGGACGTCCCGACGCGCCAGGGCTTCCTCCGGGACATCATCCGCGAGCTGGCCGCCTCGGGTACGACCATCCTCTTCGCCACCCACCTCGTCCACGAGCTCGAGCGCATCGTCGAGCGGCTGCTTGTCCTCCACGGCGGCCGGCTCATCCTGGACGAGGATTTCGAGAAGGTCAAAGCCCAGCACCAGGCCAGCCTCGAGGACATCTTCGTCAACCTCGTGACCAAGGCATAGGCAAGGGAGGCCTCGATGTTCACAGCCCTTTACTTCAAGGAATGGAGAGAGAAAGCGCTCCTCTTCTTCTTCGAGATGGGGATCCTCGCCCTGCTCCTCGCGGCCCAGTTCGTCTTCCGCGAAAAGAGGGACGTGCAGGAGTGGCTGATCTACGCCGTTCTCCTGCTCTTTTTCCCCTTCGCCGCGCTCATCCTCGGGGCCGCGGGTTTCGAAGCGGAATATCGTCAGGGGGCTTGGGCCTACCTCTTTTCCCGGCCGGTCCGCAGGCCCGTCATCTGGCTGGCGAAGTTCGGCGCGCTCCTGAGCATGCTCGGGGCGCTGTGGATCGTCTTTCTGGCCGTGTGGCTCATCCTTCCCGGG
>Ga0315276_10006669_pt1 | contig 10652 bp, 8 predicted proteins | sample YL17G05_0_MG_FD_204542 | JGI IMG/M metagenome (GOLD analysis project Ga0315276, IMG submission 204542) | Sediment microbial communities from Yellowstone Lake, YNP, Wyoming, USA - YL17G05_0 | ecosystem: Environmental > Aquatic > Freshwater > Lake > Sediment | place: USA: Wyoming | collected... | reverse complement strand
AGTCCTCGCCGATCTGGTCGAGCGCGTGGTCGACGTTGACGCACGGACCGCAGGCCGCACCGGTGAAAAGCTCGATGAGCACCGTGCGCTGGGTCGTGGCCTGCGGGGTCGGCCCGGCGAGCGCTGGCGCGAGCGTCGCGAGACCCGAGAGCAGCATGAACGCGGTAACTAGCAGGGTCACTGTCCTCTTCATCGTATTGCCTCCGTCCAAGGCAGGTTGCCAAAAGACGGGCCCCGTTATATAGCTTTTGCCTCTGGACCACCACCTGGGTGGCCCCAATGACAGGTGGGTCCGGAGGGCCTCCTGAGAGGCGGCCCGTGAGAATCCCATCCCCTGAACGAATCTCTTGCCCATTCAAGGTGGGGTTGATGGGCGATCCAGAGGTTAGCCAGGATTAGAGGGGAAATTGAACCTTGGCATTTCGCGGGCGTGCGGCCCCGTTCAGCCCGCGGCGGCCACTATCTCCTCGTGGAGCAGCTCGAGCGCGGCCTCCGCCGAGGCGGCCTTGACCGCGAGGCGGTCGCCCTTGAACTGGTGGCGCACGACGCGCGTCCCCGCGGGACCTGCCACGGCCACGTAGACGAGCCCGAGGGGCTTCGCGGCGGTCGCGCCCAGCGGCCCCGCGATGCCCGTCGTCGCCACGGCCCAGGTCGCGCCCGACCGCACGCGGGCACCCTCGCTCATCTCGCGCGCGACCTCCTCGGACACGGCGCCCAAGGCGGCGAGGCTCTCCTTGCGCACGCCCAGGTACTTGACCTTGGAGGCGTCCGCGTAGGCGACGATGGACTCGAGGAAGTACCGCGAGCTGCCCGGGACGTCCGTGATGCGGCTGCCGACGAGCCCTCCCGTGAGCGATTCTGCGACGACCAGCGTCTCGCCGCGCGCGGCTAGCAGGCGGCCGATGTCCTCCTCGAGCGACATTGGGATGTCTCCTGCCATGAATGGGTCATCGCGGGCATAAGGATTGGCATGGCTGGTGCCACGGCGACCCTTATCGCACGACGGCCGAGATGGCATCAAGGCCATCCATGGATGCGGAGAAAGGGGGGGCGAGCTGCCGTCTGCCGTAAGAAGGACGGTCAGGCTGATGGACGACGAGGTCCGGACCGTTCTGCGACCGCTGTCTCTTGGGCCATATCCCCGCGCCCCAGTCCTCAGGGGTCATCATTATCTGGGATAGCCCCCATCCCGTGCGACATGTCCAAGTCCATCTCGGTCATCATCACGGGGGCGACCGGCCACGCCGGCTCCGGGGTCTTGCACGCATGCCTGGGGCATCCGTCCGTGAAGGGGGTCTTGGCGATTACCCGGCGGGCCCTGGACATCAAGGACGAGAGGCTCGTCGAGATCGTCCACGACGACTTCTTGGACTACTCCAAGGTCGAGGACCGGCTCGCCGGGCACGACGCCTGCTTCTGGTGCCTGGGCGTGTCCTCGACCAGGGTCAGGAGGGAGGAGGACTACCGCCGCATCACCTACGACTACACCATCGCGGCCGCCAAGGCCCTGGAGCGGCTCAGCCCCGGGATGACCTTCTGCTTCCTCAGCGGCATGGGGACGGACGAGACCCAGCGCAGCAGGATGATGTGGGCCCGGGTCAAGGGGAAGGCGGAGGCGGACCTGGGCATGTTCGACCTCCAGCTCTACGCCTTCCGGCCGGCCTTCATCCATCCCCTCAAGGGCCACAGGAGCAGCACCCTGACGGGGAGCCTCCTCTACCCCTTCATCAGGAACTCGGCCAAGTACTGCGTCGAGGCGGACGAGATGGGCCTCGCGATGATCAACGCGGCCCTCTACGCGCCCCCCAGGCACACGCTGGAGAACCCAGACATCAGGGAGCTCGCCAAGATGAGGGGATGACGGCCCGGCCTCGAGCGTGGACCCTGGATCACCGGTACCGGTCTTGGACAGCGGGTGCTCCCGTGGCGAGATCCTTCCAGAAGGGGGTGGTGGGCCCAGCCGGATTTGAACCGGCGACCTCCCGGTTATCAGCCGGGTGCTCAAGGCCAAACTAAGCTACGGGCCCAGCGGGGAAGCGTGAAAGGCCTGCCCGTAGATAAAACCTTCGGGGTGCCGCGGGGATGCTGGCCATGGGGGCTGGGGGTGGGCCTCAGTCGACCTTCTCGGCCGCGCCCTTGCCCCACGACCTCGGGTAGGTCCCCTGGGCCATGAGGACGCGCCCCGGCAGGGCGGCGATGCCCTCCCCCGCCTCCACCATCTGCTCCGCCCGCATCTGCGCGACGCCCACGCCCACGCCCTCGCCCTTCCCCGTGAGGATGGCGACGTGCCTCCCGACCACGACCGTGGTGTCGGCCTCGATGACCCCCGCCACCGCGAGCGGGGCGCCGTGGCACAGCGCGTCCACGGCCGTGTCGCGGACCGTGACCGTGGGGAGGCTCGCCAGGATGTCCTCGACGGGCCTGACGACCCGCCGCAGCTCGGTCTCGTCCCCGCCCTCCTTGAACCACTCGGCCGCGTCGCGGAGCTCGTGCATCGTCACGCACTCGGCCTCCTTGAACTGTCCCAGGCTGGTGCGACGCAAGTCGCCCATGTGGGCGCCCGTGCCGAGGGCCTGTCCGAGGTCATGGCAGAGCGTGCGGATGTAGGTGCCCGACTCCACGTCCGCCCTCACGAGGGCCTCGCGGCCGCGCTCCTTGTGCTCGAGGAGCTCGAGCGCGTAGACCCTCCTGGTGCGCAGCCGCCTCCTGACCGCGGACCTCTTGGGGGGGGTCTGGAGAATGTCGCCCGTGAAGGCACGCAGCGCCTCCTCGAGCCTCGCCCGGTCGACCTCGCGGTGCAGCACCACCTCGGTCATGTAGACCTTGCCCGCCTCCCTGACGAGGTCGAGGGCGCGCGTGGCGGAGCTGATGCCCAGGACCAGCACGCCAGTCACCTTGGGGTCGAGCGTGCCAGCATGGCCCACGCGGTCGACGCCTAGGGCCTCCCGCGCCCACGCGGCCACCTGGTGCGACGTGGGGCCGGGGGGCTTGTCGAGCACGACGATGCCGTACTCGATGTGCTGCCTGATGGGCCGGGCCCGGGGGTCGCACCCCCACTGGGGGTCGGTCCTCGCGCGGGCCCTCACGAGGCGCGCGGGCGGCGCCCGGGGCGCAGCGTCGCCTTCGGGCGAGGGCTCACCCCCTCTTCTTCTGCGGCTCGTTGAACCGGGCGATGATCTCGTCCGCTATCTGCTCGGGCGTCTTGTCCTGCGTGTGGATGATCATGCTGTAGACGGAGAGGTCGCGGATGTCCACGTGGTATATGTTGTAGTACCGGTCCCACTCCGACTTCTCCCGGGTCTGCGTGTCGGACAGGGCGGCCTCGTAGGACTTGCTGTCGCGCTTGGAGCACCGCTGGACCCGCGCCTCCAGCGGCGCCTCCAGCCACACCTTGAGGGCCTCCATATCGTTGAGGTCGAGCATGATGCCCGCGAGCCTGCCCTCCAGGATGACGTTGTCGCGGCGCGCGATCTCGAGGAGCTTCTTGTCGATGGCCTTGTCGATGTTGGGGTTGCGCTCGGCGAAGAACCCGAACTCCTCGAGCGTCATGCCCTTCTTGGACGCGAGGTTGCGGAAGATGTCGCCCGCGTTGATGTACTCCATCTTGAGCTTGTCCGCGAGGATGCGCGCGACGGTCGTCTTGCCGCTCCCCGGCAACCCTCCAAGCGTGATTATCAGGCGGACGCCTCCTCCTCGTCGCTCTGGGGCCCCAGGGCCCGCAGCTTGCGCGCGAATGAGATGTACTTGAGGATATTTACAACCATCTGCCCGATGACGATGCTGAAGAGCATGTAGAGGAGCACCGAGTAGGGGAACCAGGCCTTGCCCAAGAGGGGCCAGGCGGGCTCCCACGGCAGCGAGATGGTCTGCACCGCGGAGGCGGCGATGAACACGTATATCCAGGTGATGAACGCGATGAAGAAGATCATCGTGAACACCGTGGGCTTCATCGTCGCGCCCTGCACCTCCATCTGGCGGGACATGATCTCGGGCTGCAGCTCCATGAGCTTCTGCAACCGCTGCGCGTTGCCGCTCTTGCGGGCCTCGGACAGCTCCTTGTTGAATGCGGTCATGTACTTCTGGTCCCTCGCGAGATGGACCCAGTCGGTCATGAAGTGCCGGATGAGCTGCGTGAGCACGACGATGATGAGCGACCCCAGGAAGATGGACCAAAGCGGCGCGATGCCTCCGAACCCGATGACGGGGTTCATCGCGTAGCCCATGGCGTTGCCCAGCAGCGTGCGGGTGCCGCCGCTCAGGAGGATGAACATCATCGCCAGCATGATGAACATCCACGTCATGCCAGAGCCGCCGGACTGCGGCCGCGCTGGCGTGTGCCCTCCGCCGCCGCTGCCGCCGCCGCCCCCTCCGCCGCCCCCTCCGCTGCCCTCCGCCATGCCCGCGCCCTCCGCCCCGTCTCCTGCTCAGCGGTAGCCGTCGACCGCCCTGGCCAGGTCCTCGACCGCGGCCTCGACGGCCTTGTCGTGGTTCCAGACGATCTTGACCGTCGCCCCCGTGAGGGAGGCGTAGGCCATGGCGGCCGACCGGTTCATCATCTGGTGCTCGTGGATGGAATCGACGGGGTCCGGGTCCCGCGTGCGCGTCGGGTCGCCCGCGCGCCTGCCATGGATCTCCTCGTCGGAGGCCTCGACGAGGACGAGGATGCTAGGCTTGAGCTCGTCGAGCACCCACTTGGGAAGCCCCGGCAGGTAGCCCGAGGGCGTCTTGACGGTCGAGTGCGTGTCGACGAACACATCCCCCATGGCGGAGACGGCCCTGGCGGCCCCGACCTGTATCTCGCGCTGCACCTGGGGGGACAGCTTGCGCATCTCGTCGCGGTCCTTGACGAGGCCCTTGGCCTGGGCCACGCGGAACATCTCGGTCCCGAAGTTGGCCACCTTGAACCCCCGCGTCTTGGCCACCGAATCCATGACCGTCGACTTGCCCACGCCCGGCACTCCAGTCACCACGACCAGCACACGGTTTGCCTCCCTTTGGACGGGTCAGCCACCCCATGCCGTGGAGGGCATTTAACCTTTCGGAGGCCATCGCCATCCCCACCGAAGCTAATAATATCCTCGACCGCGTTCCCTTCTCCTCACCAGCATGCGGTGTGTGGGGGATCGGATTGACCGGCGATGGCAACGACGTGGCAAGGCATCCGTCGATCGTGCTGGTGGGCATCGGCGGCGGTGGCTCGAGGATACTCTCCGACTGCGTCGACCAGATCCTCAAGTACCAGGTCGTCGACCGCTACCAGTGCCTCGCGAGGGCCATCCACGCCAACTCGGACCGGCCGCTCACGTTCATCGTCGACACCAGCTCCGACCCCACCAAGGAGGGGTTCTTCGAGAACATCCCGCCCTCGCAGAAGATCTCGCTCTCCCTGGCCGCGCGCGGGATGTCCAGGGGCGCCGGCGGCCGGCCCGGCAGGGCCGCCAAGGTCATGCTCAACAACGACGTCGTGGAGAACCTGGCCAAGAACCTCTACAAGCCCATCTCGGAGATCGAGCCCGCCATCGTGGTCATCATCCACACCGCCGACGGAGGCACGGGCGGGGGGCTGACGCCCGAGGTGCTGCTGCACCTTGGGTACTACCTGCCGATGTCCACCATGTTCTGGGTCTTCACCGTGCTGCCCCAGCGCAGCGCGCTCTCGCTCAAGGGCCCGAGGACGGTGGCCCCCGTGATGGGCCGGCTGCTCAAGATAGCGCGGCAGATCTCGACGCGGGACTTCACCAACATCCCATACCAGTGCCGCGAGATCATCGACAAGTCCATCACGAGGAAGCCCACGGACCAGTCGTACGAGTTCCAGCACTCACGCGTCGCCATCTTCCCCGTCAGCAACCAGCACTTCGCCCAGTGCTGGAAGGGGATAGAGGGTGGGACGGGCGAGGGGGCGAGCGGGGACCTCAAGGAGATCCGCGAGGAGGTCCTCAACCCGTTCCCCATCGAGCTGCTCAGCCAGGCCCTCTACCCGTTCCTCAAGTACGCGATGGCGGACACGGAGGAGCAGTCCTGGATGCAGGAGAACTGGCCGCTCGGTCCCATCGACATCCCCGACATCATGGCCGGCTGCACGCCCGAGCGTCCCTTCGTCATCCCGCACCTATGGATAGACCCGACCCTGGAGGACGCGGGCGCCACGGACGCCGTGCTCGACGACCTCGTCGGGGGGGTCATCGCCCTCGAGCAGATCGACGTCATCGGCGACGACGGCATCCCCGACCTGTTCACGTTTCGGGGCTCCTCCGCCCCGCTCTTCGAGCACCGGACGACGAGCGTCTACTGCATCCCCATCTACCCGGACGGGAGCAGGTACTTCGACACCATCAGCGACTTCGTCGGGGACGTCTGGTTCCCCAAGCTCTCGGCCCGCCTCAAGTACATCAGCGGCCGCGAGGGCACGAAGGTGGGGATAATCAGCCACTCGGCGAACCTCAAGCCCCAGCCCATCCCCGGGCCGGAGAAGGGCGGCAAGCTGGGGTTCCAGGACGGGCTCCTGGTCACGCTCCTCTTCGGGGCGGTCCCCGAGGACCTCCCCGTCTGGCTGGAGGCCGCCTGGGACATCGTGGACGCCTACAAGACGGACGACTCCTGGGAGATCTCCTTCTACGACGCCAACGACTGGCTGCGGGAGGTCGCGAGGTACTGCGGGTGGCCCGAGTGGCCGTCCAAGCGCTACATGCGGCTCGGCCCGACCGGGAACCTCGAGCCGATCCCGGAGCCCCCGAAGGAGGACTGAGCCAGCGAGCTGGGGCTCCGCAACGAGTGGGCTCCCCAGCACGCGCCCCAACCGTCGGATGCTGGCAGTCCCGAGGCAGACGGGGGGCTTCCTGTGCGAGCACACGATCACATGGGCTTTGCCAACGTCACACCCTTGCTCGATATCGGGTCATCGCGGGGGGCGGGTCACGGCGGTCACAACGTCATCGGCGACACGGTCCCGCAATCGATTCCGCAACTCCCCGCCCCTCCCGACGGAGGGGCATCGACGGTGCAGTCCTCGCCTGCCGCCTTGGCCCGCCGCCGGAAGGTGGCGGGCCGGACCATCCCACCGCCCGGCTGGCCTGAAGGGCCTCCAGGCGCCGCGACGGCGCGTGGGCCCCATGTCCAAAGGGTTTTTCTCGGTGGAGGGCCATGGTCGCGGACGCACTGGCGGGTCCCCGATTTGAGAGACGTCCCAAGATGCCCCATCGTCCCCGCGCTCGCGCTCACCGCGCTAGCGCTCGTCGCGTCCTTCGCGACGCTGCCCGCGGCCGCCGCGACGCCCCCGGCCTACACGGGCACCGAGGGCGAGCCCATCGCGCTCGACGTGACCGCCGACGCGGGCGGCCCCGTCGCGAACTGGAGCTGGGACTTCGAGGGCGACGGCACCTGGGATTGGAACTCCACCGCGGGACCGAACACCACGCATGTCTACGCCTCACCGGGCACCCTAAACGCCGTGCTCGAGGCCCGCCTGCAGAACGGGACCGTGAGGTCGTGGACCTACCAGGTGCTCGTGCGCCCGAGGGACCAGCCGCCCGCCGTCGCGATCGTCAAGGGCCCCGATGGCTACATCGCATCCGACAGGCTCACGCCCGTGGCCCTCGACGGATTGGCGGTGGACGCGGACGGCACCGTCGTGCTCTACGAGTGGGACTTCGATGGCGACGGCGCGTTCGACTGGAGCTCGCCCACCTCTGCCCGCGTCAGCCACACGTACACGGCGCTGGGCAACTTCACATCCCTCCTCCGCGCGACCGACGACGGCGGCCAGAGGGGCACGGACCGCGTCCAGGTGCTGGTGCGCAACCTCCCGCCCGACCTGCGCGGCCCCTCCAACTTGACCACGGACTCGCGCGGCGTCGACGTCTCGGTCACGGCGTCGGACCCTGACGGGTCCGTCGTCCTCTTCACGTGGGACTTCGGCGACGGCCGGGCCCCCGTGAGGACCACCGCTCCCTCGGCCTCCCACGACTACGGGGCCGTGGGCCTGTACACCGTCAGGGTGGAGGCGACCGACAACGACGGGGGCAGCTCCACCACGGTCTCGTGGGTGAACATCACGCCTCCCGTGGGACGGGACCCCCCCACGGTGGACGCAGGGCCGGACGTCACCGTCAGGGTGAACGGGACCGTCCACTTCGCGGCCGTGGCCTCGAACGGGACGGGAAGCATCGTGCGGTACGAGTGGGACCTCGACGGGGACGGGCGCTCCGATGTGGAGGGGCCCGACCAGACCCACGCCTTCTCGACGCCGGGGGCCCACACCGTCAAGCTGTGGGTGTTCGACGACATCGGGTTCGTCGTCTCCGACACCCGCAACGTCACGGTCCTGCCCGAGGTCGACCTCCTGCCCGTCCCGGTCCCCTCGGTAGAGCAGTGGGTGGCCCCCGGCAAGCCCCTCGCGTTCGCCGATGGCAGCTACGACCCCGACGGCCGCATCGTGCTGTGGCAGTGGGACTTCGACGGGGACGGGAGGTTCGACTTCGCCTCAGACCGGGGGGGCAACGCCACCCACACCTATGCCGAGGTGGGGAAGTACGCCGCGGTGCTGCGCGTCACGGACGACAGGGGCATGGTCAACTCGACCACCATCCCCATCGAGGTGAGCACGGACGCGCCCGGGACCGAGCGGCCCTCGGACACGAAGGGCGCGGCGGTCTGCTGCGGTGCCATCCTGGTGGTCCTCGTCATCACGTCCTACTGGACGCTGCGCAGGTCGCTCGCCAGCCCGCGCAAGGACCGCCATGCCGGCGGGGGGCCTCCCGGCGGTGATGACGGGCCCGGGGGCAGGCCCCCCGAGGGCCAGGGACCCCCCCGCAGCGATTGATTGGCGATGATGGTTCTCGCCCAGCCGATATAAGCCGCCCCCCTCCTTGACGGCCCTGCGGCCCCGCTCGGGGGGGGCCGTGAAGGGATGGTGATGCGCCATTGGCGAGAAGGCCCCTCCTGCTGAGCCTGGGCGATGACAGTGGGGGCGCGAGCTTCGCGGTCGCGGCCGTGCTGGTCCTGCTCGCCGCGGGGCTCCTTGCCGCGGTCATGGTGCCAGATGGACGGGGGGGGGCCGGGGGCGTCGAGGGGCTCGAAGGGGCCCTCGCCGCCCTGCACGGCATCGTCTCGGGTGCGCTCGACCTTGCCACCGGCGACGCCGTCGCGGCCGCGGCCCGCGCGGAGGGCTGCGACGTCGGCTCATGCCTCGACGCCGCTGTGCGGTCGCGCCTCTGCCCCGCCTTCCCGGCGAGGGCGGGCGCGTGGACCGCGGAGCTCGAGGACGCCACCGGCGGGCTCGTCCCGGCCGGCGCGATGGCGTGCCCTGGCACAACGTCCTCATCGTCGCTCTCGCGCGCGGAGGCCCGCGCCCACCTCCGTCTCTCCACCGGGCGCGGCGGACCGATCAGGGTCGTGATCGTCGCCTCAGGGCCCTCGATGGATGCGCGGACGGTCGCGTCGCGGGCGGGGGTTGTGGTCAGGGCCGCGACGGACCCCGCCGGCCCGCTCGCCTACTCCATCAGGGCCCACATCTGGCAGCTGCTCCAGGGCCGCGCGCTCGCGGGGGAGGAAGGCACCTCCGCCATGCTGGACCCAGCGGAGGTCCACGACGCCCTGGACCTGTCGCTCGGGGGGCTGCTCGGGGGCGGCCCGGCCCCCGCGCCCTCTCCCCCGACTTTCGAGCTGAGAGGGCTCATCGACCAAGCCATCGCGGGCGGCGTCGAGGCCTCCGTCGGGTGCCTCGACGATTACCTCCTCGGGGACGGCGGGCTCGGGGGGCTGCTCGGTCCCTTCGACGGGGGCGGCACCGGCGGGCCGCCCGTGCTCGCAACCGGACTGGAGGCCCTCGCGGGGCTCGTCGAGAGTGGGGTCGCATCCGCCCTGCGGGGGCTCGTCGAGGGCGCGCTGGAGCGGGCGCTCGGGGGGCGGTCGCCGGCGCTGCCGCCTTGCGCGGGACTCTCGGGCACGGTCGCGTCAGGGGTCGAGCGCATCGACGCCCTCTCCGCACGGCTGGAGGCGACCCTCATGGACGGCCCGGCCGCGTCGGACGCGGGGCTCGCGGTGGCCCGGGGCGCGCTCGCGGGGCTGCTCGCGGCACTGCGCGGGCGGGAAGGCCCGAGCCCCCTGCTGAGCGCGTCCATCGCGACCCTCGAGGCCGCGATGGACCACGGGTGCTGGCCCCTCGACGCGGTCGCGGCATGCGCGGCGGGGGCGCTCTCGTCCTGCGCCGCGGCGGCGTGCGGGTTCGGCCTGCGCTCCGCTCGCGATGCCCTGCTCGCCGTCGGCGCCATCGGCATGGAGGTGCCCGGGGCGGAGGAGGGCTATAACGGCACGGGCGATGCCACGCCCGCTCGGCTCGGAGGCCGCATCGTGTCGCTCTCCACCGATGTCTCCTGGTCAGGCGAGACCGCCTGTGCGCCTGGACGGTTGGTCGGGGGGATGCTCGACGACGCGTGGCATGGCCGCGCCATGGCGCCCCCCGCGTTCGGCGCGCTGCCCTACGTCTCGCGGTGCCGGCTCGCCCTCCGCGGCGAGCTCGAGCTCACCGCCAGCATGGCGGGCGTGGGAGGCCCCGCCGCGGTGGCGTGCTCGTGGCGGGTGCACCTCGACCTCCCCGTCGAGGTCACGGTGGTGACCGGCTGGCCCATCGCGGGCGTGCGGTACGCGCCGTC
>Ga0315276_10006668_pt1 | contig 10652 bp, 5 predicted proteins | sample YL17G05_0_MG_FD_204542 | JGI IMG/M metagenome (GOLD analysis project Ga0315276, IMG submission 204542) | Sediment microbial communities from Yellowstone Lake, YNP, Wyoming, USA - YL17G05_0 | ecosystem: Environmental > Aquatic > Freshwater > Lake > Sediment | place: USA: Wyoming | collected... | reverse complement strand
TGCCGGTCGTGCGACACGACGATCAGCGTGCCCTGGTACAGCTCGAGCGCCAGATTCAACGACTCGATCGACTCCATGTCCATGTGGTTGGTCGGTTCGTCCATCACGAGGACATTGGGGCGCGTCAGCATCAACTTGCCGTAGAGCATCCTGCCTTTCTCGCCACCCGACAGCACGCGCACCCGCTTTTTCCCGTCATCGCCGGAAAATAGAAGGCGCCCCAGCGTCGCCCGGACGATCTGCTCGTCATCGCCTTCCTGCGCCCACTGCCGCATCCAGTCGAATACCGTCTCATCCGAATCGAACGCCGCCGTCTGATCCTGCATGAAATAGCCGACGACCGCTTTCTCGGCCCACCGGATGCTGCCGGCATCGGGCGCAAGTTCGCCGATCAGCGTGCGCAGCAGCGTCGTCTTGCCGGAGCCGTTCGGCCCGACGATCGCCAGGCGCGCTCCGGCCGGGAGGATCAGGCTCAAGCCGGCAAACAGCTCGCGCGGCTGCCCGGGCCAGCCTTTGGCCAGGTGCGCGATCTCGACGGCATGGCGATGCAGCTTCTGCTTGGGATCGACGTCGAACCGGAGATACGGGTTCTGCCGCGATGACGGCTTCACGTCCTCGAGCTTGATCTTCTCGATCTGCCGCGCGCGCGAGGTCGCCTGCCGCGCCTTCGACTTGTTGGCGGAAAAGCGGCGGACAAACTCCTGCAGGTCCGCGATCTTCTCCTTCGCCTTCACATTCGCCGAAAGCAGTTGCGCGCGCGCCTGCGTCGACGCGATCATGTAGTCGTCGTAGTTGCCCGGGTAGACGCGCAGGCTGCCGTAGTCGAGGTCGGCCATGTGCGTGCAGACGCTGTTCAGGAAATGGCGGTCGTGCGAGATGATCACCATCGTGCTCGACCGGTCGTTCAGCACGTCCTCGAGCCAGCGAATCGAGTTGATGTCGAGGTTGTTGGTCGGTTCGTCGAGCAGCAGGATGTCGGGATTGGCGAACAGCGCCTGCGCCAGCAGCACGCGCAGCTTCCACCCGGGCGCCACGGCGCTCATCGGGCCTTCGTGCAGCTCCGTCGCGATGCCGATGCCCAGCAGCAATTCCCCCGCGCGCGCCTCCGCCGTGTAGCCATCCTGCTCGGCAAACGTCGACTCGAGTTCGGCGGCGCGAACGTAATCGCCCTCGGTTGCGTCCGGGTCCGCGTAGATCGCGTCCTTGTCCTGCTTGACCTGCCACATTTCGCGATGGCCCATCAGCACGACGTCCAGCACACGGGTGTCCTCGTACGCGAACTGGTCCTGCTCGAGCTTGCCCAGTCGCTCGTGCGGATCGAGCGCGACATTGCCGCCCGACGGCTCGAGATCGCCGCCGAGAATCCTGATCAGCGTCGACTTGCCGCACCCGTTGGCGCCGATCAGCCCGTACCGATTGCCATCGCCAAATTTGACGTTGACGTTCTCGAACAGGGGCTTCGCTCCGAACTGGATCGTGATGTTGGCGGCGGTGAGCACGGAGTTTCGCTTGGAAGGGAGCGCGATCGCGCAAGAGGCGTCGTGTCGCGCGAGGAAAACCCGCTATTCTGCTCGGAAGGTCTCGATGCCGCAACTATTCCCAAGGAAACAAAGCTGTATGAAAGAGTAACTTCTACAATATCAGCTCAGATTTGCGTCGAATCCCGCGGCAGGGGCAGGAATCGTAGACGCGCGAAGGCGGCCGATCCGCTACGCAATCCCGTTACTGCGGTCGTTGCGGACGATGGACGGGCGATAGATCCAGGCATGGACCGGCTGCCCGACCAGGTTCTCACGCGGCAGGCGCCCCGAGCGCTCCGTTCCCATGGCCTCGCTGGAGATCGGCTGGCGGTGCTGCGGATCGGGAAACAGTGATCTTGTACTTGACTACTCCTGCCGCCCCGCAACCCCGATCACCTCGCCCTCGGGCTTGAATACCTGCATGCTCAAGACTTTCTTGCGCTCGGGGCGGGTGAGCGCGTTCTTTACCGTCCTGTCGATGGGGGCGCGATGCGCATCATCGCCTTCACACTGTAGGTAGGCACGGGAGCGGGATCGGTCATGGCGCCGGCGTGATCGCCGCGCGCGTGAACTCGCAACCATGCGCCGCGACCGCGGCGTCGATCCACGCGATGTCGCCTGGCGCGAGGTATTCGGCGTAGTTGCCGACCTTGCCCTTGCGCATCTTGAACGCCTCGGGGTCACCGTCGCGAGCGGAGCGCAATGTGCTGGTGCGAAAACGATCCTCCACTTCGGCCTTGCGCATGTTCTCGAACCGGCAATACTCGACGGCCGCGGTGATCGTGGCTGGCGCAACATCGGCGCCGAGAAAGGCCAGGACGCGGACGAGCGTGCCGGCCGTGTCCCGGTGCAGGTCCTCGTAACGGACGAAGTCGAACGCGGCCGGGACGTGCCGGTTCGCGTGCCAGATCGCGTAGAACGCCAGAATTTTCTCGATCCCGTACGCGTCATGGCGGATGAACGCCGAGATCGGGCCGTCGAAGACGCTGATCCGCCGGGTGGCCTGGAAGTAAGCCGACACCAGGTTATCGCGAACGTCGCGCCCGATCAGCAACACACGCTTGCCGCGATAGAAGCTTCGGTCGGTCGGCAAGTCCTGCCAGCGCGAGCCCCTGCGCAACCCGCTGCCGCCGTGATCGAAAGCCGCCACCGGCAGCCCTGCCGAGCGTGTCACTGCCGGCATGTCGAGCAGCATCTCCTCCGGCAGCCGGCAATGGTCGACAAGCGCTTTGCCGACAAGCGCGCGCAGCCACGTGCGCCCCGACCTTGGGTACGAGATGAAGTACACGTCGGCCGCTCGCCGCGGCACATGACCGCGCAGGACGGATGGCGACGGCGGCGTCGCGGACCCGGGCGTCACCGGAATCATCGACATCGTGCTCCGCGCGCTATCACTCTTTGGCGGCCGGCTCGCGCGCGGGATCTGCCACGCGCATCGCGGTCCTTCGCGAAACCCATCGCATCGCGGCCAAACGCATCACGCGACTCATTGACGGACAAGTTCTCAGTATTATTAATGGGGGTTCGGGCGTGCGGGTCGGCAGTGGGTTTTCGGCTGCAGCGGGCTGGTCCGCACACCTTTCGCAGGATTTCCGTGCGGACATCGGCCGGGCTCCTCCCGACCGATCGCGCTCCGGCAACGTATTATAATTGCAATGCAAGCCGGCGTTCGACGCACGCCAAGGACCACGGGGCCGTTCCGGGAGCCGGTTCGGGTCGCGCCTCCGGAAAACGCCGAGGCGACACCGCCGGCCCGCAGGCGCGAAATCCGATGCCCACCCTTTTCGACACGATCCACGCCAGCATCGCGGCGCAAGCAGACCGCGTTCCCAGGGCCGTCGCGATCGAGGCGCCGGGACGACCCCCGCTGACGTTCGCGCGCTTGCGCGACCACATCCTGTCGACGGTCGCGGCGCTCCGGCGCGAAGGCATCGGACGCAACGATTGCGTGGCGATCGTGCACCCGCACGGACCCGAGATGGCGACGGCCTGCCTCGCGGTCGGCGCGGGCGCGGCAATCGCGCCGCTCAATCCGGAGTACCGCAGAGCCGAGTTCGAATTCCACCTCGCAAGCCTCGCGCCGAAGGCCCTGATCGTTGCGTCCGGGCGCGAGTCGCCGGCGCGCGACGTCGCGCGTGCGCTGTCGATCCGCGTGCTGGAAATTTCGCCGGTCGACGGGGCCGAGGCCGGCGTGTTCGGCTTCCCGTCCGCGGGCGGACCCGCGGCCACCGCGACCGACCTCGCGCTGCCCGACGATCTTGCCCTCGTCCTCTACACGTCCGGCACGACGTCCCGCCCGAAGAAAGTACCGCTGACGCAACGCAACCTGATCGCGTCGGTGCGCAACGTTGTGACGTCACTCGGTCTCACGCCAGAGGATCGCTGCCTGCATCTTCTGCCGATGTACCACATCGGCGGGCTGATCGACGTGCTCGCGGCACCGCTTTGCGTCGGCGGACGCGTCGTCTGCACGCCGGGATTTTCGATCCCGGCGTTCTTTCGCGGCCTGGAAGCGTCGCGCCCGACCTGGTCGCAGGCGGTCCCGACGATGCTGCAGGAGATCCTCGCCTACGCCGACGACTATCGCGACATCGTCGAGCTGATCACTCTGCGGTTCATGCGCTCGGTGTCCGCGCCGCTGCCCGCGCAGCTGCTCGCGGCGTTCGAGCGGCGGTTCCGCGTTCCGGTGGTCGAGATCTACGGCATGACCGAGACTGCCGGCGTGATCGCGAGCAATCCGTTTCCGCACGGCGTGCGCAAACCCGGGTCGGTTGGCATCGCGGCCGGGCCCGAGGTCGCGGTCGTGGACGAGGCCGGACGCGCGCGGGGGCCGATGTGCCATGGTGAGGTCGTCGTCCGCGGCGACAACGTGATGCGCGGCTACGCGGACGGCGGGGCGGGCGGGGGTGCCGAATTCTTCGGCCGATGGTTCCGCACCGGGGACGAGGGGTACCTGGACCGCGACGATCACCTGTTCCTGACCGGTCGCCTCAAGGAGATCATCAACCGCGGCGGCGAGAAGGTGTCGCCGCGTGAAGTCGACGACGCGCTGCTGGCGCACCCCGCGATCGCCGAGGCGGCGACCTTCGCCGTACCGCATCCGACACTCGGCGAGGAGATTGCGGCGGTGGTGGTGCCGAAAGCGGGGGCCGTGGTCGCGAAGGGCGAGTTGATCGAGCACCTCGACGCGCGGCTCGCGTATTTCAAGGTGCCGCGGATCCTCCACATCGTGCAGTCGATCCCGAAGACTGCGGGTGGCAAGCTGCAGCGCCACCGTCTCGCTGCGGCGTTCGGTCTGTCCGGCCCCGAGGGCGCCGCACCGCGGCCAGCCTACGTGGCGCCGGACACGCCGGTCGCCCGCGCGCTCAGCGCAATGTGGGAACGCGCGCTCGGCGCCGAGCGAATCGGCGTCGACGACGACTTCTTCGCACTCGGCGGCAGTTCGCTCAAGGCCGCGAGTTTCGTCAACCAGATCGAGCAGGACTGGGGCGCTACCGTCTACGTCACGGCGGTGTTCGACGCGCCGACAGTCGCGCGGTTCGAAGCCTGCCTGCGCCAGGACTACCCGGAGCTGGTCGCGCGGATGCTGGGCCGGGAAGCCTCGCGCGACGCCGCGGCGCGGCATCCGGTCAGCGCGGACGACGTGGCGCGCTTCCGCGGCTCGATCGCGCTCACGCTTCGCCCCGGCTCCGTACGCGACGGCCCGAAAAATCCTCCGGCGGTGTTCATCCTGAGCCCGCCGCGTTCCGGCTCGACGCTGCTCCGCGCAATGCTGGGCGGCAGCAGCGCGCTGTTCGCGCCGCCGGAACTCTACCTGCTGTCGTTCGAGACGCTGGCGGACCGCCATGCGTGGTTCACGGGCGCGCAACGATTCCAGCTCGAGGGCAACACGCGTGCCCTGATGCAGTTGCGCAATCAGAGCGTCGACGAGGCCGACGCCACCATGCGGGATCTCGAGTCAAGGCAGCTCCCGGTCCGCGATTATTACCGCATGCTGCAGGACGGGCTCGGACCGCGGCGGCTCGTCGACAAGACGCCGTTCTACGCGGCCCGCGTCGAGACGCTGGAGCGCGCCGAGGCGTATTTCGACGACGCGCTCTACGTGCACCTGCTGCGTCATCCGCACGGCATGATCCGCTCGCTCGACGAGGCGAAGCTCGATCAGTTCTGGTACCCGCGCCTGATCGGCGTCGAGGAGGCGGAGCGCACGCGGTGTCCGTGGCCGCGCGAGGCATTCGCCGAAATGCTCTGGATCGTGCTGCACCGGAACATCCTGGCCTTCCTCGAGCGTGTGCCGATGGAGCGCAAGTTCCGGCTCAAATTCGAGGACCTGGTCACAGCACCCGCGCGCACGACCGGCGAGCTGTGCCGGTTCCTCGGCGTCCCGTTCGAGCCGACGATGCTCGAGCCGCAGCGCGACCGTCGGGCACGGATGACCGACGGCATCCATCCCGAGTCACGGATGATCGGCGACATGAAATTCCATCAGCACCGGACGATCGATCCTGCCGTCGCGGATCGCTGGAAGCACGAGGTCCGGGCCGACTTTCTGTCCGACGAAGCGTGGGCGCTCGCCGCGACGCTGGGCTACGATCGCGCCGCCGCGAAACACGCGGAGCGGACGGTGCTCGAGATTTGAAGCCGCTCGCCGAATTGCTGGCCGAGCTCTCCCGATCGGACGTCCGGCTCGGGCTCGACGGCGAGAAACTGCGCGTCGACGCGCCCAGCGACATGCTGACAGCCGACCTGCGGTCGCAACTGCTCGAGCGAAAATCGGAGCTGATCGCGTACCTGATGGAACTGCGCCCGTCCGGCGGCGCGGCGCGCGGCGACGTGATCCGGGTGCAGCGCAACGGAACGCTGCCACTGTCGGACGGACAGCAGCGCATCTACACGCTCGCGCAGCAGAAGCCCGAGAGCACCGTCTACAACGTCTCCACGGCGTTCCGGCTCGCGGGTCCGCTCGACGTGCGGGTGCTCGAGCAGAGCCTCACCCTGCTCCAGCGGCGGCACGAGGCGCTGCGCACGGTGTTCCGCGAGATCGAGCGCGGCCGGCCGGTCCAACGGATCCTCCCGCCGAAGCCGGCCATCGTGACGCTGACCGACGTCGCGGCGGAACTGGCCGGACTCGCTTCCGGGGCATGGGACGCAGTGATCCTCCGGCACCTGCAGGCGGACGCGCGCGCTCCGTTCGACCTCGGCGCGAGACCGCCATGGCGGACGCTCGTACTGCGCGCCGGGGACGACGATCACGTGCTCGCGTTCACGATGCACCACATCGTCTTCGACGGGCGGTCGCAGCCGATCTTCCTGAACGAGCTCGGCATCGTCTACCGAGCACTGCTCGCGGGCGACGCGCCGTCGCTGCCCGACCTACCGGTCCAGTACGTCGACTTCGCCCACTGGCAGCAGCTACGGTCGCGCGACGCGATCGCGGCGGGACAGCTCGATTACTGGAGACGGAAACTGGGTGGCAAGCCCACCGAGCTCCGCCTGCCCGTAGACCACCGGCGGCCACCACAGCCGGTGCGGGGCAGTCGCAGCCGGACGTTCGCGCTGCCGGACGTGCTCGCCGGAGCGCTGCAGGCACTCGCCCGCCGGGAAGAGGCGAGCGAGTACATCACGCTGCTGGCCGCCTTCTGCGCGTTGCTCAATCGCCATACCGGGCAGGAGGACCTCCTCGTCTGTTCGCCGTTCGCCTCGCGCGATCGCGCGGAGTTCGAGGGCCTGATCGGGTATCTCAACACGATCGTCGTGATGCGCGCCGACCTGTCGGGGAATCCGAGCTTCCGGGATCTTGTAGGGCGCGTCCGCGCGACCGTCATGGAAGCCTGGCAGAACCAGCGCGTCCCGCTGCAGCAGATCGCGGCACTGCCGGGACTCGCGCGCGTTCCGCTGACGCGCGCCATGTTCTCGTACCAGGACGCGCGGACCGGGGCGCTCGACCTGCCGGGCGTCCACGCCGCCCCGATCGACCTGCGCAAGGACGCGCCCGATTTCGATTTGGCGCTCCACATGGAGGGCACGCGCGAGGGCCGGCTTTCCGGCGTGCTCGATTACGACGCGGACCTGTTCGATGACGCGACGATCGACGGGCTGCTCGCGAAGTTCAGCCGGCTGCTGGAAAGCGTCACGGCGGATCCACACCGGACACTCTCGTCGCTCCCGCCGGAGGCGGACGACGGCGAGGTCGAAGCGCGCCTCGACGCGCACCCGCAGATCGACCGTGCGGTGGTCCTGCGGCGCCCCGGCCACGCCGGGTCGGTCGCCTACCTCGTGCTGAACGAGGACGACGTACCGCGGCTCGACGACATCCGTGCGTTCCTCGGCGCCGAATTTCCCGAGTACCGGCTGCCGACCGCCTTCGTGACCGTGGACCGGATGCCCTTTGCCGCGGATGGAAGCATCGACCGCGCCGCACTCCCGCCCCCGACCGCGCTGCGGGACCGGGCTGGCCGGCCCTACGTGGCGCCCCGCACGCCGCTCGAGCGAACGCTCGCGCAAGTCTGGAAACGGGTGCTGTGGCTGGACGAGGACATCAGCGTGGAAGATGCGTTCGCCGATCTCGGCGGCCACTCGCTGCTGTCGGCGCAGCTGGTCGTCGAGCTGGAGCGGGAACTCGCGCGGCCCCTGCCGGCGCGCGCGCTGACGCAACTCGGCACGATCGCGGACATGGCGCGCATCGTCGAGGAGGATACGGCCGCGCCGCCGGCCGATGCGTCCGGCAAGGAGGGCGACAGCCTTCAGGACATCCTGCGCCGCCTGCGCGCGTACACATCGTCGTGGATCGGCGCGCGCGCCACGCCCGAGTCGGTGGTGGTGGGCCTCAACGTCGGCGGGACGCGGGCGGCGCTCTTCTGGTGCCTGCAGCGCTACCAGGAGCTGACGCAGCTCGCGCGCTACCTCGGACCCGACCAGCCCGTGTACGGAATGCGCAACGGCCAGAAGATCATGACGAGGACCGACGAAAACCTCGCGCTCCTCGCGTCCCATTACGTCGACGAGATCCTCGCGGTCCGTCCCCAGGGTCCGTACATCGTCGGCGGCAACTGCGGCGCGACCCGCGTCGCGTTTCCGATGGCGCTGGAACTTCAGGCGCGAGGTCACGAGGTCGCCGTGCTGTTCCTGCACGAGAAGTTCATCCCCCGGCCCTACGCCGGCCGCGTCGCGCTGATGTTCGGGGAGGAGAGCGACCGCAATCCGTATCTGCAGTTCGCGGATCCGGCGTTCGGTTGGCGCAAGTACTACACCGGCGCGATCTCCGTCGACATCGTGTCCGGCGCGCACGCGGAGTTCTTCGTCGAACCGAACGTCCAGGTTCTCACCGACGCGATCCGGCGCCGCATGGACGAGCTGCGGGGGACGCCCGCCCCGCCGGCCGACACGCTCCCGGCCAAGTTGGGACTGCAGCGCCTGCCCGCCGACGCTTACCGGGCGAGCTTCGCCACCCGCGCGACTGGGCGGGTGCGGCGCGGGGAGCAGATTAGGCTCGCCGTCGAAGTACGGAACGTAAGCGGTGTGCCGTGGCGATCGGCTGACCGGAGCGGCATCGCACTCGTGAACCGCTGGCTCGACCAGGATCGACGCCCGGTCGTATGGCTCGACGGGCGCACGCCGTTGCCGATCGATCTCGCGCCTGCCCAGGCGATCACGCTCGACCTCGTCGCGACGGCGCCCGACACGCCCGGCGAGTGGCTGCTCGTGCTCGATCTCGTCGACGAAGGAGTCACGGCATTCTCGGCCCAAGGGTCCGGCGCGGGCGCCATCCGCGTCGTCGTCGAAGACGGTCCGGAGGTGCGCGGACAAGGCTACAATGCCGCATCCTCGCCGGCAGTCCGGGGCGGTTGAGCGAAGCCGGCGTTTCGCGCGGTCCGGGGCAGCGCCTCGTTTCCACCGCAAACGAAAACACGACCCATGTCACTATTTTACCAGCGGCTCCGATCGGTGATTCGGGAACTGGGCGGCATGCACAACGCCCATCTGCACCTCGACCGCGCCGGCACGCTCGACGAGAAGTACCTCGCCAGCATCGAGTACCGGATCCTCGACACGTCCTACGCGTCGCTGCACGAGAAGCACGGCCTGATCAGCGACATCCACGCCGGCCCGGCGTTCGATCCGGAGGATCTGGCCGCGCGCGTCAACGAGCACCTCGACCTGATGATCGAGGCTGGCACGTCCCGCGCCGACACGATGGTCGACGTGACGAACGACCGGGTCGGGCTCTCGGCACTCGAGATGCTGATGGCGATCAAGCGCGCGCGTGCGCCGGAGATCCGGTTCATGGTGGGCGCGTACTCGCCGTTCGGCTTCACCGACGCGGAACCGGGGCGTTGGGACCTCATGGTCGAGGGCGCACGCAAGGCCGATTTCCTCGGCTGCCTGCCCGAAGCGGACGACCGTGCGGAATACGCAGACCACATCGGTTTCCGCGAGCACTTGCGGCGCGGACTGCTGCTGGCGCGCGACATGGACAAGATGGTCCACGTGCACGTCGACCAGCGCAATGAGCCCTCGGAGAACGGCACCGAGCAGCTGATCGACGCGGTCCGGGAGTTCGGCGCGCCGGCGAGCGCGACCGGCGAGCCGATGGTGTGGGCGGTCCACATGATCTCGCCATCGACCTACGACGACGCGCGCTTCGAGCGCATGGTCGCGGGGCTGGTCACGTCCAACATCGGCGTGATCTGCTGCCCGTCGGCGGCGATCGGCATGCGCCAGCTCCGGCCGCTGGCGACGCCGACGTACAACTCGATTCCGCGCGTGCTCGAGCTGATCGCGGCCGGCGTCCACGTGCGACTGGGATCGGACAACATCGCCGACATCTGCTCGCCCAGCACGACGGCGAACCTGGTCGACGAGGTGTTCGTGCTCTCCGCCGCGCTGCGCTTCTACCATCCCGGCATCTTCGCGAAACTCGCGGCCGGCGTGAAGATCGACGAGCGCGAGCGCGAATTCGTCCGCGACCACCTGGACAGCAACGCCCGGGAGATCGCGAAGATGCTCGAGCCGCGGCACTGACGCCAGCCCGCGTACGCAATCGATCGGCACTTCGGCCGGCAGCCAGGCACCCGCAGGGCCGAACCATCGATGCTCGGGTTCGCGTGATCGAAATGCCCGGTCGCCGGGGTG
>Ga0315276_10006665_pt1 | contig 10653 bp, 11 predicted proteins | sample YL17G05_0_MG_FD_204542 | JGI IMG/M metagenome (GOLD analysis project Ga0315276, IMG submission 204542) | Sediment microbial communities from Yellowstone Lake, YNP, Wyoming, USA - YL17G05_0 | ecosystem: Environmental > Aquatic > Freshwater > Lake > Sediment | place: USA: Wyoming | collected... | reverse complement strand
GATCTCGCGGGATGCAAGAAAATGGCGATGGAGAAAGGGGCGCTGAATGATTGAAGCGTGAAAGAGGCAAGGCAATGTCATCCCGAGGCCGGCGAAGCGTGCCGACGGACCTCTCCACTGCCCATAGACGCCTTCTCGAGATTGGCGTGATCGACCTCTCATTGAGAGGTCCCCCATCGTCCGCGCGACTCGGGATGACAACGCTTTAACTCTTCAACTTGTCGGCCGGCGACGGACGAGAACCGAAGCAAGGAATGTCTGCACAATCTCACCCTTTTGGTTGGTCGTCACGTTACGGATGCGGATGATTCCGCGATCTGGCTTTGATCGTGAGGGGCGCATCTCCACGATTTCGGTCTGAAGGCGAAGCGTGTCGCCGGGTCGCACCGGTCGCGGCCACTGCAATTCGTCCACACTCAAACCGACTGAACCACCCGCGAGCCTGAGACCGCCGGTCACAAACAATTTCATCGACATCGCAGCGGTGTGCCAACCGCTCGCGACCAGACCCTGAAAGACACTTTGTTCCGCAGCATCCAAATCGAGATGAAATGGCTGCGGATCGAAGTCATGCGCGAAATCAACAATGCCTTTTTCGGTCACCTCAAAAGTGCCGGATTCAAACCGGTCACCCACATGCAGATCTTCCAGGTAGCGCTCGGCCAGATGGTTCATTTCTTCTGTAGCAACGGCCCTGTGGGCCGTTCGATCCTCGCGTAGCCGCTAGTCATGCCGCAAGGCGCCCCACAGGGGGGCGGCTACAGCCGTGGATTCGCGATCGACCGTCGCTCCGAAAGATTAGATTGCCAACGGGGAGAATGGAATACCTGACTCATTCCAAAAGCTCTCTTCACGGCCAGACTGACCGTTGACACATGGAAGCGCGGCATTCAATTTGTCGCGCGTCGCCAGGGTAGCTCAGCGGTAGAGCAGGGGACTCATAAGCCCTTGGTCGGGAGTTCAATTCTCCCCTCTGGCACTTTTCGCTGGGAAGTGCCGTCATTGTTTTCGCTTTTCCAGATAGGGTGCGAGATCTTTTTCCCGTCCCCGAATCGCAGCCATAAAGCAAACGCCGTTCCGCTGCTGGACGGCGCCCGTCCAACCCTCCAGCTCGACAAAACGCCAATCGGAGAAATCAGTCACGCTGCCGTCTTTAGGATTTTTCCCGGCGGGAAAAAGGAAGAACTGCATTCGCTTTTCCACCACCCAGATCTGAGCCACGCCGTGCACTTCGTCGTCGTCAAAAACACGGCTGCCCAGAGTGCGAAAGTCAGCAAACTCCGCCGGGATATCGTAATGTTCGAGACGATGTTTCATGAAAAACAGATCGCTTAACGCGCCGGCATCCGTCTGGAGCGGATCGAGCAGGACAGATCGGGTCGAGGTCGCGACCGACAAGAGCCGCCTTGCTTTGTCCGCTCCGGGAAAATCGCGCAGGTGCTCGCGGACGTGGTAAACGAAGACCCCGCCAATGACAGCGACGGCAAGAGCAATCGCGAGCACAGCTGGGTTGAGCAGAATTTTTTTCCACCGCCGTTTGACCGACGGTATCGGGCTTTCGTTGGCGAACCAGTCCCCAACCTGCGCATCCACGGGGATGGCGCGAACGAGTTTCGCGATGGCGCTGTCGAACGCCTGCTGTTGTCCAAACGGCGCTGCCTTCTTCCCCCGACGCGCTCGCTGAATGGCGACGCGCATCGCTCGATCGGTCCCTGGCTTCTCCGTGATGGGCGCACATCGAGCCAGCGAGCTGTAATTGGGGCGAATCTGGAAAATGCTCATTCGCCCTCGTACGGGGTTGCGGCATCCAGCCACGCTTGGAATTGGCGCCGACCGCTCGAAATCAATTCGGACAACTCGCCCGCTGTCATCTCCAGAAGCACAAGCATTTCGCGCAAACTAAACTCATCCAGATAGAAGAGGGAAAGCGCGCTGCGTTGCGGTTCGGGCGCCGCCGAAATCCAAACGGCGAGCTGATTGGGATCCAATTTCTCGATCTGCATCGGAGCTCCAGGTGAAATCTCGGCTTCTTCCTCCAAGATGCCCGGTTCGGCCTGGAGATCCTGCTCGCTCACGGCCAGACAACGCCATCTGGCATCGCGAAAAAACCAAAGGCGGTCCGAAGGCGGCTCGTCCCGAGCGGAACGCAAAGCCGCTTCTCGAACGGTATCTTGAAGCGCTGCCTGCGCCTTGCTCGCATCGCCTGTCATCAAGAAACAGAATCGATAAAGCTGCGGGAGATTTTGGGTGGTGGCCGACACGGTATTTATTCCTTACCGCAAAATTTACGGGCGTCGACTACGGCGACAAGGGCACGCTCGTTCTCCTTCTGTAGCCGCCGCCCTGCTTGCCTCGCCGAAGCGAGGCGAAGGCGGGTGGGCGGCGAGGAGCTCACGCTAATTGCCATGCCGGCGGATCGCTTCGCATACCGAAGCGGCTACAGCGTTTGAAGACGGCGCGCCACCTCATCGGCGTTTTCCCTACTGTTAAAGGCCGAGATGCGGAAGAACCCTTCCCCGCAGGATCCGAAGCCGCTTCCGGGTGTGATGACCACATTCAATTTCTGCAACATCCGATCGAACATCTGCCAGCTCGTCAGGCCGGGGAGTGTCGTGACCCAGATGTAAGGAGCATTCACCCCGCCGTAAACTTGCAGCCCGGCGCGCGCGGCCGCTTCGCGCAGAATGCGCGCGTTCCCCATGTAATGATCGATCAACGTCCGGACCTGACTGCGGCCCTCGGGGCTGTAGATGGCCTCGGCTCCGCGTTGCACCGGGTAACTCACACTATTTGCTTTTGTGCTCCAGCGCCGATGCCAGAGAGGATGCAGCGGAAGCATACGACGATCGGCGGTGCTCGCGCGTAGACCTTTTGGCATGACGGTGAACCCGCACCGAACGCCTGTGAACCCCCCGTTCTTCGAGAAGCTGCGGAACTCGATCGCACATTCGCGCGCGCCCGGAATTTCGTAGATCGAATGCGGGATCTCCGGGTCGCTGATGTACGCCTCATAAGCGGCATCGAAGAGGATGATCGCCTCATGCTCCCGCGCGTAGTCGACCCAGCGCGTAAGCTGCGCCCGCGATGCCACCGCTCCCGTCGGATTATTGGGAAAGCAGAGATAAATAATGTCGACCGGCTCCCTGGGCGGCTGTGGGACGAAGGCGTTTTCGGGTCCGCACGGCAGATACGTGATCCCTTCGTAACGGCCCCCCTCCCCCGCGGGACCGGTGTGGCCCGCCATCACATTCGTGTCGACGTAGACAGGGTAAACGGGATCGGTAATCGCGATTCTGTTTTGGACGCCAAGGATATCGAGGATGAAACCGCAGTCCGATTTTGATCCGTCGGAGACGAAGATCTCGTCAGCGGCGACGTCGAATCCGCGCTCGCGATAATCTTGTTGCGCGATTTTCTCGCGAAGAAACTCGTAGCCCTGCTCGTGACCGTAGCCGCGAAATGTTTCACGGACGCTGAGTTCATCCACGGCGTGATGCATCGCGGCGATGACCGCCGGAGGCAGCGGCTCGGTCACGTCACCTATACCGCAGCGAATCAGCCGGCGGGCAGCATCGGGATTCGCCTCGCAGAACTCGCGCACGCGCCGCGCGATCTCGGGAAAAAGATACCCGGCTTGGAGCTTGAGGTAGTTGTCGTTTAGGTAAGCCATCCAAGGAGCGACGGTTTCCAAACCGCCGACACTAAAGAAAAAGGGCGGTTTGGAAACCGCCCCTCCTTGCTAATAACTCTTCCCAATCGCGTCCCAGTTCACAACGTTCCACCAAGCTTTGATGTAATCGGGCCGCCGGTTTTGGTAATTGAGATAATAGGCATGCTCCCAAACGTCCACGCCAACAAGCGGCGTGTGGCCCTCCATGAGCGGGCTGTCCTGGTTCGGGGTGGAAATCACTTCAAGTTTTCCGCTCTTATTTTTGATCAGCCACGCCCAGCCGCTGCCGAACCGGCCGGCCCCGGCCGCCGCGAATTTTTCCTTGAACGCGTCGAAGCTTCCGAAGGTCGATTTGATGTCGTCGCCCAGTTTACCGGAAGGCTCTCCGCCGGCATTCGGGCCCATGATTTTCCAGAAGAAGGAATGATTCGCATGTCCGCCACCGTTGTTTCTCACGACAGCGCGAATGTCTTCCGGCACCGCGCCGAGGTCCTGGATCAAGTCCTCGACTGATTTCGAAGCAAGCTCGGGCCTGTCTTTGAGCGCGTTGTTAACGTTGGTGATATAAGCCTGGTGATGCTTCGTGTGATGAATCTCCATCGTGCGCGCGTCGATATGCGGCTCGAGAGCGTTGTAGGAATAGGGGAGGTTGGGTAATTCGTAGGCCATAATCGTTACTCTCTCGCCGGGAAAGGGGCGCGTCAATCGTCGCCCGCTCTGCCGAAATGAAGCGACGCTCTTGCGAAGCGCCCTTCTGCGATCGTCGCACACGGTCGGGCGCTTCACCGGAGCGCCGCTACATCGTCTCAGGCGAGATGGCGGCGTTGACCAACCTGATGTGCCTCGGCCCAGCCATGAGGACAGTTCGGCGAGAACGTTTCGATGTGGCGGAAGCGGGGATTTTCGAAGCGACGCGCGAGCACGACATGGCCGTCGACCCAATTCCTGCGAATGACGAACGCGGCAAACCTCATCCGCACCTGAAACGCGATCCTGCTTTTCTCCGGGAGCGCGGTGCTTGGCCCGTTTCTCCTGGCGGAGCGCAGCAGTTTGTCGAAAGTCGCGCGAAGTGCCGAAGGCTTTCCCTCGTGATGGGACGCAAGCCTGTAGCGGCCATACCCGTGCGATTGATTCCGGTTTGCAAGCTGGCGGCCGCATTCCGGACAACGCCACATCGCAGGTGGATCGTGCGCTCCGCCGCGCGATGTTTTGTTTTGCGGCTTCGCCACCATTTTTCTTAGCATCAAGCGGCGGATATCTGTTTAGCGTTCAAAAGGGTGTCATCCCGAGGATTTTGAAACCGCAGGCGTTATTTTTGGTGCGGGGATGACGTGAAGAATGGGTGCAGATTTTCAACGTGATCAGGAAGAATTGGTAGGGACGCCGCGGTGCGGCGTCCGCGAATGGCCATTCAACGTTGCATAGGGGTACGCGGACGGCGCAGCGCGCCGTCCCTACCATGGATCTGCGACTTCGTTGTCGGGTGACGTGAAGCATGGCTGCTGATTTCGAACGGTTTACAGAACACGTCATTGGCAGCCGCGATAGACGGCGAGGGACCTCGCAGTCGGAGATTGCGGTACTCAAGCGAGGGTGGATGGCCGACCTGGAGTAAACACCTTCCCGTTGCGCAAGCCTGTGACCGCTTCCGCGATGCACGCCACGTCTACTCCTGATTGACGCCCATTGATCAACTGTGTGATCGAACTTGCAACTGGGAGGTCCCTCGTCCGGCAGCCGCCGGACTCGGGATGACACGCGTTTTCTTGGTTTTCCTGTCTTCAAGTTTGCGGACGCTAAACACATACAGCGGCGGAGCGCTCGATCCACCTCAGCAGCGATAAAAACTCGGATAATGCCCGAGTCCGCTCCGATAGTTGACATAGGTCGCCAGCGCGAGCAGCGGGAAATTTTGCCGATACATGTCGTACTTTAGATAGAAGACTCGCGGGAAACCGGTCCCGGTTATTTGCGGCTCGTCCCACGCGCCATCGGGCCGTTGCGTCGATAGCAAATAACGGAGGCCGCGGTGCATACTCGGTCGGTCCAAGTCGCCGCAGGCGCAAATTCCCATCAGCGCCCAGGAGGTTTGCGAAGCCGTGCTCTCGCCTTTGCCTTTAAGCACGGAATTTTCGTAGGAGGCGCAGGTCTCACCCCAGCCTCCGTCCTCGTTCTGACAGCTCTCGAGCCAATCGCGCCCGCGCAAAATCCAGTCCTGCGTCATGTTCGCACCGATGGCGCGCAGCCCGCGCAGCACCTGCCACGTGCCGTAAATGTAGTTGACGCCCCAGCGGCCGTACCACGAGCCATCGTCGTCCTGCGTATCGATCAGATATTGCACAGCTTCGCGCACAGAGGTCTGCTCCGCATCGAAGTTGATGTAGCCGAGGAGTTCCAGAGTGCGCGCGGTCAGGTCGCTACAGGTCGGATCGAGAATCGCGTTATGATCCGCGAAGGGCATGTCCTCCAGCCAATGCTGCGTGACTTCCTTATCGAAAGCCGCCCAGCCTCCATCGCCGCATTGGAAACTCAGCTGCCAGGCCAGAGCGCGCCGGAATACTTCGCCCAAGGCGTCCGGTTCCTTGGGCCGCACCAGACGCAACGCCATCAGCACCATGGCGGTGTCGTCTGTGTCAGCGTAATAAACATTGTTGTATTCGAAGGCCCAACCGCTCGGTTCGGGGTGCGGATTGTTCACGGCCCAATCCCCGCGCAGCCGCACTTCTTTTTCCAACAACCAGCTGGCCGCGTTTGCTAAGGCAGGATGTTCCGCCGGCAAACCGGACTCCGCCAGCGCGATGATGTTGATCGAGGTGTCCCACACCGGCGACATGCACGGTTGAATGCGAAAATCCTCCGCATCATCCACGAAAAGTCCGGCGAAATCCTTCGCCGCCTTCTCGTAGATTGGATGGCGCGAGGAATAACCGAGAGCGCGCAGTGCAATCAAGGAATTGAGCATCGCCGGAAACACGGCGGCCAATCCGTCGCTCCCCTCGCCGATCCGGTCCACCATCCAGCGCTCCGCTTCTTCGAGCGCACGGCGACGCATCGGACGCCACTCCAGCTTCGAGATCAATTTGAGGGCGTGATCGGCCCGCAGGAAAAAATTCCTCCAGGCGAAAAACCGCGGATCGCGCGGCAGGGTAAAGTCCTTGTGCTCGGTCCCGAGCGGATAGAGCTCGTGGAGCTGCTTCAGTCCCGGCAATTCACGCGTCGGCTTGAAATGATTGATGATCGCGAGCGGGATCAACATCGCCCGGCTCCACGACGACATTTTGTAAATGTTAAACGGCAACCACTTCGGCAGCAAAATCATCTCCACCGGAATGGAGGGCAGATATTGCCACGGAAATTGCCCGAGCAGCGCAAGATAGAGCTTGCTAAAGGTATTCATCCGCGGGATGCCGCCGAGACGCAAAATGTTGGCGCGCGCTTCCTGCATGTAGGGAAGATCGGCGGAATGACCCGCGAGCTTTAGCGCGAAGTACGCCTTCACCGATGCGTTCACTTCGCTCGGCCCGCCATAATAAATATTCCAACCGCCATCTGCGAGCTGGCGCTTCAGAATGTGACGAGCGCAGCGTTGCTGCAGCCCATCGTCCACCTCTCCCAGCCAATGCATGAAGAGGACGAAATCGGAGCAGAGCGTGCTGTCGACGAGGAGTTCGCCGCACCAATGACCATCGGGGTGCTGCTGCCGGAGCAGATTCTCCTGCGCACGCGAGATCGCGCTCTCGATCTCGGCATCATCGCAGACGGCAGCGGTTTCAGGGAGCGCCGTCGGCAACGCGACCAGGTTCGCCGGTAAGGAAGGCATCGCGTCCTAGGATGCTTGCGCAGCAACTTCGGCGCGTTTCCCTGTCACGTGGCCGTTGCCGGAGGTAACGCCGTTGTACACCGCGATTTCGTTTCCCCGGCCCGTCGGTTTCGGCTTCGCGCCGAAATTAAACCGGATATTCTTCCAGGTGTCACCGCGTTGCGCGTTACGACCAAGGCTCGCGGTTGGTTCGTACCCGCAATGAACCATGCAATTTTCACAACGGCTGTCTTTGGCGACGCCATTTACCACGCCGTAATTCTCCCACGACACTTTCTCCAGCAACTCCGCGTAGCTCGAATAGTGCGCGTCGGTCATGAGATAGCAGGGGCCTTTCCAGCCGCGGATGTTGCGCGTTGGAATGGCCCAGGCTGAGCAACTGAGGTCGCGCTTTCCGGCGAGAAATTCAAAATAGATCGGCGTCCCAAAGAGCGTGTACCGGCCCATCCATTCCTCGATCTTCTGGAACTTCTCGATCGTCATCTTGCGCGTGAGGAAGAAAGTTTCCGGCTGCAAATTCAGCCGCTTGATCATGTCCTTCTTCGCGGCGTCGTACTCGTATCCGGGCGAAATGGTATGTCCGTCCACGCCAAGGTCGGAGAGGAAATCGAACATCTGCTCCACCTCGGCCATGTCAGTTTCTTTGTAGATCGTGGTATTGGTCGCGACCTGGTAACCGAGGAGTTTCGCCATTTTCATCGCCAGGATGCACTCTTTGAAGACGCCTTCGCGTTCGACGATCAAGTCGTGCGTTCGCTCGAGCCCATCGAGATGCACATTCCAATACATCCAGCGGCTCGGACCAATGGTGCAATTTCGGTCCGCCTTAGGCGGATCGGATTGCGGATCGCGGATCTTGTCGGCGTCTTTTTCGGAAACCAATCCTGTCTCGATCAAGCGGTTCAATTTCGCTTCCAACGCTTTCCGGTTTCCGCTTTCCGGTTTCCGCAATTCACTCGTGAGCCATTCACGCATCTTTTTGCGCATGAACATCGCGTTTGTGCAGATATAAACGATCCGCTTCTGCTCGAGCAGGCCTTTCACCAGCGCTTCGATCTGCGGATAAATGAGCGGTTCGCCGCCGCAAATCGAGATCATCGGGGCGTTACATTCCGCTGCTGCCTCGAGGCAATCCTCAAGGGGCATGATGTCCTTGAGGGACGTGGAATACTCGCGAATGCGGCCGCAACCCGTGCAGGTCAGGTTGCAAGTATGCAACGGCTCTAGTTGCAAGACGGTGGCGAACTTATCCGTCCGGCGGAGCTTCTGGGTGATGATGTAGGCGGCAATCTTGGTCGTCAGCGCCAGAGGGAACCTCATAAGTCCGAGGATAGTAACAAGGGGGCATCCCCTGTCAATACGCGTGGCTGGCTCCCTGCATGAACTTACCTGCACCCAAGCACCTGCACTATGCGCACAAGAAGCATGTCATCCTGAGGCTGGCGAAGCGCGCCGAGGGACCTCACAATTGCAATTAGCGCCTCCTTGGGATGAGCAAGCTGCAATTTGCAGTCGCGAGGTCCCTCGGCGTCTGCGCGACTCGGGATGACAGGCTCTTCGCTTAGTTCCCAATCCGTTGACAACTGCCCAGCGAACGCGTCCGATCTAGAGCACATGAATCAACCTCGTTCAGTAGAAACCGTGGCGATCCTCGGCGCTTCCCCGAAGCCCGACCGTTACGCCTACCAAGCGTTGCAGATGTTGCACGAATACGGGCATCGACCTTTGCCGATCAATCCCGCCTTCGACGAGATCCTGGGTGAAAGGTGTTATCCGAAGATTTCGGATGCGCCCGGCCCAATCGACACCGTGACGCTTTATCTCAGCGAAACGCGATCGAACCAGCTAATCGACGAAATCGTCGGCGCAAAACCGCGCCGCATCATCATGAATCCCGGCGCGGAGAACAGCGCACTCGCGGCCAGGGCGGAGGAAGCCGGCATCGAAGTTGTCGAGGGTTGCACGCTCGTGATGCTGCGGACCGGCCAGTTTTAAGGTGGAGAGGCGCTTCTGCGAAGCGGTATCTGTTTAGCGCCAACGGCGCACTTTCAATCCAGCCTGGGGCAACGCCCCAGGTTCTTGACCGAGTCATGACTCGAGCGCTGAAGGCGCGATTCAAGGCGCCGGATGCTTCTCATCGAATTCCTCGTGGGCCTGCACCGCAATGAATCGCGCTTTCAGCGCTGGGGATTTGAGATGCATCAATTCCTGGGGCGTTGCCCCAGGCTCGGATGAACCTGCGCCGTTGGCGCGAAATATGTACGTGAGGCGCCGGGATGCAGAGTGCGCCGGCATCCGGGGTGAAACGGAGGCGCTTCGCAGAAGCGCCACTACACTAAGGCGTCTGCCATCCACGCCGGATCAAGCTCACGGCAATCGCAGCCAATAACAGTGAGATCAGTTTCGATACGCCCTTCATACCTTGTTGCCCCATCCATCGGGTAAAATGGCTGGCGTATCGGAAGGCGAATCCCACGAGCAGCAAGTTCACGAGCAAAGCCAGGACAGTGAACATGATCCCGACCGTATCCACCAGGATGAGAAGCGCGGTTAGCAACGCCGGCCCCGCGATGAGCGGCATTCCGAGAGGCACTACTCCAAAAGCTTCGCCCGCGTAGCGGTCGCGTGCACCCAGATCCAAAAGCTCGCGGACCGCGATGCCGAGCAAGATTAGGCCACCCGCCACCTGAAAATCCGCTACCGTGATCCCGAGTGCGCGAAAGACTATTTTGCCGAGAAAAATGAAGCCAATTGAAACGGCCAGACTCGTAATCAACCCGAGCGTGCCCTCGTGCTGCCGGCGCCGGGCATCCGCATGGCCGCCGAGCCCGAGAAAAATTGCGACGAGTCCAACAGGATCGATCGCAACAAAAAGCGGGATAAACGCAAGCAAGAATTTTTCGACGTAGGGTTGCATCTTCGCTGCGATCTTCATCGCATGCCGCGCCCTTTTTCGCAAAATCCTGTAGCCGCCGCCCTGTGGGCGGCGCCGGGCGTTCCTGCCGCCGGAGATCCAAGTCCGTGCAGCTCTCTCGCTTCGCGCGGACGTGTTTAACGTCAACGGCGCCGCGCTCATGAGCAGCTCAGCGCGGCTTTTCTGTAGCGCAGGTTTCCAACCTGCTGTGTCGCCGACTTCCAGTCGGCTGCACGCTGAACAATCGCA
>Ga0315276_10006664_pt1 | contig 10653 bp, 8 predicted proteins | sample YL17G05_0_MG_FD_204542 | JGI IMG/M metagenome (GOLD analysis project Ga0315276, IMG submission 204542) | Sediment microbial communities from Yellowstone Lake, YNP, Wyoming, USA - YL17G05_0 | ecosystem: Environmental > Aquatic > Freshwater > Lake > Sediment | place: USA: Wyoming | collected... | reverse complement strand
GGAAGCTCACCGGCGGCGCGAGCCACGCCACCGATCCCACCAACGCCTCCCGGACCATGCTCTTCAATATCCATAAGCTCGATTGGGATGACGACCTCCTGCGCCTTTTCGGCATCCCCGCCGGCATTTTGCCCTGCGTCCTGCCGTCCTCGGGCGAATTCGGCCGGACGATCCGCCTGGGCCGGCTCCCGGCCGGAATCCCCATCATGGGGGTCGCCGGGGACCAGCAGGCCGCGCTTTTCGGCCAGGCCGGCTTCAGGCCCGGAGCGATCAAAAACACCTACGGCACGGGCTCGTTCATCCTGCTCAACACCGGGCGAAAGCCCGTCGAATCGAAGCACGGCCTGATCACGACGGTCGCCTGCGGTCCGGGCGGAAAAACCGCCTACGCCCTCGAAGGGTCCGTGTTCGTCGCCGGGGCAGCCCTCCAGTGGCTGCGCGACGAGCTCGGCCTCATCGCCTCGGCCGCCGAATCGGAAGCCGCGGCCGGGGCGGTCGAGGACAACGCCGGGGTTTATTTCGTTCCGGCCTTCGTCGGGCTCGGGGCTCCCTACTGGGACGCCGAGGCGCGGGGGACCATCGTTGGACTGACCCGCGGCGCCAACCGGAACCACCTCGTCCGGGCGGCCGTCGAAGCGATGGCCTACTCGACGCGCGACGTCCTCGAAACGATGCGGCAGGATTCGGGGCTGAAGATCCGCGAGCTGCGGGTCGACGGCGGCGCTTCGGTCAACGACTTTCTCTGCCGTTTCCAGGCCGATATCCTCGGCATTCCGGTCGTCCGCCCGAAGGCCGTGGAGACGACGTCGCTCGGAGCGGCCTACCTGGCCGGCCTGGGCGCCGGTTTGTGGGAGACGACGACCGATATCGAGCGCCTCTCGGTCGACGAACGGAAGTTCACGCCGGCGATGAGCCGGCCCTTCGCCGACAGGCTCTACGCGGGCTGGCTGGCCGCTGTGCGCAAGGCCCGGGCGGCCTGAGCATATCGAGAATATAACGGGGGCTTTTCCCCATAATGATAAATGTCCCCGCGAGGCTGCGATGGATATCGCCCCGACGACCCCCGTAGCGGAGGGGGCCCCATCGCTTGAGATGGGGGGACCGCCGGGACAGGTCCCCCGGGGGCCGGGGGGCTAGGGGTGATATCCTGAGCGAAGCTGAAGAGGGGACATCCTTCTGATTGGAACGAGTGCTTTTTCAAGGAGGCGCCCATGAGACGCTTGATCGGTCGGTTCGTAATCGCGGCTTTCTTCATCTCTGTGCTCGTAATCGCGGTTTCTGCCGCGAGCGAATGGCGGCCCGATTGGCCCGTCCTCAAGACCTATGACCGGGACCACATCGACAAGATCGCCCTTCCCCTTGGCGGCATCGGCACGGGCACGGTCAGCCTCGGCGGTCGCGGCAACCTCGTCGACTGGGAGATCATGAACCGGCCGGCCAAGGGCTATATTCCGTTCGTCGGGCAGCAGCTCGGGCCGTTCTTCGCCATCCGCGTCTCTTCCGGAGTCTCGTCGTTCACCCGCGCCCTCGAGGGCCCGCTTCCGCTCTACGCCTACGAAGCGTCCCATGGGTCGACGGCCGTGAACCACGGCCTGCCCCGCTTCCGCGAGGCCTCCTTTGCCGCCGCCTACCCGCTCGGCCAAGTGCTCCTCTCCGACCCTGCATCTCCCGTGGACGTCCGCCTCGAAGCCTGGAACCCCCTGGTTCCGGGCGACGCGGAGGCGAGCGGGATACCCGTGGCCGTCCTGCGCTGCGTGATCATCAACAAGACCGACAAGCCCCTCCGGGCCGCGGTTTGCGGGACGCTCCCCAACTTCATCGGGGCCGACGGGTCGAAACTCGGCCAGGACTGGAAGAGCGACCCGCTCACGGCCGGCCCCAAGAAGAACAAGAACGAATTCCGGGCGACCGCAGGCCTGCGCGGCATCTTTATGTCTTCGGACGGGGTCGACCCCAAGGACGAGGCCTTCGGGTCGATCGCCCTCGCCGCCCCCGCGGGGACCCGTGGCACGAGCCGGACCGCCTGGCTCGCCGCGGGATGGGGGACGCCGCTCCTTGATTTTTGGGACGATTTCTCGGCCGACGGGATGCTCGACCCGCGTCCCGAAGCGGGGGAGGACATGCCGTTCGGGTCGCTCACGGTTGAATTGGACATCCCGGCCAACGGCAGCGCCGAAACGACGTTCCTCCTCGCCTGGCACTTCCCTAATCGGCGGACGTGGTCGCCCAAGGGAACGCCGGACGACCTCATCGGCAACTATTACACGACGAAGTGGAGCGACGCCTGGGCTGTGGCCGAGGATTTCGCGGGCCGGTCGGCCGGGCTCGAGGCCCGGACGGTCGAGTTCGTCCGCGCCTTCGCGACGAGCACGCTCCCGGCCGAGGTCAAGGAAGCGGCCCTGTTCAACCTGAGCACCCTCCGGACGCAGACGTGCTTCCGGACGCCGGACGGCCGGTTTTTCGGCTTCGAAGGGTCGAGCAACCAGTCCGGCTGCTGCTTCGGGTCTTGCACGCACGTTTGGAACTACGACCAGGCCACCGCTTTTCTTTTCGGCCGGCTTTCCCGCTCCATGCGCGAGACGGAGTTCCTCGAGGCGACCGACGAACAGGGCCTGATGAGCTTCCGCGTCCGCCTGCCGATCGTCCGGGCCCGCGAATACGGCAAAGCCGCCGCCGACGGCCAGATGGGCTGCATCATGAAGGCCTACCGTGATTGGAAGCTCTCCGGCGACGACGCCTGGCTCGGCCGGCTCTGGCCGGCGGTCAAGCGGGCTCTCTCGTTCGCCTGGATCAAGGGCGGCTGGGACGCCGACCGGGACGGCGTCATGGAGGGCTGCCAGCACAACACCATGGACGTCGAATACTACGGCCCGAACCCGCAGATGGAGATCTGGTACCTGGGCGCGCTCCGGGCCGCCGAAGAGATGGCCAAAAGGATCGGCGACAAGCCCTTCGCCAAACTTTGCCGGGAGCTTTTCGACAAGGGCCGGGCCTGGACCGACGCGAACCTTTTCAACGGCGAATATTACGAGCACCATGTCCGCCCGCCGCGGAGCGTCGAGGACGTGGCCCCGAGCCTGAGGCTCGACATGGGCGCCAAGGATATCGCCGAGCCGGACTACCAGCTCGGCCAGGGATGCCTCGTCGACCAGCTCGTCGGCCAGTTCATGGCCCACGTCTGCGGGCTGGGCTATCTCGTCGACGCCGCCCACGCCAAAACGACGCTCCAGAGCATCATGAAGTACAACACGCGGGACGGTTTCGCCGACCACTTCAACTGCCTGCGGTCGTTCGTCCTGGGCGACGAGACGGCCCTCCTCATGGCCAGCTACCCGAAGGGACGGCCGAAGAACCCGTTCCCGTATTTCACAGAGGTCATGACCGGCTTCGAATACACGGCCGCCGTCGGGATGCTTTATGAAGGAGATGCGGAAAACGGCCTGAAGGTCATCCGGGACATCCGGGCCCGCTACGACGGGAAGAAGCGCAGCCCCTTCGACGAAGCGGAATGCGGCCACCACTACGCCCGGGCCATGGCCAGCTGGGCGGCCGTGTTGGCCCTCACCGGCTTCGAGTGGAACGGCGTGGAGAAGGCGATGACCTTCGGCGCGAACGAAGGGACGTTCTTCTGGTCGAACGGCGAAGCCTGGGGGACGTGCCGGGTCGAGGCCGGCGGCAAGACGGCCGAGCTCACCGTCCTCCACGGTGGCCTTTCCCTGAGATCGTTCAAACTGGGGAGCGCCGCGCCGCGGACCTTCAAGCAGCCGAAAACCATCACCGCCGGCGAGATGATCAAGGTGGATTATTAAGGCTCTTCTCCCGATTTCGAGGAAGTTCTCTATTCGGCTTTGCTCAGGATATCGCCCTTAGCCCCCCGGCCCCCCGGGAACCAGTCCCGGCGGTCGGCCAGGGAATCTCCAATATTAGAAATATTCTGAGGCCTGATATCCAAGACTCGATCCAGATAGTTCCCAGAAGTGCGGCTCCGGGCTGCTCCGCCGCACTTCTGCCGGTCGCTCCTTAGAATCCGCTCCCTGCCGCCCCTCCGCTACGGGGGTCTTCAGGGCGACATCCATCGCCGCCTCACGTCGGACTTCCCTAGCACTAGGAGAAGAGCCATAATTAACGGGCGGGAGTGAAACATCGGGGTTCCCGCGGCGTATTACAGGTCGTAGGAATCACGCACAAAGGAGTCACGGATGTTCAAGAAAAGCGTTCTCATGATCGCAGCCCTGGTCCTGGCGGCCCTCATCTTCGTCGTCCCCGCCTGGCCCGGGACCCTGCCCACGTCGGTCATCCCCGACGGCGCCCGCTGGGTGGCCCACCTGGACATGGAAAGGTTCATCGCCACCGAGCTCTACGAATACCTGGAGAAAGACGGCAAGTTCGATATCAAGAGCCGGGACCTCAACCGGTGGTTCAAGATCGACGTGCCCAAAGACATCACCGGCCTGACCATTTTCGGGCTCGATCCCGGCGACAAACAGGCCGTCTTCGCCGTCGCGGGGAAGTTCGACAAGGCGGGCCTCCTGGCCCAGCTCGCCCTCGATAAGGAGCATCAGGAAACGCCTTACGGCGCCTACACGCTTTACTCGACGGACAGCGACGAGTACGGCGCCTTCATCAACGACGGCCTGATCGTCTTCTCCGAGAACCGGGAAGCCATCGAAAAGGTCCTGGACACGGCGGCGGGGAAAACGAAAAGCTTCGCTTCTTCCAAGCTGAACGCTTCCTTCAAGGACGTTTCCTCGGGCGCCTTCCTCAGCGGAGTCGTCGGGGACCTGTCCGGCTTGGGCAAGGGGATCAACCAGTCCAAGCTCGTCGAGAAGGCCGGCATGATGTTCTTCCTGGCCCAGGAAAAACAGGACAACCTCCAGGTCCGGGTCCAGGTCACGGCGGATACCCCGGAGAACGCCAAGAACATGGCCGATATGGCCCAGGGCCTCATCGCCTTGGTCCGGCTCGGACAGGGGGAAGGCCCCGGGGCCATCCCGGCCTCCCTTGTCGAGGGCCTCAAGGTCAAATTGGATGGGAAGACCGTCCGCCTGGAACTCGACATGCCGTCGCGGGAAGTCGCGAACATGGCGTCGCGCGGACGGGGACTGGACTTCTTCGACTGAGCCCCGGCACTCAGATGCCCCTGCTCTCAGGCCATCGGGATACCTGAGAGCAGGGACTCCTGAGGAACGGGAATACGGGGAGAGCATGATCGACCCCGGCCGGATAGAACAGAAGACCGACGAGGAGCTGGCCCGCGAGGCGCGGGCCGGCTCGCGCCGGTCTTTCGAAGAGCTGGCGCTCCGCTACAAGCGCCGGCTCTTCGCTTATTTCCGGCCGCGCCTTGGGAGCGACCAGGACGCCGAAGACCTGGTCCAGGAGACGTTCCTCAAACTCTACAGGAACATCCACAATTATGACCCGGCTCACCGGTTTTCCACCTGGCTCTACACGTCGGCCAACCGGTTGGCCATCAGCTCCTACCGCAGAAAAAGGACCACGGCGGGGAGGCTCGGCGCCGAGTTCGCGGGCGATATGGAGAACCTCGCTGTCCAGGCGGCCGGGGAAACGAGGTCAACGGGACTCTGGGACGCGGCCGGGACGCTCGGCGGGAACCAATATCGTGTCCTCTGGCTGCGTTACGGCGAGGACCTGAGCATCGAGGAGATCGCCGCGTCCATCGGCAAGAGCCGGCTGGCCGTACGCCTTCTCCTGCACAGGGCCCGGACGAACCTGATGAAGCGGGTGGGGCCCGCGCCGGGGCGGGCGGAGGCGGAGAGGGAGACCGCGGCTGTCGGGGAAACGCCGCTCGGATGAACCGAAGGAGAAAGACGATGTTCTGCAACCTGACCCGATGGCTGATCTCGCGAGCCGAAGACCGGGGAAAAGAGATGCCTCGTTTCGCCGAACGCCACGCGGCGCGGTGCGAAGCTTGCCGCGAATACGCCCTATTCGCCGCGTCCCTGTCCTCGCGGCTTTCCGGGGAAACTCCCGCTTTCCTCGCCAAGTCCCCGGACTCTCCGTTGGACCCGGCCGCCTGGGCGGCCGAAGGGGCCGGACGAGGGACAGGGGCTCCCTTCCGCCGCCGGTTCGTCCTTCATCCTTTTCCCACTGCCGCTGTGGTCTTGGTGGTAGCGGCCTCAGCGTTGGTCCTCTTCCTGGTCGTCCGCCGTGAACCCGCGCTGACTTCCGCCGAGAAGCTGGCGGTCATCGCCAGCCTCAAATCCGTCGTCGCCGCTCCGGCCGAGTTCAGCCTGGCCGTCGCGGAAGTGGGATCACCGCTCGCCAAAGAGCGCCAGATCCTGGAAAGATCCGTCGTTTCGGCGGTCGAGTATCTTCAAACGCGTCTCAACATCAGGATCGAGAGAAAGGAAACGCCGAAATCGCTGTAACCGGCCTGGATTCCGCCGGGGGAGGCGATCTTCTTAATTTGAGTTCAACAGCTTGAAGGCGTGGATCCAGTCGTTGCGGAGGAAACCGGGGATGCACCACAGCATGCACAGCGGTTCGATGGCCCTGGCGGCCTCGGCCTGCCCCATGTCCGCGATCTCCCAGCCGAATTGACCGAGGATCTTGCCGACCGTCCCCTTCGCCGCCTCGTCGTTGCCGCAGATGAACATCGTCGGCTGGCCGCCTTTGAACTGCGGATCCACCATGCACGCGCTGCCGACGGAGTTGAAGGCCTTGACGAAGCGGATCCCGGTGAATTCGCGCTGCAGCCGCTCCAGCAACGACTCGTCGAGGTTGGTGAAGAACTTCAACACGCCGTTGACGGGCGGGGCGTCGGCAATGGGGTTGGTCGTGTCGATGACAAGTTTTCCCGCCAGGTTGGCCGCACCCGCCGCCCTTAGCGCGTCCGCCGCGTTGGCGCCTTTGACCGCCAGGACGGCCAGCTCCGCGAACTTCGCCGCGTCCCCGAAACTGCCAACGCGGCCCTTGGGGTTCTGCGCGGCCCACTCCGCCAGTTTGGCGGCCGTGCGCGTGCCCAGCATGACCTCGTGGCCGTGCTTGAGAAAGCCGCCGGCCAGGGCCTTCGCGACATCGCCCGATCCGAGGATTCCGACTTTCATTTGTTCCCTCCTGTCCATCGGAACTATAGCTTTTCGCCGGAGGGAACGTCAAATGTGAGGAGGCGCGGTTTGAAACCGGACCTTGCAGCGGCCCGAACCGGAGGGCCGGCCGCCGGTGCGGGCCTGGGAACGAAAGGACCTACAAACGCCGGCGCGACGGCCGGAATTCCCACGTCATCTGGAACATCATCTCCCGCAGCAGGTTGTTCATGGTCTCGTCCTTGTCCTGCATGCCGAAGGTCGGGACACCGTCCGCGCCGCCCCATTCCGGGACGGGCCCGGTGACGCTCATCTCGGCCGTGAAGGCGCTCATGGGGACGAGCTTGACGTCGCCGCGGCCGACGTTGTTGACCTGCTCCCAGGGCAGGCCGATGAGCGGTCCGGGTTCGTGGAGGAAATGGCCGAGGGAGTGCGAGTAAACCTTCGGGTTCGGGATGCCCAGCTCGCGGGCCTTCTTAAGGATATTCCCGAGGAGTTCGTTGCCGGTCAGGCCGGCCATGAACTCCCCGCAATAGACGTCTTGAAGGCGATTGGCCTCGGCCATGAGCTTCTTGAACGTCTCCGGCGCGTCCGTTTTGCCCGGGCGCAGGACGAAGGCGACCCCCGAAGGGAAGAAGAAGGGGGAAGAAGAAGGGGGACACGTACCGGAAGTACATGTCCCCGAAGATACATGTCCCCCGAACGCTAGCGCATATGCCGGGAACTTCCGTGGTTCGCGATGCGTATATTAAGGAGCGGCCTTGTCCGCGTTGATTTCCTGTGTCTTATTTGCGAGAATAGCTGACTCCGGGCCTCCCTCCGACACACGCCGAGTGCGGCCCGGTCTTACCGTATTTAATGGAGGTACCGTTACGTGACCCTTCGCCGATCCCCAAGCTTCCTCGTCCCCTTCCTCTTATGTCTCGCGCTGGGCCCCTTGGCCGCGGCCAACCTGACCTTCGACCGCTATCATAAGCCCGAAGAGCTGACCGCGGCGGTCCAAGACCTGGCCCGGGCCAATCCCGGCTTCGCCAAGGTCCACGTTCTGGCCAAGAGCCCCGGCGGACGCGAACTCGTCCTGCTCGAGCTCGGCCCCGAGACCGCGAAAGCCGCCAAGAGCCTTCCCGCCGTATTCATCGCGGCCAATATGGAAGGGACCGTGCCCATCTCCGGCGAGGCGGCCCTGTACCTGGCCAAGCTCGTCTGCGAGAAGGCCGACATGCGTTCCGACCGGACCTGGTACATCCTGCCTTGCGGCAATCCGGACGCCGCGGCGGCCTACTTTGGCCAGCCCCTGCGCCTCGACCCGCGGAACGCCCGGCCCCGCAACGACGACCAGGACGACCAGACCGACGAGGACGGCGTCGACGACCTCGATGGCGACGGCCTCATCACCCAGATAAGGGTCAAAGACCCCGAGGGCGCCTGGATCCCCGTCCCCGTCGATCCGCGCCTCATGAAGAAGGCCGACGGGTCCAAGGGCGAGAAGGGCGTCTGGAAGCTCTATCCCGAGGGCCTCGACAACGACGGCGACGGCCAGTACAACGAGGACGGGCCCGGCGGGGTCAATCTCGGGACCGCCTTTCCCCACCTCTTCAAGTTCCACGCCCCCGATTCCGGCCCGTGGTCGGGAAGCGAGGCGGAGACCTTCGCCCTGCTCAAGTTCTTCGACCTCCATCGGGAAGTCGGCTTGACCTTCGTCTTCGGCGAAACGAACTTCTGCCTGGCCCCGCCCCGCGGCGGCCGGAAAGGGGAGGCGGACCTCAACCAGATCAAGGTCCCGGAAAATATGGCCGGCTTCATCAACGCCGATCCCACCCGGACTTACACCATCGCCGAGGTCATGGACATGGTCAGGCCGCTCGTCCCTCCCGGCATGGAGGTGACCGAGTCCCTGATCGCCGGGTTCCTCGGTCTCGGAGCGGTGGTGAATCCCCTCGACGACGACGTCAAGTTCTACAAGGAACTTTCCGATAAATACAAGGAATTCCTGAAAACCGCGAAACTCGACGGCAAGCGCCTCGACCCGGCGCCCGACAAGGACGGCTCGCTCGAGCTCTACGCCTACTACCAGCTCGGCCTGCCCTCCTTCGCCCTGGACTTCTGGACCCTGCCCGAGGTCAAGGAGGAGAAGGCCGCCGACGAGATCACACCCGAAAAGCTCGAGAAGATGACCAACGACGAATTCATCGCCTTGGGCGAGGAGAAGATCGACGCCTTCCTCAAGGCCTCCGGCGCGCCCGACCAGTTCAAGGCCAAGCAGGTCATCGAAGGGCTCAAGGGCGGCATGATGGACACCAAGAAAATGGCCGAGATGATGAAACAGATGCCCAAGAAGCCGAGCGCGGAGGGGATAGACCCCAAGGAGAAGGCCCTCCTCGCCTGGAGCGACAAGGAGCTCGGCGGAAAAGGGTTCGTCGCCTGGAAACCTTTCAAGCACCCGACCCTCGGCGACGTCGAGATCGGCGGCGCCGTTCCCTTCACCGACAACACGCCTCCGGCCAAGATGGTCGACGGCCTGCTCAAGGGCCAGGTCCCGTGGGTGGCCGAGATCGCCAAGAAGATGGCCAGGATCAAGATCGCCGACACCGCGGTCAAGCGGCTGGGCGGCGGCGTCTACGAAGTCAAGGTCTGGGTCGAAAACACGGGCGACCTGCCCTATCCGACGGCGATGGGCCGTCGCAACGGGCGCGTCCTGCCCGTCATCGTCACCCTCGGCGGTCAGGGCTTCGAGATCGTTCAAGGTAAGAAGAGGAGCCTCGTCCCGGCTGTGCCGGCCCACGGCTCCCAGCCGGTGACCTGGATCGTCCGGGCCGCGAAACCCGTCAAGCTCGAGGTCAAGGCGGAGACGAGAATCGCCTGGGGCGATTCCCGCACGGTCGACCTGGGAGGTGCAAAATGAAGAAACTCGCCTGTTTCGCCCTGTTGATCATTCTTTTCGCGTCGACCCTGCCGGCGCAGAAATCCGAGATCACGGTTCCCCTGAGGTTCGATCAATATTACACGCTGGACCAGGTTTACGAAGCCCTCCGGGCGCTCAACAAGGCCTACCCCCAGCTGACGACGCTCGAAACGGTCGGCAAGACCGAGGAAGGCCGGCCCATCATGGCCATGACCGTCAACAACCCCAAGACGGGCGCCGCCTTGGACAAGCCCGGGATGTACGTCGACGGGAACATGCACGGAAACGAGATCCAGGGCGGCGATATCTCGCTCTACCTCCTCGACTACATGCTCGGCGGCTACGGCAAGAACCCGGAGATGACGAGGCTCGTGGACAAGACCTGCTTCTATGTCGTGCCCGTCGTCAACGCCGACGGACGCTTCCACTTCATGACCGACGCCAACGATCCGAGCGGCAACCGCAGCCTGCGCATCCCCACGGACGACGACAAGGACGGGCTCTTCGACGAGGACAAAGCCGACGACCTCGACGGCGACGGCAACATCTGCACGATGCGCAAGAAAGACCCCTTCGGTCAGTATAAAACAGATCCCGAGGACGCCCGCCTCATGGTCCGCGTCAAGCCCGGGGAAAAGGGCGAGTGGACGATGCTCGGCCAGGAAGGCCTCGACAACGACGGCGACGGCCAGATCGACGAGGACG
>Ga0315276_10006663_pt1 | contig 10655 bp, 11 predicted proteins | sample YL17G05_0_MG_FD_204542 | JGI IMG/M metagenome (GOLD analysis project Ga0315276, IMG submission 204542) | Sediment microbial communities from Yellowstone Lake, YNP, Wyoming, USA - YL17G05_0 | ecosystem: Environmental > Aquatic > Freshwater > Lake > Sediment | place: USA: Wyoming | collected... | reverse complement strand
GTGATCTGAAACGGGCAAACAATGTGCCGCGGCCGATTGGCAAGCAGCTTTGTCATAATTGGTTGCACGTTGTCCACCGCGGTGATTAAAACTGCGGATTCGGAAAGGTCCTTCGCGCGGCTGGAAAGCATGACCTTCACAGGAAGATTCCAATAACCGATCCCGTCCTTTTCCGGGTCATCATCAAGCACAGCCGCCAGTTGACGAAAATCCGTGCACATGTGATAGCCGAGAACCGGGAGCATCTGCGCCGCTCCGTAACCGTAAATTCTGGTCCCGCTAAGTTCGGCAAGCAGGGCACTCGTGGCCGCCATCTGCTGTCGGAATAACTCATACCGCCGGGAGATGTTGGCCTTAGCAGGTGGTAGAGCATTCCGGCCGATCACGTTTCCAGGTGCCGAACGCGTAAAGGCCACGGCCATAGCACCCCAATCGTGAAAATTCTCCCGGTGCATCAGGAAACCAGCACCCACGGTCCTGAGCAGTCGCATAAATGAGGCGAGAGAGAAATACTGCAAATGCTGGTGAAAAACCTGGTCAAAGCGGTATCGGCTGATCAGGCCGTCAAACCCCGGAACCTCGAACACAAACAGAGCGTCTGGCGCGGCTGCTTTCATAAGTAGATTAAGCACCGCTGTCGGGTCGGCAATATGCTCGAGAGTGTGTCGGCACACCACCAAATCCGGCTTCTCTGGCAGCATCGATATTGGGACATCTTCGATGTTGCTGCCATACACGTGAATAGAGGGGTCTTCGCGCTCCGACTCCCTACCAAACCAGACCGGATCTATCCCAATCCGAATGGCAGCTCGCTCCTTCAGCTGCGACAGAAGGAAGAGGTCGTTGCACCCGAGATCCAATACGCACCGGAAACGACGCCCAGGAGCAACTTCGTCGAGTACGGATAGGAAGAACTGCGTCCCCTTCCTCGCTGTTGCGCTGGCCGACGTGCGAAAGCAATAATTCGCGCCATATAAGACTTTAGGCGAAATCTGCGTCTCAAGCTGTCCATGACCGCAATCCGGACAAAACAGCAGCCTCTGGTCAATGCCGGGCAATGGATTGTCCACCGGTTGCCGGCAATATGTTTCTGTGAGCGGCAAACCAGGTAGGTCGACAGCGGCTTCAAGTCCACCGCCGCAGACTGCGCACCGCTCTCGCCGGACGAGCGCGATCGTATCAGAAGACTTGGCACTTGGGATCGTCGCTTGCTGGTCGGTATAGGACATGGCCGATTTGAGATTCTTCACTGGATTAGCTAACCAGACCGTTGGTGATATCTTCAAAAAAGTCAGAAAGGACCCGTGAACCAATCCCCAGGCACGTCGTGCGGATGCTCGCGCTTCTGCGCGAGGGAACGGGACTCGACATCGCGGGCAAGCATGGTACCAACTGTCGCCGCTACCTGCTCGGCGCGTATGTGATAGCTGCGCGTGAGCGCTGGGCTTGTCGCCTCAGGGAAATCCGGCATCGCCAGGCGCTGCGGCGCACCCTTAAGGTGCTGCCAACAGTCCGAAGCGATGCGGGCCACTATCTCTCCGGAGATTGATCCAGTAAGCGTGCCAGTATCGAGAACGAGCAGCCGGCCAGTGCGTTGCACCGAGCCTTTGATCGCGGCCCAGTCGAGCGGGCGAACGCTGCGCAGATCGATGAGATCGCAGGCAATCCGCTGCGCTGCGAGGTGATCAACGGCGTGCAAAGCCTCGATCGTCATATAGGACATCGCCACAATGGTGATGTCGCCGCCCTGACGTAGCACGCGCGCCTTTCCGATCGGCACGCGGAAGTCGCCGTCGGGCACTTCACCGCGCATATTATGCAGCCAGCGATGCTCCAGAAATACGACCGGATCCGCGTCGAATATTGAAGACAGTAGCAGGCCCTTGGCGTCCTCCGCGGTTGAAGGCATCACCACCTTCAGCCCCGGCACGTGTGCGAACCAGGCCTGCAGGTTCTGCGAATGCGTAGGTCCCTGGCCCCAGCCTCGTCCGAGTATCATACGCACCGTCAGAGGTACTCCTCTGTGGCCGCCGAACATGAATCGCCATTTGGCTGCGTTGTTAACCAGTTGGTCCATCGACAACAGCGCGAAGTCCAACCGCTGATGGGTCATGACCGGACGCAGGCCATATACGGCGGCGCCGATGCCGATGCCGGTCATCGCGTTCTCGGACGTGGGCATGTCGAATACCCGTTCGGCCCCGAATTTTTCAACTAGGCCCAGCGTGGTGCCGAACACGCCCTTGGGATCATCGACGCCGAGCCCGTAACAGATGACGTTCGGATCCTGCGCCATCGCGACCGACAGGGCCTCGTTGATTGCTTTGGCGAAAGTCATTAGCGCCACGATCAAGGCCTTACGCGTTCCGGTATCGCGCCCGGCACCAGCGATTCGGCGTAAAGATCTGCATACGCGCTCGCCGCCGCCGGGAATGGCGACGCCTCTGCGAACGCGAACGCAGAGCTCACTTCGCGCTCGATGGTGACGTCCATGTCGCCGCCGTCCGTGGCCGAGATTACGCCGCGGGAGCGCAGCTCCGCCTCGAACCGGGCGATCGGCTCTTTTGCCTTCCACTCGAGATACTCTGACTCGGTGCGATAACCAATATCGTTGTCGCAATTCGGTCCGCAGTGCTCCAGCCAGCGGTAGGTCGCGAACTCCAGGAATCTCGGTCCACCACCCTTGCGGATGCTATCGAGCGCTTCGCCGACCATCTCATAAACTCCGGCCACGTCGTTGCCGTCCCCGCAACCCACCGCGAGTCCGAAGCCCTCGACCATTCTCGCAATACTGCGACCCTCGGGTTGCCTCACACGCAAGGGCGAGTACACCGAGTAAAGATTGTTCTCGCAGACGAATAGCACAGGCAGTCTTTTCAGCGCCGCGAAGTTCACGGATTCGAAGAACACCCCCGCCTCGACGACCGCATCGCCGTGGAACACGCAGCTCACTTGCTCGGTGCGCTTCAGCTTTATTCCGTATGCGAGGCCAACACCAATCGGAACTGTCCCGGCGACAATCGCAGTGCTGCCCATGAAGCCGGCGCTTTCGTCGATGAGATGCATTGAGCCGCCTTTGCCGCCCGCACACCCGGTCGCCTTTCCGTAGATTTCTGCCAGCATCGCCGGCAGATTGCCCCCCTTGCCCAAGTAGTGCGCATGGGCGCGATGACCGCTCACCGCAAGATCGTCGCGGCGCAGCGCGAGGCCGACTGCCGAGGCGACAGCCTCCTGCCCGATCGACAAATGCGTCGGACAGCGCATCTTGTTCTCGCTGTAGCGCCGCGCTATCTCCTCCTCGACGAAGCGAATGCGCTTCATCTGGAAGAGCAACTGCTTTGCGATATCCGGAGTCACGGGACGAACCAGAAATAGTCGCCTGTATATCCAACCTCAGCGAAGAAGGCTTTCCACTCTTCGACATGCATAATGGTCTTCGCCGTGAGGTTCCAGGCGAACATGCGCTCCTTTTCCTCATCGCTTCGGTAGGCATCGACCGTCACGTGGGAGCCAACGCGGCTTACACGCTCGATCTCGCGCAGGGCTTCGGCGCAATCCGCCCGTTCGAAGTTGTGGATGGTATTAATCGCGAGGACGACATCGAAGGATTTGTCGCCAAAAGGAAGCTTCCGCGCGTCAGCGACCTGGACGTGCGGCTTCATGTCCTCGATCGCGTTCGCGATCGCATACTCCGACACGTCAATTCCCTTCACGGTGATGCCGGGGATGAGTTGAGCCATGTCGTGCAGCATGAAGCCCTTCGCACAGCCCACGTCGAGGACGGAACTTTTCGAAGTGAGACCGAAATGCTGCTGCAGCGTAGGGATCACTGGCTGCCAGAAGCGCGGAAAATAGTTGAAGCCGCCGTACCCGTGCCTGCGGGCGCCGTCGAAAAATTCCTTGCCGAATCGGCGTGCGATAGCGCGATCCGCTTCGGTCCTGGAGGCCCCACGCGCTTCGACGTCGCGCTTGGTTCTCGGATAGTTCACGAGCAGATCGATTTCCCTTCGCACAATGTTCCTTTCCACGATTGATTTCCCGATCAGGGTTTGTGAACGTATTCGAATTGCATTTGTTTCAAGTCATCCAACCAGCGTTCCACCCACGCGATCGTCTCGTCGATTCCCTGTTCGAGCGAAATGCAGTCTTGCCAGCCCAATTGGCTGCGCACCTTGGTACTATCAAGGAGGTACGCAGCGTCCTTGCCCAACCGTTCGCCTACTACCTCGACGCAATCCTCGAAGCGGGCGCCCATGCGTTCGCAGATCATTTCCACCAGTTTGCGCACGGTGATGCTGCGCTTGGTGGAAATGTGATAAGCCTCGCCCAAGGCGCCATCGCGCATGATGCGTATCGTGGCGTCCGAGACGTCGCGGATATGAATGAACGAGCGCTCGGAGTGGCCGCCGCCGTGTAGCTGGAGTTTTCGCCCGAGCTTGATGAACAGGATCGTCCTTGGAATGATCCGGTAGAGCTGCTGGCCCGGACCGAAAACATTGGCGGCCCGCGTGAATACGACCGGGAAGCGGTAAGCCGCAAAGAAGGTTTTCAGGCTCATGTCGGCAGCCGCACGTGATACCGCATAGGGTGTACTCGGATTGAACGGCGCGCCCTCATCGATGGAGCCGCTGTTGCTACCGTACACTTCCGGCGTGGTGACGTGCACGTACTTCCTCAGGAAATCACACTGACGTAACCTGTCGTGAAAGCGCACTGTAGATACGGCATTCGTCATGAACCAATGGTCCGGATTCTTCCAGCTTTCGGCCACCATGCTTTGGGCAGCGAAGTTGATGACAAACGACGGCTTCTCCTCTTGGATCAGACCCATCAGAGCATCGAGGTCCCGATTCAGGTCATACTGGTAGAAGCGAAAGACCCCGGGCCGGGGCGTCCACTTGTACGGAAGGAACGCCGGATGCGGCTCAGGCGATCGGCTGCAGCCGATGACCGGGTATCCTTGCTCGAGCAGGAAATCCACGAAGCTCGCTCCGGAAAACGAGTTGCTGCCCGCGACCAGGCATTTTTCCTGCTGCGACACCTAGCGGTTCCTTGCGGGGGGGTTCTGATAGAGCCACTGCATGACCATGTGGCCTACCACCAATTGCATGTCTTCTGAGATCTGCATGTCGTCAACGGCGAAGTGGATCGACACGTTCGCGAGGGATTTGGCCTTGCCGCCCGCGTATCCCAGAATCGCGAAAGTCTTCAGCCCCATCTCCTTCGCTTGCTCAAGGGCTTTGACAATGTTAGGCGAGTTCCCGCTTCCCGAAAGCACTATCAGGACATCGTCCTTGCGCGCCTGCACTGCCAACTGATACGAGAAGATCTCGTCGTACCCAACGTCGTTCGCGAGACAAGTCAACACCGATGAGTTGGCCGGTAATGCGGTAACGCGAAGGCCCGAGCCCATGGTCTTGGAAATGCCGTACAGGAAATCGTTCGCAAGGTGTATTGCATTGCCCGCGCTACCGCCATTGCCACAGATGAAGACCTGGCGCCCGGTCCGCCAGCAGTCCCGGAGTTCCTCGGCGAGCCGCGCAACACCGTCCCAATTGGAGGACTGCAGCACGGATTGCAAGCGGCTCGCGTAACCGGAAAAAAAAGCACTACCCGGCAGATCATGCTCGCTCATTTCACGACTTCCCGTTGCATCCACTTGAGGTTGTGAAAACGCTCCTCGTCCTTGAGTTCGCCGGACCGAAACTTTTGCACGATTTCACGAATGGCATCATTGACAGTTTTCTTGGGTCGGAAACCGGTTACCAACAGCTTGTCCGAGTTCACGCGATATGACCGAGGGTCGTTCGATTCTGTAACGATGATCTCAGCCTCAACCTGCTCGGCCACCCGCTCGGCAATTTCGAGGATGGAGATATTCTCAAAGCCCGCGTTGAAAACGCCCGCATGTTCTGGATGATCGAGCATGAACAGATAGACATCGGTAATGTCGTCTATATGTATGTTGGGACGAACCTGCTTACCCCCGAACACGGTGATTTTTCGATTACTGAGGGCTTGCATCGTTAGCATGTTAACGGACACATCCAGTCGCATACGGGGTGAATAACCGCACACGGTCGCCGGTCGGATGATCTGAACGGCCATTTTGTCCGTATAGCTCAGCACCACGCGCTCAGCCACCATTTTTGTCTTGTTGTACTCTGATATCGGTTTGAGCTCGAGGTCTTCCGTGACCTGAAGATCTTCCTTGATTCCGTAAACGCTGCCCGAGGAGGCGTAGATGAACCGCTCGACTGCCGAGCGCGCCGCCTTGTCCGCGAGTTGCATGGTGGCGAGCGCGCTGATTTCCCAGGTTAGTTTCGGATCAAGGTCGCCGCAAGGATCGTTGGCCACTGACGACAGATGGATGATCGCATCGATACCGTCGAGGTTGACATCGTCTATATCGCGGATGTCCCCCTTCACCACTTTAAGTTTTGGGTGGGGCTTGAGGAAGTTTCCAAACCACATGATGTCGAAGGCGACAACCTCATGGCCCTTGGCGACAAGTTTGGGGACCAGGACTGTGCCCTTGTAGCCGCAGGCACCGGTGACAAGAATACGCACTCAATTTCCTTTCAAAATTTAATTCTATTTTCAGTCGCAACGAGAATTCACGATGCCTGAATACGCGCCGTGCGCGTTACGACTTCGTAGCTGCCCTCCTGGGCAATCTGCCCCCGCTCCAGCCGGTATAACCGATTGCAGATTTCCACGGTGGAGAGGCGATGCGCCACGATGAGGATGGTCTTGCTGCCCCGCAGAGCGAGCACGGCCTGCATCACACCGCGCTCGGTGGTGGTATCGAGCGAGCTCGTGGCTTCATCCAGCACCAGTATGGCAGGGTCGTGGTAGAGCGCGCGGGCGATGCCGATGCGCTGGCGCTGCCCGCCCGAGAGCCGAATGCCGTGCTCACCTACAGGTGTATCGAGCCCCGCGGGCAGGCTGAGGACAAACTCTTCAAGTTGGGCGGCACGGATGGCGTGCCATACCGCAGCTTCTTCAATCTGCGCGTTCGATAACCCAAAGGCGACATTGCGACGCAGGGTGTCATCAGTGAGGAAGATCGATTGCGAGACGTAGCCGATTTGGTCTTGCCAATTGCGCAATCTGTTCTGGATACTATTGCCATCGACGCGCACCTCGCCCGATTCGGGGGTAAGCAGCCCCAGAAGAACATCGACAAGCGTGCTTTTGCCTGCACCACTCGCGCCTATGAAGCCCACCAATTCACCGCGACGAATGGTGAGCGAGAGGTCTTCGAGTGCAGGCTTTGGCGCGTTGGGGTAGGTGTAGGTGACTTGTTTGAGTTCCAGTTCGTCCCGAAAAGGGGTGGCGGGGGTATGAGTGTCGGGGGCTTGCGTCACGGCGAGCTTGAGTTCGGCGTGTAAAGTATCGATCGTCGGCAGACCATAGCGCAGCAATTGCACGGATGAGAGCACCCGGTTAACCGAAGGCATCAGGCGAAAAGCCGCCGCGGCAAAAAGGCCGAGTATGGGTAGCACGGTTTCCGGTGCGCGGTCTTGAGCCAACATGCTAATTACGAGGATGGCAATGCCAATAACGGTTAAAAGCTCTAGCCACAGGCGCGGCAGTTGTTGCATCGTATGATGCAACCTCCCGACACGGGCGAGTTGGACACACTGCGCGCGGAATTGCTCCAGAAAATCGGTTTCGCGACCCAGAAGCTTCACATCCTTGACGCCACCCAAGCTCTCGTGCAGATGCTGGATGCGCAATCCCTCGTGATGTTGACGCGCGACACCCCAGGCGAAAAGCCGAGCGCGGGTGAAATGATGATAGCCCCAAGAAACCACACTCAGCACCGTTACCACGATCAATGTCCCCAGAGGCTCGACAACCAGCAGCATGGCGCAAAGGCTTAAGATCACGAGAGATTCAGCGAGCAAGCTCGCGCTGGGAAGCATGGCGGTGACGATAAATTCATCCACCTCGGTGACAACATTGCGGATCAACTGTGCCGAGTTGCGCTGCAGGTGAAAAGCGTAAGGCTGGCGCAAATAGATCGCCAGCAGGCGCTGCGAGAGCTCCGCCTTAACGTCATAGGAGAAGCGCGCCTGCCACCAGGCGTAAATGGCCAGAAAAACATTCTTGATGAGATATATCCCCACCAAGCCCGATATGGCGCCGATTACAAGCGCTTGTTGGCTGGGGTTGCCCAAGGCCTGCAGGGCCGGCTGGAGTGCAGGGTACCTGGTTGCCAAATCGCTTTGGGTAAGAAGCACAATAACCGGAATCACCAGTCCGACACCAAAGGTTTCCAGTACCATGCCGATGAACATCAGGCCCAGCAACACCACCGCGCTGCGTTGCTCAGGTGGCGTAAGCAGGGCCCAGATTTTGCGGACGGTTGTGGGGTTATTTGAAGATTGATTCGTCATCGGGGGTTATCGGTCACGCTACCGCCATGCTTGTGCACTAATAAAATGCACAGCACATAACGAGTTACTTAAAACTTACTCCAACACTCAAAGGCTCGGATGCTTTGAAGCGTGTCAGGCTGCAAGACCGCAGGCACGCTTCCAAACTGGACAATGGTCTTCACCCCTTTGGTAGAACGCACCGGCGCAATGGAGTGTTCGGCATGACGGGGCTGAAAAAAAATGCAGCGCGGGAGCAGCGCCTCAAATCGGACTTGCCGGCTGTTGCGCAGGGTCTTGAGCACCTTCAATTGGGGCAGGTAAATGCTGTAGCCGTGGCGAGCAAATTTTCCACGGCGACCCGTTCCTGACGCGGCTTGGTATGGGCCACATACCAAAGCAAGTCGCGTCCCGCAGGTACGGTTGTATCAGCCATCATGTCGGGTCGCATCCGGTGCGGTCTGTGCAGGGTGGTCTGGCTCAAGTGTCTCAACTTCAACTTGCAGCTGGGCAATCTCGATCTGTAGCCGCGCGTATTCTTGTCGCTTTCTTTTCAGGAATGCGATGGTAAGCCGTGATTTTTCTTGCAGGCCCGCGGGGGTGAGCAAATAAGCGTAGGCCAGCTTGTTGTCGCTGCGCCTGAAGTTACTGATTTTGATGAGGCCCTTACTCACCAGCGCCTGCACGCAGTAGTTGACTTTGCCGAGGCTCAGGCCCAAGCGCTGGGCTAAGCCCCGCTGGTTTAGGTGGGGCTCCAGCTCAAGCCGGCGCAGCAGGTGCAAGTTGATGTCTTCGGGTGTGTTCACGGCGTGAACAGGATCTTACACGACCAAACTGGGCCTGGGTAGAGCGCTATTCTCGGAGCGCTATTCTCAGGAGAGCAGCCGGCAATACAACAACCCAGAGAGTTCATACAGGCCGAGCTCAGTCCTGGTGCGTGGCACGAGCGAGATTCTGGTCCCACCCAACGAGAAACGTTCGGCACGCCAAGCCAACCCTGGCCGTGCGAAGCGCAAATACCGATTCGCGTTCACACCGATCCTAACCCGATTTAGCGGATTCGCGCTGTTGAAAACGCTAACGCATTGATCGCATTAGACGACGATGGTCGAGGTCTGCACTACAACGGCGTAACTGAGTCGATCATCTCCACAGCGGCGAACCTATGTAGAGTTCACCGTCCTGCGCGAGCAGCTTCACCTTGACGCCGGGGCGGGCAGCGTGCCACGGCTTCTCCGGCAGCGCCTGCTCCAGGCGAGGTAGACGGCCCTTCGGTGTGCCCACCAGGTAATGCACCGGCGGATCGGCTGCGCGCCTTGGCGCCAGTACCTCTTCGGTGGGCACGCCGCGATCCATACACCACACGCGTCGCGCTTTGCCGTATTGGCGCTCGATGCGGGCGAGGAAATCCTTGAGCGTCGTCGAGTCGGCTGTGTTACCCGCGAGCACCTCGCAGGCAAGCGGCAAACCCTCGGGGGTGACCACCAAGGCGATGACCACTTGCACGCAGTCCGGGCGATTGAATCGCGCGAATAGCCAAAGCGGCGTTTATCCTCTTCGTCCAGGGGCGGATCGGACTCGAAGTAGGTGCTGGTGAGGTCGTACAAGAGTACATCGAAACTCACATTGAACAAGTCCCGCCAGCGACCCACCAGGTGATCGAACAGCGCCTGCTTGTGCTCGAGCAGCCGGTCGTGACAGGCGTAGAGCGTGTGAATGTCGGCAAGCGCGGCATCGGCGCCGAGCAAATCGCCCAGCGCGCTCCTCTCAAACCAGTGCCGATGCAATCGCCACTCGCTGCCCGGCGACAACAGCCGCTGCGCTACCAGCACAAAGAGCACTTGATCGAAACGCGCGCCCTTACGCGAAGCGGGCAGTCGCTCGCTCCAGAACGCGTCGAGTTCGCGCTGCTGCCAGAGCTTCAAGCTGATCACGCGCTTGGTCTCCACCACGCTGAACTAGCGGTGCTCTTTGCCGTCCTTCTTGCGAGTGGTCGCGCGCAGAAACATCCTGGCACTCGATTATCCGCAGAACGCCGCCGTGCGCCAGAGGCAAGGTCTTCACTACAGCGACTTCTGCGTGATTCGTCGCACTCGCGTTCAAACAAACCAACGGGTTACACTGCGCGACAATCCAAAAAGCACGGCGAATCTGCTAAGTCGGGTTAAGTACATCGTCCAATGCAGCTTGAAATCTGCGATACGTTTGATCGGAACGAAGCGAAGATGAATGAGGCCTCAGAAGAAAAACCAACGTTTCGGATCCTTCTTC